>Ga0210388_10000373_pt1 | contig 37479 bp, 57 predicted proteins | sample IncBWC19OmetaG_FD_155485 | JGI IMG/M metagenome (GOLD analysis project Ga0210388, IMG submission 155485) | Forest soil microbial communities from Barre Woods Harvard Forest LTER site, Petersham, Massachusetts, United States - Inc-BW-C-19-O ...
AATACATCATGTTGAGTTTCACGGTAAGACTAATGTGTTGGATAGTATTTGGGGTTTTTTTGGGCGCATATTTGCCCGCGCATTTTGCGATCATGACCTATGTCATTTGTGGGTTTATCAGTCATTAAGAAGTAGGGGTATGAAAAGATATTTGTGTTTTTCTTTCGATACGTATTATCCGGCTGGTGGGTTTAATGATTTTAAATATGCCTTTGATACCGTAGAAGAAGCGGACGAATGGCTAATGCAAAACAGTAGCGCATGTTTTGATGGGGAATGTGGAGTCGCACATTACATAGACAGTACAAATCCTAATATCATTGCAAAACAGATATGCTTTGATTGCGAAGCAGATTCAATGGATAAAGATATAGTTGAAGAAAATGTACCAGTAAAAAGAGATTGGTACGATAGGTAACTAGTGGAGAGACAAATGAAACACAACTATGATATAGAAAAAGATGAATGTATCGCGGAACTTTTTACCCATGACTTTGAGGGAAATGAAGTATATCGTGCTCGACTTATGTTACATGTAATCGATAAAGATGCTTTTGTGGCTTACATTGCAGAAAATTATTTAGGAGAATCCTGTACTAAATATACTAGCGATATTCCTCCGCATGATGCCTTTGAATGGCTGTTTAAAAACAAACAATATGATGCTTGCGCCGATCTATTACCTGCCTTCCTTAACATTATCGCAAGTGGTGGTACAAAGAGGAAAACAGAGGATAAACATGAAAATCATTAGTCAAACCCTTCATAGAGTCTTAGGTGGCGCTGTCGGAGATACCGTATGGTGCACCAATATTCGTCCTGAGCAACTGGACTTAAGTGGCATACCTGAAGAAGAACGTCATGCTTATCTGTATCAGTTGTTCTATCCCTGCTTTCTACAAGTGGAATTGCCCGCTGGCTTACCAGACAGTTCGATTGTATTTCCTGAACCCTCATAAACTGTATATCATTTGCACTAACTTTGATATACAATAGCCATACACTTTAACACAAGGATGAATCATGAACGATCGAGAACGAAGAGAATTTCACGAGCAGTTGAGTAAGCTTATCGATCATCCTTCGGGTGGTACGTATTGTGTTAACGCAGCGTATTTCCCCAAAGAAGATAAGGGTAATTTTATGTATTCCCTATTGCGATCCGATATTGTATTAGATGAATGTTCAGATGCTCCCGATCATCAACAACAAGCGTATGCCGTTTTGAAAGCATTGGCATTTACAGCCACCTCTTGTTTGGTGAATTTTATTGAGTTATCCGAATCTTTAGGCACATTCGAAGCCCATATCGACCAAATCAAAGATGAAGAATCGATACTATATAGCATTATGGCTAGGGCTATTGAGAAGTCCGTAGAATTGAAAGAGAAGAAACCGGTTAATTAAGGAAAAACCATGACCAACAAGGACGTTTTACACGAAGCCATCGATCATCTCTATGAGCAAAAACACCCAAAGGCCACAACCTTTGATGTGATTTACCATGAAGGCTTTATGTACCACCTCAGTGCTACCAGTACCCATGACTTAAGCCTAGAAGGTAAGCTCGTGGCCTATATGAACTCCTGTGCTTCCCACCTTGAGGAAGTCATTACCTTTGTAGAAGGATTCAGTGGTATTTTAATGACGGAATCGGATTTAACCGACAAAGAATCTGTTCTGTACCGCATTGTCCATGGGGCAATCCTACTGGCAAGAGAACCGCAGCTGAGTATTCCCGATGATGCGGCCATGAACTAGCAGGAGCTATTAACATGAAAAAGCCACCCAAAGAGTCCTTATGCATTCGCATCAGTCCTGTTCTGAAGGCTGCCTTGAAAGAGGCTGCGTTAAAGGAGAACCGATCGGTCAGTAACATGGTCGAAGTGCTCATCATCGACTACTATGCCGTGCAAAGTTTAGATATCCCCGAAAAGGATAGGCAGAACTAAGGCCTACTCACTCACCCCAAAACGCCGAATCCTCTGTATTCTCGGTTGGTCCCCATGGCTCAACCGTTCAAATTCGGCTTCTGCCCCCATCAGATCCAAGGCATCTTGCCCTTCTTGGACCCTATCCTCGGGTAGGACATAGTGGCGTCTAAGGGTCGAATGCATGTACTTATCCCCGGCATGCAAGGGAACGTCATAAAAGGGGTCTGTAGGCCCGTTTACGAGGTTTAAGGGATGGGTATCGTGGTTACCATGACTATGGTGTCTTCGATGGCCTCTAGGGCTTTCTTGGTGGTTTACGATGACGATGTTAATGGGTGGGGCTTCTGCATGAGGTTCCCCATGGAGAACCACCCCATGTGCAGCCGGCGGGTCGTCCCTATCATGCTCATTGTCTCGGTTTCGCCCAAAGCAGCTGGCACAACCAGCGGTAATGAAGCGTCCGATACGGATGAGTAACGCCAATATGAGTTCCCACATGATGCACGCCTCTTGAAGATGCCCCGTCTTTAGCGTAGCACAAAAAGGGACAGTGGAAAGGGAAGGATTTGAACCTTCGAAGGCAGAGCCAACAGATGACCACTTGGGTACCTTTCCGTTGAAAGGCCAATATGCCAGCCGTTTAAGACGGCTGGATACCGGGATTCTGTAGTGAAGCGGAGAGCTTGCACACTACATCAACGATTTCATCAATATTTGCGCGAGATACCCCGACCTTTAGGTCGGAGAGGGATAGCGCCTCTTTCTCACTTCTCCTATGATTAAGGCTATCGTTAAAACCGTGTTGGTTTTTGTTTTAGGTCCAAACAACCCCAGCCTATTACAGCGCTTAATAACGCGCTTATCGCTAAGCGCGTTAAATACTCCTATTGCTAGGGTGGTGCGTATCGGTTACGTCGGAGTCATAACCCAATCCGTCTTCCTCTCGACGAGATAAACCGCCTTTGCGCATGGGGTTGTCTGTTTCCTTCCACACAGAAACATCTGCTTCCCCACGATAGTGCTTAGGACTGAGGCGGCATCCTAAGGTATCTGTATGCGGTCTATCGTTTACGAACAACTCACTCTCCTGTCCGTCGTCTGGTCAACCTGAGCTTTTACAAGCTCCGCCTTTTAAGACGGGGTGATTGACCGTAGCATAGAGGCTTCCTAGAAGGGAATTTCCTCGTCGCTGAAGGGTTCAATATGGACTAAGGGCATCGGCTTACCTTCAGAGTATTGGGTGCCTTGGGACTGCTGTTCTTTTAGGCTTTCCACATTGGCGACAATGACTTCGGTGGTATATACCTCAACCTCATCTTTATTTTTGTATTTACGGGTTTGGAGTCGGCCTTGTACCATGATGCAGTCATCTTTTCGTAGTTGTGCATCACGTATATAGTCGGCCATACGACCAAAGGCAGAGATTTTATGGTATTGGTTGATTTCCTTGGGTTGTCCGGTTGTCTTGTCTTTAATTTCATCTTTGGTGATGAGCATGAAGCTAGCAACGGAGCTACCTGAATCACCGAAGGATCGGATGGTAGGATCGGAAAAGAGATGTCCGACCAGTAATACTTTATTTACGCCTTTAAACATTATTTACTCCAAGCTCGTTGTGACATAAGGGATGATTTTCCGTTTTTGTTTCAGTTCATTTAGTGTATTTATGGCCATATCTTTTACTTCATCTTGCTTTGGGTATTTGGACGTAGTTATTTCCAGGCGCCATTTAATCAGATGGCCATTCATGAGGTTGACCAAATCTTGCCAGAGATCCATATTCTTCACTGGCTTCCTTTCTTTGGTATACCAACCCTGTCTTCTCCATGAGTCCAGCCAAACCGTACCGCCTTTATATAAATATTCAGAATCGGTAATAATGACCACCGTAGAGCATGGCTTAACACGTCTCATCCCAGCAATCGCTGCACATAATACCATGCGATTCTCAGTCGTTTCCCACTCAAATCCAGTCAAACAGCTCTTATCATGACCATTATGTAAAATCATAGCCCATGCGCCCATACCAAAGTTTCCCTGACACAGACCAGAAAGATATAATGCAAAGGGTTTATCGGACATAAAACGCTTCTTTAACGAGCCGCTTCACCTTTCTTACATGTTGTCGATGGGAGGGGGTCGGCATCGCACAGGTAACTTCATGTAGACTCATAAGGGATTCTAATATAAGCCACAAATCTTTATTCGCGGTATATCCGCGTGCGTTTATGGTACCATGCTCGCTTTTGGTGCATCCATTAAGGACGTAATCAGATGAGGTAATCAGATGAACAATAGATTTGCTCTTGAGCGCCTTGAAGCCTTCAATGGCTGCCTGCAAGTACATGCGATTAAAAGTAGCATCAGAAGATATGCCCGATAACTGCTTCTTCTTGTCCCCACACACCAGCACAACACTCCAAGCAGAAACCGTTTTTTTATCAGAAGCATCAATGTACATGAATACCGGAGAACCATATGTTTTAGACTTGGTTATCGGTTTGAATTCTACCTTAGATGTATTGGGTGCTATGGGATTCAATCTTGCTCGTGTGAATCTTTCTAAACATCGTTGCACAGGACTAATAGGATGAGGATAGCTGATTTCTTCTTTTGATGGATATTGACGCATGGGACGATCCTCTTATGATTCTTATCCCTAACAAACCATCCTTTTCTTGGGATTCTGTAATCATCCTAAATACAGTGGTCTTACTATATCGCAGTGCATCACAACTGTCAACTTTGGGAATATCCGCTGTCTCTCTTTCATCCTGGATGTCTTCAGATAATGTCCGCTTTCAGCGGTCCTTTAAGTCTGCTTCGCAGCAGAATGGGTGACACACAACGTCAACACATATCCCCTGTGTCGCTTCGCCCAAGAAAGCGCTCGCTCTAACCGTCGCCAAGACGCTCCGGTTTCCTTCATCCGTGCCACGCTCAATTTAAGGCGCTGCGCTTGAGGGGACCTCAAAGAAAGTGTTTTCATTCTCGTTTGTAGTATCTTTTGTATCACATAGTTCTTTTCGCATCGGAAAAAGTATAGGGTTTATATCTTGTTGTTCGCCAAAGCTCTCAACAAGAGATGCGGTCTTACTAAGTGATTTTAAGTTCTTTCTCGACGAGACTCGAAAGAACAGAGAATAGGGTAGCATTTTTTTCATGTTAATTGCAAATGACTAACATAGAAACCCTTATCCTACCGTTGACCTATCACCAATCACCTTGAGTGACAGATGTGACAATGCCTAGGTGAGAAACCTATAAAACCGATGAAACTTATGGGAAGAAGAAAAGTACCCTTGAGTTCGTGTTACCGCTCAAGGGTAAAAACAGATGGGTATAGTCGATAGTGGTGTCCCCAAGGAGATTCGAACTCCTGTTACAGCCTTGAAAAGGCAGGGTCCTGGACCTCTAGACGATGGGGACAGGGACCCCGGAGAGAGGAAAGGAATGGAGTATGCAACTGACCACGTGCAACCTCTCTCCGAGTAAAACGCTGAAGATGCATTCGTTCATCGTTTGTAGCCATAGCATAGAACATCAACCTATGGATATCAATATGTTTTCATCTACGCTATCATAACCCCATCACACCATGGATAAGGTTCTATATGAGCCATACACTGCTCAAAACCAAACGATGCTCTAGCTGCCTAGGCCGAGGACACTTCGATGGCATCGGGATGATGGGTACCCGTAAATGTATTCCCTGTAATGGTGTGGGTCATGTTGCAGTGAATACCGATGTGATAGAAGAAGTAGCGCAAAAGCCTTCTAAAAAGACTCAGAACAAACGAAAGACGATTGAGGCTGATAAGCACTTGGATAAAGATATCGATCAACCTGAGGCAGTTTAGGAAGGTTAAATCGGATTAGGGCAGGGAGGCCTATGAAGTACGAAGAGTCACGACACCAAACCGTCTTTGTTCGCTGGTTTAAAGGCTACTTCCCTCAATACCAATACCTCATCATGAGTCTACCCAATGGCCAGAACGTGGGACCCCGTATCGGTCAACGCCTCAAAGACATGGGTCAACTCAAAGGCGCACCCGACTTATTCTTGGCCATCCCTAGAAATGGTTTCCATGGCCTCTTCATTGAAATGAAAGCCAGTAAAGGACGCGCTACCCCCGAGCAAAAACAAGTCCATGCCCACCTCAAAGAACAAGGCTATGCTGTCCATATCTGCTACAGCGATGATGAAGCCGTTGCTGTCACTTCAGAGTACCTACTGGTGGCACCTAAACCTTAGGCAGCTCACCTTTTTCGATGTCCGCCAGAATGGCTTCTGCATCCTCGCCTGTCTCTACCTTGACCGCTGTCTCCACCACTTCCTCAATGGCTTCTTGGGCCACCTTATGACCGCCTAAATACACCTGACACGCCGCGATAATCAAAATACCCACCGCCAATATCCCTACATTGAACATGCTTATTCCCCTGATGCTAAGTAGCCTATTCCTAGCATACGTCATTTAGATCATTTTTAAACGGGTTATATGTATTGACATCAATACATTAAAGGCATAGAATGATGACTAGTTAAGGAGGTAAACATGTTGAAAGAAGGAAGACCGCGCCGGCATACGGCCAAGCTAATGATGTATCTACCCAAAGAACTGAAAGATGCCTTTAGGGCTAAGGTGCATGCGCAAGACAAGAACATGAGTGTGGTATTTCGTCAACTGATTGAGAACTATGTCAAGGAACGTTAGTGAGTTTATTAGGAAGGAATGATTTGTTGCGGGCGGTTAAAAGGATGAACCGGCGACAATACTATCAGCATTGGTGCGGGCACCTATCGGAGTTATCGGTTTCTGTTTTGGTGTTATTGATATTAATAGTTCTGCTGTTGTTTTTATTGGGAGTGGATTAATGAATAAATCTGAAACGATTGGTAAATTAACCTCTGCCTTAATTAAGGCTAAGAAAGAATTTCCAACGTTAATAAAGTCTGATTCGATCGAATTTGCGGGCAAGCCCATCAAGTATATCGACCTATTTGACACGATCCAAGTGACACAAAATATTTTGGGTGCACACGGTTTGTGTGTGTATCAGCCGAGTATCCCCGATGAAGGACATGTCTTGGTAGAAACATTATTGGTTCATGAATCTGGCGAGTGGATTAGCAGCCAGACTAAAATGCCTTTAGATAAAGGCGCCAGGAATGCAGCCCAGCACTATGGCGGTATGCTGACATATGCTCGTCGTTATGGGTATATGGGCATGCTATGCTTGGCAGCGTTGGATGATACAGATGGGCACCATCAAAATACTTTGGACTTAAATCTGATTAAAAATATCATCACCAAACAGACCTCATTAGACGAGTTGCGCGGCGTGATGAACGCACTTAAAGAAACCTATCCGTCTCTAAAGATGGAAGTGGTCGAACTGTGCAAAGAACGTGCTGGTACTTTAAAACCGAACGTTCCCGAACTTGAAGACGCAAACCATTGAGATCGTTGATTTTTAATATAAGCGGAGAGCAATATGAGTGACGAGAATAAAATATTTACCGATAAGATGATCCTAAGGTGTCTGGTTCCCTTGGCCATCGCCATCGTTTTTAACATTTATTGTGGTATCAAGACTTCAGAGCGCATCACGAAAATCTATGAGTTACAACGTGAAGTCTCATTGCATATCTTAGATCGCGTTGAAACATTGGAAAAAGGATGCCAAAAATGAAAGTTATTACCCAAGCAGAACAGGAACAAGTGATAGGCGGTATCGTACCAGCGTTGGTGGCCGTTGCAACCGTTGTTGGTCCACGCATATGCGAAGCCATTGCTTTATATGGTGCCTACCAAACCTATAATATTGTCGTACACAATAATGTGCCTACTTTTGATGATTACGTGATGAAAAAATGAACGATGCTAAAGGATTAAAAGCATCAGCGCATTGAGGAGAAATAGATGCCACCGTCTAATGGCATCTATTATCTGATTTCTCATTAGCTTACCGCAATATCCGTCTGACTATTGTTCATCACCATATACGTAATGCGGAACAAAGTCGGTGTTAGATTGGTGGTGGCCGTAATGCCGACAGTGTTATTGCTCACACTCGAGGCTACCGTCAAACTACCTGAGGTAACATAAGTGGCATTCGCCCCATCCGTGGCTTGTCCTGCATAAGTTGGTCCAGGCGATTGGAACACCGTATAGAAGCACTCTCCCGATACCGATTGGTAATCCGTCCCGTCCGTACATTCCACGACATAGACAATCTTACCCGCACCAAAGGTATTATCCGCCAAGCTTAGTGTTACTAACGTGGCATAACTGCCCGAGGTAAGGCCTGTGATGATGCTGCCGACTGTCCCTCGATGAATCAGCACTTGATTGGCGGTGCCACTTGCAGTGCCTCCTGCAGCAGCTTGCAGGTACATTTTTCCTAAGGTGCCTACGCCGGTACCTACGCCTGTGCCAACGATAATATCACCACCAGCTTGGTCAGTACCACCACCCCCACCCCCTCGAACGGTAACAAGGCCTGGAGAGCCATTGGTCGCATAACCCGATTCAACTTGTACTGCACCACCATTACCTGCAGCAGAAAAGCATGCGCCCCCAAATACAGCCGCTGCGCCGCCATTCCCTGATGTTCCGCCAGCATAACCGCCAATCAGTTGCGTATAGCCGCCATTGCCAGTACCACCTGAATCACCACCCCAGAACAGCGCAAAGCCACCATCACCTGAGCCCGCAGCAGTACCGGCTTTAACCTCAACCGTACCACCACCGCCATTGCCACCCGCCGAACCACAGTTCATGGAAAAATTACCGCTATTCCCCGACGTGGAATTTCCGGTCGTGATGGAGATGGTCCCACTGTCACCCGAAGACGAGCCAAGGGCTTCGCCTGTCGCGATGACGATTTGACCCCCATTACCCGATGTGCTGCCACCAGTGCCCGTGGTAAGTGATAATTGGCCTCCGGTACCATTCGTATCACTGGTCTGTCCAGAGCTGATCGCAACCGGCGCACCAATACTCGAACTCACCGATGCAACATTTAAGGTGAGACCGGCACTTGTGCCTGTCAGCGTTGTACCTTGTGTGCCATCAAAGGCTGCGCCAGAGGTGACATCGCCGACCCTGGTAATCGTGCCCGTTCCAGCCACACTCTGAAAGGAAGGTAAGGCACCAGCGCCATTGCTCGTTAATACCTGCCCACTTGAGCCTAGAGCGGCAACAGACTGTATTGCACTGGTGGTCGAAACCCCACCGCACAAGACAGAATAAGCGACGTGACTGGCATCTCCGGTTCCTCCGTTTGGAACGGATAACGGTAAACTCGGTAATGCGCCACTGGCCGAAATCAAACTGACATTGCCATTTTCTACCTGAACTTGAAACCATGCAGCACCAGGACTACCTGAATCTAAATTGGTGCCATAAACCAGGGCCATGTCACTGTTAGAAAAAGTGGTCCCACTTCTCGCGGCGGAATTCAAATAACCGGTGGTCGTAATGGCTGAGTTGTCGTCATTGGTATAAATATAGATGACGCGGGGATTTACCCCGCTCAAGCCGACGACGTCGGTATCGATGGTCAAAATTGGCATGCTCGTCCCTCGGAAAAATCTATCCTGTTTATGCGACCGTTAATGCGGTTTGCCCATGACTGAAAATGGAAAACGTGGTCTTAAACACAGTGGGCGTCGCAATACTCGTCGTAGCCGTTAAGGTGATCGTATTGTTAGTGCGCCCCGAAGCAACTGTTAAGGTAGTGCCACCGCTGCCAATAAAGGTATTCGTCCCATCGGCTGTGGTACCAGTGAAACTGGAAGAAAGCTCCATCAAAGCAAAGGCAAATTGACCGGAATACATTTGATAGTTCGTACCATCGGTACACTCAACCGTATAAAAGACTGTGCCACCGGCTGTCGTGCCATTCGCCAACGTAAAAGTAGCCAGGGTAGACGCTGAACCCGAGGTCATACCGGTTACGCTGCCGTTAATCACCAAACGATTGACGAGCGAATGAGGAGAAGTTCCACTGGCCACGTTGGTCGCATCGCCTTTAATGATGATTTGACCGGGTGCACCAGTCCCAGTTCCTGCGCCACCCCAGAGGTTCAACGCAGCCCCGGCTTGGTTGGTACCTGTCGATGCGCCCGCTTCTAAGAACACGACACCACCGACACCGGCACTGCTGTTCCCTGCTTGCATGGACAGTTCGCCACCGACGCCAGACGTCGCACTCCCCGCAAGTAAGGTAATTTGACCACCATTACCGGATGAGCTTCCGCCGTCACCCGCAAAGATATCAATGGCACCCCCAGCACCGACTGCAGCTGGCGTACCACCTTGAATCAGCAGAAGCCCAGCCGCGGTGCCCCCTACTTGCAGGGTCAGGCCTGCGTCCGTAGAAGTCAGGGTCGTACCCGCTGTCCCATCAAAGGCGGGGCCTGATGTCACATCGCCTACTGTGGTGATGGTTCCTGAGCCACCGGCTTGGAAGGTCGGTAGAGCGCCAGCACCATTACTGGTGAGTACGAAGCCACTGGTGCCAACGCCGGCGATGGGTTGGACTGGGCCTGTCGAAGTCGTGCCACCGCATAGGACCGCATAAGGCGTGAGGCTGGTCGCGCCTGTGCCGCCATCCGCTATATCAATTGTCGACCCATGCCAGGTGCCTGTAGCAATCGTGCCTAGGGTCGTGAGGGAGGTTTGTCCGACATAGGCAGCAGAAATGTCGATCACCGGATTAGCACCACCCGTACTGGTGATACGGTTCGCGGTCCCAGAAACTGAATCGACGGTCCCACTGCCGGTAATGGGCGCCAAGCTGTAGGTATAGGGTTGCGCATCGCCCGTGATTTCCACTTGGTACCAATTCGCACCCGGGCCTGAGTTCACCACGTCGGTACCATAGACTAGCGCTAAATCTTGATTGGAAAAGGTATTGCCTTGAGAAACAGCTTTATTCAAATAGCCAGCCGTGGTAATAGCAGCATTGTCATCGGAGGTTTCGATATAAATAATTTTTGGGTTTACACCGACCAAGCCAGGAGAGTCCGTTGTGATGTTTAAAATTGGCATAATAATGTCCTTATATAATCGGCGTAAACGCGGTTAATAGTCACTGATTTCGGCCAAACCATATTGGTAGGGTTGCGAATTCCCGGTGACGGTCACTTGAAAGAAGTTTGAGCCTGCGCCCCCATTCACCACATTGGTGCCATAGACCAGCGCCATATCGGTGTTGCTGACACTAAACCCTTGGGCCACGACTTTGTTTAAATAGCCGGTGGAGTTGATGGTGGCCAAATCATCATTGGTGGTGATGTAGATAATCCTAGGATTTACACCAACTTGCCCAATGGATTCTGCGTCAATATTTAAAATAGCCATAATACATTCCTTTGCCTATGTAACCGTTAACTGTAACTACTAATGACCACTAAACTATAATTCATGTTATCCGGTTCACCAGTTACTTCCACTTTGAAGAATTTAACGAACAGCCCATTATCATTTCCAGATACAATCGCTACGTCCATATCGGAAATACTAAAGGTACCTGTGGCGACCAAGCCATTCAAATAGCCGGTGGCCGTGACTTCCGCAACCGTATCGGTCGTGTAAATATTCACAATTTTTGGGGTTGCTGGTATGCCAAATAGCGGCGGTGTGCCAGGGAATTGTGTCTTGAATCCTAAAATTGGCATATTATCGGCCCCTACCTGCGCCACGGCGCATCGGTTTATTCATTTTGGGCGCTTTTTTCTTACCCTTGGCTTTGTCTTTCACGCTTAAGGCAATGGCAATCGCCTGCTTGTATGGCTTCCCCGCCGCTTCTTCTGCCCGAACATTCTTGCCGATTGAGGCTTTGGAGCCTGACTTATCCAATGGCATCACACTACTCCCTTACACCGTAATATCGGCATGACTGTTGTTAAAAATAGTAAATGTACACATAAAACTTGTTGGCGTTAAACTGGTAACCGGTGTAATCCCAACCGTATTGCCGGAGAAACTGGGTGTCACCGTCAATGTTCCAGAACTAACAGCCGACGAGTTCGTTAGACTGACTACCTGTGATGTATAAGTAGGGCCAGCAGTGGCTACAATGGAATAAGATAATTGCCCTGAATACACCTGATAATTCGTACCATCCGTACATTCCATAACAAAGTATAAAAATCCGCCGCCCCAGTGGTTACCCGTCGTCGCTGCCACATCGATGGTCGCTAGACCTGTAAAGACGGTACTCGTTAAGGAGCGCACGCCATTCACATAGACGCGATTCACCGTCGTCTGTGTGCTCGTACCGCTCGATAAACCATAGGTCGCGGATTGGATATTGACGAAGCCCGCGCCACCGGTCCCGGTACCTGGCGCATTCACAATGGAGACGAAACCTGCTGCGACGTTGGTCCCGGTACCCGTTGTGCCACTGCTACCGATGATGATGTTGCCGGCAGACCCAGAAGCAGACCCGCCCGGAATCAAAATCGCTTCGCCCCCGGTACCTGAAGTGCTGGCATAGCCACCGGCAATCTCAATAATCCCACCACCGAGAGTGCCTTGGCCGCCCGTAATAAAGACCGCGCCACCAGTGCCACTACCAAAGGTCGAGGTTCCTGCCGTTAAGCTGGCATTGGCGCCATTACCACCAGAATTGCTGGCGGTGGTGAGCGTTAATCCAGCCGTTGTGCTGGTTAAGGTAGTACCGGCTGTGCCATTAAAGGCCACGCTGCCAGAGGTCACGTCACCGACGGTCGTAATGCCAGAGCCACCAGAGGCCGGTTGGAACGTGGGTAGTGCACCGGCGCCATTACTGGTCAGGACTTGACCGCTGGTACCAACGCCGGCGATAGACTGAACATTTCCCGTGGAGGTGGTACCACCGCATAAAACTGCATAAGCCGTTAGACTGCTGTCACCTGTACCACCATTTGCCACACTGATGGGGAAATTGGTATCAATCAGATTTCCATGTCCAGACATTATTTCCCTCAAAAACTGGGGGAAGCGTTCTTGCGAAGGCTTCCCGAATTAATCTTAAGTCCAAGCCAAGTCTTGTGTCACACCGGCAACCGCGACGAAGGTTGTATTCGCAACGGTACAAACAAAAGTCACGCCATCGGTTGGATCGCCCGATGTCCATGTGCCTGCTGAAGAACACGCTGTGCTACCCACATACGCGGTTTGAGATGTGTTCAATTGTGCTATCCAACCCCCAGTGTTTCCGGCAACACCAATGATGCGAAAAGTGGCGCCTTGGGCTGCGGTTGCAGGGAACGTATAAGTGACTTGCGCACTGGCAGTACCGGTATTGATGTACTGGGTGTTGGCCGCCATGGTAACGGAGGTACCGGTTTCGTTAACCGTTGCCAAGCCGCCTGCTGCGGAGGTGTTGGTGATGGTAATCGAACCAGAGGCGTTACCAATGCTGATACCTGTGCCTGCGGTTAAGGTTGCAGCGGAAGGATCGGCGCCGGTAAAACCAATCAACAATTGGCCATCGGTTAATACTTTCGTCGCAAATGGTGATGAGCCTTGTGCAACTAAGATACCGTGGGTTGTGGGATTGGAGACACCAGATCCGCCTAACGTTGCAGATACGGGAAAGGGTAGATTGAGTAAGTTATTCACGCCAGCCATAATAAATTTCCTTATTTAATAAACGTCGTTCCTAAGACAGTGCAAAATCTCCGGTGACACCACTCAAGACCATGAGTTGTGTCGTCGTACAGACCAATAATCGCACCACATCGCCAATTTGACTGCTCGTGATTGAACCCGCCACACTGGTGATTGCATTGCCAACACGAATTTGTTGACCTGAAGCACATTGTATAATAAAGCTTCCTGAGCCAAACATCGCTATTTCAAATGTTTCGCCCAAGGCAATATCCGTCGGCAAATCTAAGACCACGGCGCCCATGGAATTCACCACATAACCATTATTTGCCGTCATCGTAATATTGCTGTCGATGATGTTCCAAGTCGTCGAACTAAACGCCGGGAAAGTGAATCGTGCGTTGACGCCGCCGGCAAGACCAACAATAATGCTGCCTTCTTCTGCTACCCCGGCATTCGCGAATTGGCTAAACTCAATGGTCATTGCTTACCCTTGGAAGATACCCGTCAATGAATAGAGAGATACGGTGACATTCACATCCGATGCCGCTGTGAAAAAGTGAATCACATCACCTGCTTTTACATATTTCCCATTGGGATTTTGTTCCGATGTCGTTGCTGCGAACGTATCACCTGCTGGTACGGCAGCAGTTTGGTTCAATGCGACAAAAACATCTTCTGCCGCAGTGTATTTAAATATCGCGATAAATTTGGGCACACCAGCAGTAGGCTCTACTACGGAAGAAGAACCAGGAACCGTCACCGTGGTATCGGTATTGGCTGCTAAGGTTGCGCTGAGAATGGTGTCGCAAAATGGCAATCCGAAGCCATCAATGCCAAACACGTATTTGTTGATATTATATTGGGTCGACATGTTACTGCTCCTTAAACAATGCCCAGACGACAATCACAGACATAATGATACTCTATATAGGATTGACCTACACTGCCCGTCGTTTGATTTTGACTAACCACTTGCGGCGTCGCAACGACGTAGGTTGCGCGATCGTAACTGGTACCCACATTCGTCCAGCTGGCGATGACCACATCACTGGTGAATGGACCAACATTGTTGTAATTTACGGTAAAGTAAATTTTTCCAGCATCGCCACTGTGCGGTGAATAAAATGTAATCGTCGGGGTGTTGATGCGTTTGCTTTGTTGGTACGACAATTGAAATGGCGCAATGCCACCCAAGCAAATATACTGCGCACCACTAAAGTATTGTGAAATAAATTGATCGGCCACCAGTGCATTTGCTAAGGTAATCGCCCCAGGTAACGTCTGTGTTTCATAACTCTTTTCATAAAAGCGTTGGCAATCGCGCAATACTTCTGTCGGGGTTTTGGGCGCGGGAATCGTCGCAATATCCCCAGGCACCAAAGAAATAGACGTAAAAATTAGGGTATCGGGCGTGGTGGTCGTCAAAGGCACTGTGCCCACGACAATCGCGAAATAGGTCGCGGTGGCCACGCCATTGGTATTATCCTGCCAACCATTGAAGGAATAATCCGCTTCCACATCATTCAAAGACCAAATGGCATCCCCTAAACCAGAGCGTTGTACTTGTGTCCAGGTGCCCTGCATGCTGGTTGGAAAACCGGTGGCATCTAAGCCCGTCACCAACGACGTATTGCTGGCATAAACGATGGAGGCATCATTGGTATACCATAGGGTGATTTTGCCACCCAGGCCTGCCACACTGGAACTCCGGCCGGCGATATTGACCGATACGCGTCCATTCAGGATGTTTCTTGCCGTGGCTTGGTCTAGATATTGAACCAGCGCCATTTGGGTATTGGCATTACATAAGGCCGTAAAACCCCCGTTGGCTGCACGACTGACGGCGATGCCGCTGGTGGCGCTTTGATACACAATCGTTTGGTCCCAGGCATAATAGGAGGTATTCGCGCCAAGCGCTTGGGCGGCAATCGAATATCCATTAATTTGCCCAGGATTATAGGCAAAATCCCAACCAATCAAGTAACTCTGGATGGGTTTGTATTCGAGTTCAGGCTTATAGTAATGAAAAAGATTATCGATTTGTCGATTCACCGGGGTTTGTTGAAACTCCACAATCGCTAAGTTATCGACACCCACCGGCGCTTCGGCTTGTAAGAAGCATACCTGAATACTGCTCAATACGGTTGGCAATGCGGTACGATAGTTCAGATAAATATTGATGTCCACATACCCTGTATCGCCGGTATCGGTATTGTTACTGGGCTCGAGCAACACACATTCGGAAAATTCTGCAGGAATACCCTGATTGTTAGACACATTTAACAGGGTTTGCGGTGTACCCGTCGAAGGCACATACTGAATGGTGACACTATTGGCGCCATTGACCGTGCTCAAAATCAAGATATTGGTTAAGACCCAGGGAAAATCATTACCGCTTTCTGGACACCAAATGCCGGGATTGCCGGGCAATCGTTGTCGCAAATAAAGCTGGCTTAAATTGTTACCGGGTGTAATGGACAGCGAATAAGGTGGGTTGGTGGGGTAATTGGCTGAGCCGGCAATGGCCGTTCGTGTCACGGTGATGGTGCCTGCACCAGTGTAGGAATAGACCAAGTCCCAATCCGGGGCAATCGTCAAGGCCACATCACTGCCGGTGCCCGTATAAGAAACCAATAAATCATTATTGGCATCAAATAAAACATCGACGAATTGAGGATTGCTGAGTAAATTCTCAATGGTATTGGTTTCAATGCCCAAAGGATTGGTTTCTTCGGTGATGTTCGGCCATGCTTCACGGGTAAACTGATTGACCCCTAAAGAATTGGTGACTTCAATATAATACAGTTGCAGGTTGCCAAATTCATCGTAGGGGTAGTAGTACAAAGCACAGTTATTTCCGCTGGAATCGACAATGGTTCCGGTGGCGCTTAATTGAATGGGGTTAGGCAGGGCGGTATAGGTATAAGCAGGTGGTGAGCCGGTAAGTTGATATACGGCTTTGGGGGTGGTGCGTGAATCATCTTCATAGAATCGGATGTAGCCACCGGCTAAAGGTGCACCTGTATCGCGGTCGACCAAGTAAGGATTTAAATCAATGCTCGTAAAAAACCCAGGATTAAGTGACATTTATTTTTCTCCACCCAACAATCTTGATAATAATTCACGAGCTCCGAATGCTCCCGCACCTGCACCCAATGCATAAGGTACTTTTTCTTTTGCTTTACCTAGAAACTGATTCAACGATAATTCTGGAAATTCTTTTCCAGCTGTTTGTCTGAAAGCATAATTAGATTCTGAATTGGCGATGTCACGGATAAATTTTTCAGGAGATATTTCTCCCGCCTTGTATTTTTTAATCCCAACAGATGATTTTTTATAAGGCACCATTTCTGTCAGATATTTTTCTTGCGCTTTTACATAATCTTTTTGAAGTTCTGGCGATATTTTCTTCAGATTCGTATGCACATAATCCTGTAGTTTTTCACCGGCATATTTGACTTCTTTGAGGAACCGTTCTTTTTTCGGATCGGGATTCACAGTCAGAGATTTTTCCAACTTTCTGGCCACAGAGCTCAATTCACTTTTTGCCTTATGTGCGCCTTCGACCGTGGGATTCTTCTTAAAATCTAACAAAGTAGGCGAGGATTTTTCTGCTTTGGTGGGTACATAACGGCCAATAGATTCTTCTAGTTTATTGTATCGTAAATCTGGCACGGCTGTCTTACCAATTTTATGTTCATGTTTGGCCGCGGTTTTGAAAATATCACCATACAATTCATTGAATGATTTCTTCAGGGAACTTTCTTTGTTCAGAATCTTACTGGCCAAAGCTTTATCGGTAGCACCTGCTAAAGGCGCGCCTAGTCCACCTAATGCAGCACTAAGACCTCTACCGCCTGGCATATACTCACCGGCTGCGTAACCGCCTGCAGCACCTTGTAGGGCTTCTTGCAATAAGCCTAATTTTCCTGCGGCTTTAGGGATTTTTCCTGCCACTTTACCGGCGACCCCTAAAGGCGCCAATACTTCACCGGCCAATTGTCCACCTGAGCGCGCCAATGGTTCATAGCCTGGCTGCAGATATTGACTTAAATCTATTTGACCAATATGTGGGGTATTCAAACCTAAGGCATGGGGCACATTAAAAATAGACGCCAGGGCACCTTGCGCCCCTTCTGCAGCACCGGCGAGTGCAGGCGCAATATATTTTTGTCCAATACCTAACTCTTGTGATTGAGGTTTGGTTTTTTGAATCGCTTCGGCCATTTGTTGGTCTTTATTTTGTTTAAAGGGCTCGTACCGATCTAAAATATCTGCTTCTTCATAAGGTTCGTATTGGTCTAATATGTCCTTAGCCATATTATTCCCCACCTTGATATTTTTTGAGCTTTTCAATGACTTCTTCTTCACTGATGCCACGACGCTTGGCCGATGCCTTTACTTGACTCATGGTCACGCCTAAGGATTTAGCGGCCTGAGACAATTCTTTATTGGGTAGCTTGATCGGATGCCCTGCAGCAATAAATTCATTTTCGGCTTCTGTGGCTTCATCGAGCTTTTCCGAATAAAGTTCATTGACGCGTTCTTGCAATTCTTTAGGTAAGTTATTGATTTGTAGATTCCCAAGCTCAGGCCAACCCTGCATGATGGCTTCTTTTTGATGTTCAATCGCTGTTTGGGTGGGGCTCGTGATGCCTTGTGCGGCCAATTGAGAAATGGCCATTTCGGGCAATAATTTATAGGCCAATGCGGCTTGGACTAATTGCTCACCGGCTTGCTCATCGCCACTTTGTTTGTATAAATTGCGGGCTTCACGTAGCGCTAAGTTAGAACCTTCCCCGATGAACGGCATTTTGATGGGCTCATAAAGTTCACGCAACACATTGGCGCGTCCCATTTGTTGAATTTGACTTTGGGTTGCGCCGGTTGGCATGGAACGTATGGCACCTTCCGAAACTACTGGGGCATTGGCATTTGCGCCCCCTTGACCTGAAGGACCGCCGAAATTAAATTCGAAGGCACCGGTATCTGAGTTGAAGGAAGCGGAAATACCTTGTTTTCCAGCGAATTCGTTTTGGAGTGCTTGATCGATATCGGCTGCATAATTAGGATACATTTTCTTAGCTTGCTCTGCCGACTGAATCAACTTAGCATAATGACCCATATCAGGCATTTGCAATTGCCGCAACTTTTCCTGATTCAATTGCTGTTCTTGGCCGCGTAACTGACTACCTTGGTACCGATTGACCAGATTGCCGAGCTCTTTAAAGGCACTCTCTTGCAGAGGGGCTTGTAAGAAGTTAACAAAGGGCGCTGCCATATATATTCCTATCAATAACCCAACAATTTAGAACCAAGTGAAGCACCACCACCGGCAGGACTACCCAATATATCGGCACCACCACCTAAAAGCGCGCTAATTAACTGCTGCAGTTGGTTGTTCTTATTCGCTTGTCCTTGATACGCCAAGGTCCCTTGTGACGCCAAATTATTGGTTTCCAAATTGGCCAGGTTTTGTGTCGCGCCATAGCCTCGGTTGCCATAGGCTTGTAGGCCTTGTGCGCCTTCGCCTTGAATCCCGCGGATGTTTTGGATGTATTGTTGCATGTCGTTACCGAGGAGGCTTTGGATTAAGGCGGCGCGATCGGCCTGGTCCGCGGGTGTACCCAAAAAGCCCCCAGACGCGGCTGCACCTTCAGCGGCGCGCATCATCTGTTGGGACTGCAAATCGTAGCCTTTAGAGGGCTTATAGCCTTCTAGAATACGGTTGTAGTAATCCATGGGATTGTGGGTGAGTTCTTGATAATAGTTGGGCAATCCTTGTTCGGCTTGTTGGCCTTGTTGGATATAGGGATTGTAGGCTTGTTGCGCCACCTGAGGAATTTGATTGAAATACGGTTGCGCTTTTTCTGCAGGGTTCGTTCCAAACCAAGACATCATATCTATACTTCCCTATACCGGTATCGCAACACTCGTGATGGCTTCTAGGCCAGTCGAACTGAGTGAAGCTTGTCCTGTTTTCACCACCAACTTATTGGTGTCTGTATTATACCAAATTGTACCCAGTGGCATCGAGGGGGCCAGCGCCTGAATCGTCGCATAAGCCACATTCGGTACCGTCCATCCTCGGTCACTTAAGCCATTAATCAGGGTAATATTTAAGAGCTTTTGATACAACTCCTGATTGGGCGAGACGACATAGCCAGGGATTTCCATCAATAAATCTCCATAATGCCATTATTGACCACAAATCGGCTGGTGCCTAAAAAACGGAACTTCAAAATCAAATCATTCGCCGCGCCCATCTTTTCCCAGGTAATAATATTTTGACCCCATCCCTGCGGATGCAATGGCCGTGAGACCCAATTCCCATAGCTAATCCCACCATTATAGGACAAACTCAAATCCACGCGCGGCTGATATTTGGGCGGTGCGGCAACGTTATAATAGCCGGTGGGCGTAACCATCCCCGAACCTTCCGCGACCATGAGATTCACGCCATCTTCATCGATGATGTTATCCAGGTTGCCTTCCGTGACAATGTAATCGATGGTGTCATAATCCAGGCCCACTAGGTTGGGGTCGGTTCCTTGCTCCATCGTAATCACCAAGGAATTGGCAATAAACCGACGACTATCCTCGGTACGGATACTCTTGCAAATACGCACCCGAGGAATCTCATGATTCAATTCTTCATCATAATCCGCGTCACCGGGTTCGGATAAATTGTTATCATAGGTCGTGAACTGCGTACTGAACTGATACAAACAGGCATCATTTAACGAGGTAAAATACTGCACATCATTGAAATAAATCACCTTCGTAGCCGGATGGTAGTTCAATTGATAATCGGTCAAGTCAAAAAACTTTTTGGTCGTAAAATCATAGGTCAAGGTTAAATTGTCGACTTCATTATAAAAAGTGATTTGGTAGAAATTGTGACCATCTTGCCGGAAAAAGAAAGCCGTGGACTGAGCCGGATACTTCAAACGCTCCAAGGCATAATCAATCCCATCGGTGGAAATCGGTTGGGCGCCTTGCCCACTGTAGACCATAATCACCGGGGAGTTGTTTTCATTCACCCCTAACCAGGCAATGTATTGGTCACTCGAGGCAATCGTAGAAATGCTCAAACAGCCATAGTCGATGTTGACTTGAGGAATACGCGTATAGGCCTGAGGTACGCCACTGGCCCCCACATTGACCTGCTGGACCCAAATCTCACACACCGTGGTGCCCATGGCCAGGACGTTGTTACCTTGGCCCGGGATGCGCTGAATCGCGACCGAATAGTCTGGTTTGGTTTGAATCGCCATGGTGGAATTGTAGTGGATGGTCGTACCTGTTCCGCCGCCATAGGCATACCAAGCCCCTGCGGCACTCGTGGTCATGGTGCCGAACAGAAAGAAGCCGTTATGAAAGCAGACATAGGTGGGAATGAACACCGGGCTACCACCATCCGTGGTCAGGCTGCTAATCGCAAAGACATTGGTCTGGTAGTTATAGATATAGGCATTGAGGCCATCGACGATGCAGATTTGACTGGCCAGATTTTCATCGATGTAGACATCCCCTGTCGTGGTGGCCAGGTTACCGATTTGATAGGCATCTAGGTTAGGGTCAATCCGATAGACCACATTACTGACCACGGCGATGGCAAAGTCTCCGCGTACAGAGCGGTAAATGCCACGAGAAACGCCTTTAGGGCTGAGCTCCAGGATTTTCTTATAACCTGCCGTATTCACGAGCCACTCATCGGTCAGATAAAGGTTATAGGTACGCTCCGCCGATATCTTGGGATAGCGTCCAAAGGTCGAGCTGCCGCAGATATTGACTGGCACTTGGCGAGAATTTGGCGTATGTCGTATCGGCATCTGATGTCTATCCTAAGTTGTCCAACCGCGCCCCAAATTAGCTGTGGCATAGTTCAGTGTATGGGACTTGCCCAAGGTGCTGACATGTTGGGCATGGAGGTCCATTGGTCCAACGCGTTTGCTGATCATCAATTCATACTTGAGCAGTTCTTCTTTGGCCCCCGGTGGCATGTCATAGTTGAAGTTCAGACATAGTTTTTTGCACAAGGCATACTTCAGATAAGAAATATAGAACTGGTCGTAGGTCAGGGTTAAGTCTTGGTTCAGTGCCACTTCCGTGAGCCCAAATTGGCCCCACAGCTGCATGGGGAAGGCTTCTTGGGGTAGGAAGTAGAGATAGATGCTGCCACCCCCTAAAGAGCGTTCAAAGTGCCAGTTAAAGGGCAAGGATTGAACGGTATTGGCTCGGGCATTCCCGAAATAGGCAATCCGTCCATTTTTTCTCATGGAATATCGGACGGTGTTGTTGCTGATGAAAAAGACGAGGGTTTCGATTTCAATCAGATTGGGAATGAAATACGCTTCTTGGCCAATGACGGCATTGAAGTTGTATTGGGTAAAGTAGGGCACCATGCCTTTATCGGCATATTTGTCGGTTAAGACTTCATTGGTCAGTTGCAAACCATCATTGATTTGGCTACCTGAGACGATTTGGAAATCACGCGATACGATACCGCTGATGTAATAGGCATTAGTTATCAAATTAGTCACTGTATATGCCATGATTCTAAACACTCTCTTTCAAATAATCTATTAATTTCGAAAGGATTTTCACATCATCCCCTACCAATCCTAGCGCAGAATTGCATCTTAAGCATAGCCATCCTCTAAACGATCCGGTTTTATGGCAGTGATCGTAACAAATCTTAACATCGGATTTCTCGCAGATCTCACATTGGTCAGGTCGTTTTCTTCCTGCTAAAACATTCTGCACAGTCTTCATTCTTTCAGAATATCTTTTTTGGCGGACTCTTTGTTTTTCCTTTCTTTCCTCTCTGTTATGAGCTCGGTATCTAGCTTCCTGAGATTTAACCTTTTCAGGGTTCTCTGCTCTAACCTTTCTTTTGTATGCTGCCAAATGTTCTCTATTTCTTTGTTGCCATTTTTTGACATCATCAACCTTGCATTCAACACATCCAGCCGAAGAAACCCATCTTTCACAAACATGACCCCGTATGCATGGTTTACCTGTAAAATATCGCATAAGTCCGTTTTTAGCAGCATCATCTGCACTTATTATCTGTTTCATAATTACTCTAAGATTATTATCAAGGGGTAATTATATAACATAAGATAATTCTACTGTGTAGTATGCTTAAAAACGGTATAGGCCATGATTCCCTCGGCTGTTTGTCCTTAAATTCAGTGCCCGTCTTTCCGGGCTGTCCGCGCAGGCCAGGACGTTTTAAGCCCTGCGAGCGCCTGTTCACTTATAAGGCATCTGCGTATCCGCTGACATCGATGGCAATCGCCGCCGAGCCGTTGGATACCAAGTATTTCATTTGAGCAGCGCTGTCTAATGGGCAACGAACGGTGACAGTCGATACGGTGCTGGCTGGTGCCCAAGTAAAGGCTTGACCGGCAGAGGAGCTGGACAAAGCGGCTTTAAAGGCAGCAGTACGTGTACCGCCCGCATCGGCCGTTAGAATGGCTTTGAGGATGACTTCGACTGCGCCAGCAGGTACAGAAGCTGTGGTGGTGACCGCAGCAAAAGTTGTGGAAGCACCCGCTGTGATGTTGGTCGCAATGGCAGCAGCATAGTACATGTCGCGTGTTAATCCATCGCCGCATTGTGTGAAGTCCAGGATATTGGCAGAGCCGTCTGTCAGGATATAACCGATACGACGGTACATATCAAAACCTGAAGGCAATGTAGGTGCTGCGTTAGCGGCTAGAGAGAGCAAGCCACCGGCAACGTAGACACCGATGAATCCTGAAGGATTGTTGGGGTCAACTGCAGTTGGGTCGGATTTAGTGGACGCACCGACGGCATAGACGGCATAGAAGGTGTTCGCCACTAAAGCGCCACTGTCGAGACCGTTTAGGCCATTGACGGCGGCATTGATGGTAACGGCTTGGTTGATGACGATATCGTTGGTGTTGGTCATATCGCGTGCTTGACCAGCTGCTACGGTCATGGTGGTTGCAGAAGCGTAAGCCAGTTGAAGACCGTTTAGATAGAGATTTCCAAGATTTACCATTGGAATTGTAGGTGTTATAGCCATTTATGTTTCCTCTTTAAGTTCGTTGTTGACAGAAATTTGGCTCAAATTTGGTCACCATTTTTCTGCAATTCATTTTCCCATTCTCGACGATGATGTTCATTGTGGTGTTTACGACAGAGCCAGCGTACATCCAGAGGCTTCGTGTAATCGTCGTGGTGCGCGTCCACTTTTTCCTCAGAACATACCTCGCATGGTTTGCGAACCAGCAATCCGCATTTGATAGCCTTAAAGGTAAGCATGCGAACATTCTTTTTAAGTCTGAAGACTGGATCAAACTTACAACGCTCATTAGTTCTTTTCCTATCTTCGAGAATGCAATCAAAATCTTTGCGTCTTTCTGCGTAACGTTTGCGCTCCATATAATTGGCGCATTCGTAGCAATAACCATCATCAGGATTTTCTTTAACCTTTTCGCAACGGCAGCATGTAAGTTTTCTACCGGAGCCATAAGGCTTAAGACCTGATTCTTCCCGGGCTTTTTTACGCTCGAGAGAATGGATTTCGATTTTGCATTTGGAACAATATCCGCTATTCCTATTGGCATCATCTTTCTGTTGGCCACATTTACTGCACAAAGGGCTTCTGCCGGAACCATAAGCGGCACGCGGTTTCGCGCCTGCTGCCAATCGTTTCTCGAGTCTTTTTTGTTTCCTGTACTCAGAGAGACAAGAACCGCACATTGATTCGATTGCATAAGCCCCTTCTTTCAGTGCACCACACTTTTTACAGTGCGGATCTTTCGTCGGTTTATTCACTCTTCGCATATTCATCCCTAATCTAAAAGTACTATTGTACCTTTATTAAGGGGTGTTATACTAGAGAGGGAAAATTAAGCTCATCGTATATTCCGGTACCGCTACAGAGCCCCATATACAGTCATGAATCATTCCTCTGGTGTTTTGACCAAACAAACTACCATAGTACTGTCTATAGCTCACACCGGTATCAGGATCCACACTGCTTGCTGTAGGGTATGGCACTTCTTCTGGCAGACGTGGCATTGCCAAGAACAATGGGTCGCCTGCAGTAATCATCCCTGCGCGATGTGATGGCAGAACAGAACATTGCATACCCGCAACAATTGGGTAGCTCAAGTTCTGCGCATTCGTCGCATTGGCTTGTAGGGGTGGGTAAATCGCTACAGTCACATCGGAGCTACCATTGCTGGACGCATCCGCGGTTGCGCGGAATTGAACAGGCACGGCAGAAGGTTGATGACCCACGAAGGTGAGGTAACGCAAGTTAGGCTGACCGGATACACCATCATTGAACTGGAACTTGTCGTATTGCTTAATCATGTTCGCATCAACACCTGGTGAGCCAGAAATGCTGAAGGTAATCGCAATCACGGCACCTGAAGAATCCAGTGTGGTGCTGATAACGGTTAAGGTTAAGGCTTCTTGACCGGCTGTCCCTGCAATGTGAACGGGTAGTAAGTTGGACATGTACCATTCGCAACGAGAGAACTCGCCCAATTCCCATGACATCGCAATCTCATCGTTTCGTTTCAACGCGAATTGGTTCAAACCTGAATTCACGATGGCAGGAATCGCGGTATCTTGTAAGTAGCCCTTCGCCATTCCTTTAGCAGAACCGTAGTTACGGAACATTGCCAAAGCAGACGCCAATTGCGCATAGCTGTTAATCGGTGTGACGCCATCGCCATAGAAACGATATGGTGCGGTCACGCAGTTGGTGGCCACGTTCGCTTCAATGTTCGCACTGATTTCCTCTGCGGCACTCCTACCAAAACGCTTCATATAATCTTCAACGTTGAAAATGAATTGTTGTGCGGTGAACGCATAAGAGGTGGAGATTTGTTGGCTCACAACCAAAGGCTGAACACGTTGGTCCGCGGGTTGGAAGGTCGCAACCAAGCTGTCGGTGGTCGTAAACCGTGGTGGCAAGTCAAACGTAACGGTGTCACCTAAGTTTGCGGTCAACTTTTCGAAGTCTTTGAACTTCGTGTTCGCTGTGCTGATAAAGCAGTTTAAGTTTTGTAGGTAGGCCAAACCGGACATTTGATATGTTTGTACGGTTTGAAGAATATTGCTAGGTACTGTCATAGTGCTCACTATCCTTCATTAATAAAGAATGTGAGGAGAGACAGGTTCGAAAAAGGGCCTAGCCTTTCAGCCAGGGCGCCTTCTTAAAATCCTTTAAGCTCATTTCGCCGCTGTCTATCCCCGCTGCTGCGGAAGATTTCATGCGAGATAATGGGGCTTGGGTTGCAGTACCTTGTGCTAATGCCTGACGATTCTGCGCAATCGAAGACCCCAAACTCTTTAAGGCTTTCTGCGCTTCTTCAGGATTCTTGTCGGCCAGATAGTCAATCGACGCTAACTTCATCGGATTCTTGGCCAACTCATACATAATGTCAGCGGTATTGTCCAACTGACTGGCCAGGAATACGATTTTGGGAAAGGAAGCGGCATTGAACTCACCCATCACCGCATCAAAGTCCTGATAAGCATCCTTACCGGAACCCATTTTTTGGTGATAGGTCTTCGCGACTTCTTCTATCGCGATTCGATGCTGCTCTTCTTGTTGCTTGCTTTCGGCTTCACGGCGTTCATTCATGATTTGCTCATAAATGTCGCGCTTAATTTGGTCTACACTCACGCCAGGCATACCGCCCATACCGGATGTATTTTGACCAGCGGCTTGAGGTTGCAACTCGGCTTGTCGATGCATTTGTTCCTCCGCCATTTGTTGACGGGCTTTCTCCATCGCTTTCGCCTTTTCCCTTGCTACGATTTGATTCACACGGCTGACCGGAATTAACTTCTCCTCTACAGGAGCCGCCAATTCATCTGCCACACCTTCTACGACGCCATTGTCTTCACGTTCCATCTTCCTTCTCCATCGGCATCAACCGACATCATCCTTGTTAGCGCTCAAGTAGCGTGCTTGCATAACCGGGCAAGCCCCGTGAATCCTCGTTTTTGCGCGAGTCGCATTAAATTAACTTACTTAAGTATGCATCGAGCGTCAAACCCGATGCAACATCCCACAGCAGTTGTCTTACTTACAGTCTTTCTTATGCTTACCTAACTTCTTATTAGCCTTAGCATCGATTTTCTCTAAGGTAGACTTAGAGATTTTGCCTTTGTTGTATTGGGCGGACGCCCGAGACTTTGCTGCACGCGCATGGACCTTATCTTCGACGGGGTAAGCGCGTTCGCCAGGTAGGGCGAAGTCTTTCTTGGGTATGGCCTTACGGGCTTTGGTGGTGAGCTTCATTACACAATCCTTATGTTGCTTTTAGGGTTCCCAGGGCATCATGGAAGGCTTCCCGGGCATCCTCTTCTTCCTGTTTCATGATAGCGACCTGATTCCGTTCACGTTCGAGCTGAATTTGGCTCATGATTTTCAGGAATGCCATGTTGTTCTTCTGTTTCTCCAAGGCCAACTTCGCAATCTGTTGCTGATTATCGGCCTCGAGTTGCTGACGCTTGAGCTCAAGTTCCGCCTGTTTGCCTTGCGCACGCATCTGAATATCCATTTGCGCCAACTCAATGGCGGGATTTCCTTGCTGCGCCGCGGCCTGTTGGGCGGCTTGCTGACGTTGGATTTGCTCGTTCATAAACTCTAAAGCAGCCGCTTTCATCTGGTCAACACCACGGATATCCAGGTTATCGATGATGGTCTCTAACCCCTTCGTATTGATGAACTCAGCAAAGACGGGGGAGGCTTGCATCATGCGGGTAATCTGTTCGAGGGCGACTTGCTTCTGAACGGCCGCGTTAGGACCGGCTTCGACGCGAATCTCTAGGTCATTGGGCTCATAGCCCTTCAACAGAATATCTTCTCCTTTCGGCACCGTATCACTGTTAATGACTTTATAGGCGCGTCGTCCGTCTTTTCCGCGCGTAGGAATGCTTCTGGGCGTCACGTAATACTTGGGAATCAAATCGACAATGATTTGCGCAATGCGATTAATGCCGTTGATGTAACCCACCAAATAAGGCAATGCCGCGGCATTCGATTGCAACGCCCCTTGCTGTATCGCTACGCCAGAGATTTGATGACCGTTGATACCCAAGATGCCATCATAGCTACCCAAAATGGTCTGAGTAACGCGGTCGGAGCCTAGAAAGGTCTGTTCGATAATCGGGGGGGTGGGGGTACGTTGGACCTCTCTAGGCGGTGCCAACGGATGCTCAGGGTTATCCTTATAGAAGGCGTTGTAGACCAAGACGTTGGCTTGTTGCACGTCGGTATAGGCGTCTTGGTAATCTTCAGGGATGGCTTCGGCCGAGACAATGAACTTATGTTGGACCATGTTCTCAATGTCGGCCGCCAAGCTTTGGCCCGAGAAGTTCTTGAGCTGTTGAATGCCTTTGGCATGGTAGACATAGGGTCGTGTCATCTGCTGGGAAGGGGAATCGGTGCTCTTACGTAGGACGACCGAGTTACCATCGATGAAGACCAAGGGCAGCATCTTAAAGTTAGTCACCGTATGCTCGAGGATTTTCTCCCCACACAAGCGATACCGCTCGATATGCTCGACGGTGGTCCAACGTTCATTCACGATGATAGGGGCTTGCTCTAGGACGCCAGTGCCCTCCCAGAGCTCCATGAAGCGCACATAATCATCTTTAATCATGACATGGCCATTAGAGAGCTTGCAGACCTTAATGCGTTTCTTTTTCTTTTCATAGAAGTCGGCGACCAACACAATGTCCTGGTCTTGGTTCTGATAGGCCCAATTGAATTGGTCTAAGCCAGCCGCCAAGCCACTGCGGTGGAACTTCATCTCTTTGGTCAGCTCTTTACCAAACTCTTCTTCGAATTCTTCTTTGGTTTTGGGCACCAACTGAAAGCAATAGGCGCCATCGCCTTTATGACTTTCGCGCGACATGGGGTCAAAGCCCGTCAAGGTAGGGTCGAATACCCGCTCTACATGAATACGCTGCTCAAAGGAAAACTCATGAATGTAATCGGTGTAGACCTCTACGACAGAAAACCCACCGGCCAAAAGGTCCGAATAGATTTTGTACTCAAGATTGTCGTTGTCGCCATCGAAGAAGATTTCCCGCAAGTGGTCTTCAATGACTTCCATGGTCTTCAGGAATTGGGGGGTAAGCTTATCGATGGGCACACCATCGGCAGCCCGCACGTTAATGGAGGGCTCTTGCTTGGCAAACTCGCCGCGAAGTCGACTGACCAAGGCCTCTAGTATGTTGAACTCTAAGGCTGGCTTCTGAAGGACCGCTAGCTTGTCAATTTCATCCGTGGATAAGGTTGTATTGAAAACAAAGTTAACGAACTCATTGTACCGCTTGATATTGTCAGTAAAGTAGTTATATGACTCACGAATTTTATCTTTGATATCGTCCAATCGGTCTTGGTTTTTCTTTGCTATCCGCATGGGGACACTCCTTGTCAAGCATCCCACAAGTTTAACTGAACTCAGTCGTCTTTCAAAGGAATATAGGATAAGGGATTTATTTTAATCATCGAGCAACGCCTGCAACGAAGTTGACCTATCAGAGCCATCTGAATAGGATTGCGCAAACATCTTTGCTGCTTGTTTAGATATTCGGGTTGATGTAGAGAATCTCCATCCTTCTTTATCATTGGGATCGAAATATTCAATGACAAGTTCATATCGGTATTTTTCAATCGATTCTTTAGGGGCGAGTTCATCAGCGATATAGCATTTCAATACTAAATGGTGCGTACATACCACTTCTTTCTTTATGGGCATTTGATAAGGTGGATTATGTTCCGCATCTTTACCTACTATGAGCAAAGGAATAGCAAATGATTCAGTCATTAAATTCTCCTGCATCTGGGTAAATAAGGTCCAGTGAGAATTCTGGAAGCCATTTACGGTTTTGATCTAATTGTTGCAACGCAGACATCATTATGCCGTATAATAAACTGCCCTCTTTAATGCCCTCTTCCACAGTAAATTTGCCCAGACCTTTTCTTTCCATATACTTTAAACAGTTGACGATGTGAGCCACTACACAATCACACATGGCTTTCGACACATTATGGTCACGAACATCATACTTATCATCAATGCTTATAGATGAAAGATAATAAATATATTCAGTAGAAATAAGAGCTGAAACTGGTATAGATTCAGTATCTGAACTATCAATAATTTCATCTAAACATTTATGTAATTCTTGTCGTTCCTTAAGTTCCATGTAAAGTCCTTATTTATTTAACTAACGAAATATATTATACCTAGCTTAAACATCCAAGTTCAGATTCTGTTTTCTTTTCAGGCCATTGTAATATTCCGTAGAGCACTAATTGCTCGATAAACCCTCTTTGTATGTAGAAAAATTCATCCATTATCTTTTTAATATGGTCATCATAAAAATCCTCTTCGAGATCGTCAGTTACCATGTCAACAAAATAGAAAAACGCATCATTTAGGTTAATGCGTTTAAAGTCGTCTGAAGGAGTCTGTTTATCCTGATCGTCAATGGGAGGAAAATAATGTGTTCTAATGAAGAATAGATCCTGATTCGCCTCATCTTTGATGTAATGAAGTGACTTCTTTACGATATAAGATATACTTTTATCTTCAAAAATTTTCTTGCATAGCATTCTTGAGTCAATCGCTCTTTCTTGCCAATATAAGTATTCGTTATGGTATTCAATCATTTGCTTTCCTTTAAATATCGTTTGCTTGAATGTCGGGTAAAATTTTTTTTGATCATCTTTTAGATTTTTAGATTCCACAAGGCATCTTGAATAGGCTACCACAACTACATAACTATGCGGCACAAAATTTGGATCTAACGAAGGGCTGCTTTCAGAGCGATAATATCCTTTATTCATTAAAAGAGTCTCATTGTCTTTTACATAGGTGTTGAACCAATATTCAAAATCTTCAGCATCTTTTTCTGTTACTAATGAATGATATAGATTTTTGCAATGAAACTTTAACCTATCTAATTTAATGTTTTCCATTATCATCACATATATTTCCATTAACTAATTGTTTCATTTCAGTATTTCTATCTTGCAGGTTCGATAAAAATTTTATCAGTCGTCGAGCAATACCTCTAACAAAATTGAATTTTCAGAATCAACTAAATAAGATTGAACAAACACCTTTGCTGACTTTCTAAATGTTCTGCATGATGTAGAAAAACTCCACGATTCTTTATAATTCTGATCGAAATATTCGACGACAAGAGCATACGTTCCAATCGGTAATTTAGGACTAAGTTCATTAGCAATATAAAGTTTAATAACTGAATTGTTCATACATGCCGCGTCTGTTAATTCAATCATTTGCTATCCTTTCAATATCTTCTGTTTACAGATTGGACAAACTTCTTTGGTCTTTTTCTTTCTCGGCAATTTGAATCCATACATTTCCAGCCATGCTTTTGCTGCTTGCTTTGAGGTAGGATCGATTTTGGTTATCTTTCTATAACCTGTCTCAATACCCTCTTCAGAAACACTCACGATGATCCTTTCAGAGTAGACAAAGAAGTAATGCTCACCCGGCATTCTGGCTAACAGTATGCCGTCATCATGTGCAATCTTCTCGGCTTTCTCAGTATCATAGGTGATCCCATCGATGGTCTCTACATAGCCTTCTTTTTCAGATGTATTCATTTATTTAGGTCCCCTTCAATGTATTGAATAAATGCAGCACCAATATGCTCTCTATCTTCATTGGGTAGTTCAACTGGTGTAATCAAAAATACACCCTCTTTAAAATCTTCAAAGTAAAAGAAATGAGTATTATCATGTCTGCGGTATAAAGTGAGTGTTTTATGGTTCGATCCCAACATGAGCTGCCTTATGTTGATATTTCGGCCTTCGCTTATATATGCTCTACATTCATAAAGCTCCTTGCATCCACAGGTTGTACCATGACACGGCTCATAAGGCGGCCATCCTTTAATGAATTTCAAATGGGCCTCTAGCTTACCAATAGGCTCAATGTACTCGAGCCCATCCTTATCGATGGCATGCATAAAGTTTATGGCCTTACTTTCATAAAGTGTCCGAGTTAAATATAGGTTCACTTTAACCCAATGTTTATCCTTGAAAGGTGAGAACTTCAAGACATAACAAGGTACTTTACCACTCCACGACGCATCATCGGTGTCATAAGTAATACCCTCTATCGTTTGTTTCATAGCCGCTATTCCTTCAGAAGATGAGTGTTCAGGCATTCCGGCATATAGGTTTCACGTTCATCCATGACCTGAGTCAATTGGCTATATAGCTTAGATTCACCTTGACGCTTCAACCAAGCAATAGCCGTCTTCAAACAGAGATGAGAAGATTCTTCAGAGGCATTACTTTTGATGATGTAAGTATCTTCCTGGATGTTGAAATAAAGTGTCTCGGTTTTTCCAACGAAGATTTCAGGATTCGACTCTTTTATAAACTGCTTTATACGTTCACTTTGATAAGACATCACATCGTCTTCTGAAAAACAGAACTCTGGGAAGAAATATCGACAGACAGCATATCGACCTTTCTTTAACAAGAATTCATACATTTCTTTTTTGGTGTATTCCTTTACTTTTCCTAATTCATCCTCAACCAACTCATTTCGAATGAAATAATCACCATATATAGTCATATACCAGACTTCATAATCATCGAAATTTAATACGATGCAATATTCATGGCCACTTAACAACCACCATTCTTTATTGTTCACCAATTAGACTCCTTTCCTAGATTATAAATATGCGGAAACTCGCGTTCGCAAGCCTCCTCTTCGCAGTGTTCCTGAAGCCAGTTAAAGGCATCGTCACGACGAAGCAGGTCGATCTTCTGCAAGTTAAGCTTCTTAAACTGTGTATGGATAAAGTAATCACCCCAAGCCGTACGAAACAATCGCTCCGTAATGTTCATCTTGTCTAAAATGAATAAGCAGCGCGACTCATCGGTATCGTAGAACTTCCCGTTCTTTAAGTATTTCATGGTAATTCCCTATTCCATCTCATCAAAGCAAATATAACTCAGGAAACTCTATGCGACAGATATCATCATCATAACCCCGTTGAAGCCAGTTAAAGGCAGAAATCCTGTCTATAGGCTCGAATGATTCCTTGTATTCGTCATACAAATAATATTGATCTTTGGGCGTCTTATAAAGCGAACTATATTCCATCTCTCTAATGCGATGGTCACGCTCGGTATCGTATAACACGCCATTAACGATTTGCTTCATACAGGTTCTACAATCTCTTTCAGCTTATTTAGATAATACACTAACTGCTCTTCATGGAACCGAATCTGGTCTTCCAAATAGGTCATTTGGCATTGTAAAAACATCTGTTTGATATCACATGCCATGACATAACGTTCATCGATTTTGATATCGGTTAACTCAGTCATATTATTCTCCCTGTTCTTTCTGATTACTCATCCACAACCAATCATGGTCATCATCGGCTGTTTCTAAGGCGCGCGCTAAGGCTAACTTGGCTTTGCCTTTGTAGTATTCAGGATCGTAGAACTCAGGCATTTCACTGGGTTCACGTGGCTCTCTATAACTCATTGCATACTCCACTTTGTTGTTTATACTCTTTCGCATCGATATGACCTAAGATGATGGCCAAGAAGTACCGAGACATCACGACGCTTTCACTTTCTGCAAAGTCCATAACGCGATCCTTCTCATCAGGTGTCAGCGTGATAATCAAACGCTCACTCTTCTTTTGACCTTTGGCCATTCCCTATCGTCCTATTGCTCACTTGATGAAGACAGTATACCAAACATGTACACGTATGTCAACACATGTACACATGAACTGTACGATAGTTTCGTATGGTTGAATCGTAGGACTGGGGAAATTAAGGTTCCCAGTCCATTTCTGCGCGACGTGGCAATATTTTTCCAGACGGCTTAATACCCAATGGATTTTCCGTATACCCCTCAAACCATGGACCATCAGAAGGTAGGGACAGTCGAATAAAGGTACGATTGGCATCTTCTTTCATAGGGATGGACTCATGCACAGCTAAGCCGCTCATCCAAATAAGATGATTGGGTTGAATGGTGTAGGCAAAACTTTGCTGACACTGGTCGCGTAGATGTTCACAGCTCCCATCGCCGTTTGGCTTTCCGAAAAAATGCTGCTGGTACACTTTGCATCCAGAGACAGATGAGGCAGTCAGGAATCCACCCCCTTTCTCAAATCCATGAACGCCTCCGCCCCATGAACCAGCACACTCTTTATAAATGCCATCGACATGCAATCCAGGCCGTCGATGAACAGTGCCAGCTTTAACGAATTTTTCATCAATAGTTAAGTAACAGACTTCCCCATATGTGGCTTTTATATGACATTTTTTAAGGGAAAGCATAAACAGCTTTTTTAATAATGGTCGCCATTCTTGCAGGAAGTCGGGGATTGAATCTGTATCGCCTAGAATGAGGGGCAACATCATGATTCTTAAGTTTGAAAACTTAGGAAATTCGCAAGGTCCCAAATGTATTATATGGCTTTGAAAATTTGAAGCAGGCAGATCGTGTCGCAGATACTTTTTATAATCTTCCTGGTATTTACCATAATCTTGCATCATTTACTCCTTTGGTTAAGATTTGTTATGGGCCCGATTAATCGCCTGCATCTTATTGCGGAAGTTATTGGCCATGAATTTCACAACCTTCTTCGGCGAATCCGAGTGAGGGATATAAACCGATTTATCAATCAATGCAATACGTATGGCATCACTCAGCGTGTCAGCTAAATCATCATGACGATGACTTTCGTTGGCGGTAATGGCCATCATGTGTTTGATACAGTGTTCCACGTGGAACATGCCTTGGGTAAAGGAAATCAGTTTAGAGGCGATGTAGTGTTGCATCTCTAAGAAGCGATCGGTCTTACTGCCTGAGGCCCTGGTGCGTTGGACTTCGCGGATTTGCAGGCCACGGGTTTCTTTTAGCACACTGACCAAGGTCACGCCTGTACTTTTCTTTTCAATGGCTGCAAACTGAGGAGGGACCTTATAACGCATGCAATCAGAATGGAAGCTCAGGAAGGCGTCTTTAAGGTCCTTAGGCTCGATACGCAATTCTAAGGCATCTATCCAGTGCAACGCTAAAGTAACACCGTCATCGAGCAAATAGACGCCCCAGAAGCTGAATGCAGTGGCATCATTCCAAGACTTATCGGTTTCGGCCGTATCGGCGGTGATAAAGGTACATAAGATGTCCGGATCTTCCCACAGGATAGGGAAGTTATCGCGTTGAAACAGTGCACCACCGGCGGGTATGGGGTTCTGTTGGAATTGGCTGGCGAAGACGTAAGGACTTTTTTCTTTCTTGATGTGCAATATCTCTTTGGTATGCACATCCGGATACAAGGCATTATCAGCACCATCCAGGGCTGGCAAAATCAGGGTTTCGAATTGCCGTTCATCTTGACCGCTCATGAAGTAAGCCGGAAGGTCAGCTTCATGCAGTCTTTGTGCAATACAGATGATGGGCACATTAGGCGCACGAGGACGTTGGGCGATGGTTTCACGGTAGTTGCGTAGCACAGCTTCACGAATGGAATCACTATGCACTTCGTCTGGCTTGATGGGGTCATCTAGAATCAAAGCACCACTAAAGCGGTCTAATCCGGGTAAGCCGGCATCTTGTCCGGTAATGGCACCTGAAGAACCAAAGGCCTTGATGGTGCCGCCTGCTTCGGTTTGGAAGAAGTCTTTGGCCCGACTGTCTTGGCGAATGCGCACACCAAACAGGTCCTTATAGGCGCTGGTCTCGACAATGCGCTTGATGAAGGCCGTATGCTTAGAGGCAAGCTCATGGCCATAAGCGATGTACAGATATTGGGAATCGGGATATTGGCTGAGTGTCCAAGCGACCCACATAGACAGCAGCGTCGACTTTCCGTAACCCGGTGGTACGTTAATGACGAGGCTGGTGGTTTCCAGGCGTGCACAGCGGGTTAAGGCACGGCTGATGCTGATGAAATGGGATTCACGGCCTGGTGGTGCAGAGACAATAAATGGCCGATTGGTGACCAAGGGAAAGAAGGTGCCACAGAACAGGCTAAAAGAGCCCCAGAGCTCCGCGCGCATCTCATACCGATCAATGACACGTTTCATGCGTGATAAGCCTTTAGCAACGCCTTCCAGCCTTTTGCTTCCTGTTTCAATTGGCGTAGGGCATTGAGCTGAAGGATGCGAATACATTCCCGAGAAACGCCTAATTCAACGGCAATCTCCTGAAGCATCCAAGGTGGATCAAAGCACAGCAACCCCAAGCGGCGATAAAGGATTTGTGCTTCCCGCGGCGGAATGCTTTGTTCAATCATCTTCACCAAGATGTCATGGCATGTAGGCTTTAAGGCCATCAGGCGCAAGTCTCTCCAGGTAATGTAGGCAATCTCATGGGGAATCGGATTATTCATCATCATCCTCTTCTGGCGCACACTTATTGGCTTCTAAGGCAGCACGTTTCAGGCGTCGGCGCCAATTACCAATCGTATCCTCTTTGACATCGATGCTCAGTTTCTCGGCCACCTGTTTCAGGGTCAAAGGAGAATCCCGCACCAGCAAGCGTTCTTCCTCAGTCAGGGCATTAAACTTATTGTTATGGCACCCGTATTGCTTCTTAGGTCGTATGGGTTTTTCTTCAACGGCAGGCAGGGCAAACATACCATAGAGTAAGTGTTTGGGGTCCTTGATGCTTAATCTCTTCTTCATCCTTGAAGACTCTCCTTAATGGCAGGTTTTTCTCATCTCATCCGATTTATCATGTAAAAAATGTACCAGATTGGTCACGCTTTCTAGGGCGATGTCGGCGGACAGGTCGAAGGCATCACCATACTCCGGTTGTGTATTGGCCAATCCTTCTACCAAGCCGGAAATCAATAATCCTGCGGCCAATAGCTGAGTCTCTTTGGCATCTAAAGGCTTTTCTGTCTGCAAATGAACCAAGACTCGAGATTCACCTGTCCTGTTTTGCTGGACATCCACCGAATGTTCCAACGATAACTCCGCTTCAATGGGCATCGCCTCTTCAATGCGTTGGACGGTAGGATCGTCCCTATCATCCCGCATCAGTATTCCTTCCTATGCTTGGCCAATAACGCATCTATCTGGTCACGTAAATCCAATAACGTATCCTCTTTGGCCGCTTCATCTACCCGTCCACCGTCCCCGAAAATTTTAGGACACAAACGTGCGGCTACCCATTGACGCGCCTTAATACGCTCTCGACTCCGCTGAATATGCTCACCATTCACCCTAGGACCATACTCACCTTCCACGTAATCATTTGCACTGTCATCTGCGATATCTATCGTCTGTTCAATTAAGATATGCGACTGAAGCTGTTTGGCTAAAAGGTAATTCTTAAGAAAAATTGGGTTCCGATGCATCCACGCAAATACCGTAACACTCGAAGGAATACCCTTATCTTTATATTTCGCACAAATATCATCCAAAGATAAACCATGTGTCGCTACCAATAAACACACTAAGTTACCTAACTCTTCTGTATAGGTATCTGGACGTCCCAGGATGCTGACTACCTCTGAATTGAACTCGGCCATCTCTTTTTTCATTTCTTGGACGGCCGGTTTATCTAAATGAATGCGTGGCATTTTGGTGCCTTTGGTGGGATGAGGCTCCTTAACCTTCTTTTCTTCCATGATACTGCTTCCTATATTCTGTGCACCTACAATAGCCTAGGTTGCACAGCCAAGTAAATATTCTTTACAAATGTGTTGACATCAATACATTTACGGGTTATACTGGTTTCATAATAAACAAAAGAGGAATACATCATGTTGAGTTTCACGGTAAGACTAATGTGTTGGATAGTATTTGGGGTTTTTTTGGGCGCATATTTGCCCGCGCATTTTGCGATCATGACCTATGTCATTTGTGGGTTTATCAGTCATTA
>Ga0210388_10000375_pt1 | contig 37352 bp, 16 predicted proteins | sample IncBWC19OmetaG_FD_155485 | JGI IMG/M metagenome (GOLD analysis project Ga0210388, IMG submission 155485) | Forest soil microbial communities from Barre Woods Harvard Forest LTER site, Petersham, Massachusetts, United States - Inc-BW-C-19-O ...
CCATCTTGAGCAGTGGCGGCGCGGGAACGACGACCTTGATTTTGACGAACGGGCAGGGCTTGGGGACACAAAACATGACGGTGAGCAACAACCTGACCGGCGGCATCATCAATGCCGCGACGGCCGTCACCATTTACAGTCTCATGACCGGCGCAGGATTTACCAAGACTGGCGCGGGGGCGCTGACATTGACAGCCTCCAATCTGTATTCTGGAAATACCGTCATCCGCGCAGGGGCGCTCATGCTCGGGGATGGTGCTTATTTAAATAATTCCACGCTCGTGCTGGCCGGCGGCACGTTTGAACGGCTCACGCAAAATATAACACCGACGCGGGCCAATGCTTATCGTTCGCCGCTGATTGTTTCGAACACCTCATACATCGTCACGACCGCCACCGCCTCTTCGCGCACCATTCATTTTGATTCGCCGGTCAGCTGCGTGGCCGGCTCGACACTGGTCCTGAGCAATACAGCGACGCCCGGCACGAATCAGTTCCGCCTTTACGCCGGAGGCATCAAGTTCGCCGGCAATATCTTCCTCATCAGCACCGGCACCGGTAACAAGGCGATGCTCGAACTTTACAACACCAACAATCCGGCGGGCGGCTCGGATGATGTTTTCACCGGCTTCATCAGCGGCGGCGGCTCGGTTTATCGGAGCGTGGAAGGCTCCAACCTCGGTGGCAACGTAATCTTCAGCAATGCCAATATTTATGTCGGCGGCACGGAAATCCGCGGCGGTTTTATTGGCCTGGGCGCGAACACCTGCCTGGGCAGCGGTCCGGTTACCATCGGCGGGAATTCCACGCCGCTCGGGCTATACGCCGTGGATGCCGCGCGCACGTTGAACAACGTCATCACGGTGGACACCACCATCGCGAACTCGACCAACCTCCAGATCAACGGCTCGCAAAATTTGACATTGGGCGGACGGATTCTCATCCACACGAATCTTATGCAGTTCACCATCAACAACACCGCGCTGACGACCATCACCGGGGTGGTGACCAACGCGGGCCCGACGGCGGCGGGCATCGTGAAGCAGGGGCCGGGCACGCTGATGTTGGAGGCAACCAATACCTTCAACGGCTCCGTGGTTCTGGCCGCCGGCACGCTGGCCCTCGGCGGCAACGGTGCCATCGCCAGCGCCACCAATATTATATTGGCAGCGGGGACCTCATTTGATGTTTCCGCGCGCAACACGACGCTCGCATTGGGCGGCAGCCAGCAACTGACCGTCACCAACTGGAACGGGCTCACGGAAAATATCGCCGGCAGCCCCGCGGCTGGTTTGTCACTCGGTACGGGTACGACGATGGCGCTGATGTTTTCCAACGGTGTGCCGGCCGTCACCGTCAGCAACGGCACGCTGACCCTCAACGGCGGCGCGATCAATGCGTCCGTGCTGGGCGGCCCATGGCCGGATGGTTCGTATCTCTTGATCGACACAACCAACGGCGGAGCCGTGTCGGGAACTTTGCCCCCGTTTGTTAACCTTAACAGCCCGGCTCTTCCGGCGGGTGCGTTTGCGGTCCCCCAGATCGCCGGCGGCAAATTATTTTTGGACTATCAGGTTTTTGTCAGCGCCTATGACACCGGCCCCGGATTCTTCAGCGGTGAAAATCTGGTGCACGATGATTTCAGCGGGCGCAGTTTTTATGTCTGGTCCACGACGAATCTTTCATTGCCGGTTTCGACCTGGAATTTTGAGGGGCCGACGGTAGAGCACCCGGTCTCGGGGAGCACGCCGGCGATGAGCCATTACGGCATCACGGTCACGCCCTCGGTATCGCCGACCTATTACGTGTTTGCCACGACCAACTTGGGCCCTTATGGCACCAATGAACCGCTGGTGATCCTGACGACGGACGACTTTGTCAGCTTCACGGTCACTCCCACGAATGCGAACGTCAACAGTGCGGGCGTATTTTCTTTTCCATCCGCGCCCGTCATCACACAGCAGCCGGCGAGCCTGTCTTTGCTCCAAGGCCAGAACGCGCATTTCACTGTGGCGGCCGCCGGTACCGCTCTAAATTTTCAATGGTATCAGAATGGCGGCGCGCTGCCCGGATCGGCGGTTTCCAACCTGGTGCTGGCCGGTGTGACCGCCGCGAATGCCGGCAGTTATTTTGCCGTGGTGACGAATACGGCCGGGGCGGCGACCAGCAGTGCTGCCATGCTGTGGATTGCCGCGATGCCCGACATTTCTTTGCAGCAAAATTCCAATGGCATCGCCCTGGCCGGAAGTTCGGTGACCGGATTGAATTACATCGTGCAATCTGCGACCAACCTGCTCGCGCCGACGTGGACGCCCGTGTTTACCAATGTCACGGACGCGGATGGTCTAATACAGTTTCAATCATCAGTCCGCGGCCCGTTGCAATTTTATCGCCTCATGTTTCCTTGAAGGTCGTGTCGACGATGACCCGGATTGCGAAAAAATTAAGACAGGATTAAGAAATTACGGCGAAAATATTTTCGAAAAAGTTGCGAAAATTTTTGCTTTCTGTTTGACCCGTGCGAAGATTTGCAATAATAAATCCGCGTGCCATCACATGATTCGACAACCCGGTCATGTGATGGCTTCAATGCAACCACTCAATGCTGAACACCAAGTCATTTTTGACCGTTGATTTCGGGGCCGGCAGTCTCAAGCTCGCAGAGTTCGAGATCAACGACGCGGGTGGATTGTTGCTGGTCAACTTTCTCATCAAGCCGCTCGGGCCCGAAGGCGCGCAGGAAGCCACGCGCGAAAAAATAATTCTCGAAACCTTGCAGCAGGCGATCGTTGAAAAAGGTTTCAAGGCCAAGAACGTCAATGTGTGCGCGCCGGGTTTCCACGTCTTCTCCAAGTTCGTGAAACTGCCGCCGGTGGATTCGGCGAAGGTCGGCCAGATCATCCAGTACGAGGCGCAGCAGAACGTTCCGTTTCCGCTGAGCGAGGTCGTGTGGGACTACCAGATCCTCGGCACGGCGCCGAGCGGCGAACTGGAAGTCCTGCTGGTGGCGATCAAATCCGAGATCGTCGAGGGACTGTTCCGCGTGGCGGAGCAGGCGAAGTTGAAGCTGAACCTGTGCGATGCCTCGCCGGCTGCGTTGAGCAACGCCTTCAAATTTAATTACGGCGAACTGGAAGACTGCACGATGCTCCTGGACATCGGCGCCAAGACGAGCAACCTCCTGTTCTTCGAAAATGGAAAAATTTTCTCGCGCAGCATCAATCTGGGTGCGAACGCCATCACCCAGGATTTCGCGAACGAGTCCAAGTTAAAATTCGATGACGCCGAAAAGATAAAAATCCAGGAAGGCTTCGTCAGCCTCGGTGGCGCTTACGAGGAGCCGGAGAATCCGAACCAGGCGGCAATTTCCAAGATTGCACGCCAGTTCATGACCAAGCTGCACATCCAGGTCAATCAGACGATGCAGTTTTATCGCGGCCAGCAGGGCGGGAGCGCGCCGCAGCGTCTGTTTTTGAGCGGCGGTGCGAGCATCATGCCGTATACGGCGCAGTTTTTCGCGGAAAAGTTGAACGTGCCCGTGGAATATTTCAATCCGTTCCGCAACGTGCAGATCGGGCCGGAAGTCAACCTGGAGGAACTTTCGCGCGTGGCGCACGGCATGGGCGAAGTCGTGGGATTGGGCCTGCGCAACCTGGCGAATTGTCCGGTGGAGATGAACCTGATGCCGGAAAGTACCTTGCGCTGGCAGGCGTTCAACCAGAAGAAGCCGTTCCTGCTGGCAACCGTTTACAGTCTGGCGCTGGTGATGTTTGTCATCGGCTACCTGTTCGCGTCCCTGGCAAAAAACAAGGTGTCTGAAAGAGAAAAACTTGAACCGCAGGTGGCAGGCATTCAGTCCAAGGTGGACCGGATGCAGAGAGCGTGGAAAAACCTGCAAAAGTCCGAGGCTGACGCCGCACAATATACTCTGTGGATGCAACAACGGTTCTACTGGGCGGATTTTATGGCCGACATGCGCCTCGCCTTGATCCGTTCGGAAGACAGCATGAAGAAAAAGTTGTCTGCGCAAAAACCGGGCATCGAAGCCGGCGTCTGGATCGAGTCGATGGGTTTTGCGAATGATCTCACCGGGCAAGGTCAAAACCAATCACCCATGCCGCCGGGACCGCCGCCAACCGCCGGGAACAACGGCCAGCCGGCGGATGCCGGCGCGAACACCAATGCGGTCATGCTGATCTGTCGGGCGGTGGATTTGTCGAAGGCCACCGGCGATTCGTCCTCGTCCGTGGACCACGATCTGGCGTTTGTGGTGGAAAGTGAAGTGAAGAATTCACCGTTTGTGGATCCCAAGTCAACCACGCTCACCGGCAGCCTTAACCAGGACGAGAACACATCCACGTTCACCTTTGCGCTGGTCGTGGCTCCGGCCAATGCGCCCGGGATGACGACCGTACCCGCCGCGCCACCACCGCAATGAACTGATATGGGCTGGATCAAACGCAATTTGTTTTTCGTGATCGGCGGCATCCTCGCGCTGGGGCTGCTGGGTGCTGCGGGTTACTATATCTGGGCCTCGTGGTCGAATAACGCCAAGGCATTCGACGACCTCACGCAGGTCGTTCAAAATCTCAAGTCGTTGAACGATCAAAAGCCGTCCCCCGGCAACGACAGAAATAACAACATCCAAAACGCCAAGGATCAAGAGAAGCAACTCCGGGACTGGCTGGCTTCATCGGCGAATAATTTCCAGCCCATCGATCCAATTCCGCAGGGGCAGGTGACCGGCGCGAATTTTTCCGGCGCGCTTCAGAGTACGCTGGGTCAGTTGCGGCACGAGGCGGATGCCGCCGGCGTGCTGCTGCCGCCGAAATTTGATTTTTCATTCACGGCGGAGGGCGACCGGATGACGTTCACGCCGTCAGGTCTTGGACCGTTGGCGGAACAGCTCGGCGAGGTTGCGGCGATTTCGCGGATCTTATATGCGGCGCGGGTCAATGCCTTCGACGGCATCCAGCGGGTGCGCGCCTCGGATGATGACGCGTCCGGTCAGCCCTCCGATTACATTGACTATCGTCCGGTAACGAACGAGCTTGCGATCATCGAGCCGTACGTCATCACGTTCCGGGCGTTCACGCCGGAACTGGCGGCGGTGCTGTCCGATTTGGCGACTGCCAAAAATGCGTTTATCGTCAAGGCCGTCACCGTCACCCGCGCGGATAATTCCGGCGCGGCGGGGCCGGTAGGCGGCGACCAGCCATCCGGGATGCCGCCGGTGGCGCGCGGTCCCGGTGAATTTCCGCAACCGGCATCAATGCCCGGTATGATGCCACCCGCCGCGGGCAGGGGTGGTTTGCAAACGGTGCTGAAGGAACAATTGCTGCACATCACGCTGGAGGTGCAGATCGTGAAACTGCTGCCGTCAACCCCACCGAAGAGCTGAATGCAATTCATCAAGAAACATTACGAGAAGATTTTGCTCGGCGTTGTCCTCGCGGGACTGGTGGGCGCGCTGGTGTTCATGCCGTTTTACATCTCCTCGGACAATGCGGCGACCCGGGAGCAGACCGATACGATCATCAACCCTTCGACCAAGACGTTGCCGGACCTGGACCTTTCGGCGCAGGCGGCGGCGGCGGCGCGGTTGCGGGGTGATTACAGCCTTGATTTGGACACGACCAACAAGGTTTTTAATCCGCAGGTCTGGGTGAGGCAGTCGGACGGGACGATCGTTCCGGCGGCCAACCACACGGGTCCGCAAATGTGCGTGGTCACGGGCATCACGCCATTATATCTGGTCATCTCATTGGATTCGGTTTCGGTCAATGAACTCGGGGCGCGTTACAGCATTGGCGTGGAAAAACAGGCGGAAAAAAATCCATCCAAGCGTCGTAAACAGGAACGTTCGTCGGTTGTGGGTGACAAGCCCAACGATATGTTTTCGATTGTTTCGGTCAAAGGTGATGACACCAACAATCCCACCGAAGTTGACTTGAAGCTGACGGACACAGGTGAGATGATTTCCATCGCGTCCGGCAAACCTTATAAGCGGGTGGACGGTTACATGGCGGATTTCCGTTATGACCCGGAGAAGCTGGTTTTCCAAAACGCGCGGACCGGTGATGTGCGTGCAAGCGGCCATGACATTGTTTTTAATGGCACACGTTTTATGGTGGACGATGTGCAGCAAAACCAGCTGGTGTTGCAAGACCTGTCGAACCAGAAAAAAACCACCTTGAACTTTACGCCCTGACTGATACAAATTTTAGATTGAACCGACATATTCCCTGACGAACCAGATTTTTTGCCATGAGAAAAACCGCCTATCTTTACTTTGGCCTCGCCGTGTTGCTGGCAATCCCTGCCGCCGTCCGCGCGCAGGATAATGCTGCAGCGTTGGCCGTACAACAAGCCGTCCTCAACCAGGCCAAGACCAAGGAGCTGCGCGAGAAGCTGGCCGATGCCAGCGCCGCGGAGCAACGCAATGATATAACCGGCGCCGCGAAGATTTATCAGGAATCCGTCTCGCTCGCGCAGGAAATCGGTTCCACCGGCATCGAGCCGTTAAGCGCCGCCGCCATCGGCGGTCTGGCGCGGACCGCGTTGGCGCTCGCCCGCGATGCGCAATCGCGCCAGGATTATTACGAGGCGGATACGCAGGTGAAACGTGTGCTCAAGGCCGATCCCAAAAATCCCGATGCCATCGCCTTTCAGGCGCAGAACGATGAATTGATCGAGCAGAACCGCGGCAGGCAGGCCGACGTGCAAACCGCCAGCCAGATGCCGGTATACAAAGATCAGAAGATACAGGCTGCGACGTATTTGCAGGATGGCAAACTGCTTTACGAGGCGGGCAAGCTGGATGAAGCCGATGCTAAACTCGCCATGGCACAGAAGCTCGATGCCGATCTTCCGGGCGTTTATTACTACCAGAATCTCATCAAGCAAACACGCAACCATCGCGAACTTGAACAGCATACCGTGGATACGCAGGAACGCATGAACATGGTCGAAAGGCGCTGGGTTCTGCCCCAGAGCACCGTCAATATGCCGTCACCGAATCCGTATGCGACGAATGATTTGATTTACACGGGCACGGGACGTCAGGGCATTGAACAAAAGCTGGGTCATATCCGCTTTGACAGTGTCTCCTTCGACGGGCCGTTGAGCGCCGTGTTGGATGACCTGCAGAAACTCACCAAGTTGCGCGATCCCGAACATAAAGGTGTGAACTTTATGATCAACCCCAATCCGGACCAGTCCGGCCCGGAGATTGCAGCCCCTGCCAACGGCGGATTTGGCGGTGCTGGCGGCCTGAGTGCCGCGCCAGCCCCCCAGCCGGCCCCGACTACGACGGTTGATCCGGCGACCGGGCTGCCGGTCACGACCGCCGCGGCCGGTGGCGAGAAGGTAGATATTTCGACGGCCGTAACGGTGAAGTTGAATCTTACCGATGTCCTGCTGGCCGATTTGCTGGAGGCCATCATCATGGTTGCGGAGCATCCGGATGGTCATCAGTTGAAATATTCAGTTACCGATTACGGCGTGGTGTTTGCAGACAAGGGTGCGGAATCGCCCTTGATGTTCACGCGCACATTCAAGGTTGATCCGAACACTTTCTATTCCGGTCTGGAAAGCGTCGGGGCCTCAAGCTTCGGGAGTGTTTCGTCAAGCGGCGGCGGCAGCAGCGGCTCCAGCGGTGGTGGCGGCAGCAGCAGCCAGAACAATGGTGCGGTAGTTGGCGTGGTGAACGCCTTTTCCGGTGCCAGCCAATTACGCAGCTCCGGTGGCTCTGGCGGCGGTGGCGGCGGCGGCAGTGGACAAGGCGCGGTCAACCCGCTCAACGCCTCTGGCGCCGGTGGCACCGGTGGTGCCGGCGGCGGCGTGTCCGGTCAGGGCGGCTTGAATTATATCACGCAAGTGACACTGGCGCAGACACCCAGTGCCGCGGCGCGCGCATTTTTCTCGGCTTTGGGTGTGAATCTTCTACAACCCCCAGGCAAGGCAGTTTTCTTCAATGACCGTTCGGGTATCATCCTTGTGCGGGCCACGGAGCAGGATTTGGACACGATTGACCAGGCCATCCAGGTTCTCAACGCGGTTCCACCGCAGGTTCATATCAAGGCGCGCTTCATTGAAGTGGAACAGGATGACAACAACCAGTTCGGCCTCGACTGGTATCTCGGCCAGTTCAACATCGGCAGGCAAGTCGTGGGCAGCGGCGGCACTGCGCCTTCCATAAATGTTCCGACATCGGCGGCGAATCCTTCGCTCGGCCCCTCGGGAAGCGCGTTCCCTGGGAACACGCTGGCCAGCCTTATCCCGGGATCCGCCACCGACCAGATACTGACCAGCGGCCTGCGCAACACCGGCCCGGCCGTGGCGACCATCACGGGCATCCTGACGGATCCGAATTTCCGGGTGGTCCTCCATGCGCTGGAACAGCGCACCGGCTCGGAAAACCTGGGCGAGCCGGAAGTGACCACCACAAGCGGACGCCAGACGCAGATGCGCGCCACCTCCGTCCTCACGATCATTTATGGTTACAATTTCCAACAAGGGCAGGGCGGTATCAGCACCGGCTCTTCCGGTGGTTCAACGCCGTAAAAAACGTAATTTTAACCAGAGATTAAAAATGAAGACTCTCAAATCCAGTCCGATTCTCAAGGCGGCTATTATCCTGGCAGTTGCTGCCAAGGCCGCCACGGTCCAGGCGCAGACCATCAATTCGACGCCCGGCGTGTCCGCACTTACGCCGATCACGCAGCAAGTGGAAACCGGCCCGATTCTTGACGTGGTTCCCTATGTTTTGTCAGATGGTTACACGATCAGCATGGCCTTGATTCCGTCGGATACGGAGTTTGCGGGCTACCAGACGCCACCGACCATCCCGGATGTCACCGGCAGTCTGAACATCGTCCAGACTCCTGTGTTGCTTCCGCAATTTACCGTCCGTCAGGTGGTCACGACCGTGAATGTGTGGGACAACCAGACGGTGGTTCTCGGCGGACTGGTCTCCTCACAGGTGCAAAGCACCAAGGACAAGGTTCCGATTATCGGCGATGTGCCGTTGGTGGGCCGTCTGTTTCAGAGCGCCAGCAAAGTCACCAGCAAAAACAACCTGATGATATTCGTGACGGCGACCATCGTTGATCCGTCCGGCCTGCGCGTCCATTCGGATGATGAACTGCCGTTCGCGCAAAATTCAATTCCGGCCCAGCCGCCGGGAGCGTTGCAGGCGGTGGGGAACACCTATGAGACGCATTTGTCGCCGCCGGTCAGCCAGTGAACCGCCTGCTCATTGTTGACGGGCACGCTTACGCGTATCGCGCATTTCACGCCATTCGCGATTTGCGTTCGCCTGAAGGCCAGCCGAAGAATGCGGTTTACGGTTTTTTGAAGATGCTGGAAAAGATGCGGGCGACGGTTGACCCGACGCATTTGATCGTGGTGTGGGATGGGGGACTGAGCGCGGAACGCCAGGCGCTGTTGCCGGAATACAAGGCGCACCGGCCGGAGATGCCGGAGGATTTGCGGCCGCAACTGGACGAGATCGGAAGTTATCTCGATGCCGCCGGGGTGGCGCAGTTTTGCGGGGACGGCATTGAGGCCGATGATTACATCGCCTGCCTTGCGCGGCGGGCGGCGGAGAAGGATTGGCGGGTGATCATCGCCAGTTCGGACAAGGATTTTATGCAGCTGGTCACGGAGCGGGTCGGGTTGTTGAACCCGAACGACAAGACCGGAAAGATCTGGGGGCGCGACGAAGTGCGCGCCAAGTCCGGCGTGGAGCCGGGTCAGATCGCCGGCTGGCTGGCGCTGATGGGCGACGCGGTGGACAACATTCCCGGCGTGCCGGGCGTGGGGCCAAAGACGGCGGCGGTGCTGCTGGAACAATTTGGAACGGTGGAAAATTTGCAGGTGCGGACCGGCGAAGTGAAGTCCGAGAGATTGCGGGCTTCACTCATGATGTCGGCGGAGACGGTGAAACGGAATTTGGAACTCGTGCGGCTGGCGGAAGTGCCGTGTGAACTGGAGCCGGAAAAACTGGCGGTGCGTCCGCCGGAAGTGGAAAAGTTGCGCAATCTTTTCCGGCGCTGGGGTTTCAAAGGCATGCTGGCGGACTTGGAAGCGCGGTCCGTGCGGCAGGCGGAGTTGATTTGAAAATGAATTTGCGAAGCTTGAACAATATGATGTCCGGCATGGCCAACAATATAATGGCAGGTATTTTTAGACAAACCTGCCATGCTGGGGTATTGTCGTCGACTTACATGAAGCCGTTGTCTGTTCGAGCCGGTTTTTGCGCCGCATTCCTTGCGTTGGCGTCACTTTTTCTTTCTTCAGGACCGGTCCGGGCGCAGACCAATTATTATGCGACCAACGGGACGGAATACGCCGTGATCGGCTCGCTGCCCGGCGACCAGATGTTTTCAGATGTGGCCATCTCGCCCGCCGGCGGTTTTGTGGTCTGGCAGGACAACATCACCGATGGCGACGGCTGGGGCATCAGCGCGCGCAAGCTGGACAACACGTTGTCGGGCACGCTGGGCACGTTCCGCGTCAATACCATCGGTGCCGGCAACCAGGAGCGTCCGCACGTGGCGTTGTTGAAAAACGGCGGCGCGGTCTTTGTCTGGCAGGGTGGCAAGCTGGGTTTTCAACACATCTGGGCGCGGTTCCTGAATGTTTCGAACACGTTTATCAACGCGAATGATGTTCAGGTCAATACGTTCAGCAATAATTTCCAGATCAACCCGGCGGTCACGGTGCTCAACAACAGCAACGTGGTGGTGGTGTGGAGCAGCTTCGACCAGGCCGGCTCGAACTCCCTGCAGGATGTTTATGCGCAAATTCTTTCACCCGCGGGGCAGAAGATCGGCGGCGAGTTTCTCCTGAATCAATTCACCACCCTCAACCAACGTTCGCCGGCAGTTGCCGCGTTGCCCGGCGGCGGGTTCATTGCGACCTGGGTTTCCGAGCAAGAACGCATCGTCGCCCCCGTGTTGGGCACGAATTTCAACTATACGAGCGCCAGCGGTGTGGTTAATCCCAGTGCTGACGTATATGCGCGCACGTTTGATGCAAACGGCAACGCCCTCGGCAACGAATTTTTGGTGAATGCGGATTCGAATCCCTGCACTGCGCCGGCCGTGGCGGTGGCGACCGACGGCAGTTATCTGATTGCCTGGACGGCCTATAATCTTTCCAATCCGACCAACAGTTTCGACGTTTACGGTCGCACCTTCACAAGCGGTGGTTCAGGTGGTTCGGTGTTACGCATCAATACCCACGTGTATGGCGACCAGTACGTCCCGCGCGTGGCGGCACTCGGGCTGGATTATCTGGTCACGTGGACCAGTCTGGCGCAGGACGGCTCGCGCGAAGGCGTCTATGGACAGTTCGTTCACAGCACGGGCTCGCTGACCGGATCAGAACTCCGGATGAACACGACGACTGCCGGTCAACAGATGCAGCCAGCCGTCGCGTCGGATAGTGCGAACCAATTCATCGTGACTTGGAGTTCTTTTACCGGGCTGCCGAATGAATTTGACCTGTACGCCCAGCGTTATCTCAATGTTTCGTCTAATTTGCTGCCGATGCCCGCACCGTTTGTGTGGGCGCCGTTCGTGGTGAGCAATGGCGTGTATCAGCCGCAGCTGGTGGTCTGTTGGACGCCGCTGCTCGGTCTTTCAATTTCCAATTACGAAGTCTTTGCGAATGGCGGCACCACGCCGATGGGGCTGACAACCAGCAATCAATGGACGATGACGGCGGCAAACGGACTGTCCACCAATACCACGGTTTCTTTCCAGGTGAGCTATGTGACGACGGATGGCAGGACGCCGACAACGGTTTCACCCCCGGCCAGCGGGACCACCTGGTCCGGTTTGAACTGGGGTGGCATACCTTACGAATGGATGGCTGCATATTACGGCGGCTATATAAATGGTAAATATTACACGAATAACTGGCCGTTGGCCTCGTCATCGTTGGGCCAGCGTTTGACATTGTATGGTGCGTTCGTCAGCGGGGCCAATCCGTATGATTCCAGCACCTGGCTTAAGACGCAATTTACCAGTACCGCCGAAGGGATGTTCCTGAGCTGGAACACGCAGCCGGGCGCAACCTATCAGGTGCAGGTTTCCACCGACTTGAAGACCTGGAATAATTCCGGTGCTCCGCGGTTTGCCGCGGGGACCTCGGATTCAATTTACATCGGTAGCGGCAACCCGGCCGGTTACTATCAAGTTATTTTGATGCGATAAATTTCTATGCGGACACTGATCAAAACAATTTTTTGCACGGCGGCGGTGATTTTCTTGTCGGCGCAGCTGCTGCCGGCCTATTCAATTCTCGGCCCGGGTGTCGGCGGCGGAACGGGCGGCGATGCCTGGGAGGCTGAGATAATCGGGTACGGAACCACGGTGGAACATGCGGATGTGGGCACGCCGAAGAACATTGGCGAGGGTTATCGGCGGATTACTCCCGTGATGTATTATGCCAGTGACGCATCGTTCATCGATTTTTTTGGAACGGTTGGCCTGACCAACATCGATTCGGCCTTTGCCATGATTAACGGGGTGATGTGCGGCCAAACCAACACCCCGCTTTTTTTAAGTTCGCCGACAAACGGGGTTCTTTCCAGCTTTAACAACCCCTATACCGGCGTTCCGTGGGTTATGGGAACGTCCGGGAACTCCCTGGATGCCTACACCGTTGATCTGGCTGACTTTCCGCTGGAGGCCCAGGCATTGAATGCGACGGCGCAGTCAGCCTTGCTCTTTGACTTGCGTTCTTCGACCCTGGAGTTGATTGCGGAACAGATGGGTCTTGCTCCGCCCGAACGTTACACCTGGACTTTGCATGACCGATACCTTCCGAGCGGAGGAAAGTGTCCGCTGGACGAGTTATATTTGGTGGTCCAACGTAACTACGACATAATTAATTCCCCCTTCAACCAGGTTCAATATTCGCCTTATGTAAACGGGACGCTTTATACCTACGTTATTCAGGAGAATTGCACGGGTCCGAACGCGCTGGCTTACACCATCCCGGAGGCGGTTGACCAGTTTGCCGATACTTTCACCGCGGTTGCCGATTTTGGTTTGGAACCTGGCGGTTATTACTATGGCTTTACGCGTGATGATGTCGCCGGTCTCCGGTATTTGATGACTTCCAACAATGTTGTTTTTGAGAACCCGGCACCATCCGGCAGCTTGTTGATTGTGACCAACACCCAGGCACCGGCAACCTTTACTCCGACACTGCCGATCAGCCTGCTGCTGGCGCAGGCGCTGACCAATGACCCGGCGACATTGCAGACAAATTATCCCGGACTGACTTATCTTTCCGTGATCACCAATCTCGTCACTTTGGTGACTTCCAATGTGAACCTCTATTTCACTAATTTGCCGCCGCCTTATACAAACAGCGTACCGTTTTCCAACAACATGGCGGTGTATCCGACGAATGGAACCATCCCTTTTACGAACTGGACGCCGGTGCAGTACGGAAACCAGCAATTGCTGACGACACTGCCGCTTGAGGATTTGATTTATGATGCACAATTTGAGAGCCCGTCCGAGCTGGAAGCCACTTTCCCGGGACTGCTGGTAGGCGGCGTGCAGACAAATTTCTTCACGGTGCAGATAAGCACCAATTACGAATTGATTCCCACCAATCAAACGGTTTTGCCGGTGTTCTCGGGTACGATTGCGGACCTGCCCATTGAAACGAAACTGACCAACATCTATTACTTCACCAACCAGCCGGGGCCGACGGTGATCAATTACGACCGCACCCAGCCCTATAGCACCATATCCACGATGGATTTAGGTGCGTTTGTTGACCGATCCGCCACCGATGCGCCGGCGGTATTGGAGGCGTTGTATCCCGGTTTGGAAGTCTTGCAAGCCACCACTTCGCCATCGTTTATTCCGGTCACCAATTATATCTCCTACCTGACCAATAAAACCGGCGCGCCTTATCAAGGGTCACCCATACTGGTGACGGTGGCGGTGTCCTCCGGCTACCAGTGGGTGACCAACTGGCATTACACATTTGGCAATGTGATCACGAATCATTTCTCGACGAATCGTCTGGTAGTAGTCCAGAGCATCTGGATCACCAACCAGGTCGGGGCGCCCTATGGCAGTCCGTTCATTGCTGTCACCAATAACAAAACCATTACGACCAATCTGATTTCGGGCGACTTTTTCCTGATTCCCACGAATTGGTGCGGTTTTGATCTGGTGCTGTCACAACCGCTGGGTAATCCGCCATATGCATATGGTCCCACCAATACGATCATCTATGCCGGATACAACACCAACGGCTCAACGGGCACCAATGCCGCTGCCGGCGGGAATTCGTTCGGGTTGATCCGAAATATATTCGACATCTATACGAATTATAATTATGCGGTTTACCCGGGCATCTGCGAACCGCTCTCCTTGTTTATCACCAATTACTCCACGAACATATTCACGCAATATGATTATCAATTCCTGAACGTGGTGACCAATCATTACTACACAAACTCTCCGATATTTGAATATTTTACCAATATCTATTTCATACCGGGAGGGTCTCCAAACATGTTGGGGACCAACATCGTGGTGACGAATTTCTATGAGAACCTTCCGGGCGGTGATTTTTATATCATCCCTACGAATTGGTGCGGCTTCCAAATCACGGCATTGATCACAAATCTGTTTATAAATACCAACATCGTGCTCACCAACCAGAGTTACGGCAGCGGTACCGTCACCTCCGCCCAAACCACGGTGATCGAGTATGAGGGTTATACCAACTACACCTATTCCATCCGTCCCGGCCAATGCGAGCCGACCATCGGAACCTCGACCAACTATTCGACGAACATTGTCGACCGGTATAGTTACTATTTCGGCAATATCGTCACCAACCACTTCTTCACCAACGGCCCGGTCACGGTTGTGACCACCAATGATGCCGCCTTGACCAACGGGCTGGTGGGCATGATCACCAACATCGTCACCACGAATGTCATCCCGGCATACATTGGCGGAGATTTTTATATCATTCCGCCGAGTGACTGCGGCTTTACCATCTTATCCACGCAGTTGACGAGTATTGTGATTTCGACGAACACAACGTTCGTGACCAATATAGACTATCCGCCGGTTGCGGACCCGTTGCCGGGCGAACAGTACTCGCAGACCGTTTATACCATGTATACGAATACGACCTTCCAGGTTCAGCAATCAACCTGTAGCGAGGTCACGCCGACGCCGGAATTGCGGCAAGGCGTCGGACGGGTTGAGTTCATCCGCGCGAATTATGATTCGTTGCTGGGCCAGTTTTTCCAGCCCATCACCAATGTTTACACCATGGTCATGGTCACCAATAGCCAGATGTTCACCGAGTATTACCAGCGCGTGATCACCACGCCAGACTTCTTAATGAAGGCAGAGGACGAGGCGAGCGGCCCTTCTGCCGTTCCGGTAGTGGGCGGGATGCTGCGTAATTTGAATTTTGATCAAAGCGAAGTACTGCCCGGCCTGGCCGGGCCGGGAACGATCACCCCGGGAACGGTTTTCACCTATGACAAGGTTGGAGACATTTTTGCCAACGGCTCTGCGGCCTTTTATGGCGCCTCGACCAATGCATTCTTGAATCAGGCCGATCAGGGATCCGGGTTTAACGGCGGCAATGACGGCTTGTCGGCATTGACCTGGGCTTCGTTTGACAGTTCCACGAACCTGCCGGTCGTTTATCCGAACGGCACGAGCATCGCCAATGTAATCAACCAGTTGTATATCCAGGTATCGCCGGCCACGGTACCGGATGGCACCAACAACGTGGCCTACCCACCGGTGACCTTCACCGCCAGCGGTGGCCAGCCGTCCTATACCTGGTCGGCGCCAGCTTTCTCCGTGCCCGGTATGAGCTTCAATGCTTCCACCCAGACACTGTCCGGCACGCCCTCCTCGGCGGGAGTGTTCTCCTTTACCATTCAGGTCACGGATGCGGTCAACCGGACGGTTGACTTGAACTACTCGATCTCCATCCATTGATGCGTATGTTTTCTTTTTTGAAATCCATGAAATTCAAGCCGTTGCGTTGTGCGGTACTCGCGGTCTGCCTGTTGTTGCCGGCCTTCACTGCGGTGGCGCAGTATGTGCCGGAGTTTTACAATAATTCCTATTACAACTCGCAGCAAAACATTGACGCCACGAATTTTTATAATGACTACGGCGGTGTCTTCAGCGTGACTCCGGCGACCGGCACCGGCTGGCAGCAAGACCTGTATCAGAGCTGGTTTTCCACTTGTAATTTTACGAACTTTGGTGAGATGGACAGTGAAACCGGGTTCTATTTTGTGCAGCAATTTATTCCCGGAGCCGGCAAGACCCAGGCGGGGACTGTCTTCAACGCAGGCAATATTAACTGCGGTACGAATGATTTATTCTTCTTCATAACGGGAAATGGATTGTTCATCCCGGTTGGCGGTTTCGGCGGCATCCAGGTCTGGGCGACCAACATTTATAATTCGGGAAGCATCAATCTGGGGGCGGACGGGTTGGGCCGTTTTTATGCCAACAACGTGACCTTTTTTAACGGGACGCTCGACATGGAAAACGCATTTTTGAACCTGCTCGGGCAGACCAACACCGGCAGTATTTCCGCCACCGGCAGCACCGGCCTGAACACCAATTTATGGGAGCCGGATGTGGAGTTGCAGCCCACTTTCGCCCAGTCCTCGCCGCCGTTGAACTTCACAATTTTCAACTCAACACCGTATTTTAAAGAAGACTTTCTGAGCCCGACCAACGTGGTCGTCCGCATGGTGTTCATTCAAAATATCGACACCAACAATGTCAATTACAACGTCTATTTCGGCAATGCCGTCGCTTTCAACAACGGTTCGGCCACGATTGAATGGCTTGGCTCCTATACCGACCCGGTAGGTGGCGGCGTAGCCAGCAATTACCTCTATTTGAATGATGACTATGTTTATGGATCGAGTACCAATATATTGAGCTACAACGCGGCGTTCGGCGCGGGTCCGGCCAACTTTGTGTTTGCCGAGCAGTCTACGCCCGAGCAGGGGCTGGGTACGCCGGTGGCCAGCAGTTATCCCAATATCGGAGGTTATGGCGGCCCATTCCCGCCAGGCGTCAAGACCGGCACCAATATCTACTCCTATGTCAATGCCGCACTGACGGCTTCTACGGTTTCAACCAATTCGGTCTACGGGGGAGCGGTGACCAACCTGTCGGGCCGGTTTGAGATCACGGCTTCGAATGAGTTGAGCCTGACCTCGGCCGAGATCTATGGAATGAATTACCTGCTGTTGAACAGTACCAATAACTTTGACAATGATGGTTCGTCGACGATTACTTCGCCGTACACGGATGTTTATCTGGGCCGCACGAACAACAGCATGGTCGTCTCCAATTTGCTCGTATCGGTCATTCCTTTCTGGAATGGAACCGTACAGGGGTGGAACACCCGCTGGTTCTACACGGATACCAACAGCGGTATCACGTATGATTATCGGGCCTTGCTGGTATCCGCCAATGTGCAGCCGGTGAACAACTCGTTGCAGCAGGATGTCAAATTTTACAGCTCCAATAATGTCGCAATCTACGACACGTTAAATATTTTCCGGTATTTTTATACGAGTTGCACCAACCTGCTGCTTGCGTATAACGGCGCGGGGGCCGGGGTTGCCTCGGTGGACGGTGAGTTGAATCTTTCTTCGCCTACACTTTTTTGGGCCAACGCCACGCCGCGGTTGTGTAACCTGACAAATAACGGAGCAATCCGTACCGCCACGCTGGCGAACTTTGGCAACGCGTCCCAGCGTTACAACGCCTGGGTCAACACCGGGGTGATCAGCAACGTTGGTTGTGTGATCTATTCCGCTGACGTGGAAAACAGCGGCCAGGTAACCGAGCAGGGGTCGTTTGAAACACACTCATTGACCGAGACGTTGAGCGAGAACGGTATCACGGCGACGGGCGCTTTTACCAACGTATGCAGCAGCCTGGTGATCACCAACACCACGCTGGCCATCGGCAACGGGCTGTCCATCACCGCTACCAACCTGCTGACGGATTACGGAACCACCAGCAATTTCTGGTCATTGGGTTCCGGTAACAGCGGCCAGGGCGTGGCATCGGGCTTGGCGCTGCCGATCAAGCCGGCGTCCGGGGATTTGCTGGGCACCACCATCACCAATATTGGCACCTCGGGGACGCTGGTGAAAGAATATTGGGCGGGGCAGGACCGGGGAGCGGTCAATGCCGGATTCGCCAACAACGCAGCGTTGGGGCTGGTGACTTTCGATGCGCTTGGCTCCAATGCCCGGACAAATTTCTTTTTCTACGGCACGGGGGTCAGCAATGCAATGTATATCGATTGCATCGTATTGGCGGACTCCGCCACAAACACGGACTCCAGCGGCAATTATTTGGCCTTTGGTTTCAACACCAATCTGGTGGTCTATTATGCCCAGGCGTTGGAGAATAATGAGTCCATTGCGGAGAAATTAAACCACAAAAACGGCAACCATTTCCGCTGGGTTCCAAGTTATGTGGGTTTATTCAGTTCAACCAACGTCGTCGGGCCGGCTGGGGCAACGAACCTGGAAAACGACGCGCTGACTGTAAGTCCGGACATCGATTCGGACGGTGACGGCGTGAACAATCTTTACGACTCGACGCCGTTTTTTGTCCCCCAGATGATCAACTTCACCATCGGGACCACCAGCACGCCGCCGAGTGTGGTGCAGTTGACGTGGCAGACCCCGCCGCTGGCGACCAATTACGTTTATTACACCACGAACCTGCTCCAGCCGTGGCAGCCGTTCAACGCCTTTGGCAGCTATTATTGGAACACCAACCCGACCCTGGCGGTCACCAATTCGGCGCATACCAACTGGTTCATTTCGCCGCAGGGGTATGGCAACCAGGCCACGAATGTGTGGATTTTTGATAACCTCACGAACATGCCGCATTTTTACCAGATTGTGGTGCAGCCGAACCTGCTATTCATGCCGTGAGAAGCCGTGAACACTGAAACATTTTTGAAAACGAACCGCGTGTTTACCATGCCGCGGAACGAACGGAGAAAAGTTGTGAAAAATATTCCAAGCAAGATTGCGGTAATAACGTTGGCCGTCCTGGTTTTCGCCGGGGCAGCGATGGCGCAGCCGGTCAACGATAATTTCGCCAACGCCACCGTCTTATCCGGTTTGTCCGGCAGCACCTCGGGAAACAACCTGAATGCGACGATGGAAGCCAGCGAGCCAACTCCAATCCTGACGGACGATGATGGTCCAATTGACGTCACCAACTCGGTCTGGTTTGAATGGACCGCACCGCAAAGCGGACAGGTGGAATTTGACACGATCGGCAGCGTCGATGACACCTTCAACCCCATGGATACGGTGTTGGCTGAATGGCTCGGTACTTCCCTGACCAATCTGGTGCTGACCAATGCCGATGACAATTCCGGCGATGGTTTTGCCAACAGCAGCAACTCTTTTCTTGCCGTGGCCGGCCAGACTTATTACATCGCCGTCTATGTGAATGCCGATGCGCCGGGCAACCCCGGCAACTATGTTCTGAATTGGAACGAGCAGCCGGCGCCAGCGGGCGGGGGCTTTAACTTCACGGCTGCCGGTTACACCTACAGTCAGAGTGATCTCACTGCCCCGGTTTGGGGCTTTGAGTCCTTCCGTTTACCGCGCGCCACGGTCACCCGCACGGGTAGCGCCAACGGGGCGGTGGAGGTCGCATATTATGCGAATGAAACGCTCTACACCAACATCTCGGTCACCAACATATATGTGTATATGTCAAACAGCATGACCGTCTATACCAACGCCAAACCTTCGACGACCACCAACATAACCTCCATCGTCCTTGATACGACCATCAGCTATCAGAGCTACAATGCGAATCACGGCGGCTATTATACGCGTTACTTCCAGTTCGCCGATACCAGTTTGCAGACCAACTTTAACGGCACCCCGGGGCCGCTTTGGATTTCCAATAACATTGCTTATGTCACAAATCCGCCGTTTATTTTTCCGAATCCATATACCAGTGGACCGACCACGAACACTGACGGGTCAATAACCACTTCCATCTCCACTCTGACCCTCACTACCAATTCGGTAACCAACTACGTCACGAGTTACACCGGCCAGACGATTCCCGGGGCCAATCTCGCAACTTTTTTGGCCGGCGACGATCTGGTTCTGGGCAGCGGCGACTTGTTCTTCCAAGATTTTGAAATGAATCAGGATATAAGCCTGATTCCTGGCACCCCCCTTCCCAATGATGCCGATAGTTATGTTCAAATCACCCTGACCAATGCCGCGCTTGATCCGTTGGAAGATCCGACGATCGTGGCGGCTCCGACCTTGGGAACGTTGACCAATACCGCCGTCAATTTCCTAAGTGCGGCCGGCGCGGATTTCGACTTGGGAGCTTACGGTTCCAACGGGACGACCAATTATTTATATGGCAGCCTTCAGGCCTCGACCAATCTTATAGCAAATTTTGAGCGGTCCACTATTGTCTGTAATAAAAATGTCAATGGTGCCAAAGTCGCCAAGGTTTACGTCTTGCTTCCTCATGGGCCGGGCAATCAATCCATAACCGTCTATTACCGCACAGACCACGACACTGCGGACGATGACAACAACATCTTCACCACCCAGCCCGGCTCTGACTACGCCCGCCCGGACAACGCGACGGCCTATACCGCAAGTACTGATTTCACCAGCCAAAGCGGGTCGGTGACTTTCCCGGCCAACATGAGTGCGCCTTACCGGGAAGAGATAGACATACCCATCACGCAGGATAATCAGGTCAAGTTTGACCGGGATATCCTGATGCAGCTTTACTGGCCGTCCGGTGTGACTCCGGACTGTCTGCTCGGTAACATCACGACCTGCGACTTGACCATCGCCTATACCACCGAGCCGGCTGGCGCCGTGGATACCTCATACAACTCGGATAACAATGCCGGGACCAGTCCGCCTTACGACACGAATCCCGGTTTCAATGGCGAAGTGTATGCGACGGTCGTTCAACCAACCGATGGCAAGGCCGTGGTCGGTGGTAATTTTACCGGTTACAACAACGACAACTCATCCCAGCAGAATTATATCGCCCGCGTCCAAACGAACGGCCAGCTGGATGCCACTTTTAACACCGGATCGGGTTTTGACGAGGCCGTCGAGGGCATGGCGCTGGATACCAATGGCAACATCATCGCGGTTGGTGATTTCGGTTCATTTAACGGCAACTACTGTCCCGGCGTTGTTCGCATCATGCCTTCCGGCGCGGCGGACAGCAGCTTCAATCCTGGTGACGGCGCGAGCGGTCCGGTGCTGGCTACCGCCATCCAGCCGGATGGCAGGATTCTTATTGCCGGTAGTTTTACCAATTACAACGGAACCAATATCGCCTATGTAGCCCGATTGAACACCGATGGTTCGTTGGACACCAGTTTCAACCCCGGGTTGGGACCGAATGGAGATGTTGCTTCCATCGCCATCGGCACGAACGGGGAAGTTTATCTGGCCGGTGACTTTACCTCGGTAGCGGGCAATGCGGTGAAGTATATCGCCTGCCTCAATTCCGACGGCTCGTTCAACTCCGGCTTTAATGTCGGGGCTGGTGCAGACACGCCCGTGAATGTGGTGTTGGTACAGACCAACGGCCAGGTGCTCATCGGGGGCAACTTTACCACAATCAATGGTCTGGCCACCGGTCCAGGCGTTGCGCGATTGAACACTGACGGCTCGGTAGATCCAACTTTCAATGTGGGTTCCGGCCCGAATGACACGGTTTACTCGATGACTCTTCAGACCGATGGCAACATCCTGGTCGGTGGACGGTTTTCAATCTTCAATCAAACTCGTCGTGTCGGCATCGCGCGACTTTTGAATGACGGTTGGGTGGACACCAGCTTCATGGATACGGCATACAACCAGTTTGCCGGCATACCCAACACTTATTACAATCCGGATGTCAATCCGCCGAATGCGGTTTATTCCGTGGCGGAAGACACCGTTGGCGGTGTGCTGATCGGGGGTTCATTTGATACGGTTGGCGGTGACGGCGGTCCCGTTTACGTCAATAATAACGGTTTAAGTTCCGTGACCTATGGCATCTATGCCCGTAACGGCACGCATCCGCGCAACAATTTTGCGCGCCTGATTGGCGGTACGACCCCCGGGCCGGGTAACATCGGACTCACTTATTCGAGTTACACGGCCAACAGCAGTTCGCCCAGTTACTATGTGTCCGTGCTGCGCACCAATGGCACTCTGGGTGTGGTTTCGGCTACTTTTGAGGCGTTACCGACCGGTTCCGGTCCCGGTTATGCCGGCTATGGAGTCGATTACACGCTTGGTTCCTCGCTCGCGACATGGGCAAATTCCTACGGCCAGAAGTTGCCGGCGACGTGGATGGAGGCTGACGGTCTCAGCGGCCCGAACAACCTCTCCACAGCGATCAATTTTTCCACCAGCGCGCAATATTATGCCGGGCCGGCCATAACGATGAATATCATCAGCAACAATAACGCGAACGGATCACTGGACATCGGCATAACCGCGCCGTTGGGCATGAACACGTTTTTCCTGGGCGGCGAAAATATTCCGCTCGGGGTGGCGATTGGAAATCCGCTGGCACCTTTGACCATCATCCGTAATAACGTCAGTCCGGGAACATTTAACTTCTCGCAAACTTATTATTATGTTTCGGAAAGCGCGGGCACTCTGGTCGTCACGGTTGCGCGCACGGGCGGCACGGCCAATGTAGTGACGGTCAACTACAGCACTGCCAACGGCACGGCTGTGGCCGGCACTGACTACACAGCCAAAAGCGGTACGCTCACTTTCGCCAACGGCGTCTCGAGCCAGACGTTCACCGTGCCGATACTGAATGGATCGATTGCGCGCCCTGATCGCACTTTCTACGTCAATCTGTCCACGCCCGGCGGCGGGGCAACGCTGGGGACCATCACCAACGACCCCGTGGAAATCATCAATAAGAACATCTCCTCCGGATTTGTTGAATTCGCACCCGGTACCCCGAATGCGCCTGCCTTTCTGATGGATTACGGCACCAACGAGAATAACAGCCCGGCGCAGATTTCGGTTTCCCGCCTCGGCGGCACGACCGGCACGCTGTCCGTGAACGTCGCCGTCACCAATGGATCCGCGATCAACGGGGTCAATTTCGTCGGCTTCACGAACACGCTCAACTGGACCAACGGAGATTCCTCCGTCAAGGCCGTCAATGTCACCGTATTAGATGATAACGTGGTGACGACCAATCTGACCGCCAACCTTAGATTGTTCGGTGCCTTGTGGAACGGAGCGGCCACGACCAACCTGATGGGTTATTACACCAACGCCGTACTCGTAATCACCAACACGGATTCCGCCGGCACCGCGGAGTTCACCGCCCCGGCCTACACGGTCAATGAGAATGCCGGCTACGCCATCATTCCGGTCGTCCGCACCGGCGGCAGTGTCGGAACTTTAAGCGTGAGCTATACCAATGTGGATGGCACGGCTACGGCGGCGGCCAACTATGGCAAGGTCGGCGGCACCCTGGTGTTTGCCCCGGGCCAGGTCAGCACAAATTTCACCGTGAGCATCACCAACTTGAATTCGCAGTGGGTCACGCCGCTGAACTTCGATCTGGTTTTGAGCAATGCCATGCCCACAAATGGTCTCGGTACTCCCAATGTGGCGCAGATCAATATCGACGGTTCACAGGCATACAACCAGCCGCCGGGAGGCCCGGACGGCACATTCAATGGTGCTTTCAATGCCTCTGTGTTTGCGCTCGCCTTGCAGGGTGACGGCCGGTTGATTGCGGGTGGTGCCTTCACGCTGGCCGACGGCGTGACGCGGCAACGTATCGCGCGGTTGAACACCGACGGCACGCTGGACAACACGTTCTCATCGTTCTTGACCACGTATGGCGGGAATGACGCGGTGCGCGCCCTGGTTTATGAAACCAATGGACTGATCGTGGTGGGCGGCAACTTCACCAACTTCAATAACACCACGCTCAACCATATCGCCCGGTTGAATGTCAACGGAACCCTTGACAGTTCATTTACGCCCGGCTCGGGCACGGACAATCCGATTTATGCGATGGCTCAAAATTACGTGAACGGGCAGCGACGGATCGTTATCGGCGGCGCGTTCACGCGTTACGGTGCCGCCTCACGAAATAGCGTGGCCCAGTTGCTGGACAACGGCACGATTGATACCAGCTTCAGTCCCGCCTCCGGCGCAAATGCCACCGTCTATGCGGTTGCGGTCCAGGCCGATGGCAGAATCCTAATCGGCGGTGATTTTACCGCGGTCAACGGTTCGAACATCAACCACATCGCTCGTCTGAATCTTGATGGTTCGTTGGATGGCGCTTTCAACCCGGGTTTGGGAGCGGGTGATTCGGTGCGTGCCCTGGCCGTGCAACTGGATGGCCGCATCCTCGTCGGTGGTGTCTTCACCAATTTCAACGGCAACACCAATGCCAGCCACCTGGTACGGCTCAATGCCAGCGGCTCGTTGGACACGGCCTTTGTGATGACCAATGGCGAGGCCAACGGCAACGTCAATGCCATCTCCGTCCAGCCGGACACCCGTATCATCGTGGGTGGTGACTTCACGACGTATAACGGTGTCACGCGCAACCACATCACGCGACTCAATCCTGACGGCACCACCGATACCACGATCAATTTCGGTTCCGGCACTGACGGCTCGGTTCTGGCCACGACGATTGAAACCGACGGCAACATCGACCTGGGAGGCGCGTTTGCGAATTATGACAGCAGTCCGGCGGCAAACATCGTACGCGTGTATGGCGGTTCGACGTCCGGCTCCGGAGTGTTCCAGTTTGGCAGCGGCAGCTACAGCTTTGATGAACGAGCCGGTTTTGCTTTCATTCCCGTTATCCGCACGGGCGGCACCGCCGGCCCGAACGCCAACGGTTCCGGCAACATCACCGTCACGTTTAGCACCTCTGACGGTTCAGCCCGGGCGAACACGGATCACGGCATTGTGACGAACTACACCGCCGTGGTCACAAACCTGGTGTTTCCGCCCGGCGAAGTCATTGAGACCGTTGAGATTCCGATTTTTGATGACGGGCTCATCACGACCAACCTGACCGTCAACCTTAGTTTGAGCCCGGCCACGCCGCCGGCTGTCTCCAGCGTTCAGACCAACGCAACGCTCTACATCGTCAACGATGACAGTGCCATCAGCTTTTCAGCGGCAACCTATCAGGCGGCGCAGAATATACCGGGTGGCGTCGAACAGATCAGCCTCACGCGCCTCGGCAGCACCAATTATTCGACCAGCGTGGTCTTTAACACCACCACCAACGGCACGGCCATACCCGGTCAGGACTACATGCCCCAGACCAACATCCTCGTGACTTTCGCGCCCGGGGTTTCGAGTGCGAACGCCGCAGTGCCGATCTTGAACAGCGGCCAGCCCATTTTCAATCCGACGGTCACGCTCGCTTTGACCAATGCGGTCGGTTCGACGCTTTATAGCCCGTCCAACGCGACCCTCACCATCGTCAACGCCAACCAACTGGCAGGCACGCTGTTCTTTTCGGCGACCAATTACAACGCAAATTCTTCAGACGGCAACGCGTATCTTACCGTTTGGCGCACCAATGGGTTCTCCCATGTGGTCACCGTCAATTATTACACGGTTTCCGGCTCGGCACAGGCGGGAGAAGATTTTCAATCCCAGTCCGGGACGGTCACCTTCCCGGATGGCTACACGAACGAGACCATTGCGATTCCCTTGATCGCACAAAGCCAGGTCAAGCCGCCGGTGGTTTTTAACGTTGTGCTGACGAACGTGGTAACCGCCTCGCTCGCTTCGCCGAGCAATGCGACGGTGACGATTTCCAGTTCCATCGCCGGCATCTCGTTCAATGTCGCCACGAATTACACCCCGGAAAGCAGCGGTGTGGCGGTCATCCTCCTCCAGCGCCAGTTCAACACGAACAATGCCGTCTCGGTGTTCTACACCACCTCGGACGGCACCGCCACGAACGGCGTGAATTACACCGGGGCCAGCGGCACGGTCACGTTCACCAACGGTGCCACGCAGGCGGCCATCACGATCGGGCTCATCAATAATACAAACCAGATCAATGATTTGACGTTCAACGTGGGGCTTTCGAATCCGATGGGCGGCGCCCAATTGCTGGCGCCGACCAATTGCGTGGTGGTCGAACAGGCGGCCAATGCCGGGTTCAGTTTCAGCACCAATTACAATACCGTGCTGAAAAGCGCCGGATCGGCCACCATCACCGTGGTCTGCTCTAATCCGCGGGTCGAGTCGCTGAACACCAACGGCTACATCGCGGTGAACTATTACACCGTGAACGGCACGGCCGTCGCCGGCACGGACTATGCCGCCACCAGCGGCACGCTGATCTTCTCGAACGGCATCGCCACCAACACGTTCACCGTACCCATCAACAACAATTCGCTGGTGACCGGTGACAAGCAATTCAGCGTCGTGTTGACAAACGCCACGGTGCCCGGCCAGATCGGGTCGCCGGGCACGCAGACGGTGGATATTGCCGAAAGCAACGCCGGCCTGGAATTTTCACAGGCCATCTACAACGTCTTCAAGAACAACGCGTACGCGACCATCACCGTCAACCGCACCGGCTATACGAACAGCACCGTCATGGTGAACTACATCGCCACGAACGGCACGGCGATCAACGGCGCGAATTTCTATGCCACCAACGGGACGCTCACCTTCTCGAACGGCGTCACCAGCCAGTCCTTCCAGGTGGCGATCATCGACAACACGCAGGTGGATCCGAACCTCAGCGTGCTGCTGCAGTTGTTCAGCCCGACGCCCGTGCCCGGAGCCGTGCTCGTGTCGCCGAGCGCCGCCGTGCTGAACATCCTGGAAAATGGCGGCAGCTATGTGATTCCGGCCGGCGCGCAGATGGTTTCCGACCCGACATCGTCATTTGACTACACCAACGGCATACTTGGATCCAATGACGCCGTCCAGGTGCTGTTTGCCTTCCGCGACAGCGCCGGTTTGAACGTGACCAACCTGAACGCCATCCTGCTCGCCAGCAACGGCGTGGTATCACCCGTGGCCGTGCCTGCGTCCGCAACCAACTACGGTCCGCTAACTGTTTACGGCCACTCGGTTTCGCGGTTGTTCAGCTTCACGGTGCATGGCACGAACTCGTACCCGGTGATACCGACCTTCTACCTGTACGACAATCAAAAATATATCGGCACCGCGGCGTTTGGTTTCACCGTCGGCACATGGACGACGTCCTTCACGAACACGAACTTGATCGTCATCCGCGACAACACGAACGCCTCGCCGTATCCCTCGGCGATCAATGTCAGCGGCATCGGCGGCACGCTGGTGAAGGCAACCGTCACCTTGAACAAGTTCGCCCACACTTATCCGAAGGATGTGGACGTGCTGGTCACGGCCCCGGCGGGCACGAATACGCTGCTGATGGTGCATAACGGCTATTCGTATGCCGTCACCAACCTGGTGGTGACATTCGATGATGCGGCGACGAATTATCTGCCCAATGCCAGCATCATCACCAATGGCGTGTACAAACCGACGACGAATTATCTGGGAAGGCAGTTTCCCTGACCGGTGAATAAAATTTCAACGCACGATTTTTATATGAGCAAGACGATTTTGAAGTTCGGCCTCGGCCTGCTGGCAGCCGCCGGCATGGTATGGCCGGCGGCGGCGGCGGTGACGGGCACCAAGACCTTACACGGTCATGTTCCGGCGGTGGTGGCGCAACTGGCGTCCACGGGAAGACTGCCCTCGACCAATGTTCTGCATCTGGCCATCGGCCTGCAGCTGCGTGATCAGGCCGGGTTAAATGAGTTGCTGAAACAGATTTATGATCCCTCCAGTACGAATTATCAGAAATATCTGACCCCGGATGAATTTACCGCCCGATTCAGTCCGTCCGAGCAGGATTATCAGAGCGTGATTACTTATGCCAATGCGAGCGGTTTTAAGGTAACGGGCACCCATCCCAACCGCATGCTGGTGGATGTCACCGCGAGCGCCGGGGCAGTGGAGCAGGCGATGAATGTTCATCTACGGACCTATCATCATCCGACCGAAAATCGCGAGTTTTTTGCGCCCGACACGGAACCGACCGTGTCCGCCAGCCTGCCGGTATTGAGCATTCAAGGTTTGAGCAGTTATGTCCTGCCGCATCCGCTTTCGAAAAAAATCACGGCGGCGGCAGCGGCGGCGCATCCTGCCAACGGTTCCGGTCCGCAGGGTGGTTACATGGGGCAGGATTTCCGCACGGCTTATATTCCCGGAAGTTCCCTGAACGGCTCCGGCCAAACCGTCGGTTTGCTCCAGTTTGACGGCTATTTTCCAAGCGATATTTCAAGCTACGAATCTCTGGCCGGCTTGACGAATGTTCCGCTGCACAACGTTTTGCTGGATGGTTTCAACGGTTCTCCCGGCCAGAACAATACCGAGGTATGTCTCGACATTGAAACCTCCATCTCCATGGCGCCCGCCTTGTCGGCAGTGGTGCTTTTTGAAGCGGGGCCCTTTGGCAACCCGGACGACGTTTTGAGCAGCATGACTGCGAGCAACAGCATCAAACAATTCAGCGCCTCGTGGGCCTATGGCATCGATGCCACCACCGACGAGCTTTACCAGCAGCTTGCAGTTCAAGGCCAGACATTTTTGAATGCTTCCGGTGACGGTGATGCCTGGCTCGGACCGATTCCCTGGGGATCGCTTGAGGATCCGAACATCACGATCGTTGGCGGCACGACCTTGACGATGAATGGCGTTGCGGTGAGTTACAGCTCGGAACGCGCGTGGAATTGGGGCTATGCCGGGGATTACAACTTCAATCCGGACGGTTACGCCGGCACCAGCGGCGGTGTCAGCACCGATGTCCCCATCCCGATTTGGCAGCAGGGATTTGGCACGTCCACCAATCATGGTTCGGCGAACTTCCGCAATGTTCCCGACATCGCCTTGACCGCCGACAATGTGTTTGTGGTTTCCAGCGGTGGCCAGGAGGGGCTTGAAGGCGGTACGAGTTGCGCCTCGCCGCTTTTTGCCGGATTTATGGCGCTGGTCAACCAGCAGGCGGCGATAAACGGTTTGCCGTCAGCCGGTTTCCTGGCTCCCAAGGTCTATTCCATCGCCAGCACGACCAATTATACCACGGTGTTCCATGACGTCATGCTGGGAAGCAACACCTGGGATCAAAGCCTGACTAATTTCTATGCCATTCCCGGTTACGATTTGTGCACCGGATTGGGCACGCCCAACGGCACAAATTTTGTGAACGCGCTGGCCGGTGTCAATTCGCCCTTTACCAATAGCACTCCTTTCATCTCCGCGCCGCGTTCGCCCTGGGGCACAACCTTGTCGGTCATGAACGGCGGCAATCCCAACGGCGACTGGTTCCTGTTCGTGATGGATGATACGCCGGTCAACTATGGCGGCATTAGCAACGGCTGGGCGGTCACGCTGACCAGCGCCAACCCCGTCGGTTTCGCATCCGACAATGAGACCTATGCCACCCCGGCGCTTACCAACCTGACCCTGGGCGGCACCTGGACTGTCTGTATTGCCGTGACCAACTATGGCCCGTCCTATTCCACCAATGTGGTGGTGACGGATTTGTTGCCGATCAGTGCCGGCCTGACCTTGGTGTCCTCCAACGCCACCCTCGGCTCGCTGACCCAGTTTGGCAGTTCCATGTTCTGGACCCTCGGCAACCTCGCCACCAATATCGGCGGCACTTTGAACCTGGTTTTCCACGCCGGCACCGCCGGCAGCTACACCAACACCGCCAACGTGAACTCCACCACCCCCGACCCGAACCCGGACGATGATACTGCGGTCGCGGTCGCCAACGTCTTCGTGAGCACGCCGCCCATATTATCGGCGAGCGCCACCAGCCACGGGCAGTTCTCATTCCATGTGGACGATACCAATGGCGCAACCAGCGTCATCGTGCAGGGAGCCACCAATCTCGTACCGCCCATCACCTGGTTGAACCTGCTCACCAACACAACGCCCTTTACTTTCACCGACCTGACGGCGACCAACTTCCCGATCCGCTTCTATCGCGTCGTGACCGGTCCCTGAATGAAATGAAACTTTGCGGCTTGACCGGCGGCGTGGGGATGGGCAAATCCACCGCCGCCGGTTTTTTTTCCGAACTCGGCGCGCGCGTGGTGGACACGGATGAGATTGCGCGCCAGCTCGTCCAACCCGGCCAGCCCGCGCTCGCCGAAATCGAAAAGGAATTTGGCAAAAAAGTCCTGACCGCCGGCGGTACGCTGGATCGCGGCGCCCTCGCCGCCACGGTGTTTGCCGATGAAACCGCCCGCAAAAAGCTGGAGGCCATCCTGCACCCGCGCATCCGGGAAATCTGGATGGCCCAGGTCGAAACGTGGCGGAAGGAAGGTTGTTCCCTGGCCGTGGTCGTCATCCCGCTTTTGTATGAAACCCAGGCGGAAAGCCACTTCGACCGCATCGTATGCGTCGCTTGTTCCGCCGCCACCCAGCGCGAACGTCTCCACGCCCGTGGCTGGTCGGATGGCCAGATCGACCACCGCATCGCCGCCCAGATGCCGGTTGAACAGAAGCTGGCCCGGGCCCATTTTGTCACCTGGACGGAAGGGGATTTGGACGTCCACCGGCGTCAAATCGTTGAAATCATTGGGAAATTTTGAAATTTTTGCTGTCCCCAGCCCTGTACCCATAACTGGGGACATGCGGAAAACCGGCCCTGTGTTAAGCTTTTGATGTTGGAAGTAGTGACTCCAACAAAAGATTTAAAAGTGTTGTTCTCTTAGAGGCCGGAGTAGTGTCCGGCCTCTTTTCTTTTTTGCGGCGGAGATTTGGGTTTTTCACTGTCCCTAGCTCGGGATTATATACTTTGCAGATGCAGGCCTTGGGGTGGCAGCGGAACGCAAAAAGTGATTAAAAAGTCGCAACTAAACTAAGCCGCTGTTAGAGTCCAAATCGTGAAAGATTTTAAAGGTGGGAAACCATGAATATTGATTACAAAGAATTATTTCATGGGCACATTGTAATTTCAACGGCGCATGATTTTTACTTCATCAATCTAATTCCATTTTTAATCGCTGCCTTAGTATTGGCGATCGTCATCGCAATCTCTCAGAAGTTGCACAAGTAATTTTCAAATTAGGACACTACCCGCCTCCGCATGTACCCACATCTGGGGACAGGCGGAAAATGGCTCGTGTGTTAAACTTTTGATGTTGGAAGTAGTGACTCCAACAAAAGATTTAAAAGTGTTGTTCTCTTAAGAGGCCGGAGTAGTGTCCGGCCTCTTTTCTTTTCTGCGGCGGAGATTTGAGGTTTTCGTGTCGCCAAGGGCGTTTCATATGGATTTTTAGAACCGTTCCAGACAAACCGTGAACGGTTATTCCATGGCGTTGCGCTCTCCCTCCCATGAACCCAAAGATAGTGGATTGTCGTCTTCACCCGCCATAGCCGCCGTCGCTGCTCCTCCAGGAGAGGGGGAAACGCTCGCAGCGTCTCGTTGTTGGAACGCGTCGGGTGGCGCGGATGAAAAGCGCCAGAGGGCTGGCGCAGTCCAAGACGCTCACGCGTTGGCATTGCGTTCTCCCTCAACTACGGTGCGACAAGGCGGGATCGAGACGGGTTTTAAATTTTTTTCTTCATTTGGCGTAAAGGGTTGGAAATCAGGCGACGATTGGATGCGCGGCGCAAGGGGTGGTTTTACGGGGTTGTGATAGAATTTACATATGCGATATACGATTTACGTATCGATGGGGGCGCGGGAGCTAATTGCGAATTAGCCGGCGAAAGCACTGTCCTAGCAATTCAAGGTAATTCAAGGTAAATTAAACCAAAAAATGAGGATGACGATGACGAGGAGGATGAGAATGATTCCCTGAATCCGACCGAATCAAAGCCACGGGATGGCGGCCATGCGCTTGAAAAATTGTACGGGGCAGAGCGGCAGCTCTGCCCTACCGGTGAATTGGATTGGGCGGTCCGGTAAAAACGTGCCTTTGCCATAAAAACGTGTTAAATCTTTTTGTATGTTACTGACGCCTGATGAACTTCGCAGTCTGGTCGACCTCACGCATCAATCGCCGCACACGCTCCTGGGAATGCATCCGCTTGGCGGGGGCGGGGGCATCGTTGTCCGGGCGTTTTTGCCGGATGCCAAAAGCGTGGAGGTCCAGCCGGTTCACGAGAAAACCAAACCTAAGTTCGTTCTGGAACGGATCCCGAACACGGACATTTTTGAGGGGGTTGAAAAGAAAACCAGTTCGGTCTATGCCTACGATCTGGTGGTGACCACGAAGGATGGCAAAAGCCGTCGCATGCGCGATGCGTATTCCTTCCTGCCAACGCTGGGCGAGGCCGACTTGTTTCTATTCGGCAAGGGCGATGAGCGGAAGATTTACGACAAGCTGGGCGCGCATCTCCATACGTTCGACGGCGTGCCCGGGACGAGTTTCGCGGTCTGGGCGCCGAATGCGCAGCGGGTGAGCGTGGTCGGCAATTTTAACGACTGGGATGGCCGTTTTCACTCGATGCGGATGCTGGGTGCTTCCGGGGTGTGGGAGATTTTCATTCCCGGCGTGGGGCAGGGGGCGCATTACAAATTTGAGATCCGCGATGCGCACGGTAAAATCAAGTTGAACACGGATCCGTTCGGGTTTTTCTTCGAAATCGCGCCCAAGCAGGCGGCGATCGTCTGGGACACGGGAAAATTTGAGTGGACGGACTCGGCCTGGCTCAAAAAACGCAAGGAAAACGACGCGCTGCGTTCGCCGATGAGCGTCTATGAGGTGCATGCGGGTTCATGGCAGAAAAAATCCGCCATGGAATCGTGGAATTACCGCGAACTCGCGGGGCCGCTGGTCAAATACGTGACGCAGATGGGATTCACACACGTGGAATTTCTGCCCATGGCGGAGCATGCGTTTTATCCGTCCTGGGGTTATCAAGTCACCGGCTTTTACGCGCCGACGAGCCGCTTTGGCACGCCGGACGATTTCCAGTTTCTCGTCAACGAGTTGCATGCCGCCGGCATCGGCGTGATCGTGGACTGGGTGCCCGCGCATTTTCCGCGCGACGAATGGGCGCTGGCCAAATTCGACGGCACGGCGCTTTTTGAACACGAGGACCCGCGCAAGGGCGCGCATCAGGATTGGGGAACGTTGATCTTCAATTTTGGCCGGCACGAGGTTTCCAATTTCCTCGTCGCCAACGCTCTTTACTGGTGCGACCGTTTTCATATCGACGGCCTGCGGGTGGATGCGGTGGCCTCGATGTTGTATCTCGATTATTCGCGCAAGGAAGGCGAGTGGGTTCCGAACCAGCACGGTGGACGGGAAAATCTGGAGGCGATCGATTTCCTGAAAGCATTTAATCATATCACCCAGACGGAATTTCCCGGCGTGATCACGATCGCCGAGGAAAGCACGGCCTGGCCGCAGGTCACGCGTCCGCCGTACATCGGCGGGCTGGGTTTCACATTCAAGTGGAATATGGGCTGGATGCACGACACGCTCGGTTATTTCCAGCACGACTCCGTCCACCGCTGCTATCACCAGAACGACCTGACGTTCGCGATGTTGTATCATCATAACGAAAATTTTGTGCTGCCGCTTTCGCACGACGAGGTGGTGCACGGCAAACGTTCGTTGCTGGGCCGGATGCCCGGCGACGACTGGCAGAAATTCGCGAACCTGCGGGCGTTGCTGGGTTATCAATGGATGTTCCCCGGCAAAAAACTTTTGTTCATGGGCGGCGAGTTCGCCCAGGGTCACGAATGGAATGAAAACGCGCAATTGGACTGGTGGCTCATCAATGCGGGGCCGTTCCATCGCGGCACGCAAAAATTTGTCGAGGATTTGAACCGGCTCTACACCGGTTCACCGGGGCTGTGGCAGGCGGATTATGATTACGCGGGTTTTCAATGGATCGATTGCAATGACCGCGATGCGAGCGTGCTTTCGTTCCTGCGCCAGACGTCGGACGGCAAAAACCAGACGGTGGTAATTTTGAACCTGACGCCGGTGCCGCGCCTGGACTATCGCATCGGTTTGCCGCGCGAGGGCAAATGGAGTGAACGGCTCAACAGCGACGCGGCGATCTACGGCGGCAGCAACAACGGCAATAGCGGCAGTGTGACGGCGGAAAAAATTTCCAACCACGGCCAGCCGTGTTCCGCGAACTTCTACCTGCCGCCGATGAGCGTGATGGTGTTTCAACAGGAGGGTTAAAGGGAATCTTCCTCGCCGTCATCCTCATTCTCTTCCTCAAAAAAGAGAGGATGAGGATGACGATGAGGAGGAGAATGATTATCGTCTGCTTGCATGAAAATCTTATCTTGGAACGTCAACGGCCTGCGCGCCGTGCTGAAGAAAAATTTCCTGGAATTTATCGCCAGTGAAAAGCCGGACATCTTGTGCCTGCAGGAAACGAAGTGCACCCCGGAGGACGTCGAGCAGCTCTGGCCCGCCCACTATACGACCTATTGGAATACCGCGGAAAAGAAGGGTTATTCCGGCACGGCGATCTTCACGAAGGATCGGCCGCTCAAGGTCACGCCGCATCTCGGCGTCACCGACCACGACAAGGAAGGCCGGGTGTTGACGGCGGAGTACGAGGGTTTTTTTCTGGTGAACGTCTATGTGCCGAATTCCAAGCGCGAACTGGAGCGGTTGCCGTACCGGCAGGTCTGGGACGCGGATTTTTTGAAATTTTTAAAAAAGCTGGAAAAGAAAAAGCCGGTGATTTTCTGCGGCGACTTGAACGTGGCGCACACGGAGATAGACCTGGCGAATCCCAAGACCAACGTCCGCAACCACGGTTTCACGATCGAGGAGCGCAACGGCTTCATCAATTTTGTGAGCGCCGGTTTCGTGGACACGTTCCGCGAGTTTGAGAAGGGCGGGGGACATTACTCGTGGTGGAGTCCGATGAGCGGCGCACGCGCGCGCAATGTCGGGTGGCGGATCGATTACGTCTTGATTTCGGAGTCGCTGCGGCCGCGGTTGAAAAAGGCGTACATCCTGCCGAAGGTTTTGGGCAGTGACCATTGCCCGGTGGGGATCGAGTTGAAGTGAATTGATGCTGCGGTATTCTCAAAAATTCTGTCGCTATGGCCTTGCCGCACACTGTCTCCCTCACCCTGACCCTCTCCCGCTGGGAGAGGGAACAGCCGTTGGCTGATTGCATAAAACCCACAAGTCAGTAAGCTGAAGCCGCCTTCATTTCTGCGAGAAAAGAACGATATGACTTCGGCGAAAAACTGGGAGCGTTTCTCCCTCTCCCCAAGGGAGAGGGCCGGGGTGAGGGGAAAGTGTTCACCGAGTTTTTCAACCGTGCAAAATGAGTGCCGCTTTCCCCCTCATCCTGACCTTCTCCCTTGGGGAGAAGGGACAGCAGTTGAACATTTCAATTTTTGCGAAAATCGTTCGAGCCGCTGGTCACTGGCAACTTGCAAGCCACTGGGAGCGTTTTGACACCGGCATGCGCCGGCTGGTGTCAATCCTTCTCGATGCAGGCGTAGGCGTTGTGGTTATGGATGCTCTCGAAATTTTCGGCCTCGACCTTGTACCAGCTCACGCGTTTGTCGGCGTTGAGGCGCAGGGCGACGTTACGCACGAGGTCCTCCACGAAAACGGGATTTTCATAGGCGCGTTCGGTCACGGCTTTTTCATCCTGCCGCTTGAGCAGGGCGTAGAGCTCGGAGCTGGCGGATTTTTCGATGACCTTCACGACCTCCTCGATCCACACGACCTGCGTGGAGCGCAGCGCCACGGTGACTTCGCCGCGCTGGTTGTGTGCGCCGTATTTGGCGATGGCCTTGGAACACGGGCACAGCGTGGTGACGTTGGCCTTCACGGTGAGGACGAAATCGATCTCGCCGCCGCAAGCCGATGCGTCAAAGCGCGCCACATAATCCATAAGGCTTTCCTTGCGCGACACCGGCGATTTCTTGGACATGAAATACGGAAACTCGATCTCGAGGTGCGAGGTCGCCGAGTTCAACCGCTTTTGGAGCGCGTGCAGGATTTCGTTGATGTTCTCGACGTGGACGATGTTGCCGTGGGCGTTGAGCACCTCCACGAAGCGGCTCATGTGCGTGCCCTTGAATTCCTTGGGCAGGTCCACAAACATGCCGATGGTGGCGACGGTGTTTTGCACGCTGCGCGCCTTGTCGTGGACCTGGATGGGGAACTTCAATCCGCGGACGCCGACCTTGTCGATCCGGAGCTCGCGGTGGTCGCGTTCACTCTGCTTGTCGTCCAGCTTCAGGGCCGGTTTGGACTTTCGAGACATGGTCGAAAAATAACAGATTCGCGCGAAACCGCAAAATGTCTCTTGCCAACCGCGCGGCATCCGACCATTTTTTTCTGCGCATGAAATTCAGGGCATGGCTCATCCTGCTGGTCTTGGCGAATTTTTTGGATTCCCGCGCCGGGGAAATCTTCCGCGTGGCCGCCTACAACGTGGAGAATTATCTCGACCAGCCCACGGAGCAACGGGCGCACATAAAAACCGCGGAGGCCAGGGCAAAGATCCGCGAGGGCATCCGGGCGATGAATCCCGATGTGCTCGCGCTGGAAGAAATGGGAACGACCAACGCCCTGCTGGAATTGCGCGATTCGCTCAAAAAGGACGGGCTCGATTTTCCGTTCTGGGAACATATCCAGGGCTTCGACACGAACATCCATATCGCGGTCCTGAGCCGGCTGCCCATCATCGCGCGGCATCCGTATACGAACGATTTTTTCCTGCTCGACGGCAAGCAATTCCAGGTCAAGCGAGGGTTCATCGAATTGGAGATCCAGGCGGCGACGAACTTTTCCTTCACGCTATTGACCGCGCACCTGAAGTCGCAACTCACTGAAAACGGCGCGGACGAAGCTGAACAACGACTGGGCGAGGCAAAAATCCTGCGCGGCATCATCGACGCGAAATTGAAATCGGATCCGGGCGCAAAGATCATCGTGGCCGGCGATCTTAACGACGGCAAGGATTCGGAATCCACGAAGGCGATCATCGGCCGAGGCAAGACCAGGTTGTTCGATACGCGACCCGCCGAACGCAACGGCGACACCATGACCGCCGCGCCGCCCTATAATGAACCCCGCAACTCGGCATGGACGTATTTTTACGGCAAGACGGACACCTATACGCGCATTGATTTCATCTTGCTGAGCCCGGCGATGAAACGGTTTTGGAAAGCGGACGAAACTTGCATCCCAAAAATCCCCGACTGGGGCGTGGGCTCGGATCACCGGCC
>Ga0210388_10000376_pt1 | contig 37335 bp, 24 predicted proteins | sample IncBWC19OmetaG_FD_155485 | JGI IMG/M metagenome (GOLD analysis project Ga0210388, IMG submission 155485) | Forest soil microbial communities from Barre Woods Harvard Forest LTER site, Petersham, Massachusetts, United States - Inc-BW-C-19-O ...
TGCCAAGCAGTTCAGCATATTCACCATTCGTGCCGACCGTTTTCACAAAATATTGGCCAAGCTTCACACACCCGGAATAGCTGTCCGAAAGCATTTGGCACGTTGCGGCATTCGTGGAATCGATTTCGCGGTCAATGCAAAACACCGGTATGCCTGCGGCCTTCGCTTTTTCCACGTTTGCAATGGAACCCTTGGCGTCCGTGGGGTTGAACAAAATCGCCTTGTAACCGCCGGCGATGATGTTCTCGAAATTCGCGGCTTCCTTGGCCGTGTCATTTTGTGAATCGAAAATCGTCGCGTCATAGCCCAGTTCCACGGCACGATCCTTCGCGGTGTTCGCCAGCACCACGAACCACGGATTGTTTAACGTGGAAACCACGACCGCGACTTTCAATTTGGCGTCCTGCGCCTTCATGCTTTGCGGGAAAAAGATCGCCATCATGGAAGCGAGCACGGCGACCATGAGATTGAGCCAGGATTTTGTCTTCATATATTTCGTTGTTGGTTCGGGGTTGATTATAAAACCCGTTTTACGGCGATAAGCCACCCATCGTGAAGTTTTTTTGCTTCGGCCGGCTTCATCCGTGGGCGGAAATTTATTTGCGCCCGCGGCAGCTTCGCCAGTTCGTCGAGCGACTTGTAAATCCCCAGGCCGAGCAAGCCTTGCATCGCCGCGCCCCACGCCGACGATTCCGGGACGTCGGAAACTTTCAATTCCACGCGCGTGATGTCGGACGTGAATTGCATGATGAACTTGTTCCGCGTCGGCCCGCCGTCGGCATGCAGGCTGTGCAGGTCAATCTTTGAATCCGCGCGCATCATGTCCAGCACATCGCGAATCTGATACGCAATGGCCTCCTGCGCCGCGCGGACGATGTGTTCGCGCTTGGTGAACCCCGTCATGCCGATTATGGCCGCGCGCGCCTCCGGCGCCCACCAAGGGGCGCTTAATCCGGCAAACGCCGGTACGAGGTATACGCCACCGTTGTCCGCGATGCGCAGCGCGATTTTTTCAACTTCACCGGCGCTTTGGATCAAACCAAGCTGGTTTTTGACCCACTCAATCGTCGCGGCGGAGAAATTGATGATGCCCTCGAACGCATAAGTCGGCCGGCCATTAACCACCCACGCCAACGCCGTGACTGCCCCCATTTTCGAAGCCCGAAATTTTCCACCGATATTCAATAACACGCTCGTGCCCGTTCCAAACGTGGCTTTTGCCGCGCCGGTACGATAACAGCGTTGCGCGAACAGCGACGCCTGTGAATCGCCCATCACGCCAACGATGGGAACATGTTTCGGCAATCGTCCATTTGCGTCCGTCTCGCCGAATTTCTCCGCACACTCACGCACTTCCGGCAAGGCGCGCGCTGGCACATTGAACAATTTGCAAAGAGTCTCATCCCAGCGCAGCTTGCCGATGTCATACAACATCGTGCGGCTCGCGTTGGTCGCATCGGTGGCGAAAACCTTTCCATGCGTAAGCCGGTGGATCAGAAACGTGTCAATCGTGCCGATGACAGCCTCGCCATTTTTTAATTTCTTTGCGATGTCGGGTCGCGCGGCGGCGAGCCATTTTAATTTCGAAGCAGAGAAATACGTATCCACCATCAAGCCGGTTTTGCGCCGGATCATCTCTCCCTGCCTGCCTTGCTTGAGCTTTTCGCAAATGGTCGTACCGCGACGACATTGCCAGACGATCGCGTTGTGCAGCGGCCTGCCGGTCTTGCGATCAAACACCACGAACGTTTCGCGTTGGTTGGCGATGCTCAAACCCGCCAGCTTAGAAATTTTTGTGCGATTGCGTTTGGCGATTTCACCGATGACCGCGAGCACGTTTTTCCAGATTTCCTCCGCGTCATGCTCCACCCAACCCGGTTGCGGATAAATCTGCCGGTGAGCGCGCGACGCCTTGTCCAAAACCTTGCCGCGCGCGTCGAAAAGCACCGCCTTCGTCGCGGACGTACTTTGGTCAATGGCGAGGATCAAACTCATTTCAAAAGTGCGTGCGCGGTTTCGCTCAACCCTTCCATGCTGATGCCGTAGTGCCGGAAAATATCCGCCTGCGCGCCGGGCACGGTTTCCTCATCTGGAATGCCGACGATGCGGAACGGCTTGCCGACGCCGGCTTGTAAAAGCACAGCGGCAACCGCTTCGCCGAGACCGCCATGAACCATGTGTTCCTCCACAGTGACGATGGCGCGACATTCACGACCAGCTTTGAGAATGGCCTCCGTATCCAGCGGTTTCACAGTATGCACCGATAACACCCGCGCCTGGATGCCGCGTTCCGCCAATTGCGCCGCTGCGAGAACGGCATGCACCACCGTTTCGCCGGTCGCAATGAATACGACGTCATTACCATCGCGTAACTGGATTGCCTTGCCGGTTTCAAATTTCGTATCCGGTTTGTGCAACCCGTACATCGCGGCTTTGCCGAAGCGGACGAACACCGGTTTTTTGGCCGTGGCCGCAAATTTGATGGCTTCGCGCGTTTCAAAGTTGTCGGCCGGCACAATGATGGTCAAGTTGTTGATGGCGCGTAAAACGGCCAGGTCGTGCAGCGAATGATGCGTGGTGCCCAGCGCACCGTAACTCGTGCCGGAACTGATGCCGATGAGCACGGCGGGAACGTCGGAATAACAGATGTCGTTTTTGATTTGCTCCAGTGAACGCGCAGTGAGAAAGCAGCCCGGCGAAACACCGAAGGATTTCTTGCCGCAAGCCGCCAGACCCGCGGTGATGCCGACAAGATTTTGCTCCGCGATGCCGACTTCGACGATTTGCTTCGGCAAACTCTTTCCGAATGGCGCGAGCTTGCCCGAACCACGCGAATCGCTGGTGACGGCGACGATGTTCGGATTTACTTTCGCCAATTCTTCGAGCGTCGCTGCAAATTCCTCAAGATTGGCGCGGCCCATTTTCAAGCCAAGCTTTTCCACCATCGCTTTCGCGGCGGGCGTGAACATCGAAGGTGCGGGGGCGCTCATGCAGCCTCCTTCAATTTCGCCTCTGCGGCATCCAATTCAACCATCGCCTGTTTCAATTCCGTTTCGCTCGGCACGCCATGATGCCACTTCGCTACGTTTTCCATGAAACTGACGCCGCGACCTTTCACAGTGTTGGCGATGACACACGTCGGCTTGCCGGTTTCCGCCGGTTTGCTCAATGCCTCGGTAAGTTGCGCGTAATCATGGCCGTTCACGGTTTTTACCGCCCAGCCGAACGCACGCCATTTTTCGTCCAGCGGTTCGTTGTTCATCACGTCACGCGTATGGCCGGTGATCTGCAAAGTATTGTGATCGATGATCGCGGTGAGATTATCGAGGTTGTAATGCGCCGCAGCGAGGCCGGCTTCCCAGTTCGAACCTTCGGCGAGTTCGCCGTCGCCGAGCAGCGTGAAAACGCGATACGACGCCGAATCCATTTTGCCCGCGAGCGCCATGCCGATGCAGATCGGCAGGCCGTGCCCGAGCGCGCCCGTGTTCATTTCAATCCCCGGGATGTGCCGCGTGGGATGGCCGACAAAGTGGGACCGGTAATGGCAGATCGTCTTCAACTCCACCTCGGGGAAAAATCCGCGATCAGCCAGCACGGCATAAAGCGCCTCGACCGAATGCCCCTTGCTCTGCACATAACGGTCACGCGCCGGGCTGGAAAAGTTTTCCGGTGACACGTTAAGGACGCGGTTATAAAGCACGTTCAAAATATCGAGACACGAAAGGCCGCCACCGGTATGGCCCGCGCCCGCCTCGAAAATTGCTTCGAGCGTTTTCTTTCGCAGGTGGACGGCCTTAAGTTGTAGTTCGCGGTCAGTCATTGAAAATTGGCTCGCGCTATTTTAACCCGGTGACATCCGCGTCAAAGGTGATCGTCGGGTCGCCTTTCTGGACGTTGATCGTCGAATTTTCAAACCTCACATTTTTGGCGTGGTAGATGATCATTCCAGTCTCGGCTGAAAGATTCACATTGGAAAAGGTCAGACCTTCAATCGGGGCCTCGGGCAGTCCAATGATGGTGCCCGCATTCGGGCAATTTGTGACGGTGACGTTGCGGATGATGATGTCCCGGTTCTGCGGCGTATATTCGGTGACCGGCACGGCTTTTTCATCGGCCGGATTTTTGGGCGCGTTGCTTTCCGGATAATAATCCACGATGCTAATGGGGCTTTTTTTGATGTCAGTCATCGTCAGATTTTCAAAAACACAGTGGCGCACCAGCCCGCCGTTGCCGCGCAGGGTCTTGATACGGATCGCGCGGTCGGTCTGGTCAAATGCACAATTCCGGACCGTCAAGTCCTCCACTCCGCCGGCGCTGCCGCCCCCGATCGACATCCCGTGGCCGTGGACAAACGTGCAATTTTCGACGACATAATTTTTGTCACCCGGCGTGCGGTTATTTCGGATCGGCTTGATGGCGATATTGTCGTCGCCAGTATCGATGTGGCAATCGCTGATAAGAAAATTCCAGCCGGACGGGTCAATGCCATCCGTGTTGGGCGCGTGCTCCGGCGATTGGATCGTGATGCCGCGAATCCTCACGCCCGTGCAATTTTGCGGCACAAGATGAAACATCGGCGAGTTTTTCAACGTCACGCCCGCGACTATGACATTGGTGCAGTCCGTAAACTTGATCAGGTAGGGACGATGCAACATCGCGCGATTGGTGCGGAACGAATCCCACCAGACCTGCCCCTGCCCGTCAATGGTGCCCGAGCCGGTGATTTTCACATCGTGCGCACCGCTGACGGTGATGGTGTCTTGATAACGTTTGCCGGCAACGGGATAACGCGTCATGTCGTCGTCAATCAAAATCACTGCGTTGGCTTCAAGATGAAAATCAATACCGCTGGCCAGCGTGAATGGGTCGGTCAAAAATTTGCCCGCGGGAATCAAAACTGTCCCGCCGCCATTGGTGGATGCGGCATCCACCGCGCTTTGGATCGCCTTGGTGTTCAGGGTTGTGCCGTCCCCCTTCGCTCCAAAGTCCATGACATTGTAAGTCCCCGCCAGCAACGGCAGATTGAGGCAAAACAGCAAGCTTAGCGCGATTTTCATGATGCAGCTTTCAAGATTGTAATGCTTCAGGCCGCGTGATGGTGAACTTCCCAGCCAAAGTAATTTCTAAATGCCTCGGCCAGGATTTCCGCCGAGTGCGATTGCGTCATCACAACATGATGTTCAAAACCGTTCTTGCAAACGTGATGCATCAGATTTTGCAGACGCGGAATTTTTGCAACGGCGCGATTGCCGAAAGTATCGAGTTTGTCATTCGTCAATTCACCTTCACCGACATAGGTGCGAATCTTGCCGTCGGTATCGGCAGTGGTGATGCGTCCGTACGTCAGTGGGCCGGCGGGCGTGCGGCCATCGAGCGCGCCGTAGGTATTTTCCACCCCGAGAATGCTGCCGAGGATCGGGGCCGTGGCGATCTTGATGTCGGGCAGGAAGGATTTTGCCCAGTTGCCGCAATGGAACAGTACGCACTTGTCGTCGTCGTCCGCATAATTGTTGTTCCAATCGACGAGCGCGGCGGGCGTGCCGCCGGCGAGTTGCATCGCGTACATCGTGAGCACGCCGGTGACATCCACTTCGCAGGCGCTCGGCAGGAATTTTTCACTCATCATGCTCATGAGCGTACAGACGTTGCAGCCGAAGTTCTGTTGCACGCTGGTCCAGCACTGGATCGCCGTGGCGTCGATCGCGTTGGCATCCATCCAGTCCCCGAGGATCACGCCGAGCTTCGCCATCTGCAAAAGTTTTTCCGCCGGCACGCCGGGGGCAGGCGCGTAGCCTTTGATCTCGGCCAATTTGGCTTTTACGGCGGCGGCGTTCGCATCCATTTTGTCCGCCTTGCCCAGAAATTCGGAAAGGTCAACGGTCGTGACGCTGATACCATGACGCTCCAAAAGTTTTTCCGAGTAACGGACAGTATTGAATGCTCCCGGCCTCGCGCCCACCGCCCCGAGCCGGACGCCTCTCACACCATTCACCACGCGGCAGACGCCGAGAAAATTTTGCAGATCGCGCAGAAAGCTGTCCGAGGTTGGATGCGAAACGTGTTTGCTCGTGAGCGAGAATTTAATCCCGGCCTGGACCAGGTTGTTGCTCACGGAAATTTTCCCGCAGTAGGCATCACGCCGGCGCGCTGGTGAAAGCTGCTTCAAATCATCGGGATAGCCCTGGATCAAAACCGGCACGTTGAGTTTGGACATCTTCAATGTCTCGGCCACGCCCTTCTCATCGCCGAAATTTGGCAGGCAGACCAGCACGCCGTCGATCTCGTCCGCATGCTTCTTGAAAAGCTCCGCGCATTTGCGCGCGTCCGCATGCGTCTCGACGCCGCCGAGCTTGGAATCTTTTTCCGAAAGCTGGACGGCCTTGATGCCGAGCTTGGAAAAAAGTTTGGCGATGTCCGCGCGCGCCTCGGTGACGAGCTGGTCCGGAAAGAAATCACGGTTGCCGTAAATGACGCCCAGCACGGGCGTTTTTAGTTTGAATGAGGTCATTGGGGAACTTGTGTTCCTCAATGAATAAGTCCCCGGCGGAAAGGCGCAAGCGGAATTTTCGGACCACGCCGTGTTTGGCATTTTTAAGAAATGGTTTGGCATTTTCATTATGGCGGCAAACCCGCGCCAAAATTTGGGATAAATGGCTGATAGGAAAGCCATTGAAATTGCTCATCTAGAACCCAGCGGGCCGGGAGGGCCTTTCAGTTTGAATTGCTACGAGCCCCCCTGCTTTTCGCATTTAAATTCACCCGGTTAATCATGCCTGTCCAGAACCCGATTTTTTCAATTTACTTGAAGAAGTTGGCTTGCCACATTTGATTCATGGGAACTCAATTCCGGCACGGAGATGTTTTAATGGAGTCAATGGACGCTTTGCCGAACGTGCGCGAGAAATTGCCGCATGCCATACTCGCCCACGGTGAAGTCACCGGGCATTGCCACCGGATCAAGGAATCCGGCGAGGCGGATCTTTACTCCACCACTGAGGGGCTCTTTTTACATGTTCGGGGATCTGCCGTGACGGTCATCCACGAGGAGCACCGCCCGGTCACATTGGCCGGGGGCTATTATCGCGTCTGGCGCCAGCGCGAATATTCGCCAGAGGAGATCCGGGTGGTTCGCGACTGATGGTAAAACGAACCGGTTTATGATTCTCGCTCCCGAGGAAGCAGCGCAGGCGATCCGGTCAGGCCGAATATCGGAACCAATTCGCGTTGCCGGTCGCCTGGATCTAAAAAACTTCGAGGGGGAAAATTTGCCGTCGGCACTTCATTGTTATGAACTGGATGCCCGGGATTCAAAATTGACCGGTTTGCCGGACGATCTCAAGATCGACAGCCGGCTGGTATTGGACAACTGTAATCGCTTGAAATCGCTGCCGGAGGGGTTGTCCGCAGGTTCCATCAGCCTCCGAAATTGTTCTTCCATCCAAGCATTGCCCGAACGGGTGAGCACCTGGTTTCTGGACATGACCGGCTGCAGCCAGTTCGAGACCTGGCCCAATGCCGGAACCATCCATAACGGCTCCTTGATTTTGCGGAATTGCACCCGCTTGTGCCAACTACCCTCCTGGATTGAGCGGCTGGCCCATCTGGATCTGGCCGGCTGCGTTGCCCTGCGGGAAATTCCCGATGGCCTGACGGTCAGCTCCTGGGTTGACGTTGGCGGCACCGGGATTTCCGGTCTGCCGCCGAGCATGCAAGGGGCATCATTGCGCTGGCGGAGCGTCCGGGTAGACGAGCGCATCGCGTTTAGCCCAACCCAATTGACCGCAAAAGAAGTACTGGCGGAAAAGAACGCCGAAGTCCGCCGGGTCATGATTGAACGGATGGGATATCTGCGTTTTTCGCAGGAGGCCCGGGCGAAGCTTTTGGACCAGGACCGGGATGGCGGAGGGACACGGCAGTTGCTTTCCATAGATTTGGAAAAAGATGAACCGCTGGTCGGGCTTTCGTGCTTTTGTCCCTCCACGGGACGACAATATTTTCTCCGTGTTCCGCCCAAAATGAAAACCTGTCACCAGGCCGCCGCCTGGATGGCTGGATTTGATGATCCATCGCTGTATCGCCCGCAAATCGAAACCTGAACCAAAAAAACCATGAAACGAAACCTGATTTATATGGACGCCAAATCCAGCAAGTTTTGGAATATTGACCAGGCTGGCAATTCATTCACCGTCACGTTTGGCCGGATCGGCACGGATGGCCAAAGCCTCACTAAATCCTTTCCCGACGAGGCTACGGCGGTGAAGGAGGCAGCTGTGCTGATCAAGGAGAAATTGGGAAAAGGTTATGTGGATACCGCCGCTTCGGGTGCAGCGACCGGCATTGCCGTCACCACGGTGGACGATCATATTCCCTTCATCGCATTTTCATCGATCAACCACCGTGAAGACATCAGTGAAAATATCGGCACGTTCGTCGGCCGGCGGGTGATTGACTACGATCCGGAAAAGCCCATCAAGCCCGATGGCGTCTATCGGTTTCGTTCTGACTGGGAGAACAATGAGGTCATTCCCAATCTGGAAAAGTATCTGGAGTCAGACGAGGCGTTGGAAACCACCGCCCTGGTCTTCGGGGCGTGGCACGGTGATGATCCGGACCAAACGTCGAATATCATCGTTGAGGCGCTCGTCAATGGGAAAGACCGGCTGCCCAAGCTCGCCGCGCTATATATTGGGGACATCACCAGTGAAGAAAACGAAATGTCATGGATCAAACAGTCCGATCTTTCACCGTTGCTACCGGCCTTTCCCAAGCTGGAATTGCTGCGGGCGCGTGGCGGCGATGGACTGGCGTTAGCCTCCGCCGAACACGGCCATTTGCGGGCACTCGCGCTGGAGACCGGCGGCATGGATGTCAGCGTCATCCGTTCGGTTTGCACTGCAAAACTTCCCAATCTGGAATACCTCGAACTCTGGCTTGGCACAGAAGAATACGGCGCCAATTATACCGTGGCCGATTTACAACCGGTACTATCCGGCCAACTGTTCCCCAAGCTGAAATATCTTGGTTTGCGCAATTGCCAGCGTGCGGATGAGCTGGCTGGAGTCATCGTAAACAGCCCGTTGCTCCAACGGATTGAGACTTTGGACCTCTCACTGGGCATGCTGACCGACGAAGGTGCGCGGGCCCTGCTACTTATGCCCTTGAATACCACGCTTAAGAAACTAAATCTGCACTACAACTACATCAGCGAGGGCCTGATCCGCCAATTGAAAGCATTGCCGCTGGTCGTGGATGCGTCAAAACCGAGCAACATGGATACCGACGATGAGTGGCGATTTGTTGCCGTGGGTGAATAAACCACGTCTGGGCTTGATCGGTAATCCGGAGAACCGCCGGATCCGTGATTTCCAGCAGGTCGTGGAAACGTTGGGCTGGCCCCGACCGGAATGCCTCGCTTATTCGGAATTGATCCATGATCCGGCTGCTCTCGCCCGCCTGGACGCAGACCTGCTACGGATTGACTCCCCGGGCGAGAATGAAAAGGTCGCGGCTGTCTTGATCACTCTGGGTGGAGGTCCGCCGCAACCCGGTTTGGAATTTGGTGAAATCCGTTTTCTACGGGAATATCATCGCGGCTTCTGCGAAGTACTGGAACGCATCAAACAACGGGGGATTCCGTGCCTCAATCCGCCGGACGACATTGCCAACATGTTCGACAAGTGGGCCAGTCATATGTTGTTCCGCCAAAAAGGGGTGACCCGGCCGCCGGCCGAACTTTCGCCGGCCGATTTTCCGGCTTTCTACGAGCAGATGCGCGCCGGGGGTAGTGGACGGCTTTTTCTGAAGCCGCTTTATGGTTCCTCAGCTTCCGGCGTTTGCGCCGTGCGCTGGACACCGGATCGACAACAACTGATCGCACCCTTCCGCATCCAATCCAGACACGGGGAGCCGATGCTGGTCAACAGCCTTGCGATTCAAACTTATACCACACCGGCTGATATCGAACTGATTCTCACAATGCTCCTGCCCCAGGGTATGATTTGCGAGCATTGGATTCCAAAGCTGACACTGCCGGGTGGAGCAATCGATTTACGCGTGCTGGTCATTGACGGTGAAGCCCGGCACTGGGTTATCCGGCAGAGCCGGCATCCGATGACAAACCTTCACCTCGGCAATCAACGCGGCGATGAGAACGTTTTGCGCGAACTCATTGGACAACCCAGATTGGAGGCCGCCTTCCGGCTCGCAGAACAGGCGGCCGGTTGTTTTCCCGGGTCGCTCTATGCCGGGGTGGATATTCTGCTGGACGGACAGCATCGCGCGCTGGTCGGCGAGATCAATGCGTTCGGCGATTTGCTGCCACACCTGCTGCACCGCGGAGAATCCGCTTATACGGCCATCGCCAAAAATTGCCATGCTGCGCGCTGTACTATTTGACCTGGATAATACCCTGGTGGCCCGGGACGAGGCGTTTCGCGGGTGCGTTGAGGATCAATTCCCTGACGCGGCTGTGCGCGCGGAACTTCTCCGGCTCGATGGCGGCGGGCGGGGTGATCGGGCCGCATTGTTGGAGTGTTGGCAACGCCGCTCCGGCGAACCGATGGATCAAATCCGAATGGGCCGGCTGATTGCCGGTCATCTCCAGCCGGATCATGAATTGTTGGCGGCCCTGAGCAGGCTCTCGCAAACCGTAAAGTTAGGCATCATCACGAATGGCAGCGGCGAAACACAGCGCCATAAACTCCGCGTTGCCGGGCTCGCCGGGATCGTGCCTGCGAACCATATCTGGATTTCGGGCGAGGTGGGCAAGGCCAAACCCGACCCGGAGATTTTTCTTCTCGCCGGCCGTACGCTCGGCGAAACTCCGGAACATTGCTTGCATATCGGAGACCACGCAAACGATGATCTCGCCGGCGCAACCCGGGCCGGCATGCGTGGCTGTCTGGTGGAGCAGGTATTGAATGCCCGGCGATTGGATCAACTGTTGAACCGGGAGCGTTTGCAATGAAACATCTGGTCGGCCATGCCGATATTCTTTTTATCACGCTGGACACGTTACGCCATGACGCAGCGCAGGCAGCTTGGCGGACCGGCCGGCTGAAAACGTTGGCACCTTACCTCGGACAGGGCGGCTGGGAGAAACGGCACACGCCCGGAAATTTCACGTATGCAGCGCATCATGCATTTTTTTCGGGATTTCTGCCTACGCCTTCCAGGCCCGGACCGCGTCCGCGCTTGTTCGCCGCCGAATTCGCCGGCAGTGAAACTACGGTTGAAAACACGTTCGTGTTTCAGGAGAGTACGCTGCCAAAGGCGCTGGCGGCGCGCGGCTACCATACCATCTGCGTTGGCGGCACCGGCTTTTTCAACCGGCAAAATGAACTGGCCAGGATCCTTCCCGGGCTGTTCCGTGAAGCACATTGGAGCCCGGAATTGGGGGTGGCCTGCCCCGCGTCGGAGGTAAATCAAGTGGCGCAAGCGATCAAGTCGGTGGCCGCCGCGGGGAGCACACGGGTGTTTCTGTTCATTAATATCGCCGCCATTCACCAACCCAATTGGTTTTACGGCGCGCGGCAAGGACCCGATACACTTGCGACCCATACCGCCGCCCTGGTGGCGGTGGACCAAGCGTTGCAACCGCTCTTTCAACATCTGAAACAAAGGGCGCCGACGTTTGTAATAATCTGTTCGGATCATGGTCACGCCTATGGGGAGGATGGTTATTTTGGACACCGGCTGGGCCATGAAGTGGTGTGGACGGTGCCTTACATTGATTTCATGCTATGAGACGTACGCTGGCCCGACGAATTGAAGAAGGCGGATATGACGGCTACGCCTACGCTTATCCGCATAAGACCAGCTACCGTCCGTTCGCTTCCCCCGTTCCTCTCGCCGAGGCATGGCAAGGGGAAATCACCCGCAATCTGTTTCTCTATGTGCATCTGCCGTTTTGTGAAATGCGTTGCGGTTTTTGCAACCTGTTCACCACCGTGCAACCAGGCGGCGATTTCGTGGAGCAAACCTTGGCGGCCATCCGGCGACAGTCGGAGGCCGTTGCCCATGCCATCAAGCCCCAAGGTGTCGCGCAAGCCGCTTTTGGCGGTGGTACGCCCAGCTTCCTTACCGAATTGGAGATCGAGCAGCTCTTCCTTCATCTCAGCCGCACCTGGCCGGTAACGTGGGGGAAAATTCCCGTCTCGTTTGAAGTGTCACCCGGCACAATCACTCCGGCCAAGCTCGCCTTGCTCAAACAGCTCGGGGTGGACCGCATCAGTCTCGGGGTTCAGAGTTTCATCGCGGAAGATTTGATTTCGTTGAAACGTCCGCAACCGGCAGGGGAATTGGAACGCGCGTGTGGAACCATCAAGTCAGCCCGGTTTCCCGTTTTCAACCTCGACTTGATATATGGCAACGAAGGCCAGGATGCCGGCCGCTGGCAGCGCAGCCTCGATTCAGCGCTCGAATGGCAGCCCGAAGAGCTCTACCTCTACCCGCTCTATGTCGGCAAGTTGACGAACCTCGATCGTAGCGGCAAACGGCCCGGCGAACATCGCCGCGACCTATATCGCCAGGCACGGGACTTTCTAGGTGCCGCCGGTTATCATCAGATTTCCATGCGGCTGTTCCGGCGCGCCGACGTGACCCGCCACGCGGAATATTGTTGCCAGGAGGATGGCATGGCTGGCTTCGGTCCCGGCGCACGTTCATATACCCGCTCATTGCACTACAGTACGGAGTATTCCGTGGGACAGACCGGTGTGAAAAAAATCATCCAAAGTTTTAACGAGCGGACCGCCGACCAATTCGCTGTCGCCGGCTTTGGTGCGACATTGGATCTTGAGGATCAAAAGCGGCGTTACGTCATCAAGTCCCTGCTGCGGATGGAAGGAGTCTCTTTTGCCAAATATCAAGAACGGTTTGGCAGTTCCCCGCTTGATGATCTTCCACAATTAAACGAACTGTCCGATCTTGGCCTGCTGGCAGAAGGCACAAATTCTTTACGGCTGAACGCAGAAGGGCTGGCGTATTCGGACACGATCGGGCCGTGGCTCTATTCCGATCCGGTGACTGCGACCATGGAAGCCTACGAATTGACATGAACACATGGAACATTCTTTATCGCGGGCCGCTTTCGAGCTGCAACTATGAATGCAGCTACTGCCCCTTCGCCAAAACTTCCAACACCCGCGCCGAGTTGCAACAGGATGAACGGGACCTGGAACGATTCACCGCCTGGGTCGCGGCACAGTCCAAACGCATCGGGGTTCTGATCACCCCTTGGGGCGAGGCGCTGGTGCATCCCTACTACCGCCGGGCGATGTCGGCACTTTCGCATTTGCCGCATGTTTATCGCGTATCGGTGCAAACAAACCTGAGCGCTCCGTTGGATGATTTTATGGCGGCCAACCGCGCCACTCTTGCCTTGTGGACGACTTTTCATCCCTCGCAAGTCACACTGGCCCGTTTCCTCGCACGCTGCCGTGAACTGGATGCTCTAAAAATCCGTTACAGTGTGGGCGTGGTGGGGCTCCGCGCGCATTTTGCGGCCATTGAGGAACTGCGGCAGAAGCTTCGTCCCGGGGTGTATCTCTGGGTCAATGCCTTCAAGGAGGAAGAAAATTATTATCAGCCAAACGAAATTGAACGGCTGAGCGCGGTGGATCCCTATTTCCACTGGAATCTCCATCATTACCCCAGCGCCGGAAAATCCTGTCGTGCCGGCGATACCACGTTCACGGTGGATGGCAAAGGCGCTGTCCGCCGTTGTCATTTCATCAACGAAATTCTCGGCAACATTTATGAGCCGGATTTTGGCGATTGTTTGAAGCCCCGAAACTGTTCAACCGCCACCTGCGGCTGCCACATCGGTTATATCCACCGGCCCGAGATGAATTTGAATGGCCTCTATGGAGCGGGATTACTGGAACGCATACCGGCGCAATGGCCGGAAACCGACCGCGCGTTTGCCGTCAAATACCCTGTTTGCCAGCGCGAGCTTGCTTGATCGGGTGAACTGATTAACCTTGCCCGGAATGAAGTCTTCTGACGCAGCAGAGACGGGCGCAACTGCAAATCTGGCGGTTTTCCTTAAAGTGTTGGCGGCTGAGGGTAAAGCTGCCGTTTCGGCGACTCCCCTGCCCCCGGATGCCGGGGAGGCGACGCTGGTTTTGCACCAGATTGACGAACACTCCCGCGACGCACTGGCGCTCGATATGCCACCTTTTTCGGCGGCCGCGGCGTTGTGGGCCGCACAATTGTTTTACCAACTGTGCCGGTTCACGGTGTGCCGGGACATTGGCGAAGAAGAGATCAAGGCGGTCTGCGGCATTTCCTGCCCGGAACCGCGCGGGCCGGCGGTGGATTGGTCAGCCGACCTGACTTTGCGACATTTACCGAAACTTTTTCAACTCGCGCGCCATTTGAGCCATGTCGACCCGCTGGTCGGGCAAATGAAACGGATCGCCACCGAATGGCCGCTTTCCTCCGTGGGTATTCCCGGACTGGAAAACGTGCATCCCGCCACGTTCGTCGCCCATCCAGGATTACGCCGTCTTTACGCCGATCGTATTTTCGCAACCGGGGACGCCTCCCGTCTAGGTGATTTGCATATTGATAGCCAGTTGCGGTCGGACCTCGGCGAACATCGCGACCTCGCGTCAGGGATCGCTGCAAAACTTTTGGAAACCACATGACTCCCATTGAAATCACCGCGCGCCTCGCGTCGGAAGTACTTGAACCGATGAAGCGCGCGTTCATCGGCAAAGATGAAATCATTGACCTGCTTGGCATCTGCCTGGTGGGCGGCGAAAATCTTTTCATCCTCGGGCCGCCCGGCACCGCCAAGAGCGCGCTCGTCAATCAGCTTGCCGCCCGCATGGAGGGAAGGACCTTCGACTATCTCCTGACGCGTTTCACCGAGCCGAATGAATTATTTGGTCCGTTCGACATCCGCAAACTGCGGGACGGCGAGCTTCAGACCAATACCGAAGGCATGTTGCCTGAAGCTTCACTGGTGTTTTTGGATGAACTCCTCAACGCCAACAGCGCCATCCTCAATTCGTTGCTCGTGTCCCTCAATGAACGCGTATTCCGGCGGGGGCGGGAAACCCGCCCGCTGGCGGCCCTTATGTTCGTGGGCGCCAGCAATCATCTACCGGAAGACGATGCCCTGCACGCGTTGTTCGACCGTTTTTTGTTGCGGGTGCATTGTGAAAATGTTCCCGGTGAACGTCTCGCTGACGTGCTGACTGCAGGGTGGAAACTGGCTTCAAGACCCACGGCGAAGTCAGGGTTGCACTTTGATGATTTGCGCGCCGCCCAGTCGGCGCTGGCCGGGGTTGAACTCGACGCCATTCGTCAGCCGTTTGCGGAACTGGTTCACCGCGTCCGGCACGCGGGCATTCCCGTAAGCGACCGGCGGGCGGTCAAACTGCAGCGGGTGATTGCGGCCAGTGCGCTGTTATCCGGGCGTCAGGAGGCCCGCTTGAGCGATTTATGGGTCGTGCGCCATATCTGGGACACAGAGGAGCAGCAGGAGGTGCTCGCCAGCCTGGTAGACCAGTTGATCTCCAAAGCGCAGGCAGCCCCGGGCGATCATGCCCGCGCCCTGTCAAGCGACGGCCCGGATGCTGAATCACTGGCCCGGGATCTGGAGGCGATCACCGGTTCACTTAAGAACGGCAACCTGCCGGAGGTCGAGAAAGCGTATCTTCGAGACCGGTTAGGCATCCTCGAAGGTCGCTGTCAGTGGGTGAAGGACGCTGCCAAGCGCGAGTGGCTGGTCAAACAGATCGGCGAAATGTGGCCGCTTTTGAAAACGTGAATTTTGCCTGGGCTATTTGTATCGCACGGGACGACGCAGCCTCCTTGGCGGCGCTTCGGCTGGTGAACGGCATTGAGCTGGCCGAACAGGAGGCGGAAATCTGGATCCGAGGACATCGCGTTGAGGAGGCGCTGGAGGCGAAGCTGTCCGCGTTGCCAGCCCGGGGACGTTATGAATTAATGGCCTCCAACCAACTCCGGCAGGAGGGACGGCGAATTCCATCCGGCCGGCTGCCCGAGCTAAGCTGGCTTCCACTAAACATGTGGCTCCAAGTTGAACCGCCGGTTGCCGCGCTGCCGGCCCAAGCAGTGCCGGCTGCCACTCTTCAACTTGTGCGTTCCACCGAGGAACGCATCTCGGAACTGTTACTTACGAGCTTCGAAGATTTTCACCGTTTCACCGCTCAAGCGGCCCAAGTGCGGCTTGAGCGGCTGCAATTCGCGGCTGACTCCAAAGGTAACGTGCTTGTGCGCGGCGCGCCGTTGCCGCCGTTGCCGGGAAAACGCTTCGTGTTATACGGCGCGGTCGCAGTACCGGCAGGTTTTGCGTGGCAGCCGGCGGTGAGCGACGAGATTCTTGCGCGATACTTCAATGTTTCCGGCCATGACCTGGCTCTGTGGAATGAGGACGGCACGTTTCTGCGGCTGCATGGCGAACAATTTGTGGCGGTAACGCGCAGCGCAGTGCGCGCCACCAAAAAGGCAATGGCCGCATCAAAATGAATCCCGACCGCCAGCAAATGATTGAATACTTGCGCGCGCCCGCCGGGGGCCTGTGGCGGTGGGCTGAGAATGGCGCGGTGCTTGTCTGGCGTGATGGCAGCACCATCGCATTCCGAGAAGAAATCGTTCAGATTCTGGATTGGTTGAAGCCAAACGGCCTGCCGAGTTTCGGTGCCATCGTATTGTTGCTGGCCGCCTGCCGCAACAAGGCCATCACAACGGAGGACATATTAACCAAAACAACCGTATCTTTGCCTGAAAAAGCGGGTTCCAGGGCCGATCTTTTACTCTCGGCCAGAAAACAATTGCAGGTGCAACTTGAAGCCGCTTTGGATCAACTAAGATCCGTCTCGAATTTACCAACCGAATTGACGTCGGGCATCAAAGCGCGCTGCATTCTGGCAGAGGCCGTTTTCGAGCCGGCGAAAGCCGAGCGGCACGTCGAGGCGTCAGCGGTCTTGAGGGGTTTGCAAGAGCCGGCAAGCGATTCCGATCTGCTTGATTCCGGGTCATCTGGTGCGAGTGAACGTCTCATTCGCCAGGTTCACATCGTGGCGGAAGGGCTTAAGCGACAAACGGCGGAGTCGTTGGCATTGCGGATGCACACCGGCCTGGAGGCATTGCCCAAGGAAATTGACGCAGATCTGCCGACGGCGGAACGGGCCCGGCAACTGATCGAGGAATTGAGCCGGGACAAGGAATTTGGCGCCGTGGCCCGCGCGGCGCGGAACCTGATGGCCGCTGTCCGGCTTCCACGCCGGTTGGGCAATCGGGATGAATTGGCCATTGGCGGCGTCGCTGATCTTACCAACCGCGGGCCGCTCGACCGTTTAATGCTGAGTGAACTGGCGCATGATGACCTGACGCTTTCAGTTCGCGTGGCGTTGAATGAAGCCCTTTATCTACGCCGCGAACCGCCGATGCGCGAACCGCCCGGCACGCTGGCCTTGTTGCTGGATTCCGGCGTGCGACTCTGGGGCATGCCCCGGGTCTTGGCGACAGCGGTCGCCCTGGCGCTGATCGCCCGCGACCGCCAACATAGCCAAGTCCTGGCCTGGCGTGCCCACCGGAAACAATTACAGCCGGTAGACCTCCTTTCCCGCAACGGGTTGATCCAACACCTTGGCATGCTGGAAACGGACGCGCACCCGGGCGAATGCCTGGCGGCATTTATGGAAGCGGTTTCCTCCGGCGGAGAAAATCAGACGGTGCTGATCACGCATCGTGATACGCTGGCAGATCCCGAGTTCCGCCGCACACTGTCTGATTTGTCGTCCGCAGCCGGCTTCGTCGCTGCCGTGGACCGGCAGGGACGCTTCGAGTTGCATGCGCTCCCGCTGGCGCATCGTCAGACGGTATGCGAGGCGGACCTGGATTTACGAACCATTTTTGACGAGCGAGCAGGCGTTTCTCCAGTGCGATCCAAGCCGGATTCAAATTTACCGGCAATTTTTGGCGTGATGCCTTTTCCTTTTCTCCTCCCGATTGCCGGACGGGTTGACTTTTGGTTTAAGGCCGGCGATGGCAACACGTACGCCGTGGTCAACGAACAACAATTGGTGCGATTTCGCGATGCCGGCTCCGGTTTACGTGTTCTGGAGAGCAACCTGACGGGCGGCAGAACCATCTGGATGGGCAGTGACGGGGATACGGTTCATATAGTGAAATCGACGGCCAGCCAACGCCCGGCACGACTTCTATCATTCCCGCTGTCAGAATCTCAACTGCTTTTATTGCCCGAAGCCCGGATGCGGGTGGTGGAAATGGTCAGTGGCGACGAAGTCAAAGCCGTGCATCGCCATGGCGATGTGATCCTTTTGATACGCGATTCCGACGTACGTGCCCACGCGCTGGGTGATGGCCGTATGCTCGTTCGTATTTTGAATCCCCATCGCTGGATGAACGGCCGTTACTTCCGCGGGCAAAATCACTTTTACTTTGTCGTCTGGGACGGCACAAACATCCGTTTTGAATCGCTGCCCTTGCCAGCCAAGACAGCACCCGCCGAGGTCACAATGATTTTTGACCGGGAAGGAACCGAGGGCCCGTGGTTGTTGAACCGACAGGGTGAACTAATTTCAACTGACACCGGGCAAAGCATAAAGCTCGTTTCTCCCGTAAATATGATCTTGGATTTCAATTCTGTCCAGGTCTCCAAGTCAGGCCGTCGTTTGTTCGCACCACGGTACTCCAAGGCCGTTCTCAAGGAAGGCGTGGGCCGGCTTTTCGACCTCTCCACCCAACAGTCTTACATTGCACGAAGACTTCCGCAGGGCGAACTGGTGGAGGCTCCTGCGCTTCCAGTCCGGAATTTGTTCCGAAGCTTTGAATTTATTGCACGCGTAAAAGATGGAATCGTTTTGGTTGGACGAAAAGGCAGTTTGCGCAAGCTGAGTCTCAGTCCGCAGGACAATCTGGTCATCGCCGACCTTCCCGAACATGAGAGAGGTGACATGACGGGCAAAATTCCATTCTCCTCCCCCAATGCTCCCGCCTACAGGGGCATCTGCACGTTTCAAACGGCCGAATGGCCTTCCGGCAGCAAAGCATTTCTCGACAGCCGCGGTCTTTTGCACCTCAAAAGTCACGACCCGTCGATCCCCGAGATTTCCCTGGTGTTGGCGGATGGGGAGGTTGCCGGTTGGACCTCGGACGGGCACGTCTGCGGACCGAAGTTCTTTTTTGAGGGAGTGCAAATTTCCGAACCGGTGCGGATTTTCGGAGCCATCATGCAATTTATCGGCCAACAGTGATTATTCCGCTCCAACTTCGTCACCGCTCCACCTCCGGCCCGGCACCGGAAGCGTGGTTTCTTCCGGGCAACTCGGTGGAACGATGGCTGGCGGAACTGGCTCGCAGCGGCCTGGCCACTGTGGAAACACGAATGTTTTTAGTGCCGATATCATTGGCGAATCGTGCGCCGGCCGGTTTATTGGTCGTGCCCGCCAAGGCGGCTTCACCGGCGCGTCAACCCGCCGGAACCGGTTTTCGGCTGATCGCCGGACGACTCTTCATTCCGGTGGATGCAGTCCTGCATCCGCCGGTAACGGATGCCGAAGTCCGGACGCTTTGTCCGTTGCCGGTTTCAATTTTCCATCCGGCTTTGGGTTTAAGCGGCTTCGAGGAAGCCTCCACCTTGCGCATCTGGAATTTGCTGGCACCGCCGGCGGAAGTTCAAAATAGTTGGAACGCTGCCCAGGCGGGGGAACCGCCACTGCCGGAGCTGCAGAGCATCACCCTCATCCAGCCGCCCTCGATCGAGGATATATTTGGCGACGCATCAGACGAAATCGGCAGTGAACCGCTTCTCGATCTGCCACCGGCACCGGAAGAACCGAAGGAAACGCCGCTGGCAAAAGCGAAACGCAATGTTGGCATGCTCTTCGCCAAGGGGGTGGGGACCGCGCTGCGTTTGGTGCCCCGTACGGGATCACGTCGCACGTGGGTGAACGGCCTGGAGGATTGGGCCGCCCGGCATCTGAACAGCGCGAACGAGCAGCTGGACCGCATCCGTAACAAGGAGCTGCTCAGACTTTTGAACCTGTTGAAAACCGATCCGGAGACCGGGTTACGCCATGCCATTCCATTGAATGCTTTTGCGCATCGCGGTGTGGCACAATCCGGCGGACGGTTGGGGACGCGGTCGCCGAATTTTGACCTGAACCGCATGGGCGGGCACGCGGCGGATTTTTGGAATGTGCCGCCCGACATGAAAGAAATGTTGCGGCAACATTACCGCGAAATGGCAAACCGGGAAATGCAACTGGGACGTCACCGACGCGCTGCGTATATTTACGCGGAACTGCTCGGCGACACGGTCTCGGCCGCGAATACGCTCAAGCAGGGCCTTCACTTTCGCGAAGCCGCGTTTCTTTACGAGGAGCATCTCAAGAACCCGGGGGAAGCCGCGCGATGCCTTGCCGAGGGCGGGCTGCTGCCGGAGGCAATCGACCTCTACACCAAACTTGGCCGCTGGCTGGACGTGGCCGACTTGCACTCACGGCTTGGGAATCACGTCGCCGCAGAGGAAGCCGTCCGTCGTGTCGTCCGGGATCGAATGGCGCACAATGACATGGTGGGCGCGGCCAAACTTCTGGATCAGCGGGTGGGGGCGACCGACGAGGCGATTGCACTGTTGCTCCGGGGATGGCCGCATTCAGAGCAAGCGGCAGAATGCATCAGCGAGGCGCTCCACATTTATGCCCGATTAGGGCGGCACGATGCCGCCTTTGAATTGATCGGACGGCTTCCGTCCAATCCGGCGCCGCGGCTGGTGCTGCCCCTGCTCAAGGCTTTGGGGCAGCCGGCCCGGACTTATCCAAATGAGAAAGTACGCCACCGGGCAGCGGATTTTTCCCGTGTCTTGATCGCACACCAACTGGCCAATGAAATATTGCCGCCCGATCAAACGGCCCGTTTGATGGAACATCTCGTCCAACTCGCTCCGGAGGACCGGCTGCTGGCGCGGGATGCGAACCGCCATCTTTTCGGGCGGCGGGAATCAGAATTACGAGTCCGCCGGGCAACTCCGCCGCCGGTATCGGGTAAAAAACCAATCGTGGTTCGCCGGATCGAATTGCCCCGGCAGATGGAATGGCTGCAACTGCGGAGTGAATGGAATTTTTTTTACGTGGTCGGCGCGACTTCCCAGCGGCTGACGCTCGTGCGTGGTTCGTGGGATGGAGAAGTTCAAAGCCTTTCCTGGAATTGCCCGGTGGCGACGGCCAGAAACGGGTTATTATTCGAACCAACCCGTGAACAGGGTCAATCCGTGATCCTGAAAACCTTGTCCGGGCCGGATTTTTCCGAGAAATATTTTCCGGCAGCGGATGCATTCTTCGGAAAGAAAACCGTTGCCGGCACGCCGGACTGGCTGAAGCCACAGCATTGGCCGGTGGCCTTCGGCGATGAATCCATCTGGACGGCACACGTCGCCGGCGGACGCGGAGTCCTTTCCAACCACGACCGACGCGGCAAGTTACAGCATACCATTGACGTGACCGAAGAGCTTTTGGCCGGAGCGGAGCGCAATGAAGAGACCCGTCTTTGCCTGGCCGTTATCCGCAACAACGCGGCCATCGCACTGGGCAACCGCCTCGTTCTCGTCGGCAACAACAACGAACTGCAAAGGATTGAACTTCCCGGCCAGGTTACCGGCCTGCACAACAGCCCGCCCCACACGCGTTCCGGTCTCGCGATCATGATGCAACACGGAGCTTCGTTTCACTGGCTCGGCACCTCGGGGTTGATCGAACTGGACCGGGACTTGGCGCTGCCGCACGGCGCATTTGTGCCCGGCGGCCCGCTGGTATTAATTTCGAAATCCCAAGCCGTGTTGTTTGATGTGGATTTGCAAGGAATCCAGAAGGTCACGCGCTTCGAAGTTAGCGATCAACGTCCGGTTGGAATCTGCGCTACCGATAGTCCGAATCACTTTGCCGTGCTGGGCGCCAAGGGCGAACTGACTGTGTACCGTATACCACAGTAATGGCGGGAATTTGTGACCGCACTTAGAAGCGCCAACCAGCGCGCCGATTTTATGGAAGCGTTAAATTTGCCATGTTCCCGGTGAAGGTTGGATTCCTGCACCAATGCCGGGAGCGCGACGTGAAAAATGGTCGGAGCGACAGGAATCGAACCTGCGACGTCTTGCTCCCAAAGCAAGTGCTCTACCAGGCTGAGCTACGCTCCGAACCGTTGCAAAATCAATGACCAGAAACCGAACTCCAATCTGGTCAACTGCCTGAAATCAAGCGGAGTTTGCCACATACTTCTACGAGAGCAAGCGCATTCGCGGCATAAAAATCTACTGGTTTCAATGCCACCCGACATTTCGTCTATGGCTGCGGCGTCAGCCAGCGGTTGACCTCATAGTTCACCGAGTCAAACCGGATGCCATTCTGCAAAAAGAAACAAACGTCGGGGGACCAGAACATGCCGTCCACAGGTCCGGGAATTCCCAGTCTGCGTTCCAACAGGATCTGGTCCGTGTTCAAGTCCATGATGGTGATTTTTCCCCAACCGCCCATCCATAGATGATCCGCATCATCCAGCGTGGCCGAGATCACGCAATTCTCGATGTCATTGGTGGAAAAGTTCACGTGCGTCCAACCTGCCTGTGAAAGCCGGCGGATCGCCATACCACCCGAAGCAATGGAAACCACGACGAAATCCTTATTGACCGCAAGCGACTGGCTGCCGACATGCGGCTTCAGCACCTGGTCCTTACTGGGCAGCTCTTTCGTCCATTGTTTCAAGTCATAATCCGTGGAATACAACGCCCCCCGGGAAACCACCCACAACGTCTGGTCATCGCTCGAAGCGATTTGCCACACCGGCAAGCGCGGCGAACCGGTTGCAACGGCAGTCGTGAACTGCAATGTGGTTTTGTCCAGGTAACCGACGGCACCATATTTATCGTCACCAAAACCGACAAAAAGACGGCCGCGAATTGATGCCAGGGTGTTGATCCAATACATCGGCAATTGATTCTTCACGTCGATCATTTGCGGAGGGCCTCCTGAACGGGGAATCCTGATGATGTCACCGCCAAAGGTTCCGATCCACAAATTGGACTCGTCGAGGGTAAGGGCGGTGATCGGATAATCGATATTCACCGGCAGTTTGAGTTCTTGACCCCCCTGCCCATCGATCGCGAAATCCGAGAGCGTCAAGGTCCGGTCCAAAGCCACATACGCGCCGGTTCCATAGGCGGCTTCACCAAAGCAATAAGCCGTTGCCCGGCCTACCATCCCGTCGCCGACGACATAGGGATTTTCCCGCGAATGAAACTGATGTTCGGCTTTGACCGCCACGTTGGTCGCTTCCATGAATTTTTCCTCGTGTCGTTCCAGCCTTCCCGACATCTCTTCCACCGAAAACGTATCCCGCGTGTACGGTAAATCTCCAGTCGGTGAAGGTGGCGGACCTTTTATGATGGCGACTGCCGCGTCGCTGTTCGATTTCGCCTTGATGACCATGGGCGGGTCGCCAAAGAGCGAAGTTTTATCGAGGTCAAACAGACTGGATTCTCCGGTTGCGGGATTGCCGGCCAGAAAAACCACTTTATCCGACACCGGTAAAATTCGATTCACCGTGAAACCGTCAGGAACGCCCAGTTTATCCTCAGCCAAAATTTTCACGCTGGAAAGGTCTATCAGGGTGATGCTCCCGCCATCACCCCCGACCCAAAGCCAGTCAGGGTGGCTTGGATCCAAAGCGAGGGTATCCGACTGCGGCCCCGCTGATGCCCCATCCAGATTGACGGTAAACCAACTGGTGCCGGGAAAGGGGTGAACCGCCACGCAGTGCATGGAATCTTTCAGAACCAGATATTTTTGACTGACGTCCATGTCGCCGGCTCTTAGCCGGCCGATTTCAGGAACCAGTTCCATTGGTATGCCACGGCTCCAGGAATTAAGCCCGAGGTCATGATGCTGGAACCCGATTGCAGATGAGACCCAGAGATCTCTGCTGTGGACGACGCCATCAATCATATCAATATCATTGGTTGGTCGATTTTGGATGGGTTGAGACGTGTCTGACCCCCCATATGACGTTCCCGAGTCTCTAAAAAAAATGTTCTCAGTATTGGTCTCGAAAAAACCGAACCCGCCTTGGAATGCAACGAACACGCGCGAGCCGATACGATGCATTGCCGTTATGCCATTGGTGGGAGATTGATCATTTTCCCCGGGCTCCGGCACCGTCTGATCGGCAATCGAATAGTGAACAACGCCGCTATCAGTACCTAACCAGAGGTTTTCAGAGTCGGCATCGATCGCCACCACTGTTTTTTTGGCCAACTCAGGCACATCTGTATCCTGGCTGGTTTTCTCATCGAGGTTATAAGTATGCAGTTTGTTGCCGCAGGCGATTTGGACATCATGTTGAAAAAGTGTGATCGCTGTCACGTCTTTGTATTCTGCCAATCCGGTCAATTTACCGGCCAGGCCCACTTGAGGTGCCGCCCGGGCTGCAATTTTTCGTGATACCGGCGCATTGTCCATCCGGGGTTGTGATTCCTCGGGTGGGGCAAAGGAAGCCGGATTGCCGTGAGGGACAACAATTTGAAAACCAAATTGGTATTCAAACGTGATTTTTCCGCTGTGGACGTCAGCCAGCCAGTTTTTTGCCTTGGTTGACAGCGTCGGTTCGCCGGAAGCGGCCACTTCATTGAGCAAATCCTCGCCTTGCCGGTTTTTAACCGCGTCGGTCGACCCGAAGAACGACATGCCCAAATTATACTTTGCCTTCATGTCTTTCGGGTTGAGCAAGATCGCCTGTTGCAGTTGCTTAAGTGTTTCCTCCGCATGCTTTTCCCGTGCCGCCTCGTATCCACGATCGAGAACTCTTTGTTCTACATGACCATCGACGGGATTGGTGACCGTGATGTAAGTGACATTGGTATCAAACCTTGAAGGCAGATATGGCCCGTCGCGCCCTTTTACCATAGTGTCGATATGTTCATCATGATACTTCTGTTCCGCCGCCAAAGCTTGTGGCTCGGTAACGGAACCGGTATCTTTCAAGGCTTGCTGGATCGTTTCAACGACCGCTTTTTCCAATTCTTCCCCCGGTGGCTTGACGATGCTCAATAACTGGGGACCGCCGCCCGCTTTATTGATCTGAAGCGCGATGCTGATCTGATTTTGCGGGCCGATGACCCATTCCCAGTGTCCGCTTACAATCCAGAATGCCGGCTTCAATTTAACGCGCTTATTTTCATCGGCGGTCATCCCGGCCGATTGCAGTTGATACTCTGAAAAAATCGGGGCAACCGTCTGACGTTCCACCACCCCGTAACCGGCGCTGAGAAAATGTTCTTCGATCAACGCTTTCAATCGCGGCGTCCAATCCTCCAGAGTGACATTCCCGGCGGTGCGGTCTTCAAATTTGTCCAGCGCGATAAATTCGCGCGGATGGCCGCGCACCCTGGCCTGGACTAGAAAATCCGCGGCCGCCTTGGCGCTGGCCGAGAAATTCACGGGGCTGAAAGGAAATGATTGCAAATCGAGCACGACCCCACTTTGCGTATCGATCAGCTTGAGCCACATCTGCGGGCCGGTTTCGGTCTGAACCAGCGAGCCGCTTACCAGCCAGTCGCATGCCAACACCTGCCCGAATTTGGCAACTGTGTCCGCTGAAACCAGTCCCGCCTCGGTTAGATGCATTTCATTCCAGAGGCCGTCGATCTTGTCGCGTTCGACCAGTTGAAAATGTCCGTCCTCCGACAAGGCGGCGGTCAACATATCAGGCAACGCGACGGCGGCATGCATCAACATGGGATTGTCAGCCGGCGCAGCGAACGGCGTCAATGCGATCCGCATGGCATTGGTTTGTGCCAAACCCGTGCTGACGGTGAAGCCGCCCAGTACGGTCAGCACCAAAAGTTTTCGGAACAGGACCAGGAATCGTTTTAATTTCATTTATTTGGTGATTTTCGGGATGATCCGTTCCGCCAGTTCATCCGCCGCGTTCTGCAGCGCGGTTTTAGCTGCCGTCTGCTCGGCCAAATCCACGCCGACGCTGGTCTGCCGGTCCACCGCCAGAATGTTTCCTGTGGCCACGTCCCGTACGGTTATCTCGATGCGTGATTTACAGGAAAACAAATTGCCCTTTTGCATTCCGTAGGCGCTGAAGGCTTCACCCGATATTTCCACCTCCGCCTTTTGGGTGGAGCCTGCATCCGCCAGCTTGAAACCGCACTGTTGCAGGATCAGGTTCAATTCCGTTTGCGCCGCCGGATCAATGATGTGCGGGCCGTAATGCTGTTCAGAAATCTTCACCGCAACCACCGGCAGATTGGTGCTGGTAACGGATTTTTTTATCCGGTCGATCCGTTCCTGGAGCGTCGGAACTTTTGCGACCAGCGTGTCGCCCTTGTCCGCGATCAACGCGGCAACCTTGGCGGCCAGATTCGTGGTCAGGTCAATGATCGAAACGGTCGGGGCGCCCTGTACCATCGCGCCATAAACCCGGCCGGTTTCCGTGCCAATGACCTTGGCCACGACCATGGTCTGGTTTTCCACCTTGAACACCCGGCCGGTGACCAGAACCTTGGCGCCCGTCAATTGTCCGACCTTGGCCGCGGAATCCGACGAGACCGTGCCGGACAGGCCGAGTTCCTGCTCACCCAAAGCCTTTTGCAACTCCTCGCGCTCCACCGTGATGATATCGGGATCCGCCGACAGATTGGCGTTTAGCATCGTCGCCACCTTCGGCCCCAGATCGCTGACGGCTTCGTCTCTGGAATCAAAATCAAAGATGGCGACCGTCAATACGTCCTGGGTTGCGGCGTGGGCCACCCCGGCAAGCAATGTCAGGGCAAGAATGATTAAGTGGTATTTCGTTTTCATAGTTTTAATTTCCGAGGGTTAAATCCGGCAATTGGAGCGGACCGGGATTCAGGGTCTGTTTGCATAGTGAAATCAAATCAAGCTGGGCCTGCGGACTATCGGGCATCCCAAAAATCAGGCCGGGATGCGCCACCACCACCGCATTGGTATCTTCCATCACCGTGTAAAACGATGGCCATAACTGATCCGGTTTCTTCGGCGGGCTTAAAAACCAGAGCACGTGCGTTCCGTTTTTTGTGACTGCTTTGATGGAGGCCGTCAAGCCGGCGCGCATTGGTGCATTCGGTGGTATCGGCCCGATGATGGCAAGCCTGCCCATGAAATCTTTCAAAGGCGCCTCCGCCAGATCTGTAAATTGAAAACCATTTTGTCTCAGAAGCTGCTTGAGCATTCCATTCGGGTCGAGCAAACCCAGCCTTCCCTCTCCGAGCAATGTTCGTAACGCGTCCAAAACATTGGTAGGATAAACCGTCACGCGGGTCACGCCTAAAATCCGGTTCGTTTCTGCGAGCCATTGGACGATGAATTCGGTTTCGGCCTTCACCGCCGGAAAATCCACGTGGGCGGATTCCAGCACCGTCTGCCCCGGAAGCACCGTCAGGTTTTTCCAATGTACCACCTCCAGCGGGGCAACCGTGGCCGAACTGGCCTGCAACAGGCGGTTGCTGATTTCCAAATTGACCGCGGCATCACCGGAATTATGCCAGCGAACCTCCAGAACCCGCAGGCCGCCGCCAAAAACCACCGGCGGCTGCGCATCCGGAATCAGCCGCAACTGCGCCTGCGCCGCAAGCGTGAACAGCATCGTCAAAATCAAGATATACGCACGTTGCATCATTGGTTGGTCTGTGGTCGGGGTTGCGATGGCGACGGGGGCTGCATGAATGGCGGCATGGATCCCGGGCCAAATGGCCGTGGCCTGCGGCTGCCATCTTGCCACAAGTTTTCCACGTCCTTCTTGAAACGTCGCGCGCGTTGCGTGGTCGTCTGTATTCCCCCCATGACCCAATGGGTCCCCGTGATACGTTCCACTTCATTTTCCGTCCTTGATTCTAAAAAATCCTTCACTTCTTCAACATCCATCGAGCCGTCGTGATTTTCGTCCGGGAACGGATTCTCCATCATGGGCTGGAAACGTTGATCAAAGGTGTTCTGCTTGAGGTTGTCGAATTCCTGCCAATTCAACAATCCATTGCCGTCGGCATCAAATTTTCTGACCAGCCGCTCCGCCAACAGCCGCTGCGTGATTTCAATTCCCGACTGTTCATTCGGGTCCAAAATGTTGTTGGTGTTCGCATCAAAAAATTTCAACTCGGAGGCATCGAGCACGCCGTTCTGGTCAAGGTCGATTTCGTCCAGTTGCGATGCGATGTAGTCCTGGTTCGTCAGGGCCGCTTCCTTTTCTTCGCCATCAATGACGCCGTCGTGATTCCAGTCAAATTGGTCGAGCAGCACCTTGTCGGCTGATTTTTTTGCGTCCGATTTCCGTGCCAGCTGTCCGGCCTGGAGCTTCTTCTGCCGTTCCACTTCGTCGCCGATCTGTTCAAGCGACGCCACCCAAACGCCAAGCTTGGTTTGATACTCTCCCATGCCCCCGCTCCAGCCGACAAACAACTTGTTGCCAGAGGCCAAAATCCAGCTCGCTGGCGAATACGGGGGCACAACATTGTGCGTGTCCGCATCATCGCCGACCGGAACCGTTGTGTCCGTGGCATCAAATTTCAAAAAAACTTTTTGGGGCGCCGGATAATTGGCCGAGTAACAGAACAGTTCGGCATGATACCCATCCTGGGGCAATAACCTCTTCCCGATGATCTCATGCTGCTGTTCATTTACGATGTCTTCCACTTTGGCCCGGCCCGTCAACAGGTATAAATCGGTTCCATGAGTTGCGGCCGCCAGCCGCTCCAACCTGAATTCCTTGGGAACATCCCATAGCGGCTTGGGTTTTTTGGGACGCACCGGGCCGCCGATGACCATGCCCGTTTCTTGCGGTTGGCCCAGACAATATTCCACCTGGCCGGCTCCGACCGGCAATCGCCAGATACCGGCGTCCGTATTCCAGCCATCACCGAATAACAGGACCGCCTCGTCGGAAAGCTCCGGCGTCCGGGGAGCTGACGGTGCGGCACAAACAAAGTTCCAGTTAGTTTCATCCCAGGAGTAAACTTTGGACGCCAGCACCGCACGTAACGTTCCTCCCGGGCCGGCGAACAGAGCCGGTGTGCCAAGGTTTTCCGTGTCGAGCACGGATACCGGCGGTTGCCGGCGATTGCTCGCCAGGATACGGGTGCTGCCATCGCCGAGAATTTCCACGATCAGGTTGTGAGTGGCCGCATAAAGCCGATCCTGCACCGTGAACAGTTCGCAATTTCCAATATCGGGAAGATCCAGTTCCTGCCAGAAATTCTTCAACGGGTCGAATTTTTTGACCTTGTTACCATCACTGGTATAAATCCGTCCCTGCCACAAGGTGGTATGGTAGAAAAATCCGTTTTGCGCCGCGTCAGCCAACTCCGGACAGGCAATGACCTGCCACTTTTCCGTGGCCACGTCCAAAATAGCAATGGCCGGAATGAGCGCACCAGAGGTGCTCTTCAAATAACCAGCATTGTCATATTCGGCAGTTTGCGTGATAACCCGAATATCCAACAACAGTTTTCCCTCCATAAAACGATGCCCGATCAAATTAACATCCGTGATTTCATTTTTGGAAACCCCATCCAAAGGCAGTTCCAAAAATTTATCCACCGAAATTATGTTGGTGACGGTGTCTTGCGGTTTTGGCTCAGGTTTTAAAAGCACAGCCGCTCGCACCGGTGGCGCTGCGGCCACATTTTGAACCGGTGGCTGTGTTGCAGCCGTGCTTTGAATCGGCGGAGGTGACGGGTGTGCAATTTTTTCCACGTCGCGTTGAAGAAAAACTTCGACATTCCGGGCATCATTTTGAAGGCCGAATTTTTGCCCTGGGTCCGCCGTCACGGCCTGGGCCAGCAAATTGGACTTGTAGGCGATGATGAGGGTTAAAATTTCCTGCGCCTGCACCGGGTTATAGGACCGTTCCTGAAAGAGTTGTATAAAAGCGGTGAAATCGAAAGGCTCGTTGTCCCGCAGGAATTTTTTTTGTTTCTCAAAAACCGAGGTTGCTTTCGCGGCCGGCACCGTTTGGTTCCGATATTCCCGTTCCATGTCTTCCAATTGCGGCCGGTAGCTTGAAAAATATGTGCGTGACAGCCGGTCACGGGCTTCCAGATAAACGTCGCTGCCGCTGTGATCGCTGGATAAACTGTCCCCATCCCAGTTTGGCCCATACATGACATCCACCGGATTGGCGACGAGTTCGGCCCGGTTGGAAATGATTTCCTCGAAAAAATTGGTGAAGGCAACGCCCAATTTTTGTTCGTCCTGGATTTGGGCCAGTTGCAAGGCATGGGCTTCCAACCGCCAGAGCAGATTGGTTGATCCATCCAATTCGCTGATGAAATCCTTCCAGATACCGGGGATGCGTTGCCGTCCTTCGGCGTCCCACGCAATAATTTGAGGCGGATAGATATCACTACCGGGTATAGCGGATGGAAAAGCCAGCGGTCGTGACCAAAGCTCCCGTTGGATGTAGCAGAAAACCGGGCTGCCGAGCAATTCACGGTAAAGCGCCACGCAATCCTCCGGGCGCTCCTGCCAGAGGGCGCCCCACGCCAGCTCACACTTGAAGATGTTGGGGCGCTCCCCGATGGAGTCTGCCAGTTCATCGTAGAGGGCAATCCGGTTGCCGGCATAATAACGCTCATGTTCTCCCGGAAAATCCGATAGCAATCCCGCCACCTTGCGGATGAGCCCGCGCAGCTCAACCAGCTTCGCCGACTCCGGCTCCGCCACTGCGGGCGCAAGATAGAAACGTTCCAAAACGCGTGAGGCTGCCACCAGCGAATCGAGGCCAAGTTGATACCACTCCCGATTACGCCGGTTGTCGGCATCAGGAGCGATCAACCCGGCCAGGCCCTGCGGCGCATTGCGACTGAATTCATAGTAGGTTTCAAGCGCAAGCGAAGCGTCATCCAAGGCTGCTGGATCTATGTTGCCATCAAAACACAACCAAAAGACCGTCGTTTTGTTTGTTTGTATATAAACAGCCGGGTGCTTTTGAGCCAGCTCACGCAGTTCCCGGGCAATCCACTCCGTTTTTCCTGCTGCCGGGTTGGTCAGGCCATTGTCCTGCAAGGAGCCTCGCTCAGTCACAACCGGCGGCTTCAGTCCGTTTATCAACGACCTGATCCGCAAGGTCGCACAGGCCTCATCCTGTTTGCCCAACGCCCACGCCGCTTCCGCCGCGGCATGCGCTTCTTTCATCTCACCCCACCTGAATGCCCATTGCGCTTCGGAGAAAAATTGCGCCGCTTCATCCGCCGCGTTGAATTCCTTGACCGTAGGAGATATTTGCACCGCGGCCAGCACCTTGGCGGCCAGTTGATTGATGACCTCGGCAAAGTTGGTCCGGCTGCCGCCGGCTTCCAACTGCAATGGCTCACCGCCCTTGGCCGGCGTGAGCCGTGCATTGAGGGTGATGATATCCTTGGAAAAACCGTTTTGATCGATGACGCCTTCGAGCAACCACGCACCGTTCCAAAATGCGGTTTCATCGGCGGATAAATCTTTTTCACCGGTGAGCTGCTGCATCTTTTGCCGCTCCAGAACAAAGAGTCGCGGCTCACGGCTCAATCGCTCCACCGCCAGGGTTTGGAGTTGTCGCTCGGTCCCGGCGGCATCCGACGCGGAAACGGCCGAACGGAAATTCACCACCGAAACCGGTACAGCATCTCTGGCCAGCACACCTAATTTAGCCACGTACGGCCCTAGATGACCGACGTAATGAGAAGCCCAGCCGGTCAGATCTTTTTCCGGATTTGAAAACCGTTCCGCCGCCAGCACCACGCCCGGCTTGACCGCCACGAAACGGGCATCGAGAAATTTGTTGGTCACCTCCTGGACAAAAGGCGACAAAAACAGCACACCGTCCGCACCGAGCAGCCTGCCAAGTTTTATTCCGTCTAAATTGTTCAGAGAAAGTTGTTGTTCGCGGATGACCTTTTCAATATCCGCCCGCTCCAATAGCTGCACCCGGTCGTCCTTGGAAAATTCAGCCGTCAACACATCCACGATCGGCGCCGCGTCCGCGGAATCGCCCACGATGGCCAGCCGCGCCGGAGCCATGTTCGTCTGGGCGGACAAATGCGCCGCGAACAGCATCGCCGGAATCCACATGTACGCACGCTTGGTCATTGGTTTGAAGGCGACGGTGATGGCGATTGCATGAAGGGTGGTGGCATGGGAGCGTGGAAAGTTGGTGCGAAGGGCTTGCCTCTGTTTTGCCAGTAATTTTCCACCAGCGAGTTGAAGTCGTGCCGCGGATCCCAGCTATCCGGCAATTCCCGTCTCGTTTGTGCCTCGATAAAATCCTTCACTTCCTCCACATCCATGAAATTGTCGTGATTTTCATCCGGGAACGGATTGCCCATCCGGTTTCGGGAATCCACGTTCAGACTGGCTTTCACGAGCTTGTCGAATTCCATCCGGTCCAGCAATCCGTTGCCGTCCCGATCAAATTTTCTCACCAGCCGTTCAGCCAGCAGTCGCTGGGTGATCTCGATTCCCGCGCGTTCGTTTCGGTCCAAAATGTTATTGGAGTTCGCATCGAAAAACTTGAGCTCGGCGGCGTCAAGCAGCCCGTTCTGGTTCGCGTCAATCTGGTCCAGTTGCCAGGCGATGTAATCCTTGTTCGTCAGGGCGGCTTCCTTTTCCCCGCCGTCAATGACGCCGTCGTGGTTCCAATCGAACACATCAAGCATGGTCTTGGCCGCTGATTCCTTGGCTGCGGATGCCTGCGCCAGCTGGGCCAATTGAAGCTTCTTTTGCCGCTCGACTTCGCCGTCGATTTGTTCCAGCGACGCCACCCAGACGCCTGCCTTGCTTCGATACGAACCTCCTGCTCCTGAAGCCAGAATGCTGTTGGGAAACTCGCGGCCGATGAACAGCTTGTCGCCACAGGCCAGAAGCCAGCTGGCCGGCGAACCGGGAGCGCTAAAATTGGGCCTTCCCAGATCATCGTCCACCGGAACCGTCATGTCCGTGGCATCGAACTTCAGAAATATTTTCTGGGGCTCCGGATAATTGCTTGAATAACAGAACAGCTCGGCGTGATACCCATCCTGCGGCAATATTTTTTTTCCAATAATCTCGTGATGCTGTTCATCCACGATGTTTTCCAATCTGGCCCGGCCGACCAGCAGATATAGATCGGTCCCATGACTTGCGACCGCCAGCCGCGTCAGCGGAAGGTCCGTGGAATAATTCCAGTGCGGCTTGGGCTTGGGTTTTGCCGCCGGCCCGCCCACGGCGCCCGGACCCAGCGACTGACCCATGGAATATTCCATCTGGTCGGCGCCAAATGGCAGTCTCCAGATTCCGGCTGTATTCCAGCTATCATCAAGGAACAGCGCGGCTTCGTCGGTTTGGATGGCCGGCTGATGATTGGACGGCGCGGGACAGACCTCGGTCCAATTGGTTCCGTCCCAGGAGAAAATCCCGTCTGCCAGCGCGGCGCGTAACGTTCCACCGGGGCCGGAGAATAAAACCGGCGTGCCAAGGTTGGCCGTATCCAGGACGGACACCGGTGGCTGCCGGCGATTGCTGGCCAGAATGCGGGTGCTACCATCGTCGAGAATCTCAACAATTATGTTATAATTGGCCGCATAAAGATGGTCGTTCACATTGAACAACTCACAATTCCCCACATCCGGCAGATCCAGATCGCGCCAGCCGTTGGTTGACGCATCAAATTTTCTGACCTCGTTGCCGTCGCTGTTAAAAATTTGTCCATGCCACCAGATGGTGTGATGGTAAAAATTGTTCCGCACCAATACATCCACCTCCGGGCAGGGAACGACCTGCCATTGTTCCGTCGCCATGTCCAAAACCGCGATGGCCGGAATATTTGCTCCCCGTGTGCTCTTCCAATTTCCGTTCTGGTCATAATCGTAGATCTGCACGCTGACTTGAAAATCCACCAGCAATTTTCCATTTACCCATTGATGCGCTATGCATTCAAGGCCCGTGATTTCATTGCTGGAAAATCCATCCAGGGGAATCTCCAAAAATTTATCCACCGAAATTATGTTGGTGACGGTGCCTTGCGGTTGAGCCTCGGGTTTTAGCGGCACGGCTGCCCGCAGCGGTTCCGGTCTCACCGGCGGCGGCTGCCATGAGGACGGGGGTTCCGGGTGCAAGGCTTTTTCCACGGGCTGTTGCAGAAAAGACCCGACGACGGATGCATCGCTTTGAAGGCTGTATTTTTGCATCCCATTCGTCGCAGCCGCCTGCGCCAGCAGGTTGGATTTGTAAGCGATGACGAGCGGCAAAAGCACCTGCGCCTGCGCGGGAGTGTACGATCGGTCCTGGAAAGCCCGCATAAATTTATTAAAATCGAAAGACGCATGTTCGTTATCCTGGAGAAATTTCCTTTGCTGTTCGAAGGCCGTTGACATTTGTGCGGCGCGAAGGGTCTTGGTCAGATATTCCCACTGCATATCCTCCAGTATCCGGCGGTAGTCACCCGGATTGATGCTGCTATCACCGGGAGTAGCCAGCACAATGCCTCCGGTCCAATCTTGATAGAGGATATCCACCGGATTGGCAACCAGTTCGGCGCGGTTGGAAATTATTTCCTCCAAGAAATTGGTGTAAACCGCGCCCCGTTGCTTTTCGTCCGTGATGTCGGCCAATTGCAATACATGGCCTTCCAATCGCTGCAGCAGGTTGGTTGATCCGTCCAATTCCCGGATGAAATCCTCCCAGACGCGGGGAATGCGTTGTCGTCCCTCGTCGTCCCAGGCGACCAGACGCGGCCGCCAGTTTTCCCGTTGCCACAGGCTGCTTTGGATATAGCAATACACCGGGCTTTCGGTCAGCTTGCGATAAAGCGCGATTGCATCCTCCGGCCGTTCCTGCCAATAGCATCCCCAGTTGATCATGGTGGAAAAAATATTGGACCGCTCCCGGAAGGTGGGCTCCAGTTCATCATAGGTGGCCGGACGGTTGCCGGTATAATAACTGTCATGCACGGAGGGGGCTTCAGCGATGAATTCCGCCACGGCACGGGTCTCAGCACGAAGGTCGGCTAGTTTGTCCGCCGCGGACTTTTGTGATTCTGGGGAATAGTTAAATTCCGCCAGCACATGCGAAGCGGCCTCCACGGTATCAATCCCCGTCTGGTACCAATCCGAGTCATGCCAGTCGTTCCAGCCGGGCCCGCGCGTGAGAACCTTGGGTTCGCCATCCGGTGATATCCGGCTGAAGGCGGCAAAACATTCCAACGCCTGGCTTGCCAGGTCACAATAACGAACGTCCGGCGGGTCGTTGATGTGGACTATATTTACCAGCCGGCCGTTGGAGGACATTCTGACACCCGGTCCCACCAATATCGGTATTTGGCCGATCCGCGCCCTGACCCGCAATAAAGCGCAATCCAGGTCTTTTTTTCCCAGCGCCCAGGCCGTATCGGCCGCCATCTGTGACTCCTCCAATGCGCCCCAGCGCTGAGCCCACTGTGCCTCATCAAAAAAATGTGCCGCTTCATCCGTTGCATTCCATTCTTTGACAGCGGAAGTGATTTTCAACGAGCTCGCAATCTTTCCGGCCAGTTGGTCGATAACCTCCGGAAAATTTGTGCGACTTCCGCTGACCTCGATCAAAACCGGTGCGCCTCCTTTGGCCGGCACCAGTTGCGCGCTGAGAGTGACCAAATCTTTCGAGAAACCGTTTTGGTCAATCGTACCTTCGAGCAGCCAGGCACCGTCCCAAAAGGCTGTTTCATCGGCGGACAGCTGTTTTTCATCGACCAGTTGCTGCAATCTTTGCCGCTCCAATACAAAAAATTTAGGTTCGTGGCTCAGGCGTTGAATGGCCAGGGTCTGCAATTGGCGCTCTGTCTCCGGCGCGTCCGCCGAGGAAATCGCTGAACGAAAATTTACGATAGAAACCGGGATGGCATCCCCGGCTGGCACATTTAATTTGCCGACCAACGGCGAGAGATGATCGACATACTGCGGAGCCCAGCTCGTAAAATCCTGGTCCGGGCTTGAAAAACGTTCCGCCGCCAGCACCACACCCGGTTTGACCGCCAAAAGCCGGACATCGAGAAACCGGTTGGTTTTCGTTACCCCCATGGGCAACGATTCCACCGTGATTGATGACGACAAAAACAGCACGCCGTCGGCACCCAGCAATCTTCCAAGCTTCAAGTCATCGGCATTGTTCAAGGAAAGTTGCTGTTCATGAATGACCTTTTCGATCTCCGCGCGCTCTAATAATTGCACCCGGTCGTCCTTGGAAAATTCAGCCGTCAACACATCCACAATCGGCGCCGCGTCCGGCGATTCCGCCACGATGGCCAGCCGCGCCGGGACGGTGTTCGTCTGGGCGGATATATGCGCCGCAAACATCAGACAAAAAGCGGTGCGCAAAAATTTGTTTCTGATTTGCATCGGTCAAATGTCCAAAACCCGGGCGGAAATCTTCATCCGCTTGTCGCCCAACCCTCCGGTCTTGCTGGACCAGACAAATTTTTCCGTTTCCAGGATGATGCCGCCATCGTCTCCGGACAGAACGGTGTATTTTTTATCCCCAAGTAATATTTCCTGGCCGCTGAAAGTGATGAAGGACGCACAAGCCTTTCCATCGCACACGCGCACCAGCAGCGGAGGCGAACCGGGCACATCGGCCTGCTCCGCCAGCTCCAGTTTGATGCCGTTTTGGTCCCGCACGATGGCCCGCAACTGATTCGGAAACATGGCCATCGTTTCCCGGATGAGTTTGGCATCGGCCAGAACCTCCACGGGCGAATCATTTTTTTTGCGCTCCACCGACAACCAGACCGGGATCGCCGTCATCACGCACAGCGCCACCGCCAGTCCCCAGGCCCACCCGGGAAAAAAGCCGGCGGCCGGACGTCCCGGGCGGTCCGCCTTCGTACTCAATCCCGCCATTACCTGTCGCGGAAAATCTTCGATGTATTCGGAGTCCAGCGCAGGCTCCCGCGCGGCTCCAAGAATTTTGTTCAGCTCCGGATCAGTCATGCGTGCCTCCTTTTAGATCGGCCAGGATTTTTTTCAACTTCTTGCGCGCGGAAAAAATCCGCCAGGAAACCGTCGTTTCCGAACAGCCCAAAATCCTGGCCGCCTCCGCGTGGTTATGGCCGTGGTAGGTGGTCAGGACGATGGCGGCGCGCTGCTTTTCCGGCAGTTTGAGCAGCGCCTCCTGGACGCGTTTGCCGAGTTCGTGGCCGGCCCCGGCATCGTCCGCCTCGACCGGCTGGTTCACATTGTCTGCCACCCAGTCCGCATGCACCAAGGGCCGGCGGCGTTCGCGTTTCTGCCAGTCCAGACAGGCATTGACGGCGATGCGGCATAGCCACGAGGAAAAC
>Ga0210388_10000377_pt1 | contig 37284 bp, 37 predicted proteins | sample IncBWC19OmetaG_FD_155485 | JGI IMG/M metagenome (GOLD analysis project Ga0210388, IMG submission 155485) | Forest soil microbial communities from Barre Woods Harvard Forest LTER site, Petersham, Massachusetts, United States - Inc-BW-C-19-O ...
TAACTCTATCCGGGTAAGATCCCCATCAGGAAAATGGTGGAAAATGGATAAGGCTATATAAAGCTTTATAACAACTAAAAAATCTATAATATATAGAACTCTGATATATCAATTGATAATGTTATATAAAGGACGGTACCATTGGTAGATTTCACAAGGTGGCCCAGAATTGACACTTTCAAAAGTATGGGACTATCTTTGTAAAAGGCTACAATATGATGAGCAGGAGTAATAAGTATGACAATTCTGGGTGATTAGCTGTAAGATTTAGCAAAAGCTACCAGATGTCTCAGGGTAGATAAGACACGGTAGCAATGCCAGATTACATCAGAAATGTCAGAGCGTGATCAAGGGATACTGCTGATTACAACTTGCAAAGATGTGTAAGGGTGACATACATAAGTCATGGAATGCCAGACATATTAACCTGCATAAGGACTTCCAGAATAACCAGATATCTCGCTCATTACAAGGATGGTACCTCTGATCAAATTCTTTCATGGTGTCACAGACAGATCATGAACATCAACAACAGCAGGAAGATATTGACTGATCTATGTCTACCAGACCATACCATCATTGGTGCAAAGGGACCTCTGACAAAATGCCATCTGGAAGTTACAATGTTATCATATGTGCAAGACATGGGATGCCACATAATGAGTGTCAGCCTGTTGTTTGCTGGCCATTGAATGTCTGAGTTTGCCTTGATGATACCCTGATCAGTGCTGTCAGGCAGCCACTGTTTGTCAGATCTCCCAGTGTTGAGGGGTTAGATCAGGGACATCAGCCTGTTAACCATTGGATCAGGAATAATAAGTTACATCACTGGTAGCAGGATGGTGACATTGATCCAGCTTTACCTGAATCACACCAGTATTGTGCCTCTGCTCAAGGACCACAATGGTTTGTAAAAAGTGCAATGTGCATCAGACTTTCAATTGCTGTTCTTTGGATGGCAGGATTTGGTGTGATAGTGCCTCTGATCAGGCACTTCAGGCAGTCATGGTTTGATAAGGCATGATCTCATATGCTCAAGCACAGTAGGACAGACAATTATTATTGCATATGGTAATACTCTGTCCCAAATGAAAACTCTACCATCTGTAGAGGAACACTGTCAAGTATTACAATGTCATATCTAGGATTGGTCAAGTCTGGCCACCAATTTTGAGCCAACCATAACTGTAACTGGTTATGAAACAGCCCAAACCAGGTGTAACCTATAGAAACCAATGTCATTGCTACGCAAGATGGGCACAAACAAGCATTGAATGTTAGGAATGATGAAGGGCAAGGATTGAGGGGAGAGGCACGAACACAGGAGATGGACAGAGCCAAATGCAATGGGGTACTAAGGGAGATTCAATGTGAACAATAGACATCTTGATCTAAATCCAAAATGTAAGATACCATGCAAACCATATTCCTATAGTGTATCCCTTTGTAGCACATAGTTGAGCAGGTTGTATCACTAGGTTGTATAAGTATTCGCGAATACATAGTCTAGAAAGACGATTAACATATGTCCAAAATCGTTCATAAAGCTTACCTTAGGGGGTGAGTGAATATGCTAAGTAGACGTCTAGTAGAATGGCTATCATAAGACATGGTGACCACGGCTACACTGACATTTGAACCATATTTGTGTAGAACCACTTGTAGAGCAATAGCCTTGTCGTACACTTTCCTGCAATCCTCCGCAAGTGCATAATATAACACAGCCTGTTCGCACGTGTACACTGTGTTACTAAGTTTACTTGCATTCTTAGCTAGGGATTGGCACGGGTTGGCTAAACCCGTGCAGGTCACGTACCCGCACCCGTAGGGGTACAGGTGGGGGTCTACACTTTGTAGACCCACACTCAGACCCGTACCTATACCCACAGTGGTCGTGCTGAATAAGACTGAAGCGTGCAAGTTAGGTCGTGTGAACGATGTAGTAGCCTGCAACGTACATATGCTGCCGCCGTCGAATAGGATATTACCCGCTTGTCGATCGCATAGACCCATAGGATGGTTGTTCCGCCAAGGACGACAATGGCGGACAAGAAATAGGGAATCTCAACTGGACCCTTTGCCAGGATGGAATAATAAGAAGCGGCGATCCGTAGGTGTTCGTCTGTGATGGCAAACTTCCAGAGAGTGAATGAATCGGCAATCCTATGAGTAAATAAGGCGCCTGCGAAAGGGGAATGAAGAGAGAAAGAAAGAGCGAACCTAGAAGGAGGCTGGTCACGCAGACGACGATGCCTGCTCTCACTAGTGGTAGTCCGAATGAGGCCGAACGGCGTGGTTTGGACCAAACGACGAGTCGGGCAAAGGCGGCGATTTCGAGTCAAATTGGGATGAGGCTGAGTCCTCTGGGCATGTTGTGTACGTGGGTGGTGGGGCTTCCAAATGTAGAGGTAAAGGTAAAGACGGCGGGGTGCCAGTGGTTCGGGTTCCGTGCAAATTGAAAATCCGATAGTCTTCCAGTTCGAGAGAGTGAATGCCGAATGACGTGGGCTTGCGGGCGTTTGACTTTGAGCCTGGTGCCAGGTGCGATCGTCGGCGTGGACGGTCGACTGCTTGTGGATGGCTGATGCGGCCTGTGATGTCGAAGATCCACCTGAGAGATGTCGATGAAGGTGGATCTGGCACGAGATAGGTGGAGGCTGATGGTGGCAGCACTGACCATGGTTAGTATTATACGCTACTAGAGGAGGGCCGGCACAGCCGCATTATCCGCTCTTCTCACGCATCATTGCATCACTAATCCTTAGATTAGCAAAAGGCGGCGATGCGCTCCCCATCACTGCTTCCACTTTCAGCGTGCGCGTACTAGGAGGGTACAACCCGTGCGGGTACGGGTACGGGTAGGAGGTCGGGTCCGGGTCCGGGTCAACCTATCCTGTACCCACTGCATCCAAACCCGTACCCTGGCTAAGGGTACGGGTATATCATGGGGTATGGGTACGGGTACGTGCTGGGATACACAAGGGTATACCCAAGCCAATCCCTATGAATCTTAGCTGCCAGATCAGTCCGAACGTCACTCGTCTTGGTAAAAAAAATTGTATGTTACGGTCAAATTCGGCTTCCCAGATATCCTCTGGCGGCCCGATCCCGGAACCATTCCACGAGTCTGTCCACTTATCTCATATAGTAGTAACACTCTCTTAATTGGATAGGAACTTACTTTCAACTACCCATCCATGATCCTCAATACTCGAGCCACAAAGATGCTCCACCTACCAAAACCAAGGATCCTCTCTCCTATTGTCACCTAATTTCGCCAGCCTAGTCGTATCCTTCATGAAGAGCTGGCCAAAGGCTTAGTGAACAATCATCTGCCACTAGACCAAGATGCAGAAGTGCCAAATAGGCATACGCTTCTATGGCTTACTTCATCTTGTTCAAATGTATGAATCACACTTTCTGCACGAGTCATAGCACACTGACCTCGAACATTGTCGCGTTTGAAGTCAACACTGCTAGCGTATGCACGGATTGCCATGCGGAGCTTCGCCAGTGCATCATGAGCCTGACCACTATACAAAGCGAACTCGACGTGCGCCAACTTATCTATCGCGAGAGTAAAGTGGGCTGCCACTTTGTAAACTCATTATAGAACCTGATACGCACGGCCGAGTGCACCACCTTCGTCACCATTGCCATTCATGGCACGTAAAAGTATTCTACGTCATCAGTGAGTTTATTTCACATATAAACGCTGTATTACGCACTGCTCATCCTCCAAATTCATTCTGTATTCGCCAACTGAGCATCTCCAAGTGACTTTGTACTCCAGATTCAGAAAGTCTCTTCGTCATTTCATCTTGAGCGAGATCATGGTAAACTTTGAGATGTGTTAAAGGCACTAAGCTTGCACCTAAGTACTTTAATTGTCTAGATCATCGACTCGCGTATTACCAAAACGCGCCTCGTATATGCTGACAATGGCCCCATCACCCTCCCTTGCCCTCTAGGCTCTACCACTCAACCTTGCCCCATTGCACCCTCCCATGCCCTGTTACACCCATCTGCACCCTTCGCACCTCGCCTCACCCTAGGTAAGCCAGCTATTGTAGTAACTCCACCAAATGTGTGAGTCCCTGCATTTTTCACGACAAAGTGCTTACACTGTTGGATAGCTTTCACCTTGTATCGTATGTATGAGACTTGTGTAAAGACACTGAAAAAGAGAGAGGACGATTTCGACGCCCTCACCAGCTGCCACCCGAAGGACAGGATAACTATATGGGAAGCAATGGATGACCAACCGAAAGTAGGATCAGCAACAGCGAAGCAGGGATTGACATAGCTCACCTGGTGCCTGATTTTGTCGGTGGTGGGTTTGCAAATCACCGAGAAGCCTGGTACCTGAAGATGATGGAGAATCCGCCACTGCGAACAAAGAAAAGCGGCATGTGTTTGGGGACATTTACTGGTTAGGCATAAATGGACGTCCACCCGTCCTTGATTGTTCAGCTTCGACTTCAGCTTCATTAGATCCTTGTACCAGTGGCACAATGTTGAAGGAATGACACAAATGCCTCGGAATGTACGCGACAGTATCCATAAGTTAGTTTAAATACGAGACGGGAGTAATATTACCGAACAAATTGAGTGCCGGTGAACAGGGCAGTAACAGGTGGAAACCGCGAGTAGGGTAGTCAGTCTCATGGAAATAAGGCAGAAAATCAATGCTTACATGACCGTGTTGCATGATGAAGTCGGCAGACAGAACTGGCACAGTTTGGGTCATGGTCGTGAAAGAGCGACGCAAGAGTCTACCCCTTGAGGGGCGACGTAAAGTCTGCCCCCGGATTCTTCTGTGCCATGGATCGTGGGGATGACGAAGACGAAGAAACGATCAGAGACCATGGTGGTAACGAGTCAGATCAGAAGTGCGGTCAAAACATGCGCAAAGACTGGGTTTGGCTGTCTTTCAAGTGCTGTCTCTTTGCGCTCTATTTGTGCTGTCTCTTTGTGCTCTATTTGTCCACTCCAATCATTACCGACTCCACCAGTGCTACTAGTTAGTACATAGTATACTTGCGGGGTGGGACCGGGACAGACTACACGTGCGTGCGGCTTGCGAGCTGCTGAAGGAGAAGCTTGCTTTCACCTCGAATTTGGGGGAACGGTGCTTCTGGTAACCTTCCGTTCTCTTTCCATGCTCGGCAGATGTCTTTTTCACCGCTGCGCATCAGAACCGGTAATAGCATGGTAAGGCGTAAGAGCCGGGATATCAAGTCCAGGATGCGTCTAACTTACGACGGGCTGCCAGGATTGAGATGGTTGAATCGACGCAGAGGATGTGTTGGTGGTGCGTTGTTGACGGGATTCTGCAAGGAGCTGTGGCCATTTATGATTGGCGGAAGAATTGTCGCCTACACGATGTACAGTTTTCAGGAAAAGGGCGTCAGATCTGAAGCATGTTGCAATGATGTTCGCAACCCGTACGCGGCGCAAATCGCAAAAGAGTCGGTACATTAGACAGTAAAGTAGAACTAATTATTTCTGGGTGGAGGGACACCCCATTCTGGTAAAAAAAAAAAAGGACGGTGGATGAAAGTTCACACTGGAACATGAGGCTGGGGGTTATTGAGTTCTGTCTTGGCATAAATTAGCTTACTGGGTATCACGACGCTCGCCCGTTCTGCAATTGCTTCAGTTTTGCCCTCTTCTCCTTCAACTTCGCTAGTGCGCTTTCCTTCGTTATTCCACCTTCACGGATCACGTAGCTGGGGAATACTTGACTACAAAAAGATGAGATAGAAGACCGGCACTGGACGTATTGATAAAAGACCTACCAATCCCACCAGCTCAGCAAATCACTAACCTCGTTCTTCTCATCGGGATCGTTCAAAAAGTCACATACGCTCTCGTAGAATCTTTCCGAGTCGGTTGAAGTGTCAGATCGGCTGAAGACGGATGTGGATGACAAGGCGAAACGAAGCTGCTTGGATGTTCAGTGATTGAAGCTACAAGGACAGTCAGACTTGGACTCGCCTGTGTAGCAACGTAGGCTAAGGAAGCCGTTGTAACCCGAGTCATGCCGTGGATACGAGCATTGCCGGATCTCGTCGCTTTGTTCTCTTTCTCCACAGAGCTGGGCGAAGTGAAGATATGCTTGAAGGCCTGCACGCCCAGTAGTGAATAATCCGAAAAGAGAACAAACGAGTACAAACCCAGACAAGAAGCTCACTTCTGAAGAGCCCATCCCATGGATCTTCAGAGTCGAACTCCTGCTTTGCGTATAATAACAACGGCCATTGGTCCCCCTTCACTGCTAGTTGACCGCTGGTAAGCTTTGTGCGAGTTCTATGATAGCGGATTAGCGTAACCAACATGTAAGGGGGATAAAGTGAGTCACTCGGGATCATTCCAATCTAGGCCAGCTGGACAGAGGAGCGCTCCGGTGACGGGGTGGTTGAAGCCACGGTTCGTCTTGACACTACGGGAAAGTGGTGGATTCAAAGGCCTGTCTCGGGGAGTTACCCAGTCCAGCACGACCCCCTTGAGACTCTTGGTGTCGTCTGATCTTGCGCTTGACATGCCTTTTTGAATCTAGTGGTAAACGATAAGCATAAATTTGAGAGCTCTCAAGTTGTAGACGTGCCGAATCTGCTATTGTCATGTATTCCTCAAGTTCCGAGCTTTCCATAAGATGCTCCTGTAGATGGGGCACCATTTCCAACAGTTGCTGAAACACTTTAAGCTCCTTTCGTTGCCTAATACAGAAGGGTATGTCAAATGCCAGTCGGATGCAAGAAAGAGGCTGAACACGGACTGCGATGTGAGCGCTTCTAGGGCAACATCCCCGTCTTGGCCGAAAAGAAGGAGGCAATTTGAAATAAGTGCTTGGACATTGCACATCGCATGTATTGTTCTGCCAAAGTGTCGCCCATGGTGAACGAAGGTATCGCCTGCGCGACTGGGCTACTGTGAATGCCATGTCTAGCGAAGAAGTGGTCGGATAGTCTCACGGCTTTTTCCTGCTTCCAAGCTTTAGAGCGTTGACCGGAGAAGGATCGTTTTCGGCCCCAGACATTGCAGGTGCGAGAACGAGTGGTTCTTGAGGGAGGCTTTGCCTTTGTATCTCAGGCTCCCCTGGTATGTGAGTCACGTTCAGGGACGCTGGCAGAAGTGACTCATTATGACTGGGGCGACGGAAATCCCATCCCTACCCTGTTACATCAGATTCATCGCTTAGCGCTCAAGCTTACCATGATGCCTAGCGTTCCCGTACCGGTGTTATTATCAACCTATTGCCAGGAGTTGCTGCATGTGATCAAGTCGAACCGCTGCGTAACGTCCTATGACCCTGCCAAACAGGGCTTAGTTGTACATTACTGGCACGTAGTCATAACTTCCACTGTGATAAACTACAATGTTTTACTGACCTTGCATTGATTCGATAGGCCCGTCCTTCCAGGTGGCAAGCGAGTGCCCCCGGACGAATTGTGTCTATATCGTGAAACCCACCAATACGTTGGGCCAGGATGCCTATGTCCACTGCTAGAACCGCTCACAGCACATAAGGAAGCAGCGATTTACCTGGCGGTAAATGGTCTGTACCCGGGGGAATACGTCGCCGAATGTGCAGACGACCGTTGCGGCTACTTGGGTTTGTCTCCATTTTCCGGCCTCGATGAAGCGAGAACTAATGCTCTGGCGTATCACTCAGTACCATTAGAGCGCATATATCCTAGGCGAAGAGTCCGGGAGAAGGCATATCCCCTGCGAGGTTAGTATCCAGGTTTTCGATTCTAGGTTGACTTACGAACTTGGGTTGCAAGATGTCAGTACACCTTACCCTCCGAAAGTCTGTGCCAAGAACGAAGTGAGAGCTGATGTTGAGGGGCCCTGCCTCACAGAAGTCTTCGCCCAGGAGGTAGAGCCTGCGACTACCACGAGGCCGCTGAAGAGGACACATGCGGAAGCCGGTATGTGATGATAATCCTATTAGTGTGGATTAGTTACGACGACTGCGGAATAGGTCTGCTCGACCCACCAGTCCCTGCATTGAAGAGGCGTCGGACGCTGACTGACTGGCGGAGATTCGAAAAGGTTGGCAGTTTTCATAGGCCCGGACTAGCCGAAGAGGAATTCCTGGGCTTGTTCGTCCAGTGTGACATATGCAAGCTCATCGTTATGCATCGATCGTTCTACGAGCATAGTTGTGAGCCATAACTTGAAACTAACCGGCTGGATATTGGTATTCCTTTGAACTTCATGATTCTCCACAATTTAACGATATTACCATTATCCCGGCCCTCTAGAGTAGTACATCCCTCAATAGACGATCGTATATTATTTATGCACGCAGAGGTTTCCAAAGCCTGATCGATGCAGGTTGGCGGCATTCGGGCCACACCAAAAGGTCACCTGCAATTGACAGCATTTGAACTGGAGCTTTATTTTATATTCATTGAGTGTATGAGTTGTTCTCCTGCTGCCCTTGGCATGCGCATTCAATGGCATTGAATCGCGTGGGAGACTGATTGTTCAGGGACGCCAAGGTGACTCATTATGACCAGGCGACCGAAATATAAGAGCCTATTCCTAGCCAGAGACGTCAACCTCATCATCCCTTAGTGCTGAAATTGGACACCGACCTGTTATGTCCAGAAATCCCAGACCGTTACCATTCCCAACTATCCCAACCTACAGACAAAAGTTGCTGTATGCTGTCAATGAGTCGACCCACCACGTCTTGTCCTACGATCCCGCCAAACAGGACTTGGTCACGCATTACTGGCAAGTAACCATGACTTACACGATTACTATATTATTGAACTTGCATTGTCTCCGTAGGCCAATCAATGACGGAGCCCGTGTACCGCCAGATGGGTTGCGCCAATATCGTCAAACTCATGAGTACCTTGGGCCAGGATGTCTATGCCCCCTGTTCGAACGGTTCAGCAAAAAAGCACCATATAAGGAAGCAGCCATCTACTTAGCTATAGATGGTCCGTACAAAGGAGAGTATGTCGCCGAATGCGCGAAGCACCAGTGTGGCTATTTGGGTTGGTCTTCATTTCACAAGTCCTTTGGCATAGCGAAAACTGATGCCTTCCTCAGTACCAATAGAGAGGATATACCCCAAGAAGGGTGTCTTTTTGAAGACCTATCCCCTGAGAGGTTAGTTTCTAACGTTTTCAATTCTATGCCAATCTGGCACTTACGGATGGAAAGGTACACCCTGCCCTCCACAAGTCTTCACCAAAAGGGAGGAGATGGGTATAGCCGTAGTAGGGCGGACATATTCTCGAGTTGGTATGTAGAGGATATCCTTTGAAAGATGGATTGGTCATGATGAAAAGCGTGCAGCAGATATGATGGACCCCCCCTTCCCTGCTCCTGGGTTTGAAGGGATGGATTTGCATCGCCGAACCGACTGGTGGAATTTATGGAAGCTGGAGCTTAAGGAAAAGCCTGGATTAACCGAAGAGCAATTCCTCGGCTTATTTGTCAAGTGTGACGCGTGTGGGCTCATTGCTACACATCACATGTTTCATAAGCATTACTGCAGGAGGGATGAGTCTGGTTATGAATCTGGTTCGGACTCAGAGTTATCCGAGTCCGACTGACCGGGGGTAACGAAGCACCGTTTATTCCCTTTAGTAAAATGCTGCCATTTAATTTAAAAATCTGGATAGATGTATGATCTGGTTCATGCGCGGGAGGTCCAAAAGCCCAGCTAAGTGGTTGGGTTCTGCAAAAAGAGGGAGGGACAATAGTAAGACTCGGAGCGACGCTAGTATCTGACCATGTGACCCTCTCTTTGGCCCTCTCTTTGGCTGTATTCCCGTTTCTTTGCGCGTCGATGATCACTACTACTAGTTTCTCTTGCATGACGAAGACGATGCGTCGGGGACGAGGCCGCCCACAGCAATACCCCCCTGAGATACAGGTGGTTTCACCTCAGCCTCTAGTAGCGCTGCTGCGCCTCGCTGCAATGCGGTGCCCTCATCCTCAGCTGGCGTTGCACGGCCGCCATCCGCGTGGCTGCAGGTCTCATCGCCTGACCCTGAGCTCTCGTATTCCGTAAGCGGCCCATCGAATCCTTAAAAAGCAGACGCTCTTTTAAGGCTTCACCGTTTCAATATAACAGGGCCCCTTGGAGTTCGTATGTATGACGGGCCCTGCATGTATAGGCATCAGCATTGATTCAAAACACTAATTTCATGACACAAAGGCGGTAATGGAAGGGCGATGGGATTGACCCGTCTATTTAGCCAAGATTTGGACTAAAAAGGGAAAGCGTCGCCTACTGGGAGGGCAAGGGAGGACAACAGTCGCAGGGTCGTGTCCATCGCACCTGACCTGACCTGCCCAATGGCTTGCGTGAAAAAGAAAGAAAAGATCGCCCAGTAAGGTCGCTCCGGCAGTGGTTACGAAGAAATGGAAGGCTGAGAGCCAAAAATGCTCATCTTTTGATTTTTGAAGCAGTGGAATGAGCCTATCCATGATCGGTTGGGGTGCGAGTAGTGTTAAAATGTGGTGGCTCCGCGACGTGTTTTATCACAAACCGTGTCACGGCGCGCCTCCTCGCAGTTTAATGTTTCTAGTGTAACATCGTTGGAATGGTAATCAAAGTGTCTGTGTAGAGTAGCGGGTGAGGACATATTCATAGCGTAGCAATTCAATGAGTCTCCACTCTGGGATGCGGGATCCTTCATAATTCGTTGATGAGCGATGCGATGATCAAGAACAAAAAGGTGGACACGCTTGGTCCATTTCTGATTTCACCCAACAATCCAGTACGTCGTACCATGAAGGAAGCTATTGACGATATTCGTTGGGTTATGTTCTTTGGGGGGTGGAATTGTCGGTAGAGCCAGGTTTTGTCTCCAACCTCAAGGTCATAATCAACCCTCAGCGTCCTGCGTGGAATTGGGTGCAGTGTCTCCATCCACGTATGAATCAACAAACGAAGGTTGAAGGGGGTGGGATTGGGATTGGGTGCAACGCCAAGGTCGTTCGCCGCCGCGTCCAACGCAGACACACTCATACGCACAGGAGGGTCAGAGTCTTGCGTGGACATAAATAAACCATGCCATTTACCTTCACTGCTACCATACGTCGCAACCGGTCTCGCCCTACCCCAAAGGAATTGCTCCGAGGACGAACTCTCGGCGTAGGCGCCGCATCCTGAGTCGTCCAAGTGTTTCTCGTCGTCCAAGCAGTCATTCTCTGTTTCCTCTACCGTCACTAAAGGTCTTTGCGTGACCCTCTTCCTTCGCACCCTGATCTTCCACTGCCTCATCGCGGCGAAACAGAGCTCTGCTATAGCCGCCTCTGCTGGCGTGTTCAACAAACATCGGAGGATTCTTTTCATTGACTTCTTATAGAAATCGAGATGGCGGGCGACAACACATCAGTCGAATGGCTCCAGAGTTGCTGAATTCAAATTGAGAATCCAATACACTGGGGTTTATGCCATGCTTAACCTACCATCCAATTCGCAGGAAGAATGCTCACTTCCACAAAGAATGAATCATTGATGAGAATGTCATCGGATTAGAGTCTATCACAAAAAAGCGGACGAAAGGATAGTGACCTTGTTAAAAACTCAACCAATGAATCTAGCTCCAACATCGAGACAGGGCTATTCAGAAAAATAGACTATGTGCGCATGTTCGGCCGAGAAACGGTGACCCGAGAGTCTAGCCCTTGGGAGCGACGTACAGTATCGTCTAACTCCTGTGCTTTTTTTGCGCGGTGGTCTTGAAGATAGAAAAAAAATGATGGGAGGGAGAAGAGAGAAGAAAAGGTTACTGCCGCCACGAGGGCCCAAGACTCCTTGATGTTGTCGAAGTTAAGTTGGCACTACTAGCCCTTGTCACAGGCTCACAGCCTACTCACACTGTCTAGTCACAGGCCAGCAGCAGCAATACTTCAATGGATGGCAGCAGCAACCATTAATACTAGCCATTGGTGCTACTAACTGGAACCGACTAGTCCGATTACAAGTTATCGAAAGTGTCTGATTTAGATAGGATTATAATACAACTGATATTCATCTCCTTCGCCGAGTTAATTAGTGGCAGTCAGTGGCAGTGCTTTCTCTTTACACTCTCTTTACACTCTCTTTACGCTCTCTAGTCAGCAGGAGAAGACGATGCTGCAGAACCTTGAAAGTGGACAGGGTTTACGATAATCTATTTCACATTATCTCAACTTGAAAGGCATAAGGTGGGAGGTGCATCAATTCTCGCACCTTGTGCTTTGCAAACTTCGCTGGCCCTTTCTGCTGCAATCCCATATTCGCGGCTTCCAAGACGGCTATTCAAGCTATACGTAAAAACGATTGATTACCGTGCAGGACAGAAAACAGGCGAAATGGTGACTTACGGGTTAGCTGGGTATAGCGATCAAAACGTAGGTCTGCGGTGCTTGTCGGGTGACATGCGTGACATGCGTGACAAATGCGCTGGCCAATGTGAACAACGTCGGCTGGGGGGCGAACGAGGCGATATTGTAACCGACCATATAGAGTAAAATTGCAGAGGGATGAATTGGGAAACTTTCTATCGCGGAGATATGGAATTAAAATAATCGGTTAGCGCGCGAGACGCGAATTGAGAGAAATGGTGCACTTACAGGCCCGATGATAAAAGGAACGGCACTGGATACGTGTCTCATGCATAGAAAGTTTAAGGATACATTGGAATGAAGAAAAAAGTGAAAAACCGATGGTAGAGAGGTCGTATGTGCCAAATAAGAGAGAATGCGCCGCCAACGCAGCACAACGTCAGCAAAAAAGCGAACGACGTGCTGGACATATCGAAGGGAATGATTTTGAGTTCCATTAAGCATCTTCTATCGTGGAGATACGGAATTAAAATAATCGGTTAGCGTGCGAGACACGAACTGAGAAAAATAAAGCACTTACGGGCCTGGTGATAGAAGGAACGGCACTGGATGCGCGTTTTGGCATACATAGAAAGTTTGAGGATGCAGTGGAATGAAGACAAAAGTGAAAGCCAATGGTGGAGGGGTCATATGCGCCGAATAAGAGAGAATGTGCCGCCAACGCGCACAACCTCAACAAGAAAGTGAATAACATATTGAAGGGAATGCATCCTAATTCCATTGAGCAACTTGCTATCGCGGAGATACAGATAGAGGCATCAGTCAACTTGCAAGACGCAAATTTTGCAAAATGACACACTTAAGTCACCATGGATCGTTCCAGTCTAAGCCAGCTGGGTAGAGGGCGCCAATAACGGGGTGTTTGAGGCTGCGAGTTGTCTTGACACTGCGCAAAAGCAGCGAATTCAATGGCTTATCTCTGGGAGTTATCCATTCCTGGCCGACCCCCGTTCCAACATCACTCTTCCACCGGGAGGGTGTCAGGAAGTTCGATTGTGCGGTCGAAGATGCGGTTGATGCACCTCCAAGCGTCAGCAGTCGGATACTCGAGGGGAGTCCGGGCCCGAGGATGACTTTTCTGCCGACCTGTTTCAAAGGTGCGCTTGTGACATGTGACATGTGATGATTTTGGCCCACCAAAGCGTAAAACGTTGGCTGCAGGGCGAACCAGGAGGTACGGGGAATGCTGGCATGTAGAGAAAATGTTGAGGGTGATGTTGCAGTACTTTTTGACACAACTAATTGCGTGGTAGGATGACGATTAGCGCGATAAATACGAATGTGTATAATATTGAGACTTACTCCACAAAGGTTCGCGGCATGCAAGGACAGAGGCTGAGCACTTTTCGCTGCTGATTAAGTTAGCTTTTATTTCCCGAATGAAAATTTACATACACCAGTGAAATACTTATTTTCCCTTTGCTGAATCCGACTTGAAGAACCTGAGGTCTTCCAGGTTCAGGCCTTCTACCGGCTCTTCAGCTGTTGCACTTGTAGCTTCTATATCATTTTCAACAATGGTCCTGTGCCCCTAGGTCAGTGAAATACAAACGATTCGAAAGTAATACACATACCCATCACTTGAGGTAACTTTTCTTTTGAGTGATCATCTCCAGTAGCTCCTACTTGGACACATTAATAACGCAAAACGAATGATATAACGGATTTAATACGTGCTCGTTTTGGGGCCTTGTTGAATGACCAGCTGGTCAAGCCGAAATTTCTGAGCTGCTCGCTCGAGCATTCGTGCCTCTACGCTGTCTTCTGCGACGAGACGGAACACATAGGCTTGTTCCCTTCGCCCAACACGGCTTCAAGATCCACTTGCGGATTCCAGGAAAGTGCGGTCAACGACAAAAAAACCTTCACAATGATAGGATCTGCCAGTGGGCGAATCGTCCGCGTGACGTGGCTTGATGTCACAATGCACTGCCCTGGTCATCATTGAGTTGAGAGTGCCAAGACTACAGTCACAGTGAGCGGCGGGGAGGCAACTTCGTGACCCAAATCTCTCTTTGGCTCTCTTGATGTCATCTCCAGCCTGACAAACCAACCATTCATTATTCATTACATTTGCCCATTGTGCCACGTTACCGCCCGTTCAAGCGGTCGTCTAAGATTCTACTCTATTTTCCTTCAGCTTGAGGTCAATGCATTGTATTGCCTATGCCAATCACTTGCCTGTTGTTTAAATCGGCCTCGATCCGGGGGATGAGTAACAAAGCATTCCCGGGCCAGACACAAGCCATACCGAAGACTGTTCAGGCCATTCAGCATTCTGAGTAAGACGGAGCCAAATTTGAATGGTTTCTTAAAGCTATGGTATTGAACGTAATGGTGGTGGTATTCGATGGGTCAAACGTTCTGCAAACGATAGATGGTATACTAAAAGCAGAGCACCGGGCCCCAAAGCGTCGTTCATTCAAAGTTTCATTTGTTCTCCCGCCTCCTTAACTATCTCATGGAGATCAGGCCTCTCCACCTGCCTGGGGTCTTCAAGAGTGTCTAGGGAAAGTCTATCTGAAGTTGCAGATATAGTACGATTTCGCACCAATTTGGAGTTGGCCATAAATTCGGTGAGTTGCACTCTCAGTTGTTTCCCAAACGTCATGTTCATATCATGAATCACATCTTGTGGAAGTTCGGCCGGCAACGAGCACGGCGAAATCGAATTGTGAGCACCTCTCGTGACAAACGCTTGTGCAGGTGGCCGGTTTTTTGATAACGTCTGAAGTAGGTGGTGACAAACTGGGCAGCATGGTTTGGAAACACCCAAGACACGACCTGTATTCTAGTCATTGTGAGAGTATTAAACCGATGCAGAAGAGTGAAAGCAAACAGAACATACGTTGAACGACCCCGAGGGTGGTTTAGGCATCCTACCTGACATGATACTGGCGGCGAGCAGAGCTTCACAGTGTTCCACCCCCAAAAAGCCGGTCCCTTCCTCCATTTTGTCCAGTACATTGAAAAATTCGATGCCGGGCGGCATCAACTCCTCGAGCATATTGATCATCTTGCTAAGCTTGGTGCGAAACTCGGGCTTGAAACCCGAGGACTTGCTGTCCTTCGACGAGCCCTTCGGGTATTTGCGCCTCTCGGCCCCGGCCTCCAAGAGAGGGTCCTGCAAGGACCCAGCCATTGTGATGACAGCCGCAATGCTGGGATCCTCCGAATCTTCCACATCATTTGCATCCTTCCTATGCACGCCACCCTTCTTACCCTTCTTGCACCCCGCTGCGCCCTTCTTGCTTTGCAGTGGCTCCAAGACTTTCCAAAGTTGGTGCCAAGATGGCAAGCGATTCTCGTCTTTAAGGAACGTACGAAAGGACTTCACAGCCGCCTTTATAAGCTTCGCGTTCGTCTTCGAATCCTTCAAGAACTTGATGAGTTCTTCAGTACATCCTTCACCAGGGAAGAATTGTGATCGCAATAGCTCTTCCCAGGGAAGTAGCTTGTCGTCGACGGGGGGAGGAGCTATAACCCTTAAGGATACCCCCTCATAAGGAAAATAATTGCCAGTGACATGAAGGTGGATAATCGCGACAGCATCGAAATGAACTACCATCAGTCGTAACCAGTCCCTATATGACATCCACAGCGGAACCTGGTTGTCACCTCGATAGGTGAATGGTTGAACATCTTGATGGTCGGCATCAATCTCATCTCCCTCAGCGCCACTTCCGTTAATCTCGCCTTCCCCAGCGCGGCTTCCGTCTCGACCCTTATCAGCCGTCTCGCGCAAGAAAGATAAGAGCTCGTCCTCGATCGCCTTCAAATGGCTCTCGATCGCGCCGCTCCTGGAAATGGCCCAAAGAGCGTTTCCGAAAAAAACGGGAGCATGCAAAAGACGGAGGAATTTCTTAGGATCTTTTGGACGATCATTATGCAGCTTTTTGAGCAGGTCTTCAAACTCGCCAAGAAGCTTACGCAGGAGCCAATCAAATTCGCGACAGGTGTCCGCGGTATAGAGCCGGACTGATCGGTCGCCGGCGGTTGATTTACAAAGTTTCTCTAAGTTTGGGATCTTGTCAGGAAATAACTCGGCAAGAGAAGGTATGTAGCCATGTAGAGCATTGTCTGGAGAGTCCCCCTCTGGGTATGCATCCTTGAACTCGAAAGATTTTACGGCTGCTAGGGAACAACTGAAGGGTCTCGACAATTTTGGATGTGTTAAGCGATTCAAGATCTTCGGAGTACAGGCGGCGATGATATAGTCTTGAAAGAGGCTCAATTGTTGCATATGTTTCGAGTTGGTGATAATTTGGGATACAATCGCGGTATGCTCATCGAATGTTCGTTGGTGCCTAAACATGGTGTGCATTAGGTTCTACCTCGAAAAACTTTCACCTGGACATACGCGTTGTGTGTGACATATAATTGCAAATCCTCCTTCAGGCCAGGATCCAACCCCTTAGGCGTGTCTCGAGTCCCGAGTCCCAGGGAACCATTCGTATTGTCGTTGTCTCTCCGAAGATTCCCTGTAGTGAATAACGGCCAAAATCCGGTCTTGGGTTTCACGTCGTCCATCCGAGAAAGTTCTGGCTGTTCAGCACTAACGGATCGAGCGCAGGCAATCTGCTTGAAACAAGATTTGAGTTCATCTTGTAACGCGACAACGCTGACGACTTCGTGGTTCCTGACGAGGATAGTGGCAAGCGCAACGAGGATTCTTAATTCTTGCCGTGCCTCCGGAGGGAGATTAGAGTTGTCGGCAAGTGTTAACTTCATCCGCTCAGTTCCCCGGAGGCTGGGAAGCATGGTTGTGATGCTGCGGAATGCGAGAATGCTTGTCGGGGGTGCGTTATTGGGAGGCAAAGAATCCGACGAGTGGGAGGGTACATACGCGTCAGAACTTGCTGGGTCCGAGTTTGATGCGCGAAGATTCGAAATCGTCCGCTTGAGATAGTGCATTTTGTGCCGATGGTGAGCTCGGGTCCAGATTTCCACTTCAGATATCTAAGGAAGATGTTTTGAAATTGCCTGTGGAGACACATGAAGGGAGACTTACCAGTACGGGCCTCTGCTTCTGATATAGCGGGATTCAGATTACTGGCTATGGGTGGAGAGCCCGTCGGAGTCGATTCTCAACCAGCGCCGAGTCCGAGTGTGAGCTCGAGTTGATGGGGAAAGCAGAGTCTGCCGCCGACTCACTGTGGAGCCTCGGCGGCCTGGCAATCCCAACCGTGAGATTCTGAGAACCACTGGCAACATCGTTGTGCAAGCTGCAAAGTCAAGCTGCGACATTGTGCGTAGTGAGAACCTACTAGTAAGGCTGGTATGGTCACACCCACGCCCCTGACAATCACTGGCAGAGCCTCTATGCCCTGCGTCCTGGTATTACATATTATGTGGCCGTAAATCTACCATTCACACGGTGCCGCATTGAATTGACCCTGAGGCTGTGCACTCTGTGGGACTGCTCACCGTTCTCTCTTATTCGGCGGTCGGATCTAGAAGTCTTTGTGGTTGGATTTAGCCCTGGACTCGACCATTTATTTGTCTCACGCACTTATTGGACCGCGATCTTTCACTTTTGTTGGTATGTCTTTCATTTTGCATACTATTCACTAATATATATGCCGGCTCAGACATCATGCCATCTGCCCTGTCGTTGTCCGTGGAAGCAAATGTTCTGCTCGAGAATCGGAGAACCGATTGTAAGTTAGAAACAGCACGAGCCACAGTGCTGTAGCTCACTGATGTACATTTAGTGCCTCTCGGACCATTTGACGCACGCGTTGCTGCTCTTCATCCCCAGCATCACGACTTCTATGTCGCCACACCAAACCAAGATGATGTTTTGGCACCTCCTGGTCCTTGCAACGTATACGCCAGGTTCGATGGTCGCTATGGTCCGGATGATCACACGCAATGGCCCCAACCATTTTCGTACTCGGCGCCGTATCTCTGCTGCATTCCCAAATGTGAAGGACAGGCCGCAGAAGATTCAATTATGTGGTGGAATCCCATCCGTGAAGATTTTGAACCAATGCTACGTCACGGATGGGACATTGGGATTGGGTTCTTGCCGTATCATGAATTGCAGTTGATGGGACAATGCTGCGAACGACTCAACCAACGGGTGGAGAAATACCAAACGAAAATTAATCCTCATCCATTGACACATTCACTCTCTGTAAACCTCCACCGCACTCTCAGTCGCTTGAGAGCAGTTGCGATGACGCGAAAAGAAGTTCTATTTGAATGTCGACAAGTCCAACGTCAGTGGAAGGAACTCCGGGCTCTGATGGACTACATAGAGATCTACGAGCCCCACATGGGCGGTCGTATCCCTCCCGCAAAGGCGACGGCCAGTCTCATTGGTTGCTTCGTTCGAGAGGCTCATGTTGCGGAGAGGTTGTTTTCTGCAGGCATCCCATATTGGCTTATACGTCCCGTGTCCTCCTTCTCTACCGAGAATATCTTAACTATCACAAACGTCATTCAACCAAAAGACGTGCTGGAATTGGATGATTACCCCGTGCCTTTCCCGCGTATATACGTTGGGGATTCAAATTACAACAGATTTTGTGCAATTTCCAAACATGGACTGAAATCACTTTGCTACACGGACCTTTTCAGCGATGGCAATCCCAAAGGAATCAGACCTCACGAGTTTGTCCAGAACAGTCGTATTGCTGGGCCGTCGCGGGATCATCGGAGTACTAGTGCAAGGTCCCAACCGTGTAGGTTACTCTTTTCAACGCATTGCGCATATTCTCATCTCGGCAGATCCTCGGCGCTCTGGGAAACCAGGTCAACCTGTATCCCGCGATAAGTTCGATCCGATTGACAGCCCATTCATGTCGTTTCCGCTAGAATCGTGGCAGAAGGCACTTGGTGCTGTGGATCGTAGTCCGGAAATGCTGTTTTCGCAGACCAAGCTTGCAGACAATGACGGGAAGTATGCGTTCCCCGAACCTGGCATTTTCTGTTCTGGTGACAACACTAATCGGCGCAACCGGTATCTCACTACTTGGACTGTCATACGCGACATATGTATCTATCGCCTGGCGTCAAATGCCTCTAAGGTCCAGCTTCTTTCGGGCCAGGAGTGGCGTACGTTACTTGGTGCGCGTGCACCTAATTCAGAGAGCAAAGCAGGAGCTTCTCGGGAATTTCTAAAACATTTGCTGTTACCGGAGGCGACTGGATTAGGCATCGACGTATCCAATCTCCACAAGATTCCTGATAGGGAATTCTCGGTGCACGAGGCGCAGGAAAACATGTGGGGGATTTCCGAATTATCATTTCGGTTCGAACTCCTCATGCTGGACCGCCGCGCTCTCGATCGACGCTTGTTTGAGAATCGACCTCAGGAGCTGGGCTCTTTAGTACGGGAGGAGCTTGTTTTGCGCTGTTTCTACTTCCGTCCTGACCAACCTCACCACCTTGCATCAGTATCGGTTCAAAATGCTCGTCGGGGTTTGGCATCGCCTAACGTTCGGGATCGATTACCATATCTCAACGCACTGCGCCGGGTGATGTTTGAATGGGTTGATTATCATCGATATCATCATCTAGCACGATTGCCTACACCCACAGTCGACACTCCTGAGATTGAATTATTATACTATGAATATGCCCTCGCCCGATACTATACGCAGACATATTTCCACTACTTTGGTCGGGCTGCTATTATCCCAACTACGTTACAAGGAACATTGTAATTACTTGTAAAGCATGTATTGAATTTACGTACCAGTATACTACGTGAGGACTCTTAGAGAGCACGAAAGAGAGCACCTGAAAGAGAGCCCGGTGCTGCCCCCAAAGGCTACTCCGGATGATGATTGTCCAGTGGAGTTTGAGAGAGAGCCAAAGAGAAAACAAAAGAGAACCAAAGAGAGCGCCAAAGAGAAGGCACAGCAAGTCGAGTCCGCGGACCCGCCAGCGTCAAATTCCGACGACCTGCGCCGTATCACACATGCGCTTATGATCATCCTGCCAACTGCCGCTGTGTCCATAGACTCGGAAACAGCATGAATGCCACTGCTTCTCTCTTTTTGGAGCTCTTGTCTCGGCCCTCTGCTGGATGCCCTCAGTAGCTACAGGCGTTTCGCTTTCTGGTCTCAGCTCACCTTGTTCAATCTGTTATTTGCCGCGCTTTCCCGCCACACCTAAAGCATGACTGCATGTCCTTGCCTCTCCGTGTGCGCCCTCGAGCCTCACGTCGCACATCACTGAAGCTACCATGATCCGAGCCCATGTTGCCAACTTCTGCCCATGTTATCCTCTTTCCTTTTCTGCGCGTCTCTCGATGACAACGTCAGTCCTACGATCATGTCGGCCTCCGTATATAATGATGTCCGCATATATTTGTCTGCAGACATGCCTATCAAGGAGCAAAATGACGTCGACCAGGCTTCCAAGTTGCTAGTACTACTACGTCGTCTTATTTTACACTCTGGTGACAGGTTGGATTTACTGTCAAATTTCATAGGAACTGGATAAATCCATGATCTCGGTGTCCAAGCTCTGCTGAACTTCGTCGAGAAGTGGGTCCGCGCAAATATACTACCGGTCTTCGACTCTACCTTTGTGGAGAAATGCCTTACTTCCTTGAACCAGACGCTCGATAAATTCAACCTATTCTACGTATATAAAATTTTGTTCAATGGCGATATATACATTATTGTCGTCGGAATTACAGAGTATTATAAGGGTATACTAGATATCGACGCGCCACTCGTTCACTAATCAATATTCCTTAGTAAGCTCGCGCATGGCCTTGATCCACTCCTGAAGCTCGGTACGATCCTTCCCTCTTTTGCACTTTCTTTTCAATTCGTCCCAATTATCCAGCTCGTCCTTCAGGTCCCGAAAGTAGTCTTTGTAGAAATTGAATGTTGCTTTATCCAATTCCTCACTTTTATTTATCACACCCAATTGGATTTCGTTCATGTTCTTGGCCACCTTGAGATCTCCCATGCGCCAAAGCTTCAATCCTGTGTGACTGCTTGTGGTAAATGTCACAACAGCATGGATTGTCCCTCCTGGCATAATAAAGCACGTTTGATCATTGGAGTCCAACAGGATCAGCTCAAGGCCCTCTAATTGGTCAATGGCTTCTTCTGTTGGAAAAGCTAGGTATCCTGTACGATGTTGTCGAAGGTAGATATCAAGGTTATGAGGCGTGGGAGGCCAACAGAGCCAAAGTTTTCGTCCTTCGATATGTCGGATAAGCTGAGAGCAACCACAATAATCGGTATGGGGGCCTGTAACGCATCCAATAGGGACGAGACAACTTTCCCAGGACGGCACAAGATTCGGGTTTGACTCTTCGTCCGGCTGTTCGTCCGTTTCCGCATTCTTCTCCTGGTACACGATCTCTTTACTGACTCGGACCTGTTCCGGTAAGAGGTCGATACCATCTAAGCCATCGCAGGACGCAGGAATGGTGAGAGCGCCGAGTTGGATCACCTTCTTATTAACCGGATCGGGGCGGTCTCCGGACATCATGAGTGATTTCAATACCGTTTTTACTGGGACGTGGTCTGCAGCACCGTCGAGCACGAAATTGGTGATACTCATGTGGGCACGAGCCTTTCCTGCTCGACTTAAGTCAGCCAACACGTCTGAGATATCTGGTCTGAGCTGAGGATGATCGGCAGAAGCATGAACAATGTGGATATTTTTTAATTCTGGCTCCCGAGGCCATGAAGGGATCGGGGATGAGTGACCTGCTAACTTCTGGAGGATTCTCTTTCCCTCGTTATGCACCTTCTCATCCGCGGCAAAGGTGATGGGTGGACGAGTCCACCGATCATATTCATCCATGATCCACGCATTTTCGGGGCATATGGGAGCTAAAAGAAGATTTTCAGAAAGGTTTCTTGGCAGGGAGAAGTGGGTATTACGATGAGGAGACTCTGCTCGGGCTCGTTTTTTTGGTTTTTGCTCACTACCTTTATTTCTCAACCGTTAGTGACTCGATGCTTTCAACAAAAATTCCCATTCCACATACCTCTGGATAGTTCAACAGACTTCCCATCCCGTGGTTGATTAGGTATTTCGCGGTTAGTGCCATGGTAACTTCTAACGCTTCTCCACCTGAATACGAAGTCGTCCAGGAGAACCGAGGATTTTAGGCTTGGGTGTTTGGTATAGGGTTTTCCATTATCGTCCCTACGTCTGGCATCCGCGGGCATCCAGCCGTTTTCAGTTTTGTAATATATATGATGTTGTTCGTAATTTGCTGGCCGATTTATTTTCAAGTTGCTGCCAAGGTTTAGGGCATTTACGACTTCCTCTCCATGGGTAGTTTTAACGAAGATGTCACCAACGTTGCCCGTGTTGGGGCACAGGTAATGCCAGTCGGGAGAAACAAATACTTCATAGTCCACCTGTTTCGATTCATGTTTAAAACTCTTATTAAATTTCTGGTATTGTTCTTAAAGCGGTATTTTATCAGTCCAGAATGAATGATTAGATTGCTCTCACTACCGTTACCTTGGTGAGTCATTCTTAAAATAGAACCGCCAGCGGAGGTATATGGGGTAGTAAGAAATAGAGTAGTTAGCCAATCGGAGTTATGTAAAAAGAGACGCACTGCGAGAGAGCCAAAGAGAAAAACCAAAGAGAGCCAAAGAGAGCGCGACTCCTTCGGCTCACTGCCTTTCTCCTCAGCCAAATGGCACGCTCTCCCGCTCTAAACATCAACTTTTCTGTCCAGGTTGAGTCTATCCTCGTTGGTGGGCCGTTCCTTTTTCCCCACGCGACTCGGATTTCCAGTCGGAAGGACTGAAGGTCTCTGCTCATCAGTGCCAAGTTTTGTGATCTCGCACTTTTTTCGGTATGTATCCTCGGTCTTATAAGTTTTGCTTGATTACTGAGGAAGATACGTCACGTTATGGAGAAGCTACGGATCTGCTTGCGAATTGGATAGCCGATGGTAAATTAGACAACGCATAAACGACAATAGTTCCCCAATGTGAATTCCCGAGGCCATCTCGATACGGAGGATGCTGCGGAAACGAGAGGTAAAACATTTTTTACTTGTGGACCTTTATACGAATCATTAACGGTATGCGCTATTTTATAGAGTCGCCTCTAGGTGATATCGAGTATGAAAGTGGAATGCTAGGGACAAGCTGCAAGCGGACACGATTGCCAGGACAAGAACAAGGTTGGAGAGGGAGAGAAGGGCCTTAGAAAGACCACAACCAGGTACTAGCCAGCGACAAAAAATTGTTCTTTATATGGTATTGCAGTTTTGACGAATCCCTCAACAGCTATTTGACGTCCATCATGATCTTGAATGACATTCACGAAGGGTCCAATGGCAAGGAGGATTCGTACTCGAGACAAACATCGCACGCCGCTCCGATAAATGTTCCCAATGATATAGACTGGGTATTTCAACGACGAAGGCAAATTCTGAACGCAGGACTATCGACCACAGTCAATCACCATATGTTGGCCCGGAGGGCGTGTTTACCCCCGGTCCTTTGCATTGAACCAGATGGGAGGAATAGGCGGCGTTGAGATTGGCTTGCATAACGCCGTGCTACCGCACCATATCGAGATTCTCATGGACCCCCTCCGCCTCATTCGGTACATCAACATTAACCACAAATGCCAATCTATGCCAATGGACCATTGTTGTCCTCAGCCTCCGCCGCCTGGTTATGGAGGTTATCCTGAGAGTGGACCGGGTCTATATGGACGGGCAGGTCCTGCATCAAGGGGGGAGGAATGGACGCAGGCGACCAAGCGAATACTATTATGGCGCGACAAAGGCTGTTTCTATTCTAGCGTCTCATCCCACGTCCGCCCTCCGCCCGCTTCCAAAGTTAAACCAGACCCGGACGAAGATAAGCAAAGGCAGGCTCCGCACCGTCATCGACGGTGCCCGTCTCTCTGGCGTCTTCTTCTACCTTTGTCTCTATCTGCAGTGCCAGACTGGTATTAGTATGCCAATCAAAGGATGAGGACGAAATAGAGGATTGCGGCGATTGCTAGCATTGCCACAAGACTACCTCCAACTCTACTACCTCTCAAATCCAACGCCGATTGTATGCGTTGCAGAGACGTGACGGGACAAATGGGCTCGAGTGAAGAACGTGAACGGGCCACAGTTCATGTGGATTTTGTACCTTTCGGAAGCATTCGCGTAATGACATTTTTGTTCGACACTACTCTTCACCGTTGCGGAAGAAACCGGACCGGATCCTACCGAACTTCTGCCAGGGCCTTCAAAGATAGATAGCGGAAGTTGTAAGAGTTAGACTCGAGCAACGACCAATCGGATGATTGTAATGGAGGTCGCGCGTGAGCGAATGAGGGTGCTGAAACGGGCTGGGCACTCCCCGTGCGTTTTCTCATTACTCGCTTTGTACCTTGACTCAACGTGCAGCAGACTCGGCTTCATTCAGTCATATCGCGCCTTATGAGCTCTTTTTAAAACTGCAGTGCACAGACATTCACCCTGTTCCCTGCTTCTCATCAGGAGTCTCGGAGTCTGGGGAAGTTTGCTCAATATCCCTGGCATCATCACCATTCCCTGGCCTTCGTGCGTCTGGCACAATATTCGCCGAGAAGGGCTGAAGCGCGGTTACTGGTAGGCGCGTTTCACCTGCGCTCAGGATTGAAGATCCAGACGCAAAGAAAGATGGCTTGATGGACTTTGAACGACCGAGGCTCTTTCCAAATGTTACCGATAGAATCGACGATATCGACGAGGATCAGTTTACCCCTTCTAAACCTAAACGTGCCCGGGCTAGAAAGGGCGATGCCAGACCTAGACCTGTATTGAGCCCGGAGTCTATACCGGCGTCTCCCTCTTTGGGACGTTCTGCGCCCATGGGTGCATTGTCACTCGTCAGCGGCGATGCGGACCCCTCGGTGACCAGGCTATGGCGATGCGCATGATATCAGTGTCATTGTAGAAAACTTCAACGTACCAGTGTTGGAGGGCTTGTAGGCCAACAAGGATCGATCTGATTGAGAGGAGGATGTGGAAGGAAGGCATTTTTGGATTCGAATTCGATTCGGAGGGCTGGCGTGGTGGATTTGCCCGATATGGGGCGAATGTCAGCAGGTGGTTTGCAGAGGGATATGGCCGTCCGTGCCACTCGTCGGGCCTCTGCGGGAGAGGGATCGTCTTCTGCCGTGTCCGTCGTTGCTGCTCCTACCTCCTATGCTGCATTTGACGCCAAATCTGTTGCGGAACGAGCATGAACATGGATTCCGATATTCAAACGCAAACTGCCCAACGCTGTACTCTCCCTCCCGCCATACCGTTCAGGGATGAAAATATGCTACTTGGCTTGCAGCTCCTCGCACGTGTCGGGCTGAATGGGCATGCTATCTGCAAGGGAGGGGGAAAAGCAAGGGGAAACTGTACCGACAGAGCTTTGGCTGGGCGAGGAAGGGCTACCTTGAATTTGGGCTGTTCTCGTGTAGGAGTGAGTTCGAGTGGGGTCGCAGCAGCTAGTTCTCTGCCACCGCTGCTCTGAATCTGCAGCCGGGGCGGATGGGGGCTCTTTGCTAGTGGAACGGCTCACGTTCAAGCGTAGTTCGAATGAAACTGATTCACCTCCAAGGCACCTGGCTGAGATTCAGCATTGTGTGGCGACGAATGTGGGATGGGTGATAGTTGAGGTGGGGTATTAGGCAATGTGCAAATGGTAAGCTTTGCTTTTCGTTTTACTTGGTCTGGCTGCCGAGCAAGTTCAGCAGAGCTCCTGAGTTTCAACCACGCCGGCCAGCTCAAGGCCGAAGAACGCGGCGTCCCATGCGCCGGCTTGTGATGATCTGGGACAGTGGACTCTCATACTCCTTTTAGTATGTTTCCTCGCCATTTTGTTTTGCGTGCTTTTCTCATCAAGAATTACGGAATCGAAGGATGAATCTCTTCTACCGGTTCATCCACAGATTAGATTTCATGCCCGCTCGACGTCATGCCACACTTGCCGCCGCCCGTTCACCGACAAGATGTGGTCTGTCACCTTGCCCTGAACACATGATGCATGATGTATGATGTCTGCTACACCTGTCGGATCCGCATCACCTGTCAACACCAGCACGCACACCTATCACCATTACGAACTCTTCCCAAGTACCCATCGTTTCTTAAGACCTTTAATCACCAAATACTGCATATGTTCATGGATTTGCTTAAGACCATAACTAGCTTATTTCACGTTATGTTTACTCGATATTATCCCCAAGTAAAAAGTCACTAGTACTAGACTACTAGTACTACTAGCCACTTCCGAGTCAAGGCCGAGGAGAGTGCCAAATATCACCAAAGAGAGAGTGCCAAAAGAGAGAGCCAAAGAGAGAGCGGGAGCTCCGACTGTCTGCGCGCCCGCGGGCGGGCCGGGGGGCCGCCCACTCAAGTTCAAGCTGGACCCTTCCAAGCTCCTCTTAGTACCAACGACTAGGAGCCATCTCCCTCCCATCTTTTGTCCTCCTCAAGACCACTGCGAAAGTATGGCAGGAGTTAGACGTTAGTACGTCGCTCCCATGGGCTAGACTCTCGGGTCACCCTTTCTCAATCGAATGGCACGCACACTATTTCGATCGGATCTACAAATTGCCTGGTTGGCCTTGCGTGGTACTGGGCCTTTCAGAAGGCCTCTCCGAAGCCTCATCAGCACTTCGTCCTTGAATGAGCTATCACTTTTCTCGGTATGTCGCTTTCCTCGTCTTTTGTTTTGCATTAGATTTTTTGCAAGAGCCAGGGATAGTTTCTGAATGCCACACGCCATCTGCCCTCTTGGTATCTTGGCATGTGGCTAAATACACCATATAATACCATGGCATCTATTGAAATGCGACCGCCATCGGCTTGGTAGATATGAACTGATGACTCTCACAGCCAGGGTCATTCAATGATGCCGAATCGTGCCGCGGCAATGCAAATGACTCACTGCTTGTTCAATAGTGACTTAGGCTCGTCCAAGCTGCCACGTTCCGAGTACGAGTCCACACTATTTCGCGTTTGCATCGCAACTTTCATATACAAAGAGTTCCAACACTTGAAGTTACTGATTCGAAGGAGCGGGTTCTAGCTATACCCTTTCTCAATAGCTGAATCGCGCTATACACCGTACACAATGAATTTTCCAGAGTCGGCTTGGTCTCAAGCTTGTGTTTGTGGACGAGTATTCTCGCTCCCGCAAGCATATAGTTACCACAGGCGCAGTTGTCCGAAGACGAGGAAACGGCTATCAACTGCGCTTGCAAAGGCCAATGAAGTCTGGCGGGCGAAGAAGCGTCAAAAGATTGACGGGTGTCAAGCTACGGAATACACTTCAAGCTCAAGTGAAGCAGCCGAACTGCAGTCGAACGGCGATTCTGTTTTACCGGTTCATCGACAGGTTAGATTCCATGCCCACTTGGCTGTATTGCTTATGAACGGTTCCTTAGACTGTTGAGACCCCTACAATCGTGGACGATGATGCTGTGGACGATGATACTGTGGACGATGATGCTGTGGATGATGATGCTGTGGACGATGTTGTAGACGAGGGTGACCTGGATCAACCATTGGCACAGCGAAGGAATCGCAGGGAGCACCGGAGACTGCCAATGCGCTATCGAAATTTGGAATCTGAGCCTCCAACACCTCTTCCTTCTACATCTTCGCAGATCCTACCTGAATGCGTCCAAGCAGAGCCAGACGCATCTCAGTGTTGTCCGCAGCAGCAACCCTTATGTCAGGTTAAACAGGTCCTCCAATCCGCATGCGATGGATTCGGGCTTTTCCGGCAATATTATGCTACTTGCCTACCTGAACATGATACCTCGCAGGATTCATCTTCAATAGATACGTCACCTCCCATTCCAGTCAACATCTACTACCCTTACCCAAACCAATCTTCATTTCTACTCGGAGAATGGTATTGGAACGACGGTGAAAAGAAATCACAGTCCAGTTTTCAAAATCTCCTTCAAATAGTCGGACACCCTTCCTTTCGTCCAGAAGATGTTTCTGGCAAGAACTGGCGGCTTATCGATGCCCGGTTGAGCGGAAAGCGTGTCGGCGGCCCAAATGTTGATGACAACGCGGCGAAGAAAAAGGATGATGACAGCGCAGCGAAGAAAAAGGATGATGCAGACTGGATCAGAACACCAGTTAAGATCAGTGTCCCTTTCCATGGTCGAATGTTGCATCCAGGACCAAAAGATTTCGTCGCGGGAATTCTTCATCATCGCAAGTTGATATCTGTAATCAAAGAAAAGGTCACCCGATCTACCCACCTTCATTTTGAACCTTACGAATTTTTTTGGAAACCGAACGATGCTACTGAACCAGTCCGAGTTTATGGCGAACTTTATACCTCAGAAGCATTCTTTGCAGCCCACCGTATGCTCCAGGATTCTCCCGGAGAATCAGGGTGCGAACTCCCGCGGGTCGTACTGGGCCTTATGTTTGCCTCGGATAGCACTCATCTGACGACCTTTAGCAGTGCAAAACTATGTCCTGTCTATCTTGGACTCGGAAATGAATCAAAAGATCGAAGATCGAAGCCTTCTTGTCAGGCATTTGAACATATCGCTTATTTGGAGGCGGTACGCGAGGTTCCTTTCTGATCTATATAAACCCTCAATTTCCTTCAATGGTAGCTTCCTGACGCTTTCAAATCTTTCGCGGCAGAAAACATCGGCCAGAAAGGAATCCAATCTGCCTTCATGGCACATTGCCAACGAGAAATGTACCACGCTCAATGGGCAATCCTTCTCGATGACGACTTCCTGAAAGCATATAAGCACGGCATAGCAATCAAGTGCTATGACGGCATCAGGCGTCGTTTTTACCCTCGCATCTTCACGTATTCTGCGGACTACCCAGAGAAGTATGTTTTACCTATTGCACTCTGCCGTTCGCAAAACTCAGACAACCATTATAGAGTACTTATTGCCAGCATACGAAACCTTGGCAGTTGCCCTTGCCCTCGTTGTCTCATTCCGTTAAAACGTGTACCCAATATGGGAAAGAAACGGGACATGGCGCAGCGCATTTCTCTCGCACGCGTTGATGGCCTTGATAGGCGTGGTCGTGTTAAGGCTGCACGTGAGATCATCTACGCAAAGAATTTGAAAACGGACACCAAGGCAGTAGAGGATCTCCTGCAAAAGGACTCCCTTGTTCCGACAGCGGTGGGTGCTCTTTTCTGCGATGAGATATATCATGACATTCTTTTGCATCAGAATGCATTTTCAGAGAAACTAACGCCACTCGGCTTCAAAATGTTCGAAATGCTTGTTGTGGACTTGATGCACGAGGTTGAGCTCGGCGTCTGGAAGGCAGTGTTTATTCACCTGCTACGCCTCCTGGACTGCCACGGTGAAAGTTTGAAACATGAGATGGACCGACGGCAAGTGTCGATTTGAGCCTGCGACCAGGTACTGACTGATGATTAGCTTTCGAGAAATTCCGCCTTTTGGGACTGATGGCATAAGAAAAATGAAAACGAACAGGTCAGAACTGAAGAAGATGACTGCTCGTGATTATGAGGACATGCTTCAAGTAGGTAGAGTCATTGGCCGGCTTCAATCTGACGGACTCAACTAGTGTGCTATACCCGTTTTTGATGGTCTCTTTCCCGAGCCCCACAACACCTATATTCTCAAAGTTCTTTTTGACATGGCCCACTGGCATGGCCTTGCCAAGCTCCATATGCACACAGACACAACCCTTGCTCTTTTTTCCCAGGTGACAACGTCTTTGGGCAACAGTCTTCGGGCATTCAAGGAGAAAATGTGCAAGATGTACACCACTCGGGAATTAGAACGCGAGCGTGCCGCCCGAATGCGACGTCAGGAAAAAAGCATGGCCAAAACATCCGAGTCAACGCACCGTAAACACAAGAGCGGCGCAAGACAGCCAAAGCAACTGAATCTGAAAACTTACAAGTTTCATGCGCTCGGCGACTACGTCCGGACTATTCGACAGTTTGGTACGACGGACTCATACTCAACTCAGCATGTAAGTTCTTGGCGGTGGGCGTATTTGACTCTTTGACTCATATGGGGACCACCAGAGTGAACGGGAGCATCGAACTTCAAAAGCACGCTTCCTTCGGACTAGTGGCAGGTCAATACCGAAGCAACTGTCTGGAATTGAACAGAGACAGCGTCGAGTTAGGACCATCCGCCAGAATCTTGATGGACGTCACTCTCAAATAGAGCCAGAGCCCGTTATTGCCAATGATCCTGGCAATCAGTACGAGATGGGAGAGTCAGAAAATTTCCCTGTGCACGTTCCAACATTTCTCCAACGAAATGAGGGTGATCCCGCCATCAATGTGAACGATTTGTTCCCCTCCACCGAGCCTTGCTGATATATCAACTGCCATAGAATTTTTACCTTAAGTTGAGACAATATCTTCTTCATCTTATTCAAGCGCAGCACCAGCGGGAGGCCGATTCACATCCTACCGAGGATCTCCGCGCCATAGAAATCTCAAATAGATCTCTGGATGAAAGTTTATCTCATTTTGTATTCTTAAAGAACGACAACATATACCACCACAAACGTGTTCGATTCCACTTCACCACTTACGATGTGCGACGTGGGACAGACATTGTTAATGCAGGGACATTGCGTCGCGATGTCATGCTCCTTGCAAGGGACTCCAAGAGGTCTTCGAGTCCTCACCACTTTTTATATGCACGGGTCCTAGGCGCATATCATGCAAATGTGATATATACAGGGCCTGGGGCACGGGACCAAAAGCCACGCCGCATCCATTTTTTGTGGGTGCGATGGTTCGAAGTTATTGATCCAGCGTCTTCTGGGTGGAGTAAGTCCGGATTGGACTTGGTTCAGTTTCCTCCCATGCACCAAAACAGCTCTTTCGGCTTTGTGGATCCGAGAGATGTGTTGCGAGGGTGTCATATCCTTCCAGCTTCTGCTCAAGGAAAACGACAAGCAGATGGGGTCAATGTGTCACCTTGTGCTAAAGATGGTGAAGATTACCACTTCTATTATGTAGGCCGGTGTGTTCAAACTTGGTGTGGTGGTTTTAACGTACTCATCTAAACACTTAGATTTTCTGACCGGGATATGCTGATGCGCTATCACTGGGGCCTAGGTGTCGGACATTGTTATGCACGCGGTACTTTCGAAAGCTCCAGTACCTCTGATGAACCAAGTGATACAGAAAATGATCAATATGCAGATCTCGAGCCGGACAACTCTTCAGATTCCGAAAATGGCAGCGACGAGTACGAGTCAGATAATTCGGAATTGTATGGTTGGGACTCGGACGTGGAGACCTCGGACAGTGACAGTGACTTGGATTGCCCGAGTGAAGAAGGCTCAGAGGATGATTGTTAGGGGTGCGGGATGATGAATGACGAGCTTGTTTCCTTCCGAGGCGACCATCAAGCCGCGACTTGCCTTCCAATCATGCCAGCGAGGATACACTCATGCCAGACAACCTCCTTCTCCATAGCAGATTCCGCAATCTACTTGCCATTCTCCGTTTCCTTCGAATGATGATATAGGTTACCCGTTGCTGGAAGATGCGAATGCGGAACGAGTCGTACTAGTTCTCTTGGAATTGACGCGTGATCGACGTCATTGATGCGTGATCAACGATCTTGATGTGAATCGTGATGGCGGTGTTGTGGTGTGTATCTATTTTAAACTTCCGCGACGTCGAAACGTCGTGTGCGTCCTTTGCTTTAAATGTTGGTTTCAATAATGCTGCGCGCGTGTTATAAATTGCTATGTCATGAATGACTAAGTTCTCTAATTATGTTTCACGTGAAGAGAGGTAGCCTTATGTTATTTTACAGGCATCTCGAATGTCATAATTCAACAACTTGATACGCGTCCTCAAAGAACAAGATGAAGTTAAATAAATAACGGTGAACATAGTAGGGTATGTTATAGTTGGATATGGTACATGATAACATTTGATATTCATAGATCCTGTCGCATATTCTCCAGTCCTATTCCTCCATCTTGTCGTGTTGGGCTCCTCTCCCCCTTCCACGTCCTGCACCACTGTATCTCCCTCGGACGCTGGTTAATCTTCGCCTTCACCAGCCACGTCCAGCAGCCGGCATCGTTTAAGGTCGAGAATTGTGAAAGTCCATCGACGGCCTCCATTATCAAACGGCTCTGCCGGCTTAGTACCAGGGAATACGTGGAGAGTATAGCGCGAATAGTCGTCCTGGACCCCGTGGACGGTCCAGTGCCTCGCACCCTCCTGATCGTGCGCGTACGATCCTCCCCTACTCGTCGTCGTATCTATCAGCCGAGGGGAACGAGACTCTTAACTCACATGATAACCCAGTACACGTCCAGATCATTTCGAAACACCTCTTCAATCGCGCTCGCATTTTCCCTCAGCGCCTGTATAGTCCTCTCCACCGCTTCCCTCTCTTCTAAAGTCGATAAGTCCCATTGGGGGTTCGAGTTATTGAACGCGTAGATGTGATAGTTGGACATTGTGACCGGTTGGCGCGTGAGAGGATGTAGCAATAACGGTCGAGCGGGAGTAAGGGCGAGTGGGTTTGCGAAGAACGAAGACACGGTTCGCGAAGCACAGGGGAACGGGAATTGATGCGCTCGCCGACATAACACATCAAAATTCGACCTCGACATCGTCGGCGTCTCGAGTAATAACAAAGAATTTGTCAACGACTCAAGACGTATTGAGACAGGATTGCAGGAGATGAGTTTCCTGGAGTTGGAGGTTCTATGGCTCGGTGGCAACGTAGGATGGTTCTTCATCGGTTATTATTTGGGCCCGGTACGTGCTTCATCTCTCGCGTCTGTCTCATTGGTACTGAATCTTCTCTTAGTGCGTGCTTCTTCTGTCGTCCTCCAGTCTCAGTCTTTCGTTTGCGCGCATGTGGAAACGGGGAGTTACGGAGTACGCTACATGCGGGAAGTGTCGAGTCATGTATCATGTAGTATGTATGTCTGCTCACTGCTCAGCTGCTTCATCCCTCACTGCCAGGGCTCGAGGTTGTTACTATTCTGGAGCATTTCAGCACACACACAAACGCCCTCACGTGTTTAAACTCGGTACGTGCATCGTCTCCCGGAGATCACGGACAGGACTGATGACTTTGGGAACCAAAAAGCTGACTCCCTCATGGAGTCTATGATTAGTTAGGCATCGTAATCAATAGGTAATGGAAAGAGAAATAAGTTATTTGTAGCATTCTGAGCCTCTTGAGCGCCGCTTCAGATATGTGATGTGTGACGTGACCTCTGTTTGGCGATCTGCTTACGCTCTCTTTGCTATCTCTTTGGCACAGCAGCCTCGTACGACGTCCGACAGCACAAGTTGAACGTCGCTAAATACCTTCCTTCTGAAACTTCAGAAGGATACTTGTCGTGTTTGGACTGTCTTCGAACAGTCTCAGGTCTTCGTGCGTGTGATTCACCTGGCACTATTACTAGTCTGTTATTAATGACACTTAGTAGGTCATGTTGTCTGGATGACTGAAGAACAAACTCTGCTTGTTTGGGATGGACGGGAGAGGCAGTGGGAGCAGTGACGGGTAGCGTAGAGACTGCTAAAACATCAACAGGTGAGGAGGCTTCCTCACTTCTGTGCTGTATACATACTAACAATGGTGGAGTCGTAGACTCGCCGGATTCGCCGTTTCTCCCCCCATTTTAATTGGAAGCGAAAAAGATTGGGCCCATGTGTCATCAAGTCTAGGAGTTGACGTACTAGTGCGTTCGATTACGCTCTCTTTTGATGTTTCGAGAGGCGATAACACATTCCTCATTTAACAGCTCGTTTGGACTGTTGCGGTTCTCTCACAGAGAATGCGAGCAAAGCTGTACCAATCCGTGGGTTTACGGCTGGCTCTGGGACTTTGGAACGAGTCTCGTTCTTTTGGTGAGTAATTTTACTCACCGCCGGTTTCGAATTGATAACACGAGATTCACGTCGTTTAGAAACGTGAAGAGGTGAACAGTCCAGCTTAGCATGGAGCTTCGAAGAAGGGGTGGCTGGTATTGAAGGGATACCGAGGAGGTTGGTTTCCTTGGCAGAAGGCATGTGTTTCAAGGAGCTTGCTAGCTTCCTTGTACTCACGATCTTTCCGATTTGAAGGTTTAATTTGGACACGGTTATCCTGCTAGGTGGGACCTTCAAGTTTGGAATTCGACGAACAGCGTCGTTGAGAACGGAGGAGCGTCTATTCGTACGCTCCTGAACATATACCATAGCTTTCGCAGGTGACTTTCCGCTTCTGAAGGTTCAAAAGGAGTTATCAGGAGTTTGGAGGGTAGTACAGGAACAAGGTAACTCTTCCTTGCCCATTTTCTTTGTTCTCGTGTAGCAGACTGACTGAGTCAACCGACTGTCAAACTAGGACATGATCCAGCTTCTGCCATGTAATCAGGCACTGGCTGCACTGTGGATAGAAGGCAGGGGTGGGATAGCTTGAGCACAATCATCCCGAGGACTGCTCAAGTGTAAGTAGTAGAATATTTCTCCCCACAGAACCTCTAGCATTGTTCCTGTTGACTTGGCTGATGCCATCCTACACTTGAACAAGTTCTTTGCATTCCTTGTGCATTTCAACAGGATGGAAAGTGGAAACAGGCTCCCAGGGCAGCCCATGGGGTCATTTTTGATGGACAGGGATGTGGGAAGGCATGATATCATATAGTACACTCAAGTTTGAGAAAGTTATCCTTTAATGCAAATCAGATAAATGTACATATTTTAAGACCTGATAATGTCTTAACATAGCAGCTGCAGAGTGAAATTCATTGATCACATTTCACAAGAATGTCAAGGAATTCACCATTCAATAACACTCAGATAAAAGGATGGTAAGGCCTAATAATATCTTATGCAGCAGCAGCAAAATGAGAATCCTTGATCACATTCTACAAGACTGTTGTGTGGTTTATCAGTGGGAGATCCCTCAATGTAATTCATATGTATCAGCTGTAAGCCCTGGCAATGTCTTACATAGTAATTACAGACTGGAATTCATTTATCACATCCTACAACAATGACTGGTAGTGTATCATTGTCTTATCCTTTGTTACACCTCTTTGAACAATAGATAAGCCCTGATAATGTCTTATATGCTAATTTCAGTGTGGGAATTGTTGATCAGAACTATCTATATATACCAAGCCCCCACTGTTTTCCTGATGTTGGCACGAACAGTACACGTGTTTTATTCTCGTCCTCCTTGTTCTTGCTCTAACAGCTGCATCTAGTGTTGCCGACGGCTAGGCTGAAAGCCGTTAGTCAGCTTAGCCGAGCCGTTGAGTAGCCGAGCCGGAGTCTAAATTTAGCTCGCGGCTCATCGCCGGCTAAAGCAGGCTATAGCCGGTAAATCGGTCACTTTGAACCCAGAGCGACGCTGGCCCTCCCTAGCCACAAACATCGGTCAGGAGGCTCACCTTTCAACCTCTCAGTGCCCCAGGATGGATGGGAAGCAGCTGTACAACTGGAGGAAGTGTAGTGGGTGCTATAGATGAGGTCAAGGACCAGGTGAGCTTGATAATGCCATAACTCATCCGTTTCTGCACCGATTTGCTTCAACCAGGCATCGATTGAAAGCGCCATTAGAGGGCTTTCTTCTGGTACAAACCGCTTTACAAGATCCCTGTTCATTCTTTCAGAATTCCATCCTTTCTGTACTCTGGACGACCTTTCAAGCCATATGTCACTCGTTTCTGGTCCAATTCCCCTCAAATATGCATCAAAATGAAGGTTTATAATGCCCTCCCCCAACGCTTGAACCGCTTACTGATTGGTTCTCCCGTTCTTCCACATTCAAGTAATCACCCCCTGCCACTCTCATGCAACAATATCTCCCTTATTCCTGCTCAGATTGTTATTGGTAGGGCATCAATTTCTAGTGTTTTACCCCTCTTTCTCACTGCATTAACCAATTGTCAGGCCGTTCCTTCGTTCTCCCATTATTCAACAGATTCACTGCAGGCCCTGCAACAACCATCCTCAAGGCATATCTCGGTCAATTCCTGTTGGATTTTCTTCAACCAGGCATCAAATTCAACGGTTTTCATCACTCTCCATCGCCGTACTATCCGTTTGACGAGCGGTGCGTTCGTTCCTTTGCTATTCCCATTTTTTCACTTAAGTGACCAGTTTGGCCCTTCTTATTTCAGCCATATCTCATCCATCCCCCCTCAAATCCTCATTAATCATGCATGTATTCATGCATTACCATTGTTCTATCTTAGCCACACCTTTGTACATACCCAGTAAATAGATAATGAATGTATATTGGTTATACTATGAAATGAATGACATTGTAAAAGATTGCCTGGCCTGCCTACCCCAGCTGCATGCTAGGGCACTAAAAGCGTCCATCTGAACCCCACAGATGCATAATTAAGTGCGCAAACATGGGCGAGGGCTATGCGCAGTTGACGAGCCCTTCTGCCTTTGCACAACTGGGCGTGCTGACAAATCAAGCACTTAGTCGGCTAGAGCCGGCTCCCTGAGACCGGCTTAGCCGAAAACTCGGCTCCGGTGACTTAGCTTAGCCGCAGCCTAGCCTAGCCTAGCTTCGGCAACACTAGATGCATGTATGAGACTGAAATTACAGCTTTATGTACCCTCTATATACTGGTGCATTTACATTATCTATTTTCCATGTGACAGTGTTGCAATGCAATGAACAGTCGCTCCTGGCGCTAATGAAGGCCTCTTTCAGTGGTGCATTACAAAAATTGTAATGACCCGTTGCGACATCATTAGCCCCATGATCCGTAACGCTGGTCACACATGCCGCATAGCCGGCCGAATTGTCCCCATTTATCTAAGTACCAAACAATGCCTCGATTGGCGCAGAAGAAGTCATCGAAGAAGAAATCCACCGATGACAAGCTCACAGCATCCATCGAGGGGATGAAAAAGATAGGATTTCGCTCAATAAATGATTTTATAATTGCCTATTATAGTTCAACTCATGGTGCCCAGAGTT
>Ga0210388_10000378_pt1 | contig 37247 bp, 32 predicted proteins | sample IncBWC19OmetaG_FD_155485 | JGI IMG/M metagenome (GOLD analysis project Ga0210388, IMG submission 155485) | Forest soil microbial communities from Barre Woods Harvard Forest LTER site, Petersham, Massachusetts, United States - Inc-BW-C-19-O ...
AGGCGCTGGCAGCAGGCGGACCTGCTCCTCGACCGATGGGGCCACCCCCTGTGCCCTCGGCGAATTTCGCCGAGTATCAAGCACAGGCGTATGCCATGAAGTACCCGGACAATTGGAAAAAATATGGCGAGAAAAGCAGCGTCTCGTTTGCCCCGGATGGCGGGGTAGTGGAGGGCGACGACGGACAAGATGGCATGGCTTACGGAATTATTGTGAACGTGACGAAGGTGCAGGCTGCCGCGAGTGATCCGAAAGCGATTGATAAAGCCACGCAGGAATTTATTGGCACTCTGCAAAAGGGCAATCCAAAGATGAAAGTTACGCGGCAGCCGGGGCACTTGCGAGTGAACGGGCAGGCGGGGCTTTCGACGTATTTGAGCAACGAATCTCCTGCTGGTGGCGAGGAAACGGATTGGCTCATCACCGTGATTCGACCGGAAGGGTTGGTAGCTTTTGTGTGCGTTGCGCCGCAGAAGGACTATGAGAATTACGACAAGACGTTCTCATCGATTCTGGATACCGTGAGATTTTCAAAGTAGGCCGGCGGATTCAAGCAGGGTACTCGAGGCGCATAGACGACTCGAAAAAACATAAGTGTGTCGCTAAAGAAAAGAGGGCGTTCCGAGTGATCGGAACGCCCTCTTTATTTCTGCTGGGTAGTTTGGTGACCCTTATCTTTTGTCGTCGCTATCACCGTCGCTGAGCAAGAAGGGAAGAACGTGAATCTGTTCCTTGCGCACCGCTTGCAGTTGGTTGGGATCGATTCCAAGAACTTTGAGAATCGTGGCTGGAACCTGCTGGTTGGAGACGGGAGTTTTGATGGTAGCGCAGTCCAAGCTTGGGTTGGAGACCAGCAGTGCAATGTGCGTGTCGTCTTCATTGAAACCACCGTGCTCGGCGATCTTGGTGCCTCCGGTAAAGATGACGCCGGTGTTGACTTTGAGGATGATGTCTGGAGTGCGCGGATCGTCGACCGGGCTGTTGAACTTATTTTGCAGCGATTGCCCCGCGAAGATTTCCTGGATGCCGAGTTGGGCTTGCACTGTTGGATCGCTGATTTGTTTCACGACGCTGTTGACGAGAGATGGACTGGTCAGCCAAATGAGAGACCCGTCGTCGGAAATGTCGAAAGCATCCGCGGCGCCGAGGGTGGCAGTGGGTTGGCCGCCGCCGATGTTGTGGTTCTTGGTGATGTCGATCGGTGATTGCCCGTGCTTGGCGCCCACGATGAGCAGCGTGGAATCGTAGATGCCTTCCTTCTTCAGTTCAGCCACGAACTTGCCGAGGGATTGGTCGATGAACTCTAGTTCGCTCGCGAGGCCGGGGTTCGGTGTACCTAGAACATCGGCGTAACCGCCCGTGGCGCCAGTAACTGGATCCACCTTCAGTTTTTCACCAACGCTGACAGCCTGGAAATTGGTGCCGAAAATAGTCGGTACGCCAACTTTTTTGGAGCGGTCGTGGTTCCAGCCATCGATCTGGTTGAGGACCGCTACAACGTGCGTCTCGTCGTAACACTGGATGTCGGCGAAGCTGTTCGTCCAGCCATCATCAACGCCTGTATCCGGGAAAGGCACGGGAGTGCAACCGGGGAACGGCAGAGGCACAGGAATCGAATTGATTTCCGGCCCATAGAAATCGTCGACGCCCTGGCCGCTGGGTCCGTTGGTCCATTCATAGGAAGGGTGTTTGTCAGTCCAGGCGGTACGGCCGCCGTTGGCCTTGATTACTTCAAACATGGTATTAACGCGGAGATACTGGTGAGGATAGATAGGCGCGCAATGATTTTTTGGATCGCGCGGAAGATAGGCCGGATTGATGCCCCCTCCACCATTCAGTTGCGTCAGATCGATGTCAATTCCTTCGTCATATTCGACGACTCCGCCAATGGTTCCTGGGCAGTTTCCCCCGCTGCTGCCGACGCCGGCATTGCCGTTCAGTTGCGGAGAGACGGCGCGATTGTAGGTCACGTCATACCAGAAACCAGCAGTGGTGGGAGATCCGCCCGTTACGAGGCTTGAGAGACCCGGAAAGGAATCAGAAGGAGTGGAAGTGGAAGCGTTGGTGTAGGTAAAGCCGTGGCTGCTGAGAGATGCGAGAGTGGAGTTCGGGTGTGAGTTGACGTAGTTGGATAGATCCAGTGCGTGGAGGCCGTCCACGCTGATTAGTAAAACGTGTTTGATCTTGTGTGTATCAAGCTCATCGTCCGCGCGGACGGGACGCGCAAGCGTGGAGCCAAGAAGGCCGAATGACAAAGCTATGGCGAGCAATCTTTGTTTCAAGTGAGTCTCCTTTGGAGTCGGCAGATGTTTTGACAACTATCCCCGGTAGTAGAGTGTGCGGATGGAGTGTTACGGGACGGAGAAATATTGGTGTGCGGAGTGTGAAACAGCATGAATTTTCTTTCAGGAAGGAGAAACTCAGAGAGAGGGCTTTGACCGAAGAGTGGTGTGACACGTGCCGGGAACTGATTGAAAAGATAGAATTAGCGGGTGAGCGTGGGAGTCGCTTTGTCGGGGTTGTTTTCCACTACAAGCTGTTCAGTTTGGTAGAGGCTGTCAGCGCGCTCGAGGGCCTCGGCGATGCTTGGGCATATATTGGCAGCCCCGACGTGACGTTCGAACTCGGCTTGCTTCATAAGTTGGGCGGGTTGTTCGCGTGCACCGCAGAGTAACAGTGAGCGGCCGGAGGCGTGTAGCGTGTCAGCCAGGTCGCGGATGGCGCCCAGTCCCGTGGCATCGATCGCGGTCATGTTGCGCAGGCGCAAGATAACGATGGGTGGAAGTGAATCCACGTCGCGAAGGATCTCGGCGAATTTGTCGGTCGCTCCGAAGAGAAACGGGCCGTGGATGCGATAGACCGTTGCGTAGGGCGGAATGTCCTTGCCTTGCAGAGTGTGCTTGCGGCTGTCTTCGACGTAGTCTTTCGTGACGCGCGTGACGGTGGTGGTGCGAGATACCTTTCGAATGAACATTAAGGCGGCTAGGACCATGCCGACTTCGACCGCGAAGGTCAGGTCGGCGATCACGGTGAGGGTCACGGTAATCAACCAGACGGCAATATCCGCAGCGGAGAGTTTCAGAATCTCCGGGATTTCGCGCCATTCGCCCATGTTGTAGGCGACGATCAACAAAATGGCAGCTAGAGCGGCAAGCGGCACGTTTCTGACCAGCGGCGCTGCAAAGAGGACGATCGCGAGAAGAGTGAGCGAGTGGATCATTCCAGCCACGGGGGTTTTCGCTCCTGAGCGCACGTTTGTCGCGGTGCGCGCGATCGCGCCAGTGGCGGGCAAGCCGCCGAACATGGGCGAAACAATGTTGGCGACGCCCTGTGCTACCAACTCTACGTTGGGATTGTGCTTGTCATTGCTCATACGATCAGAGACGACCGCGGACATTAGGGATTCGATGGCGCCGAGCATTGCAACGGTGAAGGCCGGAGAGAGAAGTTGGCGCGCGGTGTCATAGCTGAAATGCGGTATGGCAAGTGTGGGAAGGCCGCTAGGTATGCCGCCGAATCGCGTTCCGATCGTTTCGACGGGAATACGCAGAAGAGTGACTGCGATGGTTGCGCCGAAGGTGACAACAATCGCTCCCGGGATGCGCTTGGCAAACTTGAGGCAGAATACCATTACGGCGATGGAGAGAATGGCGAGCGCAGTCGCAGGTATGGAGATAGTATTCCAGGCGGCGCCGAAGGCTTCCATGCGATGGAAGAAGTCGCCGGGGACGTGGTCCATGCGGAGACCGAAAAAATCGCGAATCTGCGTGCTGGCGATGAGGATGGCAATGCCGTTTGTGAAACCGATGATGACTGGACGAGGAAAATATTTGACGGCCGCGCCCATACCGGTGATGCCAAGGAGGACGAGCAGTACGCCGGCCATCATCGTGCACACGAAGAGGCCATCGATGCCGTGCTTGGCGATGATTCCGGAGATCACGACTACGAAAGCGCCGGTGGGACCGCCGATTTGTGTTTTTGAGCCGCCGAGCGCGGAGATGAGAAAGCCAGTGACGATGGCGCAGTAGATTCCGGCCTGAGGAGAAACACCGGAGGCAATAGCGAACGCCATCGCGAGCGGGAGAGCTACCAGGCCAACGGTGACGCCAGCGATTAGATCCGAGACGAACTTATGACGGTCGTAATCGCGCAATAATAGAACGGATTTTGGGAGCCACTGATCTAGAGCAGATGTCATTCGAGCACGGCCAGGGCGACTAACTCCAGTTTCATAAGTCTAGCAGGCGACGAACGGGATGAGCTCTGCGAGTTAACGAGTGTGCCTGAAGCAAAAATGTGCAGAACGGCTACGCGGAAGTAAAAATGCAGATACTTCACTTAGCTTGGGATGAGAGAAGATTCGGTCTACCTCCAGCCCTCTTTTAGTCCGCGGCTTCTGACCGTGCGGGCTGTGGCTTCCAACGCAGGATAGGCTTGCGGGCGGCTCCGACTTCATCAAGGCGACGGACGCGCGTGGTGTGCGGCGCGGTCTTGACGAGTTCGGGATTCGTGGCGGCTTCTTCGGCGATCGAGCGCATCGCGTCGATGAAGAGGTCGCACTCCTCGCGCGATTCGGATTCGGTGGGCTCGATCATCAGCGCGCCAGGAACGATCAGTGGGAACGCCGTAGTGTAGGGGTGAAAGCCATAGTCGATCAGGCGCTTGGCGATGTCCATGGTGTTGACGCCATTTTTCTTTTGGATCGCGTCGCTGAAAACGACCTCGTGCATCGAGGGCAGGGAATAAGGGAGATCGAATACGCCTTCGAGGTGCTTACGAATATAGTTTGCGTTGAGCACGGCGTCTTCGGTGGCCTGACGCACGCCGGGGCCGTAAGCGAGAATGTAAGCGAGCGCTCGGACGAGAACGCCAAAATTTCCGCTGAAAGCTTTTACTCGGCCGATGGAGTCGGGGCGGATTTGTTCGAGAGCAAGGCGTCCGCCTTCCTTTTCGACGAGAATCGGCACGGGGCGGAACGGTTCGAGAATTTTCTTCATCGCCACCGGGCCAGCGCCGGGACCGCCGCCGCCGTGCGGCGTCGAGAAAGTTTTGTGCAGGTTGAGGTGCATGACGTCGACGCCGAGATCGCCGGGACGGGTTATGCCCGTTAGCGCGTTCATGTTGGCGCCGTCCATATAGAGGAGCGCGCCCTTATCGTGCAGAATTCTTGCGATTTCCGGGATGCGCTCTTCGAAGATACCTAGCGTCGATGGATTGGTGATCATCAACGCGGCGACGTCTGGAGTGACGAGGTCGCGCAGTTTGTCGACATCGATCTGGCCGTGCGATTCGGACTTTATATTTTCGACTTCGTAGCCGGCGATAACCGCCGTGGCGGGATTCGTGCCATGCGCTGAATCTGGAATCAAAACTTTTTTGCGCGGGTTGCCATTTTTCTCATGATAAGCGCGGATGAGGAGGAGGCCCGTCATTTCGCCGTGCGCGCCAGCTGCGGGCTGCAGAGTGATCGCGTCCATGCCGGTGATTTCCAAGAGGCACTTTTCCAAGAGTTGCAATATTTTTAGACAGCCTTGGGAGAGTTCTTGCGGTTGGTAAGGATGTTCGGTGGCGATGCCGTCCAGGCGGGCGACAAATTCGTTTACTCGCGGGTTGTATTTCATGGTGCAGGAGCCTAGCGGATACATGCCTAGATCGATGGCGTAGTTCCAGGTGGAGAGGCGCGTGAAGTGGCGGATCACCTCGATTTCGCTCACTTCGGGGAAGCCCTCGACTCCATCGCGACGGTGATTCGCGCCTAAAGACTTCGCGGGATCGGCTGGGGGGACATCGAGCGGAGGAAGTTCGAAAGCGCGCTTGCCGGAGGAGGATTTCTCGAAGATCAGGCCTTCGTTCTGATTCGTGTGTGTCGTCGCTTTTTTGATTTTGTCGGTCATGATTTCCATTTGCAGCGGACGGGCACGGCGTGCCGTGCCCCTACGAAGCTCAATGCGTTCAAACGGGTTGCTCCAGTGCTTTGCGCAGCGCGGTGGCGAAGCGCTCGATTTCGGCGCGCGACGTCGTTTCTGTTACGCAGACTAGCGCGTGTTTCGTTAGCTCGGGATAGGCTGTGCCCAAGACAAACGGCCCGATGATCTTTTCTCTCAACAAGTAAGCATTGACGATCTTGACCGACCGCGGCAGTTCCACCGTAAATTCGTTAAAGAACGGCGCGTCGAAAGCGCGACGGACTCCCGGAATTTTTTCGAGCTCAGCGAGAGCGAATTGCGCTTTGGAAAGATTTTGGTGCGCCATCTCGCGCAGTCCTTCTTTGCCGAGCAGCGTGAGGTGCACCGTTGCAGCCAGCGCGCAGAGTGCTTGGTTCGTGCAGATGTTGGAGGTAGCTTTCTCGCGCCGAATGTGCTGTTCGCGCGTGGCAAGCGTCAAAACGAAACCGCGGTGGCCTTCGGAGTCCGTTGTTTGACCAGCGAGGCGGCCGGGCATTTGACGAACAAATTTGTCCCGCGACGCAACTACACCGGCAAACGGACCGCCATAGCTTGGTGCCAAGCCGAAGCTTTGGGCTTCCATCGCCACGATGTCGGCTTCTACTGGTGGACGCAGTAAACCAAGCGAAACACCTTCGGTGATGGCGGCAACCAAGAGCGCACCGGAACCGTGCGCGGCGTCTTCAAGGGGGGCCAGCGATTCGATCACGCCGAAGAAATTCGGCGATTGCACGACAACCGCTGCGACATCATCCTTCAGCGCGGCCTGCAGGGCTTTTTGATCGAGTGTCCCGTTCGCAGCGTAACCAATTTCTTCCACCTGCAAGCCGGAATTCTTTGCGTAGGTCTTCAGCACTTCGCGGTATTCCGGATGCACCGAGCGCGCGACAAGGACGCGGCTGCGACCGGTCAGCCGCTCGGCCATCAAGACGGCTTCTGTCGTCGCGGTAGAACCGTCGTACATCGAAGCGTTAGCGACTTCCTGGCCAGTGAGCTGGCACATCAGTGTTTGAAACTCGAAGATGGCCTGCAGCGTGCCCTGCGTGATTTCCGCCTGATACGGCGTGTAAGAGGTGAGAAATTCTCCGCGCTGGATAATGGCATCCGTGACGACCGAGCGAAGGTGATTGTAAACGCCAGCGCCAAGGAAACTTGTATAGCCGCCGGAATTTTCCGCAGCGCGCGCTTTGAAGTAATCGATGACTTCCGTTTCGGAAAGCGGTCCCGGCAAATTCAAAGGTTTGTGAAGGCGGTAACGCTCTGGAATGCTGGAAAACAATTCATCGATGGACTTTGCGCCGATGGCGGCGAGCATGTCTTGCCGCTCGGCAGGACTCTTCGGGAGATAGCGCATCAGGCCGAGGCTTCCTTGCTTTGCGAGGCGATGTAGGCTTCGTAAGCGGCGGCGTCCATGAGGCCGCTGATCTCCGCGGGGTTGGCAAGGCGCACTTTGATGAGCCAGCCTGCAGCGTGCGGATCGGTATTGATTGTTTCCGGTGTGTTGTGCAAAACGTCGTTGGCTTCGACGACTTCTCCCGAAGCGGGAGCGTAAATGTCGCTGACGGCTTTCACCGATTCGACGGTGCCAAAGGTCTTGCCGGCTTCGATTTTCGCACCAACTTTCGGTAGCTCGACAAACACAACATCGCCCAGCTCGTGCTGTGCGTAGTCCGTGATGCCAATCGAGGCAACGTCACCCTTTACGTCAACCCATTCATGCTCTTTGGTGTAGCGATAATTCGCAGGATATGCCATTGGACCACTCCTCGCGTCCCTCGTCAGATAAGAGAGCGCCAAAACTTTACTTCAGACTTTCGCCGCGGCTTGGGGCGCTGCAGCCTTTTTCGCCCGCTTGTAGAACGGCGTCGCAACCACCTGCGCTTTGCACTTCTGCGTGCGAATCTGCACGTAAATGGGTGTACCAAGCGCAGTCATCGTCGGCGGGACGTATGCTAGCGCAATGTTCTTGCAAAGTGTCGGCGATGGCGAGCCGCTGGTAACTACGCCAATTACATCGCCGCTTTCGTTACAGCAGCAATATTCATCGCGCGCGATGCCGCGGTCAACCATTTCCAGCCCCACAAGCGCTCGTGTGACGCCCGCAGCTTTCGCGCGTTCCAAAGCAGCGCGACCGATGAAATCGCCTTTTTCCATTTTGCAATAACGATCCAAGCCCGCTTCCCAAACGTTGATCTTGTCGCTGATTTCGTGGCTATAGAGCGCCATCTTTGATTCAAGACGCAGAGTGTTTCGTGCGCCGAGCCCGCAAGGGATGATGCCAAACTCGCGTCCAGCTTCCATCACCTTGTTCCAAACCATCTCGCTCGTTCCCGCATCGGAAGGAACGTAAATCTCGAAACCGTCTTCGCCGGTATACCCGGTCCGCGCGATGAGCGTATTTTTCAGACCGCAGACAGTTCCATGCGTGAACCAATAGTTTTTGATCACGCTGAGATTTGCGTCGGTCAGTTTTTGCAACAACTCTTCCGCGCGCGGCCCTTGTATCGCGAGCTGGGTGTACGCGTCGCTCAGTTCTTCGACCACGCAGTCGAAGCCTTTCGTGTTTTCGCGAACCCAGTTGATATCTTTTTCGCGCGTGCCGGCGTTGATCACCAGCAAATAGTCGTCCTCGCCAAGCCGATGGACGATCACGTCATCGACGAACGTGCCCTCCGGGTAGAGCATCGCCGAATAATGCGCCTGGCCGATGGCGAGTCTCGCAGCGTCGTTCATGCTGAGATGCTGTACCGCCGCGAGCGCGCCGCCCGCAGTTTGTCCGCTGCGAATCCGGATGTCGCCCATGTGGCTCACATCGAAAACGCCAACACTGGAGCGCACCGCCTTATGTTCTGCAACCAAGCCGCCGCTCGCGGGATACTCGACGGGCATATCCCAACCGCCGAAATTGACCATTTTCGAGCCCAAACGACGGTGCACCGCGTTCAGCGCCGTCTTACGAAGTTCGGTGATGGGAGAAGTCGTAACGGATTCCATTCCGTGTGCTCAAGCAGAAATGCATACTAACATGCGCCTCGAAACGCGTCAAAGAAGCGCGCTGCGCATCAAAAAGCGAAAGCGCGCGTCCAATATAGCTACAATCGATGCAATAGAAGAAACGCCGCATGTGCCGAACGTCTAGCTTGCTGGCTTCTGCCAACGTCAGGTACAGTTTTCGTGGAGGCTTCCATGGCGGGTCCCATCGTTTGCGGACAATGCGACAGGACGGAAGGCAATTGCAACTGCGAAAAATACTGCACGATTTGCAAGGGGCAGATCAACGTGAAGCTTTGCGCAGACGGATTATATTATTGCCCGGACTGCCGGGAAGCTTGCGACGTAGCCCTCGCGAACAACTACAGTGACCGTTGATTTCAAAGTCATTGAGTTGCAGATCGATCCCGATGCGCGGCTGGCCGCTGCAGCAGGGGGAGCTGCTCGATATTTGGCAGAGGCTGCTGGCCTGACGAGCGAAGAGGCTGCCGAGCTACAAAAGTCCATTGTCGCCGCCTGCCAGGAAACATTTGAGAGTTTAACCGGAGAACACCCGCACCTGACCGTGACGCTCATGCGTTATCCGGACCGCATCGAAATCGCGATAGCTCACGAAGGCGACGCGGCGCCAGCTGTGGGACTCGACCGGATTGCAGGGTTTGCGACTCAGGTTGGAGCCGCGGGCGGGCTTGGTGGAGTAGACCGCGTTCAGTATGAAACCCGCGGCGGATTAGCGATCACGCGATTGACAAAATATTTGGGTCATCTTTCGCCTAACCAGTAATTCGCTCTGAATAACAAAAGAGCCGGACACGATACCGTGTCCGGCTCTTTGTGTTTCTGAAGCGTTACGCTTCGCAAAATTACATTTTGAAAGAAAAAGTATTGTGCTTGATGAGCGAGGTCATTTGATCGTCGCTCAGCGACATGTGCAGCGTCACTCGGTCGCCTCCTGGAGTGATTCGTACCTGATCGAGCAGTGCTGCCAGGTCTGGATTGTCTTTTTGCGCTTGATAGCGTTTGTAGAGGAATCCCGCTTGAAGCAGCTGGCCGAGCGTGTTGGCGTCATCGGTTGAGCCGCAGATGGCCTGGACTTTCGCGTCGAGGTCGCTGCCAGCTTCGATATTGATAATGGAGTTTTGCATCCGCATCACGAGCTTCGCGGCTTCGGGGAACTGTTCGATCTCGGGGGCCAATTGCTGCATCGCCAGGCGAGTATAGGCAGGATTGGTGACCAGCCAAACGGAGCTGCCCGTATTGGCTTCATTGATCAAGGAGAAGAACTTGTCGTTGCGGATCAGACCTTCTTCGTCGCCGAAGCGCACGCTGATCATTTTCTCCAGGATGCTCCTGTGGCCATATGCGGCAGTGCTCGCGTCGATAAACACGAAGAAGAGATCGGTAGCGCCGGTTCCGGTTCCAAAAGCATAGAAAGTATAGCCGTGAAAAGTTGTCGTTGGCAGCTTCTGCTTTTTGAAGTATGCAGCCGTCGTGTCCTGATTGAAATTGCCCAGCGCAATGCCAACCATCTGTTCGCCGTTAGGAACCGCGTCCGAGCCCGCAGCCTCCGCCTTGGAAGTCATTCCCTCGGCGACGAGCGCCCAGGCAATCTCATCGACCTGGCTGTTGGGATCGTTGCCGGTCGAAGCAAGAAATTTTTCGAATTGCCGAAACCGTTCTGGGAGCAACTGCTCCTGTAACTGCGGAAACCATTTCAACGTGCGTGCTTTCTTCAAGTCGGCGTATCCAAATTCGCCGACGTCCCTGGGAAACATGCCGATGACGTCCGCGCCAAGGCGGCCGGCCTGCGCGGACTTGGGCAGGGTCAGCGCCAGCACAAGCAAAAAGCCAATAGCGAAGAGTCGGTAAAGTGCCGCCCCGCTGCGTGTCGCTCCTAAACTCGTTTCAAGTTTCATCAAGTACTCCTTTCAACGGCCGGGGGAAGATCTATTCTACGCGGTCGACGAGCGGGGTGCATTCCCCAATCGCTCGCGAAGGGAGGCTATTTTTTCGCGCATCAGCGCCACATAAGCGCTATCGGTAATGCTATCGAGATTAATCTCGACGTTTGCTAAAGCCCCACGTGCCCCCGCCGCGGCGATGTAGCGACCTACTTCCAAGTCTGACTTCATGGATGCGGCTGCGATAGCCTCCAGTTGTCCCAGTCGTTCGAAAAGGGCAACTGTCCGCTCCGCCACCTGCATCGGGACTTCCGCCGCACCTTTCGTGGCGGATTGAATCGAGGTTTCCCGTTTTTGCACTTCCTCGGCATTGCCTTGCGGCAGCTTGAACGCGGCGATTACGGCTTCGTACGAAGCGGCGTCGCGGTCAATAGCTTCCGCGAGTTCGTCCGACGTGCGCCGTAATTCATCAAGTTCTGCAGAGAGCTTGTCGACATGCGCTGCTTGAGACTTCTTTTTGCGGGAAAGTCCCGCGACCATTTGGCCGAGCGAAGCCGCTAAAGCACCCGCCATTGCGGATACGCTGCCGCCTCCCGGCGTCACTGTCGGAGCGGCCACCGCTTCCAGAAATGGGCGCGCTAAGCTGGCGAGTTTGCCGTCTTTGCCTGCCTCGATCGGCGCTCCGCTAAGCGCAGCGGCCAGCTTATTTTCAAACACCTGTGCGGGGGAGAAGTTTTCCAATTGCAGGAAAAAGTCCGCTGCCATCTCGATCGCTTTTTTTGGAATCAGGCCAACGATCTCACTGCCTACCGGTACGACGCCATAGCGTTCCGCTTCGCGCTTGACCATTTCGTAGACGCGGTGCATCGGTGTTTGCTCGAAATCGGTGAGATTGATGGACACTTGCGCCAGATTGCGCGCCTTCAATTCCACGCCCATCGATTTGACGTAACGCATGCCCCCCGACGAGAAACGAATCGCTTTTGCAATTTTATTGGCGATACTGACGTCCGAGGTATTCAGATTCACGTTGTAGGCGATCAGAAATTTGCGCGCGCCAATTACCGTCACCCCCGCCGTCGGGTGCACCTTTGGCTCGCCGACGTCCGGTTGGCGATCGTGATTGTGTCTCATCTCTTCGCGCAAGGCTTCAAACTGCCCGCGCCGGACATTTTCGAGATTGACTCGATCGGGACGCATCGCTGCCGCTTCGTAGAAAAAAACGGGAATCCTGTAGCGCGTCCAGATTTCATGCCCGGTGCGCCGCGCTAGCGCGACACAATCTTCAAGGGTTACGCCTTCGATCGGAATGAAGGGAATAACGTCCGCTGCGCCCACACGCGGGTGCGCCCCAGTGTGCTGCGTCAAGTCGATCAACTCCAGCGCCTTACCCACCCCGCGCAGTGCGGCTTCCGCCACGGCATCCGGCTCGCCCGCCAGCGTGACCACACAGCGGTGATGGTCGCCGTCCATTTCGCGATCGAGCACGTAGACGCCCGGTACGCCGCTCATCGCCGACACAATGGCTTCAACCTTCGCGGGATCTCGCCCCTCGGAAAAATTCGGCACACATTCAATCAGTCGTTTCATCGCAAACGTGTTCCTCGCGTCTCACTTAACCATCATAGGAGATTTTGCACCTCCAGAGCCAACCGCGCGCAATGAGAGTTGCGCAACAGAACGCCGCAGATTTACCCCGATTATTTTGGAGGCTTAATAAAAGGGCTCGGCGGAGGATATCTCTTGTCACCCTTTGGCGGCATGGGACGGAAATCCTTGCTCACCCTGGGCAGCGCCGGCGGCGTGTACTTTTTTGAAGGCATCGAAGCTAGAGGCTTTTTCTCTTCCTTCTTGGGAGCTGGCTCGCCCTTTACAAACCGAACTACCTGCCTGATGAAAAAGATGCTGCCGACGATCCACAGTCCAATAATCCCCGATTCGTATAAGCTGAAGCCGAAGGCCGTAAGAAAAAACGTGGCGACCACGAACAAAATTCCCAAAGCGGGATAAAAGTGCTCCGAAAACAAAGACTTCTCCGGCGTCCTCTTTACTTGCAGGATTTTAATCTTTTTTTCCGGTCTTTTCCGCGAGTTAGGCTTTGGCTTTGTTGGCGGCATGTACCACTACACCCCGCTTGATGGTCATCCAGCAGGTGTTCATCCCAAAATAATAAGGAATTTCGCGGTAATCGGCCACTTCGAAGACGGCCAGGTCCGCCAATTTGCCAACCCCGAGCGAGCCAATGTGCTTTTCCCGTCGCAATGCGTAGGCCCCGTTAATGGTCGCCGCTGTAATGGCCTCGGCAGGAGTCATGCGCAGCTGCGTGCAGGCCAGCGATAAGATCATTGGCATGCTTACCGTGGGACTGGTGCCGGGATTGTAGTCCGTGGCTAGAGCAACGATAGCGCCAGCATCGATTAGTTTGCGGGCGGGAGCGTATTGCTTCAAGCCAAGATGGAAATCGCAGCCAGGCAGAAGCGTCGCGACAGTTTGGGACTGGGCGAGCGCGGCGATGTCGCTGGAATTAATTTGCTCGAGATGATCGCAACTCGCCGCGCCGAGGTTCACTGCCAGTTGTGTCGCTCCCGTGCGCGTGAGCTGTTCGGCGTGCAGCCGGGGCACCAAGCCGTTTTTCACGCCAACTTCTAGGATTTGCTTAGCTTGCTCTCGAGTGAACGCCCCGCGATCGCAGAAGACGTCGCAGAATTCCGCGAGCTTACCTTCCGCCACTTCGGGAATTAGCTTTTCCGTGAGCAGCGCAATGTACTTTTTCACTCCCGCAGGCGATCCGCGATACTCCGCCGGAACAACATGCGCACCGAGAAATGTCGAAAGGATGTCCAAGGGCTGCTCGGCCGCAAGTTCCTTGTGTAGCCGAAGAATCTTCAGTTCGCTCGCGACATCCAAGCCATATCCGCTCTTTGCTTCGATTGTCGTCGTGCCATAGGCGGCGAATTGTGCAAGCGCTTGGAGCGCGCGCAACTTCAGGGCTTCCGAAGTCGCGGCGCGTAGCTTCTTGACGGAATTTAAAATCCCGCCGCCTTTGCGGGCAATCTCTTCGTAGCTTGCGCCTGTGATTTTCAGCTCATATTCTTCCGCCCGGCTGGCGGCGTGAATCAAATGCGTGTGCGAATCGACAAAACCCGGCAGCACCACGCGCCCGCCAACGTCCAATTTTTGCGCAACGAACGCTTCCGGCAGCGCCTCGATTTTTGCGCGGGTTCCCACTGCCGCAATCACGCCATCACGCACAAGCAGCGCTCCATCTTTGATAATGCTGAGGTTCGCGAGCGCCGCACCGCGCCGCGCTCCGTGGCCGCGTAGCGTCAAGAGTTGTGATGCGCCAGTGATGAGCAGGGAAGTCGGCAATGCCCGGCTATTATGCCGGATAGAGCAGACGAGTGCACGGCAGGGTAGGACAGGCATTCCTGCCTGTCTCTTTTTGTGGCCTGCATATGTAAAAAATACCGGACAGACAAGAGTGTCTGTCCTACTTAGGCCGTCGTAGCCTGCCCTTTGTACGCCGGCACAAACACGTCGTGCACAAATTGCTCGAACAAAGTAGGCGTCGAGTTCGCCGCAGACCGAGGCCCCAGCATGCGCATGTGCCCGTTATTCAAAGCATCCGCCATTTCGCAAATAAGTGTCGCCATATTTTTGGACATGCCCATCTGCGTCATTCCTAGGATGACTTGTTCGTTAGGCAGCTGCACATAACTCAGATTTGGCAATCCAACGGCCGCCCCAATAATTTTTGCCATTTGCTCGTACGTAAGATTTTTGTGCCCCTGCAATTCGTGCGACTGGTGGCCAGTGAATTCGAGCTTGGTCAGCGCATCGGCTGCCACTTCGGCGATATCGTAAGTCGCGATCATCGGCAGTTCGAGATCCGCGCGCACCGGCCCAGCCATCATTCCAAAGTTCTTGATGATTCCGGCTTGCGCTAGCACGTTCTCCATGAAGTATCCGGCGCGCAAATAAAGAGCATTAAGCTTTGGGATTTGTGAGAATTTTTCCTCCATTACGTGGAGTCCAACAACAGGCCCCGTCCTGTCCGGTCTATCGGCTCCAAAGCTGCTCAGGGCCACCACATGAGTCACGCCCGAGGCTTCCAGCGCCTTGGCGATCGAAGCCGATGCTGCATCCTGCTCCGCTCGATAATCCGCACTGGCCATATTGGGCGGTATCAGCGCGTACACCGCGCGTGCTCCCGTAAAAGCCGTCGTCAAAGCGGCGGCGTCTGCAACGTTCGCTTCGAACACATCCGCGCCAAGAACCGTAAATCCTTCAAGGCGGCTCTTACTGCGGCCCACCACTCGCACTTTTTGACCGCTGTCGAGAAGCGTCTCTGCGACAATTTTCCCCGTGTTCCCTGTGGCTCCTAAGATTACGTACATGTTTCCTCCTCGATCCACTTTCTAAATGTTTAGGATGCTGTGTCGAGCCGGGAAGGTACGTCCTAAAAGCCTGTCATCATGCTTGCCCTGAGGAACGAAGGGAGCGTAGCGAAGGATCCTGGCCTGGCCGCAAGCCTTTACGGACCGATGAGAGCGGTCACTCAACGAGCCAACAAGGCGCTCTCTGAAAGCCTGCAAGCCCCCTACAACATTGGTATTTTCACGCCGTTCTTCTTCGCGAATGCAATCGCGTCGGGATAGCCCGCGTCGACGTGGCGCGCGACGCCCATACCGGGGTCATTTGTCAGAACGCGTTCGATGCGCGTGGCCATTTCTTTTGTGCCATCAGCGACCGTGACTTGCCCGGCGTGCTGCGAATAGCCGATGCCCACGCCGCCACCATTATGAATCGACACCCAGGACGCGCCGCTGGCCGTATTCACGAGCGCGTTGAGCAGCGGCCAATCGGCAATGGCATCGGAACCGTCGAGCATCGATTCTGTTTCGCGATAGGGCGAAGAGACGGAGCCGCAATCGAGGTGGTCGCGTCCCATCACGACTGGCGCTTTCAACTCGCCACGCGCAACCAGATCATTCAACGCCAGCCCGAATTTGTCCCGCTCGCCATAACCCAGCCAGCAAATCCGCGATGGCAGCCCCTGAAACTTTACGCGCTTCTGCGCCAGTTTGATCCAGCGCGTCAGATGTTCGTCGTGCGGAAACATTTCCAGAACAAGCTGGTCCGTCCGCGCGATATCCGAAGCTTCGCCGGAAAGCGCCGCCCAGCGGAACGGTCCTTTGCCTTCGCAAAAGAGCGGCCTGATGTACGCAGGCACAAATCCCGGAAAGTCATAAGCGTTTCTGACGCCGTGCTCGAACGCGAACGTCCGAATATTGTTGCCGTAATCAAACGTCACCGCGCCAAGCTTCTGCAAATCGAGCATGCCCTGGACGTGCTGCGCCATCGCGGCAAGCGCGTGCTTGCGATACTCCTGAGGATTATTTTTGCGCAGCTCCACCGCCGCTTCGAGCGTCATGCCGTTCGGCACATAGCCTGCGATAGGATCGTGCGCGCTCGTCTGATCGGTCAAGAGATCGGGCACAACGCCGCGCTTTGCCAGCTCCGGAATCAAGTCGGCACAATTACCCACCAACCCAACCGAAGTAGCCTCGCGCTTGCGAACTGCATTTTTCAGGATGCGCAGCGCCTCGTCGAGGCTCGTCACCATAACGTCGCAGTAGCCGCCCTTCACGCGCCGCTTGATGCGCTCCGGATCGACGTCAATCCCCAGAAACGCTGCGCCATTCATCGTCGCAGCGAGCGGCTGCGCGCCGCCCATCCCGCCCATGCCGCCGGTCACCACGAGTTTGCCTGCCAAATCGCCGCCAAAATGTTTTCGAGCGGCCGCCGCAAATGTTTCGTACGTCCCCTGCAAAATTCCCTGCGTACCGATATAAATCCAACTGCCCGCCGTCATCTGGCCGTACATCATCAGCCCGGCGCGGTCCAGTTCGTTGAACTTCTCCCAATTGTTCCAGTGACCCGTCAGGTTGGAATTGCAAAGCAACACGCGCGGCGCATATTCATGCGTCCGGAAAACCGCAACCGGCTTCCCCGATTGCACCAAAAGTGTCTCGTCCGATTCCAGCGCCTTCAGCGACCGCACCATCGCGTGAAAGCACTCCCAATTCCGCGCCGCCTTCCCCGTCCCGCCGTAAACCACCAAATCTTCCGGCTTCTCGGCAACCTCGGGGTCGAGATTGTTCATCAACATCCGCAGCGCCGCTTCCTGCTGCCACCCCTTGCAGGAAAGCGTAGTCCCGCGCGCCGCGCGAAAAGGTCCTCGCGACAAAGCTCCGTCAGCCACCGTTCCAGAAAGCGTAGCGCTCATGAAGAAACTCCGCGTTCATCTTAACGCAGCGCTCCCATTCGCACCACACTGGCCGGGCGCGCAACTCTGTCGCGTTGGACACCCACAATATCGGGGCAGTACGTCAGCTTCCCGTTTTGCGACTAGTTGTGAGTTGACATTTGCGTCGAGCAATATGACGTTTACGACAACGGTAATTTCCTCAAGATAAAAATCGTGTCACACTCGCTAACGTAAAAGACAAGCGTCTGGAGTTGCGACAGCGTGCACGCTAAAAACAAGATTCGCGCCTTAATACTTGGCCTCGTGCTCCCGTACTTCGCCGTGGTGATGTATTTCGTTCTCCGCATACAGGATCATCCGCTACCAACTTGGTTCCCCTACTTTGGCTTGGCCTATCTACTGGGAAGTGTAATTGTGTTGATAGTGGTTAGTCGAAGAATCGCTCGTGGTGCGCAGCGATAGCCCTGAGGGCATGGGCGGGATACATTATCGCCGTTTGGTGCGCATCTTTTCTGTGGTGCGCTGTTGAAACAATCAAAGGAAAACTTGAATAGCGAGGTTAACTAACTTTCAGCAGTGCTTACTCTGTGGAGGCTGAATGACAACCCCACACCTAGAATTGAAGGACAGTGGCTGACAACATTATTCCTTTCGTAGTTGTGTTTTGCGAGATTGCGCTGTGGTTCGGCACCTGGGGGATTTGGAAGCTGGTTCGCACGCGGCAAAAGTTATCTCGGCTAGAACGGAGCCTCCGCTGGGACGAAATAGAAGGCACCGTAAAGAGTAATGCTGTCGTTTGGGCTCACGTAGAAATAATTTACGCTTACGAGACTCCCGATGGCCACTTCGAAGGTAAGGAAGAAATTAGTCTTCCAATGGTGCCGTTTCGAGGTCTAGCAGCCGCACAAAAACTCAATGAGGCGGCCAAGTCAGTGATGACTGATTTTCCTCCAGGTCAAACTGTAGTGGTCAGATACAACCCGCAGAAATCTAGCGAATCTGTCCTCCTCGCAAAGGCAACGTAGGCTAAATGCAAGGTAGTCGAAAAAGGAGCGAGAAATGGGAGGCGACAGATTCACTCTCCGTACGTGGTTCATGATGTTCGTGGGGTTTGCGATAACGATCCTGTTCATCATGAGTTCCACCGCGCTTTGGAGGCGCAACTTCCGGGAGACGATTTTATTTCTCTCCTTGGGAGCCATTCTGGCATTCCTGTTCTACCGCAAGAGGCTTACGGTCTTGGCAGCTGGGGCATGCGCGTTGATTGTGGTTAATGGTGGCTTGACCGCGGTCTTCCATCCGAGCGTCGTGGGAATATTGCTCACGGTTGCCTCGGTTGTCGGTTTGATTTTCTTCTGCCAGCGTGTAGGAAAGCAACACCCTGGCGTTTTGCCTGATGATTGGCAGAGGGTATTTGACCAGCCTGATTAACCGCGAACTGACCACCAACACTACCCGAGTTGGATTGCGCACCGAAATGGCCTAGGGTAGAGTCAAAGATTCCGATGAACTACGGCACCCTTCCCTCGCGATTGCTAAACGCCGTCGACTCCCTGTCGAATCCACGCGCACAAATGTTTCGCGCCGCCGACGGCTGGCAGTCCATCTCCTCCGAAGAATTCCTGCGCCGCGTAGCTGGTCTTTCCACAGCCTTCGTCGAACTCGGCGTTAAGCCCGGCGACCGCGTCGGCCTCTTCGCCGCCAATCGCCCCGAGTGGCACACCGCCGACTTCGCCATCACCGGCGCGGGCGGCGTCACGGTTCCCATCTATTTCAACGAATCGCCGGAGCGCATCACTTATATCCTCAAACATTGCGGCGCAAAGTTCGTCTTCGCCGCAGGCGCGGCGCAAATGCAAAAGCTTCAGGCCGTGCGCCCACAGCTTCCCGAGTTGGAGCAGATCATCCTCGCGGATTGCGGATCGGACCTGCCCCCGGATTGCCTCCGTTACGAAACTCTGATCGCGGCCGCTGGCGGAGCCGATGTCGCCGCCTACCGAATGCGCGTGTCGCAAGTCCTGCCCGGCCAACTCGCTTCGATCATCTACACGTCCGGCACAACAGGCGAACCCAAGGGCGTTATGCTGACGCACACAAATTTTTGTTCGAACGTCACAGACTCCTGCGCCAACGTGAAATTCGATTCGAAGGATGACGTCGCCATCTCCTTCCTTCCACTTGCCCACGTCTATGGCCGCACCCTCGACTACGTTCATCTCTTCCATGGCATAACCATTGCTTACGTCGAAGCTGTCGAGCAGGTCGCGCAAGCTCTCCTCGAAATTCATCCCACGCTGCTCGCCGCCGTACCGCGCGTCTTCGAAAAAATCTATGCCCGCGTCATTGAGCAGGGAAGCAAACTGACCGGCACCGAACGAAAGATCTTTGATTGGGCGATGGAAATCGCAGGCCGCTCGGCAATGTGGCGTTCCGGAGAACAAAACGCCGGCTTAGGTGTGAAGCTCGCCTGGAATCTCGCCGACAAGCTTGTTTACTCAAAGATTCGCATGGGGACCGGCGGAAAGCTCCGCCTCGTTTTTTCCGGAGGCGCCCCGCTCGCCAAAGAGTTTGCGGAGTTTTTCTGGGCGGTCGGCGTCCCGATTTATCAGGGCTATGGCCTGACGGAAACTGCTCCTGTTCTGACTTCCAACTATCCGCAAAACAGAATGGGCAGCGCGGGCAAGCCGATTCCCAACGTCGAGCTGCGAATCGCGGAAGACGGAGAAATCCTCGCGAGAGGTCCATGCGTCATGCAGGGTTATTACAAAAGCTCGGAAGCAACGCGCGAAGTGCTTAGCGCCGACGGCTGGTTCAGCACCGGAGACATCGGCCACCTCGACAAAGACAACTATCTATTCATCACCGACCGCAAAAAAGACCTTATCAAGACTGCAGCGGGAAAATTCGTTGCGCCGCAACCTATTGAAAACGCCCTGAAGACCAGCCCATTCATCCTAAACGCCATGGTCGTCGGCGACAGGCGCAAATTTATTTCAGCGCTGATCGTTCCGAATCCCTCAACGGTCTCCGCGAAAGCCGCCGGGCAGGGAATCAAGTTCTCTTCCAACAAGGAAATGGTCACGCACCCCTGGGTGCGTCAGCTAATCGAGACCGAAGTGAAACGCCTGACAGCAAATCTCGCGCAATATGAATCCATCAAACGCTTTGCTCTCCTGCCCGAAGACTTCACCTTCGACAACGGCGGCCTAACGTTCACCCTGAAACTCCGCCGCCGCGTAGTAGAACAGCAGCTTCACGACGTCATCGAACATCTCTACGCCGACGTCTCAGACCCGCGCCCCATCCTCCAAAACTAATACCCGCCATTTGGAGGGGGAGGGGCCCGATTAAGGTCAACCATCCGAGGCAGCCGCCGCGCCTCGCGCCGCCTTAGCCTGTCATCCTGAGCGAAGCGAAGGACCGTGCCCGGACCTAACTCCAGTCACACGCCATAAGACCAGCCACGCAAGTAGCACGAGCCTCGCCGGGAGCTACCGTTTCTTAGATCGGCTTACCATCCGCGTCCAGCAACCGAATCTCTCCGAGTCCCAACTCTTTAATCCTCGGTTCGATCTTCGCCCGGTCGCCAACGATGACCCAGATCAAATTATCCGGATGCACGACCGTCTTGGCAGCCGCCGTCATATCAGCCGGTTTGAGCGCGCGGATCTTGGTCGCCATCGTTTCGTAGTAGTCGTCTGGCAATCCGAAGTGCACCAGGTCGTTGATCGAATCGCCGACAGCTTCCTGCGTTTCGCGCGAGCCAGGCAAACTGAGCGTCTCATTGTTTTGCACGTTTACGAGCTCTTCCTGCGTCAGAGGCCGGTCCGACAAAATCGCGCGAAATTCTTTATTAATTTCCGCCAGCGATTCTTTGGTTTTGTCCGTCTGCACTGGAGCGACAGTCATCCACGGCCGCTGCTCCCGCGCAGGAAATAGCAACGTGCTTGTGCCGTACGACCAGTGTTTGTCCTCACGCAGGTTTGCATTGATACGCGCCATGAAAAGTCCGCCCAGGCCGTCATTCATGGCCTGAATCGCTAACTCGTCTGGATTTGCGGTCGGCGGCGCGATATTGCCCACCATGATGATGGATTGCTGCGCGCCCGGCTTGTCGATCAGATAGACCGTCGACTTCGCGGCCAACGGTACGCTCGTGAATTTTTTCTGCGGGGTCGGCCCTGGTTTCCAACCCGCGAAAAGCTTCTCGAGTTTCGGAGTAATTTCGGCCAGCGTGGTATCGCCCGCGATCACCAGCGTGGCATGGTTCGGCTTGAACCACGCGTCGTGGAATTTCACCATGTCTTCGCGCGTCATTTTTTCGACGCTCGCCGTCGTCCCCGTGCCCGTCATCGGGTTTCCATATGCGTGCCCTTCTCCATAGAGGAGCGCTGGAAACACACGCAAGCCCATTTGCACCGGCGTCGTTTTCTCGCGCTGGATTCCAGCGATCTGCAGCCTTTGCTGGCGCTTAAAGTCTTCCTCCGGAAAAGTCGGATTCAGAATCACGTCTGCATAAAGTTCAAGCGACGGATCAAGCTTCGATTTAAGCGCCGACAGCCGCACAATCGACAAGTCCAGATTCGAGAACGCACCAATCTGCGCGCCGAGCAACGCCTGCTCGTCGCTGATCTGCAGCGCGGTTCGCGTTTTTGTGCCGCCGTTGAGCAACGCCATCGTCATGCTCGACGTTCCAGGCGTTGCGGATTGATCCGCCGCGTAGCCTGCATCCAAGTCCAGCCAGAAAGTAACCAGTGGCACCTCATGACGCTCCGCAAGAATCACTTTCAGCCCGTTGGAAAGCGTGGCGCGCTGCAGTTTGGGCAGCTTCAACTCGGGAGCCGCACCAATTACGGGAGCTTTCGAGCGATCCGCTCCAGTCGCGTCCGCTTTGTATTGCGGGAAGGGCTGTACTTCAAGCACGTACACGCCGTCGATAAGCCAACGATTCGCGGCGGCTTTTACTTCCTCTGGGGTAGCATTCTGAATTCTCTTGAGCGAAATCTTGTAAGCGTCGGGACTTCCCAAATATGTTTGGCTCTGCGCCAGTCGGTCGGATTTGCCTCCGAATCCCCCGATTCTTTCAATTCCACGGACGAAACTCGCTTCATGTTGCGCTTTTGCGCGCGCCAGTTCTGCTGCCGTCGGCCCGTCCTTCAGGAATCTGGCCAATTCCTCGTCCAAAGCTTTTTCCACCTGCGCCAGGTTGCCGCCGGGTTTTGCGGATGCCTGCACTCGAAACTGCCCGCCGATTTCGTTCAACGACACAAACGCATTGGCATTCGTTGCAATCTGATCGTCATAGACAAGCCGCTTATAGAACCGCGAACTTTTCCCGGAGCTCAGCACGTCGCTCACGAGATCAAGATAGTCCGCATCCGCCGTCCCGTATTCCGGCACGTTCCAAACCTTATAAATCCGCGCTTGCGGCACGCGGTCTTGCACAATCTCCCGGTGTGTCCCGGTCATTTTGGCGACCCAAGCTTCCTGATGCGCTACGGGGGGACCCGGAGGTATATTGCCGAAATATTTTTCAACCTTTTCTTTCGCGGTTTTTACGTCGATATCTCCGGCCAGAACAATCGTCACATTCGAGGGCCCGTAATACGTCTTGAACCAATCTTTTACGTCGTCCATCGACGCCGCGTTCAGATCCGCCATGTCCCCAATAACGGTCCACGAATAGGGATGCCCCGCAGGATACGTATTCTGGGTGATCAGTTGAAACGCCACGGCGTAAGGTTGGTTCTCTCCTTGCCGCTTTTCGTTTTGCACCACGCCGCGTTGCAAATCGAGCGTTTTCTGATCCAGCGAGCCGAGCAAGAATCCCATGCGGTCGGACTCCATCCAAAGTGTGTAGTCCAGGGCCGACGTCGGAACATTTTCAAAATAATTCGTACGATCGTTGTTCGTAGTGCCGTTCAAATCCGTTGCGCCGATTTTCTCCATCGCATCGATATAGCGGCCGGGCGAATGCTCGCTGCCGCCAAACATCAAGTGTTCAAACAAGTGCGCGAATCCAGTTTTACCCGGTTTCTCATTTTTCGAGCCGACGTGGTACCACGTGTTGATTGCGACGATAGGCGCTTTGTGGTCTTCGTGCACGATGACCGTCAAGCCGTTATCCAGCACGAATTTCTGAAACGGAATATCAATGTCGCTGCTCTGTGCGCGCGCTCCCGCGGCAAACACGGCAATCAATAAAATGAAAACTGTAGTTCTGAATCGCATCGTCCCCCCTGAAATCTTTAACGGCCGGCCTGATATTTCCGAACTTGGAACGCACCACCGCAGCAACATAAGACGAAAGGAATATAGAAGCGCTACTGGCCAGAGGCCACCCCAGACAATTTGCCGTTTCCTCAGTATCGAAAATTCCTGCCGGAAAGTCTATGCCTCGTCGAAATATTTTCTCAGGTTCTTTCTGTCAGGGGGCTTCCATGGCTCTTAATGTTTTTGTTTTTCTCTTCGGAGAGCCATCAGCCCTGCGAGCCGAGCGATTTACGATTTGTCGCCAAGCCTGCGGAGGTCTAAAATCTCAGTGGGGATACCAATGTCAGATGAACTGATCATAGCCGGCCGCGCCTTCAAATCCCGCTTGATTGTGGGAACTGGCAAATACCGCAGCTTTCCAGAAATGGCTCTCGCTCATGCCGCGTCTGGCGCGGACATGGTGACCGTCGCCGTCCGCCGCGTGAATCTCACCGACCGCTCCAAAGAATCCCTGATCGACTACATCGACCGCGAAAAAATCTTCATCCTGCCCAACACCGCCGCTTGCTACACCGCCGACGAAGCCATTCGCACCGCACGGCTCGCGCGCGAGGTCGGCCTTTCCAACTGGGTCAAGCTCGAAGTCATCGGCGACCAGCAAACCCTTTTTCCCGATACCGAACAACTCATCGAAGCCACGCGCGTCCTGGTAAAAGAAGGCTTCGTTGTTCTCCCCTACACGAATGATGATCTGATCGCCGCCCGCAAACTCATCGATGCAGGCGCCGCCGCCGTGATGCCGCTTGCCGCTCCGATCGGCTCCGGCCTCGGCATTCAAAATCCTGCCAATCTCCGCATCCTTCGCGAACGCATCACCGAAGTTCCAATGATTGTCGACGCAGGAGTGGGCACCGCTTCCGACGCCGCCGTCGCTATGGAGTTAGGCGCCGATGGCGTCCTGATGAACACGGCTATCGCTGAAGCCGCTGACGCCGTCCTAATGGCCGAAGCCATGCGCGAAGCCGTCTCCGCAGGACGCAAAGCCTGGCTCGCCGGCCGCATGCCCAAACGCCTTTATGCGTCTGCTTCCAGCCCACTGAGTGGCGTCGTCCGCTAAACGAGTACAAAATCACGATAAAGGGATTGCTGCTTAAATCGATTTTTGAATTTCTATCTCTTAGGTTGCGAGCGGGAACTTTGCGGTGCTTCGAGCCGTATCTGCTAATGAATATACGAAGTGAAGAGCGGCTGAACCATCGGAGGTGAACGTGAAACGAATCTGCGTCGCAGTCTTCATCGCTACTCTGGCAAGCGCGACGATCTCTGGAGCGCCGCAGAGCGCTACTTCCATAGCCTCTGCCCCGGACTCGGGGCCCGTCATCCAGATCGAGGACGTCACCCTCTTCTACAAAGTCTACGACGCCGCTGGCGGACACCCCACCGCCGATCAACTTCAGCACGACTATATCGATGCCGGTTCAGACGGTCTTCATCACCTCGCCGATGTGCGGCGCGTCACTGGAGAGGCCATCGCGAAAAACTTGGCCGCGCATCCCGAAATGTATTCGGACGCCAAGCGTTGTATGGCCGTGTTGCCTCGCGTGCGTGAACGCCTGCAGACCGCGCTCCTCAAACTGGGTCAGCTCTATCCGGAAGCAAAATTTCCGCCGGTGACAATTGCCGTCGGCCGCGGGAAACCTGTGGCTATAGGGAGTCCCGTCTCCGGTATCCAAGTCGGCTTGGAGGCCCTTTGCGCAACGAACTGGCTCAATCCCAACGTTGAGGATCGGTTTGTGCATGTGATCGCTCATGAATATGCACATGTCCAGCAAGCGCGCTCTCTTGTAGATGACGAGCATCCTAGCGTACTTGAAATGTCTTTGATTGAAGGTGCTGCCGAATTCACGGCCGAGCTGATTTCCGGTGAGGTTTCCAATTCCCAATTCAGAGAGTCAACGAAGGGCCGCGAATTGGAGATTGAGACGGCCTTCGTCCCAGACGAAGACAAGACCGATATCTCCAAGTGGCTTTACAACTCCACGCTGGAAAAACCCGGCGACCTCGGCTACTGGGTCGGCTACCGCATCGTCAAATCCTATTATCAGCACGCCACCGACAAAACCCAGGCTCTTCGCGAAATCTTGCAAATGACCGATCCAAAAGCCTTACTCGCCAAGAGCGGCTGGTATCCCGGCATTCAGCTCGAATAAAGCGCGCTCGGCAGATTCGTTCGATAAATTATTTTTTGAGTTGGCTTGTCCCGTTCGGCGGGTGAGGCTTAGCGATGATCGCTCGAGGTTATCTCATAATTGGTTTTTAGGAGGGCACGGCTTCAGCCGTGCCGTAAACGGAGCGGAAAAGGTGGGCTTTAGCCCCTGAAGAAATTCTTCGCTTCTTGCCAGATCCATTTATGAGACGAGTTCTAGAGTACGCCAGCCTGTGCGCGCAGAAATAAATTGAGGAGACAGAGTTTAATCCGTCTCCTCAAAATGTTTTTGCGTTTCCTTATTAAGTCGAACTCAACTGTATCGCTCTCAGCCCAGGCTGAACACGTTTAATACCTGCCAGGATGATCGTGACGCCAGTTCCAGTAGTCGCGCTGCTGTTCCTTGCTTAGCCGGTTGTAGTCGCGATACTCGTAATGCCGCTCGCCGATCCATACTCGATACGCGCCTACTTCTCCGCCGTTCCAGGTGTGGTAATCCGCATGATATTCGTCGTAGTACCGCGTGTGCGCGGCGCATCCGCTTGCAAGCACCGGCGCAATCATCGCGGCACCTAACACCAGGGGCCCCAGAAAACCCTTTATTCGGAACATTTCGCAATCCTCCTTAGGACTCGTAGCTTCTCATCGCCGTTTCTCGCTGACGATACAGCGATTCCTGTAAGGCGGCCGGGGGAATTACAGGGCCTTGTCGTCAGCTATTGATAAAACACGGGAAGCGCTGCCAAGTTGCGATTTGCACCAAATGTTTTCTGAAAATTTCCGACTGAAACGAAAAGCAGCTATGCTTGCGCCGCTTTTCTCGCCTGTTCCGCGTCGTAGCTTTCGCCGTAAATGGAAGGCACTTTTGCTCCCATACACCGCAAGTAAGAGCTGAGTTGCCCGCGATGATGAATGGTGTGATGAGCTCCTAACATCAAAAAGGTTACCGCTGGCCGTTGAAACAGCCCGCGAAAATCCACCATCTTCATCAACTGATCGCTCGTCAATTTCGACAGCGCTTCCAGTCTCTCGGCATAGGCCTGCTCATACCATGCCGCGATTTCGGCCGGTGTTTTCAACTCCGCGGGGAGCAACGCGCCTGTTTCAAATTTTCCATTGATCGCGGCATCCGCGAAACGAACATCCGCCGCTGCGATATGCCTCACTAGCTCATTCGCGGTTTTGGATACCGGGTCCGGCCGGTAATCTGCCTTATCTGCCGGGACCGCTTCGATCACTTTCTTCGTCAACTGGCTCTCCATCTTCAATGCCGGCAAGTACAATCCGTGAAGCAAGAACGTCGCATTTTCCGCAGTCATCTCTTTCATTTTTGTTCCTCTCTTCTAACAGTCAAGCTTGGCCCAGTATGGCGCTCCGTTGGATGCAAGATATCCCAAGCCGTTTCATAGCGCAGACCAAATGCCTTCTAGTACCCGCTTCGTATAGTGCAGCTAGCCATAACTGTTCACAAGGTCAGGATATCAGCAGCACACAGCGCCGTCGTTCTATCCACTGTCGAGGCGTGCTCCTTCCTCATAATTGTTCACGGCCAAACAGAGGGCAGTAGATAAGGACGGTCGATTTTGATGCAACTCACTTTTGCCAAAAGAGTCAGCGAATGTCCGGTCTGCGAGAGTTCTTCGGTGCACAGGTCCAGGAGAAAAGGCTTCGTCGAGCGGGTCTGGTTCCGTCTTGCATTTGTTTGGCCCTACCGCTGTGAGGATTGCGACTCTCGATTCTGGGGTTTCCGTCGCACCGATCCGGCCAGCCACCGCGCGCTTGTCCCCGGATTGTCCGACTTCACGCAATAGCTCGGCGTTCGCCATTTCCTGAAACCGCCGCTTCAACAAGTCCAAGCCTTGTCCGAAGAATCTGCCGTTCATTCATACCGGAGCGTCTGAATCGGATCCACCTTCGTCGCGCGCCTCGCCGGGATGTAGCAGGCTGCCAGCGCAACTCCGAAGAGCACCGCAGTCACGCTCGCAAATGTCGGCAAGTCCGTCGGAGGCACTCCAAAGAGCAAGCTCGCCATCAGCCGCGTAAGGAAAATCGCCAGCAGCAAACCGAACGCAACTCCTATCGCAATCATCCCCGCCCCTTGCTTCATGACCAGCCCGAGTACATCGCCCGTTTGCGCGCCCAATACCATGCGCAATCCGAATTCCTTTGTCCGCCGCGCCACCGAGTACGAGACCACACCGTAGATCCCTACCGTCGCAATAGCCAGTGCGACAGCGGAGAAAAGCGTCAACAACATCGTCAGAAATCTTGGCCGCGCCTGCGCACGGGAAAGCACATCTTCCATGAGCCGCACATCCGCGAGTGGCAACGACGGATCGATTTCGTTCATCTGCTGGCGGACTTCTCCCACCAAGGACCGAGGGTCGCCGCCCTGCGCTCGCATGACCACGAACATATCCGAATTGCCCTGCCCAGCAGGTTGCTGGTAAGGCAGATACAACTCCGTTCCCGCCGGCCGGTCCAGCCCGGCGTTCTTCACGTCGTCCACGACTCCGATTACGGGGCACCACTCTTTTGTTCCACCCGGACGGATTCGCCGGCCTATGGGGTTTTGGTTCGGCCAAAAAGTAGCTGCCATCGCTTTATTGATGATAGCGACCTGAGGTGCATCTTTTCCGTCGCGGTCGTCAAACAGACGGCCATCCACCAGCCGGATTCCCATCGTCGCAAAGTAGTTTTTGCTTACCGCCTGATAAAAATCCACGTTCTGAATCGGCCCGTCTTTCGTCATGACGAATCCTTCGATGTCGGTATCGTTCATATTCGGCGGTCGCATCGGCGCCAAGCCCGAAACTAAAGCGGCCGATTGCACTCCCGGGAGATTTGTGAGCCGTCCGTCTAACCGCGTCCAGAATTCTGTCATCTTTGCCGCATCTGTATAGGTTCCGCTGGGCAGCGATACACGCATCGTGATTACGTTGTCTGGACGAAGTCCGGTGTGGACCTCCTGCAGCTTCCAGAAAGCCCGCAGCATCAACCCGCAGCCGATCAGCAGCACCAAAGCCATCGCCAACTCGCCCGCCACCAAAGCCCGGCGGAAAAACTGCGCGCCGGCCGCAGCCGTCGTACTCCCGGCCGTGTCTTTCAGCGATTCGGAAATTCCGCTCATAAAAAGGGGGGCAAGCGGCGCCAGGCCAAAAAGCACTCCTGTCACCAAGCTAGTCACCAGCGTAAAGGCGAGCACTCGCCAGTCCATCGCAATTTCATCCGCGCGCGGTATTCCACCGGCGTTCGTGAGCTGAACCAGTCGCACACCTGCAAATGCCAGCCCTACGCCTAGCAGACCGCCACAGAATGAAAGCAGAATTCCTTCGGTCACAAATTGCCTCGCCAGTCGACCCAGGCTCGCGCCCAGCGCACCACGAATGGCAATTTCCCTGCGGCGCGCTTCCGCGCGTGCTAACAATAAATTCGCCACGTTCACGCTCGCGATCAGCAGAACAAAAGCCACCGCCCCCAGCAGCACCAACAAGGCTGGTCGCACACCTGAAACAACTTCCGCTTGCAGCGGAAAACTCACGATCGTGTGATTCTTAGGGTCAAAGCTGTGCGTCTTCGGGGCCTTGTGCTCCCCATACGATTGCACTAAGGCCGCCAGTTCACCCTGCGCCTGCGCTGCGGATACACCAGGCTTTACGCGGCCCAACAGATAATAGTTGTGTGAACCGCGGCCGCCAGGCTTCGCTGGGTCGAGCTGCAAAGCAGACCAGACTTGCGGCGGATCCTGTTCCCCTGGCGGAAATTGAAATCCCTTAGGCATCACGCCGATGATCGTGCACTTCAACCCATCAAGCCGCGTTTCTCGGCCCACAATGTTTGGATCTCCCGCGAATTCGCTCTGCCATGTTCCGTAAGAAATGTCTGCGACGACCGCAGCTCCCGGCACATCGTCCGAGGCTGAGATCAAACGCCCGTGAATCGGAGTCACGCCTAGCGATTCGAGAAGTCCGCCGCTAACGTAGGCCGCTGTCACATGTACTGGCTGCGTTTTGCCCGCTAGATTCGCGCCGCCGGCAACCCACACGTCCATCGACGCCCAAGAGTGCGTATCACGCTTCAAGTCAATAAATTCCGGCCCGGAAGTCCAAAACCGATGCAGTCCGCCATTCGGAAACGTTGGAAACTCCGTGTAGATGCGCACGAGCTGCTCCGGATGTGCATAGGGAAGCGGCTGTAGCAGCACGGCGTTCACCACGGTAAAAATCCCGGTGGTAGCTCCAATCCCCAGCATCAGACACAGCACCGCAGCCGTCGTGAAACCGAGATTCTTGCGCATCATCCGCAGCGCAAACTGGACATCCTGCCGCAACGTTCCCATCGAGAACCTCCACTACCTATAAATACGTTCGAATCGGACTTATGTTCCGGCCGCTTGCAACTCCAAACACAACAGACGGCCCAGACACGCCTTCGTTTCGTCTGGGATGAAGCGTCACATTTTCGGCGCGTCGCGTATGTTTTCTCACACGCCCGACCCGTTTTGAGGCCCCAGGAGTGAAGAAATCCAGACTTGTCCAGGGCGGTTTGTGATGCTAAAATGTATCACATGAAGAAAGCCTCTGTTCGTGACCTGCGTTATCGCTTCTCGGTCGTAGAGAATCTCCTGCGTGAAGGCCACGAGATTCAAATCACCAAGCGCAAACGGGTCATCGCTCGTCTCCTGCCGCCCGAACCCGTAGTACCCGTCCAAATGCCGGACTTCCAGGGTCGTATGAAAAAAATCTTCGGCAAAAAACGCCTCAAAGTTTCCGGTGCGGAGTTGATAGCTATCGATCGCGAGGATCGCTTTTGACTGCTTTCGCCGACTCGAGTTTTCTTTTCTCGCTGTATGCTCAGGACGCGAATTCGGCAGCCGCCATAGCACGCGTGAAGTATGCTGTTGCGCCTTTGCTCTCCACAGATCTTGGAGAATTGGAAATAACGAACGGAGTTGCGCTGCGACTCTTTCGAAAAGAGCTTCGACCAATCGAAGCCAGGAGTGTCTTGGATCTGTTTCGCAAGGATATTGAAACTGGAGTTGTGCGCATCATTCCGCTGCCCTCCTCTGCCTACCAGCAGGCCGCCCAAATTGCTGCCCGCCATACTCCCGCTCTGGGCACAAGAACACTCGACGTTCTGCAAGTAGTCTCCGCCTTAGTATTGAAGGCGGACACCTTTTTCACCTTCGACCAAAAACAGGCCAAACTCGCTTCCGCTCTCGGGCTACGTGTTTCCTAGCCTGTTCTTGGGATTCGATCCAGCTCGCGTTAATTCGCTCTGGCCGCCAAGGTGTCACCCCGTTCTGAATAAGAAGTGCCAAGTCACGTCTACCAAAGCATGCACGATGGCCGAAGCAAAAATCGAACCGGTCTTGCGCCATGTCCATCCATAGAAGATCCCTGCGATCGACGCCAGAATCACGTACCGCCAATTCGGAAACCCTAAGTTCGTAATGTGCGAAAAGCCAAAAAGCATTGACGCCGTCCACCACCCCGCTAAATCGCTTTTGCAAGATCGCGACAGCATATTTTGCAGCAACCCGCGGAACAGAAACTCTTCCGGCCAAGCCGTGAAAAAGAAAATTCCCAAGGAAGTGAACAGCAATGAAGACCATGCATGCCATTGTGGCGCAAACGAAATGAAGTGCATCGCCGTCCCCAGCGGAATGGCGATACATCCAAACACAGCGAAGCTGCCAAGAACGTAAAGTCCCCAGTTCCGGCCCCAGCCAATGGAGTAGCCAATACCGTCCAAGCGCCGCAGCAGTAAGAACACCGCCAGCGCAACGTTTACCGCCAGCAGCACAGTGAATACGTACGCGAGGCGCCCGCCCGGATATGGCCAAAGCCAATGCGACGGACCAAACTTTACTGCCACCCAAACGCCCGCGAGCGTCAAAAAATCCTGCCAAGTTCCTCCGGGTTTGCGCTCCGCGGAAGCCGTCAGCGCCATCGGCACAAACACGAGACATCCCACAGCCCCAGCACGCGCCAAGCTGAAAGTATTTGTCCCCAGCCCGTAAATCAGGTATGCAAGGAACGCGGCGGCGCCCAGCGCGATGCCTCCGCCGGGCCCGAAGCGCGCGGCGAGGCCGTCAGCAACGCCGCGTGCCGCAAAAAGCAGCATCACCAGAAAGAAGAATGCAAATGCCGTCAGCGTGGCCGCAAATTCTCGGCCGCCATAGCCGTGCCAGGTGGCGTAAAACGTTCCTGTAAGGCACAACCCGGCCCACAGGCCGAGCATCGGAAGCACACCGAGTTGGCGCGTCGCTGGCAAATGGCAGGCTCAACTTTCAAAAAGAAAGAGAAGATTGTAGCGCAGACACATGGCATCCCAAATCGAACCCAATCCCATACCGAACTCCACGCGTTTCTCTGAAATGATTTTTCCGTGCAGCGGCCGCGCGCGATGAAGCGTCTCTCCTACATCGATTGGATGCGCGGCCTGGCCTGCGTCCTAATGTTTCAAACGCACTGCTACGACTCGTGGCTCAGCCCGCAAGCACGAAACTCCGCGCTCTTTGTTTGGTCGCAACTCGGTGGAACGCTTCCTGCGCCGCTCTTCCTATTTCTAGCAGGCGTATCCTTCGCGTTGGTCACAGAACGCCTCCGCGAAAAGGGTTCAGCGACTGGCGAAATCGCAAAAACAACCATCCGCCGTGGCGCGGAGATTTTCGCCTTGGGCCTGCTCTTCCGAGTCCAAGAATACGCACTCGGCTTCCGCTGGGTTCCATGGACCGATCTCTTCCGCGTCGATATCCTCAACACTCTCGGCCTCTCGATGATGTTGATGGGCGTCCTCTGCTGGCTCAGCGCCGATCGCAACCCAGTCAACGCCCCCGCGCCGCCGCAATCCATCTCAGCCTCGCGAACGCGCGGAATCTTCGCCGGCCTGCTCGCCGCGACGCTGATAACCACGGCAACGCCTCTCCTCTGGACCACACATCGCCCCTCGTGGCTCCCATGGCCGCTCGAGTCCTACATCAACGGCGTCCACGTCCTCGGCAAGCCTCAACACTGGCTTTTTCCGCTTTTCCCATGGTCGGGTTTCGCATTTGTTGGCCTAGCCGTAGGCTTTTTCCTTTTCACAAACATCGCCAAGCGTCACGAAGGTCCAATTTTCGCAGCCCTTGGTGGGACAGGCATTCTTGCCTGTCTCCTTTCCATTCAATTCAACAACTCGCTGTTCCAACTCTATTCTGTCCAAGACTACTGGCACACTAGCCCGAGCTTTTTCCTAATGCGATGCGGCGTCCTTCTGATTATTTTATTTTGCGTCTACGCCTGGTGCCGCTGGGGACTGGCGCAAATGGGATTCAGTCCCATCATCCAGCTAGGCAAAACCTCATTGCTCGTCTACTGGGTGCACATAGAATTTGTCTACGGCGTGCTATCGATTCTCCCCAAGCACCAATGCAGCATCCTCGAAGCGACTCTCGGCCTAGGCGTCATCTTCGTGGCCATGCTAGGGCTTTCGGTGCTGCGCACCAACTGGAAGGATCGCCACGCGAAAGCGCAAAAGCCAGCTGCCGCAGCGGTTTTGACCTAACAGGTCAGCCTAAAAATAAAACTTCAGTAGGGAATTGGTAGGTAGGAAATTATGCTCGGCCAAAATGTTCGTCTAACGTTTTACAGTGGGACTCTGATCCAACTGCTGCCCCTGCGGAATCCTGATGATAATCTCGCCAGGTCTTGCCAACCCCAGATCATCGCGCGCAATCTTTTCGATCAATCGAGGATCGCTATTCAGATCCTTCACTTCCTGCGCCAACTCCGCATTTTCTTTGCTCAGCACATCGAGATCGGCCTTCACCTTCCTGATCTCGCTCTCCGTCCGCCGCATCGCCAAAAATCCGTGCGTCCCAAATACGTCGTGCACAATCATCACTAAAACCAGCAAGCCCAGAAGCCCGCGGCCATACTGCCGCATCAGCGATCGCATCTTCTCTTCGACCGGCGCCTTCTGCAATTTTTTCTTCAGCCTTCCAATACCCACTTTGTCGCCTCGCCCGTCAATTTCGCGGAAGCCGCAGCGCTATTCGCCTCCACGTACAAGCGCAACAGCGGTTCCGTCCCGGACAGCCGCAAAAGCATCCACGAACCGTCCTCGAAACTGAATTTTGCACCGTCGGTACGGTCAATCGATACAACTTTCCGGCCCAGAAGTGTCGCAGCGTCCACCGCCACCCTCTTTACCGCATTCGCCTTTTGTTCGTCGCTCAAGTGCAAATTTTCGCGCACCGGCCAGAATTCGCGGCCCACTTTCTTAAACAGTTGCTTCACTTGTTCGCCCAGCGAAGCGCCCCGCGCCGCAATCATCTCCGCCACCAAGAGACACGCCAGGATTCCATCTTTCTCCGGTACGTGTCCGCGAATCGTCAATCCCGCGCTCTCTTCCCCTCCGAGCGCAATCTTGTCCTCGCGAATCAGCTGCCCGATATATTTAAATCCCACCGGCGTCTGATACGTATTCTGCCCGTGCGCTTTCGCGGCCGCATCAATCAACTGCGACGTCGCCACGCTCCGCGCCGCCGCCATGTTCCATCCGCGCGTCTCCACAATGTAATCGTAGACCAGCGCAAGAATATGATTCGGCTGAATCCAGGTTCCATCGCGATCGATCATGCCAAAGCGATCCGCGTCACCGTCTGTGGCCAACCCAGCCGCCGCGCCCGAATCCAAAACCGCTTTACGCAGCGGCGCAAGATTCTCTTCGCTAACGTCGGGCCCTGTCCCATCAAACAAACAATCCCGATTCGTTCGCATCGCCTGCACTGCCATACCGTGCTCCGCGAGCGCCCCATCCAAATATCCCGCGCCGCAACCGTGCAGCGCGTCCGTAACGAATTTGACGTTCGCTTTTCGCAGCACGTCGAACCGCACCAACTCGCCCAGCCGCTTCAAATAATTTGCGCGAAGATTCACCGTCTCGGTCTTCACCCCGCCCGAAGGCACTGCCGGCGAGGTAGGGTACGCGCCATCCTTAGCGATGATTCTCGCCACGCGCGCCTCAATGTCCTTCGTGACCTCTGGGAGCGCCGGTCCCGCATCCGCGGAAGAAAATTTCAAGCCATGATATTGCGCTGGATTGTGGCTGGCCGTGAAGTTGATCGCTCCATCCAGCTTCGACCGCTGAATCTCGAACGCCACTGCAGGCGTCGGTGTAAACGTCTCGCAAAGCAAAGTGCGAATCGCATGCTCCTGCAAAATCGCCACCGCAAGCTGCGAAAACTCCTCCGAATAAAATCGCGTATCGTAGCCGACCAAAATCGTCGGGTTCTTCGCCTTACTGTTCACGTGCTCCGCGATCGCAGTGACCACCAGCCGCACGTTCGCAAACGTGAAATCGTCGGCAATCAATCCGCGCCATCCGGACGTGCCGAACTTGATCGGCGATGCATTCAATGTAGGCGAAGCGCTCATAGCGTCGTATTCTATCCGAGTTTTTCCAATACCGAAGCGCCTATACGTTTCTGAGGCATTGCCCACGTTGTCCGGGCAACGTCCAGGCCGTCTGGGCGAAGATCGTCAATGTAGGGGCGGGGCTTGTTTACCCTGAGTTTCGAAGGGCCCCTCCCGCCTTTCATCATGCACCGCATTCACTTATTGGAGGCCACCCCATGAAACCCGCCGACACCTATCGCCTGGTTCTAGTCACCTGCGCCAACCCCATCCAGGCGAAACTCATCGCGCGCAGCGTCATCGAAAAACGCGTAGCGGCCTGCGTCAACATTCTCCGCAGCCCCGTCGACTCCTACTATCGTTGGAAAGACAAAGTGGAAAAAGCTCGCGAATACATTCTGATGATCAAGACCACCGAACGAAAGCTAGCTGGCCTGGAAAGGGAAGTAAAACGCCTGCACAGCTACGAAGTCCCCGAATTCATCGCCCTACCAATCGTCGCCGGCTCGAAAGCCTACCTCGACTGGCTCAACGAAAATACGTAATGCCTTCCAGGGACCGCTGCCTGGGTACAGCGTTTCTTACTCACTGCTCACTACTCACTTCCTTCTCACACGTACAAAAGCGCCTGATCCAAATCCGCCATAATATCTTCCACGTCCTCGATCCCCACCGAAATCCTGACTAACCCGTCGGTAATGCCAATCCGCTCCCGCACTTCTACCGGCATCGAAGCATGTGTCATCTGAGCGGGCAAAGAAACCAGTGTCTCGACTCCCCCCAAACTCTCCGCCAGCGAGCAAAGCTTCAACTGATTCAAGAATCGCCGCGCCGCTTCCAGCGAACCCAAGTCGATCGCCAGCATGGCTCCCGGGCCTTTTTGTTGGCGCCGCGCAATATCGTGCTGAGGATGTGTGGGCAATCCGGGGTAATACGTCTTGCGAACCTTGGGGTGCGCGTCCAGATGCCGCGCCACGGTAATGCCGTTGGCGTTGTGCTGCAACATCCGTATCGCCAATGTCTTCAGCCCTCGCGAAATCAAAAAGCAATCCATCGGCGCCAATCCCGATCCCGCCGACCTCTGAATAAAATAAATTTTCTCCGCATCCTCTGGCCGCGTCAGCACCACCGCTCCGCCAGTGCAATCGCTATGCCCGTTCAAATATTTCGTCATCGAGTGCACGACAATCTGCGCGCCAAGCTCGATCGGCCTCTGCAAATACGGGCTAAGAAACGTATTGTCGACCGCCAGCGTGACATTCCGTTCGTTAGCAAGCTTCGCGATGGCTCCAATGTCCGTCACACGCATAGTCGGATTTGTCGGCGTCTCGATATAAATCAGCTTGGTATTTGGCCTCAATGCCGACAGCACGCAAGCCGGAATCGACGTATCGACGAAACTGAATTCCAATCCAAAGTGCACTAGCAGTTGCGTCGACAGCCGGTACACGCCGCCGTAGACCGCTTCAGACAACACGATGTGGTCACCGGGCCGGTAAAGACGGAACACCGCGTCGATCGCCGCCATTCCCGAAGAGAAAACGTACGAACTATGTCCGCCTTCCAGTTTCGCGACGGTACGTTCCAGAGCCTTCCGGTTCGGATGGTTGGAGCGCGCATAGTCATAACCCTTGTGTTTGCCAAGCTCTTCGTAGACGTACGTGGACGTCTGATAGATTGGCGCAACGATCGCACCCGTGGCGGGATCAGGCTCCTGCCCAACGTGTATGGCGTTCGTGGCAAATCCCATGGTGATCTCCTCTTACCTCGCGAGCCTTATCCCTTGCGCCTCGCCTGTTGCAGCACGCAAAGTCTGCTGCCGTTCCCCTGCAATGTGTAAGTTAAGGGATTCGGGGCCCATCGCTGCGCTTGCGGTTCTCAAATGCGTGCAGGGCAGATTCTTCCGAAGTTACAGGACCAAAACCAGCGAGTCAATTCCGCCGCAACGGCCTGTTGCCTGGAACACATTGCATAGCCTTCGTGAAGGCGCCGATATCTTAAATCCTCTCGACCGGCGCGTCGTCCGTCCTTGCGCGTCCTATGCTCCGGCGCAAACTTTGTAGGGGCGGGGCTTGCCCCGCCCGCAGCTTTCCCGGGCGTGTCGAGCGGGCAGCACACGCCCCCGCGTTTGCATCTTAACTCCAAGCAGAGTAACTTGACGCCATAGCGTATTTCCATGACGGATGGGGCCACAGGAACATGAAACTCACTCGCTCAAGATTGGGTAGCTTTTTTTTCATTTTGCTGGCCGCAACTGCATTGAGTGTCGCTGCTCAGGACTCGCCAGCGCCTCCGCCGAAAGCTCCCGCGCAGTCT
>Ga0210388_10000379_pt1 | contig 37223 bp, 20 predicted proteins | sample IncBWC19OmetaG_FD_155485 | JGI IMG/M metagenome (GOLD analysis project Ga0210388, IMG submission 155485) | Forest soil microbial communities from Barre Woods Harvard Forest LTER site, Petersham, Massachusetts, United States - Inc-BW-C-19-O ...
GACTTAGCGGCGGTGCTGCAGAGTTCGCCGTCGCTGGTCTGAGCGCCGCTCATTGCTCGCGGCTCATTGCGCCAGATTGCTGCGTCGACCACCGCCGCAATACGCGGTGGATGGCATCGAGCCCATCGGTGAGCGCCGCCGGGCCCGGCTGCAGGATGAGAGGCGATTTGATTTCGTGCAATTCTCCATCGCGCACCGCCGGCACTGCCTCCCAGCCGGCGCGGGCCGCCACTTGATTCGGGCGGAAGCGCTTGCCGCACCAGGATCCCAATATGACATCCGGGGCGCGGCGTACCACCTCGCCGGCATCGCCCAGGATGCGGTCCTTGGCCAGGGCGCAAAGCGCGCGCTCCGGGAACACATCATCGCCGCCCGCTATGCCGATCAGTTCGCTGACCCAGCGAATGCCCGTGATCAGCGGCTCGTCCCATTCTTCGAAGTAGACTCGCGCACGCCGCGGCAGCAATGCAGCTGCCTGGCGCACGCGCTCGATGTGCGCTTCCAGTTCCGACGCGTAGCGCTCGGCCGCTGCTGCCGCACCCACCAGCGCGCCAAGCCGGCGCACATAGCCCAATATCCCATCGACCGAGCGATGATTGCTGATCCAGACTTCGATCCCGCTTTTGATCAACGCCTGCGCTATATCGGCCTGAATATCCGAGAAGCCGATGACGAAGTCCGGCTGCAACTTCAGAATCCGCTCGACCTTGGCGCTGGTGAATGCCGAAACACGGGGCTTTTCGCGGCGTGCCCGCGCCGGACGCACGGTGAATCCGGATATGCCGACGATGCGCTCCTCCATGCCAAGCGCGTAAAGAACTTCAGTGGGCTCTTCGGTCAGGCAAATAATGCGGCTGGGATAGCGCCTGTCCATGCCTGCCTAAAGCACACCCTCGGCCAGCGCGCCGCGCGCACCGTGCACGATGCTGTGCGCCAGTCCCGCAGCCTGCGACAACACGTAATCCGCATAGAACTGCGCGGTTGAAATCTTCGCCTCGTAAAAGGCGGCAGCGGCGTCATTGCCCGAGGATGAGCCCAGCCGCCGCTGCGCGATCAGGGCCGAGCGCAACAGCTGCCAGCCGCCCGCGACGCTGCCGAACAATTTGAGCATCGGGACGGCGCCAACCGAAACGCCGCGTATGTCCGTTGCGTAGTTCTCCACCACGTAGCGGATCGCGTGTTCCAGCGCATCCAGGCTCTGGGAGAACGTCGCAGCAGGCCGCGCCAGTTTCTCCACGCCGGCAAGCGTGGCCGCCAACGCTCGCATTTCAGCGATGACGGTGCGCGCCGCGCTGCCGCCGTCGCGCGCCAGCTTGCGGCCGATCAGATCGTTGGCCTGTATGCCGGTGGTGCCCTCGTAGATCGGCGTGATGCGCGCATCGCGTAGAAACTGGGCGGCGCCGGTTTCCTCGACGAATCCGACGCCGCCATGCACCTGGATGCCCAACGAGGCAATGTCGACCGAGTTTTCGGTGCACCAGCCCTTGACCACGGGAATCATCAGGTCCGCGAAGGCCTGATGTCGCTCCCGCTCCGCGGCGCGCGGGTGCAAGCGTGCCGCGTCCAATGAGATCGCGACCACGCCGGCAAGCGCGCGCATCGCCTCAGTGTGCGACTTCATGATCATCAACATACGGCGTATGTCGGGATGCCTGACGATGGCCACGCGAGCGCCCCCGCGTAAACCGGCTTCCGTGCCTTGGACCCGTTCGTGCGCATAGGCCAGCGCTGTTTGGCAGGCACGCTCGGAAATGCCTACGCCTTCGAGGCCCACCGAATAACGGGCCGCATTCATCATGATGAACATGTATTCCAGGCCCCGATTCTCTTCGCCGACGAGTTCCGCGACGGCGCCGCCGTTCTCTCCGAAGGCCAGGACGCAGGTGGGGCTGCCATTGATTCCGAGCTTGTGTTCGATGGATACGCAGTGAACGTCATTGCGCGCTGCCAGCGAACCATCGGCATTGACCAGAAACTTTGGCACCAGGAACAAGGAAATACCTCGGACACCGTCCGGGGCTCCAGCGACGCGCCCCAGCACCATGTGGATGATGTTGCCGGTCAGGTCGTGTTCTCCATAGGTGATGAAGATCTTCTGGCCTGTCAAACGATAACGGCCATCGCCGCTGGGCACCGCCCGCGTGCGCACCGCCGAAAGATCGGAGCCGGCCTGCGGTTCGGTGAGATTCATGCTGCCGGTCCATTCGCCGCTAACCATCTTCGGCAGGTACTTGTCTCTTTGTGCCTGCGAACCACGCAGTTCGATCGCATCGATCGCGCTGCGCGTCAGCATCGGACAAAGCGCGAAAGCCACATTGGCGCCGTTCCACATCTCCTCGACCAGCGCCGATAAGACCCTGGGCAGATTTTGGCCGCCGAAATCCGCCGGACACGACAGCGCGTTCCAGCCGTCGGCGACGAAACGCGTGTAGGCTTGCTTCCAGCCCGCGGCGGTCAGCACCAGGCCTTCCTGCCAGCGCGCGCCTTGTAGATCGCCGCTGCGATTCAACGGCGAAAGCACCGAGTTCGCGAATTTGGCGGCTTCATCCAGCACCGCTTCGGCCAGGTCCAACGTGACCTCGCCGAATCCCGGCAGCTGCGCCAGCAGCTCAAAATCCACGAGCTCGCGCAGCACGAATTTCATGTCCGCCAACGGCGCCTGGTATTCGCGCATAACTCAAGAACCTACATGTTGCGCCGGTAGCGGCCGCCGACATCGTACAGGGTGTGCGTCAGCTGGCCGAGCGAGCAGCCGCGCACGGCTTCCATCAGCACTTCGAAAGTGTTGCCGTCCGCGATCACCGTGCGCCGCAGGCGCTCCAGCAGCTGTGCCGAGTGTTCGGCATTGCGCTCCTGAAATTGCTTGAGCCGCTTGAGCTGCGACTGCTTTTCCGCGTCGGTGGAGCGCGCCAGCTCGATCGCCTGCGGCGCGGCTTCGCTGTGTGGATTGCGGAATGTGTTGACGCCGATGATGGGATACGATCCGTCGTGTTTCTGGCGCTCGTAGAACAGCGACTCTTCCTGGATTTTGCCGCGCTGATAGCCGGTTTCCATCGCACCGAGCACGCCGCCGCGGTCGGCGATGGCATCGAATTCCTTGAGCACCGCCTCTTCGACCAGGTCGGTCAGCTCGTCGATGATGAAGCTGCCTTGGTTGGGGTTCTCATTCTTGGCCAGGCCCCATTCGCGATTGATGATCAGCTGGATCGCCATGGCGCGCCGCACGCTCTCCTCGGTGGGCGTCGTAATCGCCTCGTCATACGCATTGGTGTGCAGGCTGTTGCAATTGTCGTAGATGGCGCACAGCGCCTGCAGCGTGGTGCGAATGTCATTGAACGACATTTCCTGCGCGTGCAACGAGCGGCCGGAAGTCTGCACATGGTACTTGAGCTTTTGACTGCGCTCGTTCGCCCCGTATTTGTTCTTCAACGCAACGGCCCAGATACGGCGCGCGACCCGGCCGATCACGGAGTATTCCGGATCCATGCCGTTGGAAAAGAAAAACGACAGATTCGGAGCGAAATCGTCGATGTGCATGCCGCGCGCGAGGTACGACTCGACGTAGGTAAAGCCGTTGGCGAGCGTGAACGCAAGCTGCGAGATGGGATTGGCGCCGGCCTCGGCAATATGGTAGCCGGAGATCGACACCGAATAAAAATTCTGCACCCGGTGGCGCACGAAATACTCCTGCATGTCGCCCATCATTTTCAGAGCGAACTCGGTGGAAAAGATGCAGGTGTTCTGGCCCTGGTCTTCCTTCAATATGTCCGCCTGCACGGTGCCGCGCACCGTGCCTAAAGTCCAAGCCTTGATCTTCTGGTACTCGTCCGCAGTCGGATCACGGGCGTTTTCCCGCTGGAACTTCTCCACCTGCTGATCGATGGCGGTGTTCATGAACATGGCCAGAATCATCGGTGCCGGACCATTGATTGTCATGGACACCGAGGTGGTTGGCGCGCACAGGTCGAATCCCGAATACAGCACCTTCATGTCATCGAGCGTGGCGATCGATACGCCTGAATTGCCAACCTTGCCGTAAATGTCCGGGCGCGGGTCCGGATCCCAGCCGTACAGCGTCACCGAATCAAAAGCCGTCGACAGGCGGTGCGCCGGCATGCCTTCGGACACGCGCTTGAAGCGCTGGTTGGTGCGAAACGCATCGCCCTCGCCTGCGAACATGCGCGTCGGGTCTTCGCCCTCGCGCTTGAAGGCGAACACCCCGGCGGTGTAGGGATATGAGCCCGGCAGATTTTCCTTCAGCAGGAAGCGCAAGGTCTCACCGTCATCTTCGAAGCGCGGCAGGGACACCTTGCGGATCCTGGTGCCGGAGAGCGAGTCGTGAATCAGGCTGGTGCGAATCTCTGTGTCGCGAATTTTCACCACGTACTCGGGCTGGGCGTACAGCTCCTGGGTCTTCGGCCACTGCTCCAGCAACTTCAACGACGCCGCAGTGAGTTCGCTGTTCTTGGCCGCGATCAGTTGGTCGAAACCCGCCACAGTCTGGCCTGCGGCCGCGAACAAACCCTTGGAAGTGCGCAGCGACTGGCGCTCGCGCGCAATGCGCGCCTGGCGTGCCAGCGACTCGTGGAACTCGCGCAGCATCTGGGAAATCTCCGCAAGATAGCGCACGCGCTCCGGTGGCACGATGGCGCGGCCGCGAGAGGAGGTCTTCAGCGCGACTTGCGGTAATTTGCTGGTTCCGGTTTTCAGGCCCTTGTCCTGCAAGCGCCGCAAAATGGCCTGGTAAAGCGCAGTAACGCCGTCGTCGTTGAAGCGCGAGGCCATGGTGCCGAATACCGGCATGCTCTGCGGGCTTTGCGTAAACCATTCATGGTTGCGCTGGTATTGCTTGCGCACGTCGCGCAACGCGTCCTCGGCGCCCTTGCGATCGAACTTGTTGATCGCGACAAAATCCGCGAAATCCAGCATATCGATTTTTTCCAGCTGCGAAGCCGCGCCGAATTCCGGGGTCATGACATACAGCGATGCATCGACCAGCGGTACGATCGCCGACTCGCCCTGCCCGATTCCGGAGGTCTCCACCACGATCAGATCGAAACCACTGATCTTGCACGACGCCAGCACCTCAGGCAGCGCAGCGGAGATTTCCGTGCCGGTATCGCGCGTCGCCAGCGAACGCATGAAAACCTTGTCCGACTCGATCGCATTCATGCGAATGCGATCGCCGAGCAGCGCGCCGCCAGTGCGTTTGCGCGACGGGTCGATCGAGATGACAGCCACGCGCAGCCGATCATCCTGATCGAGCCGCAGTCTTAGAATGAGTTCATCGGTGAGCGAGGATTTGCCCGCACCGCCGGTACCGGTTATCCCTAAGATGGGGGTTTTTATGCCCGCAGCCGCCTGCAGCACTGCCTGGCGCACGCGCATCGGGTATGCCCGATTTTCCACCGCGGTGATCACGCGTGCCAGGTGCCGGCGATTGCCCGAGCGCAGCGCATCCAGGGCATCTGCTTCCGCCGGCGCCAGCGCGGACAAATCGTAGTCGCTGGCACGCATGACATCGTCGATCATTCCCTGCAGACCCAGCTTGGCACCGTCTTGCGGCGAATACAGGCGCGTGACGCCATACGCCATCAATTCCTGGATTTCGGACGGCACGATGACGCCGCCGCCCCCGCCGAACACCTTGATGTTCTCGCCGCCGTTCGCGCGCAGTAGGTCCATCATGTATTTGAAGAATTCGAGATGGCCGCCCTGGTAGGAAGTGATCGCAACCCCCTGCACATCCTCCTGCAGGGCGGCATTCACGATCTCCTGCACCGAGCGGTTATGACCCAGGTGGATCACCTCGGCCCCCGAGGCCTGCAGCATGCGGCGCATGATGTTCACCGAGGCGTCATGGCCGTCGAATAGCGACGTCGCCGTCACGAAACGAATTTTGTTCGTCGGCTGATATGTCGCCGGTTTGGCGGCGATGGTGACGGCGTGCATAAAACGGCCTCGCAGCTCTTAGGTGAGTCTGGATCAGGGCTTCAGCGGGCTCATTTTAAAGAACCCCGCCTGCGAAACAAATGACCAAACCGGACGTCGGCGATGAGAGAATTTGCAACATTTTCAGTGCCTTGTTCACTTTTCCGCCACGCTTTGATCGCGCGCGGCCGCAGGCCAGTTCGGTACGCGCTTTTCGATGAAAGCCGCCACCCCCTCCTGCGCAGCGGCTTCGATCATGTTGCAGGCCATCGCCTGGCCGGCAATCCGGTACGCTGGCGCTACGCCTAACTCAAGCTGGGCGTAGAACAAGGACTTGCCGGCCGCGATCACCTCTGGGGGCTTTGCGGCGATCGAGGCCGCCAGCTTCAGGATCTCCTCGTCGAGTGCCGCCGCCGCGACGCAGCGATTGACCAGCCCTCTTTGCATGGCCGCCTCAGCATCGATGAACTCGCCCGTTACCAACATTTCAAAAGCCGCCTTGCGACCCACATTGCGCGACAGCGCGACCGATGGCGTGGCGCAGAACAGGCCGACGTTGACCCCGGAAACCGCAAAGCGTGCATCGGCGGCCGCGATCGCGAGATCGCACGCCGCGACCAGTTGACAGCCGGCCGCCGTGGCGATGCCGTGCACGCGCGCGATCACCGGTTGCGGCAGAGATTGGATCCGCATCATCAAGCGACTGCAATCGTCGAACAGCCGCTGGTAGTACTCCTGAGATGGGTTGGACTTCATCTGCTTCAAGTCGTGACCGGCGCAGAATGCCTTGCCGGCGCCGCCCAGCACCACGACCCGCACCGCAGAATCCGCAGCGATCGTATCGAGGGCGGCGCACAAGGCGCCCAGCATCTGCTCCGACAGCGCGTTGTACTGGCCAGGACGGTTGAGAGTCAGCCACGCAACGCTGCCCTTGCGCTGAACCGTAACCCACGGCGCATGATCAACCGAATCGGTCGATGTGTTCATCGGGAAACTCCTTGCGTATAGCAGTACTCCTCGAACGCGTCGCAAGCAAGCAAAATAGCGTCGCGTTCAACCCTGGTTGCTACGGTATCAAATTTGGCGAGTCGTCTGATCGTCCGATGTTGTTTACACTGCGGGACGCATTTTTTGTCGGGAGACCCAAGAACCATGAAGACTCATGCCCGCGTCGTTGTCATCGGCGGCGGCGTGGTCGGCGTAAGTACGCTGTACCATCTGGCCTTGAAGGGCTGGAGCGACATTGTGTTGCTCGAGCGCGCCGAACTCACCGCTGGATCCACCTGGCATGCGGCCGGTTTGCTGCCCCTGTTCAACATGAGCTACACGGTTGGACAACTTCACAAGTACTCTGTGGATCTCTACAAACGCTTGCCGGCTGAAACCGGACAGGACGTGAGCTTTCACGTCACCGGGAATCTGCGCCTGGCCACCTGCAGCGAGCGCATGGATGAATACCAAAAATATTGCGGAACGGCGAACACCATCGGCGTGCCGTTCAAGGTGATCACCCCCAAAGAGGTGCGCGACTTGTGGCCGCTGATCGATCTCGGCGATGGCGTCGCCAGCGCGAAGATCGTCGGTGCTCTCTACCACCCGGACGACGGCCATATCGCGCCGGCGGACCTGACCATGGCGCTGCGCAAGGGCGCGCGCGCGCGCGGCGCGGAGATCAATGAACAAACCGAGGTCACGGCGGTGAAGCGCACGCCTGCCGGCGAATGGCATCTGACCACCAACAAGGGCGAGATCATCGCGGAGCACGTGGTGTGCGCCACCGGAAATTACGCCAGACAAACCGGACGCATGTTCGGTCTCAACGTGCCCTCGATTCCGGTCGAACACCACTACATCGTCTATGACCAATCGCCCGAACTCAAGGCCTACCGCCAAGCCGGCGGCCGCGAGCTCGCGGTGTTGCGCGAGTCCGATCAGTCTTATTATCTGCGCGAGGAGCGCATGGGCTGGATCTTGGGTCCCTATGAAGCGGGCGCGCCGGCGCGATTCGCGGACGGCGTTCCGGACTGGTTCGGAAAAAATCTGTTCGAAGGCGATTTGGATCGCTTGCTGCCGCACGTCGAGGCGGCGCAGCGCCGCGTGCCTTCGCTCGCCAACTGCGGCATCAAGGACATCGTCAACGGCCCGATAGCCTATACGCCCGATGGCAGCCCGCTGATTGGACCGGCGTGGGGCGTGCGCAATCTGTGGTTGAACGAAGGCCATAGTTTCGGCATCACGGCCGCGGGTGGCTCGGGATGGCAGCTTGCCGAATGGCTGGTCGAGGGCGAACCCGGCATCGACATGCTGGCGGTGGATCCGCGCCGCTACGGTCCCTACACGGCCAAGCGCTATGTGGTGCAGAAGAACGAAGAAACCTATCGCAACGTATTCGTCATCCATTTTCCCGATGAGGAGCGCCCCGACGCCCGGCCCGCAAAGACCAGTCCGGTTTACGACAAATTGGCGCGCATGGGCGCGGTGTTCGGACAGCGCTATGGCTGGGAGCGCGCCAATTGGTTCGCGCCGCCGGGTGTTGCGCCGGTCGATCGATGGAGTTTCCGCCGCTCCAATTACTTCGAGCACGTAGGCCGCGAAGCGCTCAACTTGCGCCGGCACGTCGGGGTCATCGATCTCACCCCGTTTACCAAGCACGAGGTGGGGGGTCCGGGCGCGGAAGCGTGGCTCGATGGGCTGGTTGCCAACAAAGTGCCAACCAAGGTCGGCCGCATCGCGTTATGCCACGCATTGACCCGGCGCGGCGGCATTCGCACCGAGTTCACCATCACCAAGATCGCGGAGCAGCACTACTACGTGGTGAGCGCAGGCGCCGCCGAGCGCTATGACAGCGACTATCTGCTGAAACAGCTGCCGCAGGACGGCAGCGTGACATTGCGCAACATCACGATGAGCCGCGGCTGCTTCGTGGTGGCCGGACCGCGCTCGCGCGAGGTGCTGGCGCGGCTCACCGACGCGCCTCTGGACAACGGCTCGTTCCCGTGGCTCTCCGGCCAGGTGACGGAAGTCGGACTTGCCACCGATGTGTACTTGCTGCGCGTGAACTTCGTCGGCGCATTGGGGTGGGAGCTGCATTTCCCGATTGAATATGCGCACCACCTGTTCGATGCACTATTCGCCGCGGGCAAGGATTTCAACATTGCAATGGCCGGCATGCGCGCGATGGAATCGCTGCGGCTGGAGAAATCCTACCGCATGTGGGGCAGCGACTTGACGCCGGACTATACGCCCTATGAGGCGGGACTCGACCGCTTCGTGCGCCTCAACAAAGGAGCGTTTGTCGGCAAGGACGCACTCGAACGGCAGCTCGCAAACGGCGTGCCGCATCGATTCATCACCTTCGAAGTTCACGGCGTCAAGGATGCCGACCCTCTCGGCAACGAGCCGCTGTTCGATGTTGACGGCAACATGGTCGGGCGCGCCACCGCCGGCTACTACGGGCACACGCTGCGAAAAAGTCTGGGCTTAGGCTATATCAAACCGCAATACGCTGCCGTCGGCACCGACATCGGCATCGAGATTCTAGGCGAGCGCAAGCGCGCCACGGTGCTGGTGGATTCGCCGTATGATCCGGACAATAAGGATCTCAAAGCCTAAGTGAGTACGGGCGCGACATGAGCAAGCAAGCGTTTTCCGGACTGTCGCTCATTTGGCGCGGCCTCAATCGCCATCGCGGCTGGCAGAATCAATGGCGCAAAGCCGTTCCCAAGCCGCGCTACGACGCGATTATCGTCGGCGGCGGCGGACATGGCCTCGGGGCCGCCTGCTATCTGGCACAGGAACACGGCCTGACCAACATCGCGGTGCTGGAAAAAGGCTGGATCGGCGGCGGCAATACCGGACGCAACACCACCATCATCCGCTCGAATTATCTCTTCAATGAAAGCGCCGCGCTCTACGATCATTCATTGAAAATGTGGGAAAACCTCTCGCAGGTTCTCAATTACAACGTCATGTTCTCAGCCCGAGGCGTCATGATGCTCGCGCACACGGTCCACGACGTCCAAACCTCCAAGCGCCATATCCACGCGAATCGCTGCAACGGCGTCGACAACGAATGGCTGGACCCAGAGCAAGCCAAGGAATTTTGTCCGCTGCTCAACATCCAGGACAACATCCGTTACCCCGTCCTGGGAGCGGCGCTGCAGCGCCGCGGCGGCACCGCCAGACACGATGCCGTCGCCTGGGGCTATGCACGGGCCGCCGACGCACTGGGCGTCGACATCATCGAGAACTGCGAAGTTACCGGGATTCGCTGCGACGCGCGCGGCGTCGCGGCACTCGAGACCACCCGTGGTGTGATTGAATCGCGCAAAGTCGGAGTATCGGCAGCCGGCCACAGCAGCGTGGTCTTGAGGATGGCCGGGGTGAAGCTGCCGCTGGAAAGCTTTCCCCTGCAGGCGCTGGTTTCCGAACCCATCAAGCCCGTGTTTCCGTGCGTGGTGATGTCCAACACGATTCACGCGTACATCAGCCAGTCGGACAAGGGAGAACTGGTGATCGGCGCGGGCACCGATGCCTACACCTCGTACACCCAGCGCGGCGCATTGCACATCAACATGCATACCCTGGATGCGGTTTGCGAATTGTTTCCCACCTTCCGCCGCCTGCGCATGCTGCGCAATTGGGGCGGCATCGTCGACGTGACTCCCGACCGCTCGCCGATCATCGCCAAAACCCCGGTGCCGGGTCTGTACGTGAATTGCGGTTGGGGGACCGGCGGCTTCAAAGCCACCCCCGGTTCGGCGCATCTGTTCGCGTGGACCATTGCCCGCGATGAGCCGCATCCGATCAATGCGCCGTTTACGATCGAGCGTTTTCGCGATGGCAACTTGATTGATGAGGCCGCGGCGGCTGCCGTGGCTCATTGAAGACGCCGTGCTGCTCATCCCCTGCCCCTTCTGCGGCGATCGCCCTGAAATAGAGTTCACTCATGGCGGGCAGGCTCACTTGGTCAGGCCGGCGCAGCCCGCCGATCTCGACGATCAGGCGTGGGCGGAATTCTTGTACATGCGCACCAATACCAAGGGTATTCATGCCGAGCGCTGGCGGCATGCGCACGGTTGCGGACAATTCTTCAACGCGCTGCGCGATACCACCACCGATCATTTTCTCGCCGTCTACAAGACCGGCACGCCGCGGCCGGCGACATGAACGAATTTCGCAACGCAAGCGGTGGGCGTATAGACCGCGCGCAGCCGCTGAATTTCAAATTCGACGGCGAAAGTTACCGAGGATTCGCCGGCGATACTCTGGCCTCGGCGCTGCTCGCCAACGGCGTGCACTTGGTGGGGCGATCGTTCAAGTATCACCGCCCCCGCGGCATCCTATCCGCCGGAGCCGAGGAGCCCAACGCGCTGGTGACGGTGATCAGGGATGCTGCGCGCTCGACGCCCAACCTGCGCGCCACGCAGGTCGAGCTGTACGAAGGATTGATTGCGGAAAGCCAGAATCGTTGGCCGAGTCTCAAGCTCGACTTCGGGCGCATCAACGATGCGCTGTCGGCATTCTTTCCCGCGGGCTTTTACTACAAGACCTTCATGTGGCCGAAGAAGGCCTGGAAGGCGATCTACGAGCCGCTGATTCGCCGCGCCGCGGGCTTAGGGCGCGCCCCGACGCAGCCGGATCCTGATCGCTACGCGCACCGCTATGCACACTGCGAGGTCCTCATCGTCGGTTCCGGTCCCGCGGGGCTCGCGGCGGCTCTCAAGGCGGCCGAACTCGGCGCCCGCGTCATCTTGTGCGAACAGTCGAGCGAATTCGGCGGCAGCTTGCTCACCGACACCGCGATGGTCGACGGTCAGCCGCCGGCCGCATGGGTACAGCAGGCCGTCGCAACTCTCGCCCGAAATCCGCGGGTAAGCTTGCTCGCGCGCACCACGGCCTTTGGTTATTTTCCGCACAATCTCATCGGCCTCAATCAACGCCTCACCGATCATCTGACGAATCCGCCGCCACGGTGCGCGCGCGAGCGCCTCTGGCAGGTGCGCGCACGCTCGGTGGTGCTCGCCACCGGCGCCATCGAGCGGCCATTGATATTCCCGGGCAATGATCGGCCGGGCATCATGCTGAGCAGTGCTGCGCAGACTTATCTCAACCGTTATGGCGTGCGCGTCGGTTCGCGCGCCGTCATCGTCACCTGCGGCGACCCCTCCTATCAGACGGCATTGGAGTTGCGCGCGGCCGGCGTCGTCATCGCCGCCATCGCGGATTTGCGCGCTGCGGTGAATGGCCCTCTGCCCGAGGCGGTGCGCCGCGCAGGTGTAAGCGTACTGCGGGGCTCGACCGTGATCGGGACGGATGGCGATTTACGCGTCGCCGGCATCACGCTGGGAGTTGTGCAGGACGGCCGTGTGCAAACCACACAACGCATTTCCTGTGATGCGGTTTTGATGTCCGGCGGCGATACGCCCAGCGTACATTTATTTTCGCAGTCCCGCGGCAAGCTCGAGTGGCGCGAGGATTTGTCGGCATTTATCCCGGGGCTGTGCGCGGAGCATACGCAATCGGCAGGCGCATGCCGCGGCATCTATGAGCTGCAGGCGGTGTTGGCGGATGGCGCGGCCGCCGGCGCTGCGGCGGCCAGCTCGCTGGCGCCCGCCGCGCGCGCCGCAAACAGCGCCAGCCCCTCTATCCTAGGCGCCGCAGCAAGCTACCTCGGACCTTTGCCGCATGCTGCCGCCGGCAGCGAAAAATCGTTTGTCGATTGGCAGCACGATGTCACCACCCGGGATCTGGCGCTTGCGACCCGCGAGGGTTTTCAGTCCATTGAACACGTCAAGCGCTACACCACCACGGGCATGGCCACGGATCAGGGTAAGACCTCGAACTTGAACGCCATGGCAATCGTCGCCAAGCATCTCGGCGTGACTGTTCCCCAGGTGGGATTGACCACGTTTCGCATGCCCTATACGCCGATCAGCTTCGGCAGCTTTGCCGGCGCCTCGCGCGGCGATTTGTTCGATCCGGTGCGAACCACGCCCATGCATGCGTGGGCCAATGCCAAGGGCGCGGTGTTCGAGAATGTGGGTACGTGGAAGCGCGCACGGTATTTTCCGCGCGACGGCGAAGACCTGCATGCTGCGGTCGCACGCGAATGCGTGGCCGTGCGCGGCGGCTGCGGCATCTTCGATGCAACGACCCTGGGTAAGATCGAAGTGGTCGGCGCGGACGCGGCCGAATTCATGAATCGGCTGTACATCAACAACTGGTCCACCTTAGGCGTCGGCCGCTCGCGCTACGGCATCCTGCTGCGCGACGATGGCTTCATCTATGACGATGGCGTGGTCGCGCGCATCGCGGCGGATCGCTTTCACGTGACCACCACGACCGGCGGCGCGCCGCGCGTGCTCGCGCTCATGGAAGATTACCGCCAGACCGAATGGCCTGATCTCAAAGTCTGGCTCACCTCGACCACCGAGCAATGGGCGGTGATCGCCGTGCAGGGTCCCAATTCGCGCCGGGTCATCGAATCCTTGATGGACGGAATCGATATTTCCGCGGCCGCATTTCCGCACATGAGCGTCGCGCGCGGCCGGATATGCGGCGTGCCCATGCTGCTGTTTCGCGTCAGCTTCAGCGGTGAGCTGGGCTTTGAGATCAACGTGCCGGCGGACCACGGCCTCAAGATCTGGGAAGCGGTTTACGCAGCGGGTAGTGCACACGGCATCACCGCGTACGGCACCGAGTCCATGCACGTGCTGCGCGCCGAAAAAGGCTACATCATCGTCGGCCAGGACACCGACGGCACCGTGACACCGGATGATGCGGGACTCTCATGGGCGATCGGTAAGAACAAGGCGGACTTCGTGGGTAAGCGTTCGCTGCAGCGGCCGTCAATGCTGGCGGTAAACCGCAAACAACTGGTGGGCCTGCGCACCAAGGACCCGCGCATCGTGCTGGAGGAAGGCGCGCAGGTGGCGGAACGCCCAGGCCAAAAGCCGCCCATGGAACTCATCGGTCATGTGACTTCATCGTATTGGAGCAGTGTGTTGGGTTATTCGGTTGCGCTCGGATTGGTGGCCGGCGGCCGCGCCCGGCTGGGGCAGACGCTGCATGTGCCCATGCCGCACGGGGATATTGCGGTCGAAGTGACATCGCCGGTTTTCTACGATCCGCAAGGAGCCCGCATCAATGCTTGAGGAATGGCTGCGGCTCTTGCCGAACAAAACGCGCTTCATCTTTCAGGGCAATGCCGAGGCGCGCGCCGCCGCGAGCACTGCGTGGGGAGTGCCGTTTGCCGAGCAGACCTGTCGTGCGATGCGTGCCGGCGAGCGCGCTACCCTGTGGCTGGGGCCCGATGAATACCTGCTTTGGGATGGCGCCAGCGGCACAGATCCCGAGGCCGCGGCCGCGGCCGCGGCAACCGCGATCGAGCAGGCGCTCGGCGAGCTGCCGCACTCGCTGGTGGACATCAGCCACCGGCAGATCGCCCTGCAGCTTAGCGGCCCGCATGCAGCGGACATCCTGAGCGGCGCCTGTCCGCTTGATTTAAGTATTGCGCAGTTCCCTGTTGGCGCCTGCACGCGCACCGTCTTTGCCAAGGCCGACATCGTTCTATGGCGTACCGCTCCCGATACATTTCAGCTCGAGGTGGCGCGCTCGTTTGGCGCCTACGCGAGCGATTTGCTGCGGGAGATCGCCCTGGATTTCACCGCGGCCGGCTGATCGTTTAAACGAGCATTCAATCGATACGTACGGCATCACTGCTAGAAACTACCGCAATAATGTTCTCAACTACATGAATTTTCATAAAAAATCTTTTTTAACACAATCTTGATTCCGGCAATGTCTTGGGACAAGATGGGAATGCTCGGGATGTCGAATCGATTGAGTGGCCGTTCAATACAATAATTGGGGATGCCGCAGCATGAACACTAAATCAAAATTGTCCTGTGCGATCGCCGCCATCTTGAGCAGTTCGGCTGCCAGCATGGTGCATGCCGCCCCAGCGACCGACGAAGCGAATTCGGACGCAATCCAAGAGATCACCGTCACCGCTACGCGGCGCACCGAAAACATTCAGGACGTGCCGATTTCGATTCGCGCGATGACCGCGGAAACGCTGGACCAGCTGAACGTGCGAACTCTCGACGACTACATCAAGTATCTGCCGAACGTCACAACGGCGAACAACGGCCCCGGCCAAAGCGAGATTTACATGCGCGGCCTCGCCGCCGGTTCACAGGCGAGTCAAGGCAGCGGTTCGACCGGCCTGTGGCCGAACGTCGCCATCTATCTGGACAATCAATCCGGGCAGCTCCCGAATCGCAACCTCGACATTTACGCCGCCGATCTCAATCGCATCGAGGTTCTGGAGGGACCGCAGGGAACGCTGTTCGGTGCCGGCGCCGAAGCCGGCGCGATCCGCTATATTACCAACGAACCGAAGCTCGATGTGACCGAGGGCAATGTCAAAGCCGGCTATTCGGTGACCGCTCACGGCGATCCGAATGCCGACGTGACGGCTGTACTGAACGTGCCGCTGATCCCCGACACCATGGCGGTGCGCGCGGTGATCTACGACGACAGTCGCGGCGGCTACATCGACAACGTGCCGGCGACATTCACGCGCAAGAACACCGACATCGGCATCTCCAATGCACTCTATCCGGCGAACGCCCTCGGCCAATGCCCGGACGGCCTGCCGAACAACGGCTACTGCGTGCCGCCCGGCAGCCCGACCGTCAGCAACGGCGCGGTGGTCGCGAACAATATCAATCCCGTGACCTACAAGGGAATACGCGTGGAGGCACTGTACAAGTTCAATGATGACTGGAACGCGCTGCTGTCGCAGTCGTACCAGCAAATGAATTCGCAGGGCGTATTTTACCAGCAGCCCAATGCCTCCGATGGCGCGCCGCTGCCGCCGCTCAATGTCACGCTGTTCAACAACGCCTACGACAATGACAAGTTCGAGAGTACCGCGTTGACGGTGAATGGTAAGTTCGGCGATTTGAAGGCCGTCTACAGTGGCGGCTACCTGGTGCGCAACGTCGATCAGGTTGGCGACTACACCAATTACGCGCGCGGCCTGTATGCCGATTACTATCAGTGCTATGGCCCGGGCACGGCAGGCAGCACCAACCCGCTCACCTCAACCTGCTTCTCACCCAGCGCCACCTGGCATGCGGTGGAGAAGAACGAGCATCTGCAGCAGGAAATCCGCTTGAGCACGCCGGATGAGTGGCGCCTGCGCGGCATCGCCGGCGTATTTTACGAGGTCAACAAGCTGTACGACCAGACTGGCTGGAACTACAAGTCGATTCCTTCGTGCACCTCGAGCGGGACTCCCGGCATCGACCCGGGCAATACCGGCTGCTACTCGAACATCGGCACCGCTCCGATGTCGACCGTCGTGAATCCGGGTGTTCAGAGCGACAGTACCTCCTTTTATCAAGATCAGTTGCGCGAGACCAGGCAGACGGCGTTCTTCGTGTCGGTCGACTACGACATCATCCCCAAGGTGCTGACGCTGACGGCGGGCACCCGCCACTATGAGTTCAAAAACTCCTTGGTGGGCAGCGTCACTGGCAGCTTCGGCTGCTTTCAGCAGGGCGTGCCGGTCGGCGGGTGTCTCGCGGAGAATTTCAACCTCAACGGAGACAATCTCCACGACACCGAATCCGGCTTCAAGAGCCGTGCAAATCTCACCTGGCACATCACGCCGGATGTCATGGCGTATTACACCTACTCGCAAGGCTTTCGCCCGGGCGGCTTCAACCAGAACGGCGGCGCGGCGCATGCCCCCGGTCCCAATGGCGTGGATCAGTACTTGCTGAGCTCAGCGTACTTTTCGGATAAGGTGACCAACAACGAATTGGGCTGGAAGACGGAATGGTGGGATCATCGCCTGCAGTGGAACGGGGCAATCTATCAGGAGAACTGGGACAACGTGCAAGTGCCGTTTTTCGATCCCGGCGTGGTCGGCAACATCTTCTACAACACCAACGGTCAGGACTTCCGTATCCGGGGTATCGAGACCTCGTTGGTCGCCCGGGTAACCAGCGGGCTGACGCTGCGGGGTGCGGGATCCTGGAACCAGAGCGAGCAGACGAATTCACCGGCGCTGATCGACAACAATCCCGCCGACAACATCCCCGGCGGCAATTACGGCAAACCGATCACGCAAGCCTGCACGGTCGCCGCCGGCGTGGTCACCGGCTGCTCGCCCGTCCCCAACCCATACGGCCCGATCGGCGGCCCGGCCGCCAATGCGCCGCCGCTACAGTTCAGCCTGCATGCTCGCTATGAGTGGGCCTTCATGGGCTACGCGCCCTTCGTGCAAGTGGACACCACCCACAGCGGCCATTCCTATACGCAGGCGGGTGCGAATCCCACGTTTGCGTTGGGCGGAGCCCTCTCAACCTCGAGAGGCCGATTCGAGAATCCCGCTTACTCGACTGTCGACGCGTCGGCGGGCGTCGCAAAAGATAATTGGATCTTCACCGCGTATGGGCAAAATCTCGCGAACTCGAATGCCAGCACGTTCATCAGCGCCGATCAATTTATCATCGCACAGACACCGCTGCGGCCGCGGATCATCGGCGGCTCGTTCGCGTACAAATTTTGAGGGGCTGACGCGTTAAGGGCCAAATCTCGCGCATAGGCGAGTTCAGCGCTGCCGGCTTTGCCAACTGGGCGCCGCGTAGAACGGCGCATCATCCGGCGGCAGCATCCCCTGCCCCAGTATGTGGTCCGCGGCCTTCTCAGCCAGCATGATGGTGGGCGCGTTCAGATTCCCGGTGGTGATCGAGGGCATGATGGAGGAATCCACCACACGCAGGCCTTCCACTCCATAGACTCGGGTTTCCGGATCCACCACCGCCATGGGATCCTGCGCACCTCCCATCTTGCAGGTACACGACGGGTGATAAGCGGTCTCGATTTTGGTGCGGATGAACTGGTCGATTTGCGCATCGGTCTGCACATCTTTGCCGGGTTGAATCTCGCGCCCGCGGTACCGGTCGAATGCCGGTTGCGCGAATATCTCGCGGGTCAGGCGCACGCAGGCGCGCATTTCGGTCCAGTCGTCGGGCTGGCTCAGGTAGTTGAACAAAATGCGCGGTTTGTCGAGCGGATTGGCCGATGCCAGGCGCACCCAACCGCGGCTCTTGGAACGCATCGGCCCGACGTGCGCTTGAAAACCATGTTCGCGCGCCAGCGACGAACCGTCGTAGGCCACCGCCATGGGCAGAAAATGATACTGGATGTCGGGATACTCAATGCCGGCGCGGCTGCGGATGAAGCCGCAGGTCTCGAAGTGATTGGTGGCGCCCAGACCGTCTTTGCGCAGCAGCCAACGCGCGCCGATCAACATGCGGCTCCACAGGTTGAGCGATGAATACAGGCTCACCGGCTCTTTGCAAGCCACTTGAAAATAAAATTCGAGATGATCCTGCAGATTCTCGCCGACGCCGGGCAATTCCTGAATCACTGGAATGCCGTGTTCGCGAAGTTCCGTCGCCGGCCCCAACCCTGACAGCTTCAACAATTGCGGCGAGTTGATGGGACCGCCGCACAGGATCATTTCCCCGCCCACCCGCGCCATATGGGTTTGGCCGCCATGGCGGTACTCCAATCCCGTGACGCGCCGGCCGGCGAACACGATGCGCGTTGCCAGCGCGTGCGTCAGCACCTTGAGGTTGGCGCGCCGCATTGCCGGCCGCAAATACGCGTTCGCGGCGCTGCAGCGCCTGCCGCCGCCAACTGTCATGTCCATGCGGCCAAAACCTTCCTGCTGCGCGCCGTTGACGTCCGCGGTGCTGGGATAGCCGGCCTCGGCAGCGGCTGCAAGCCACGCCGCATGCAACGGATTGCTGAGCGAACCATAGCGAGTCGCAAGTTTGCCGCCATCGCCCCGGTACGCATCGCCGCCTTCCTGGCGTGTTTCCGAGCGCTTGAAGTACGGCAGCACATCGCGGTACGCCCACCCGGTCGCACCCTCCTGCTGCCAGCGGTCAAAGTCCAGAGGACTGCCGCGGATGTACACCAAGCCATTGATCGATGATGAGCCGCCCAGAACCTTGCCGCGCGGCGTGTGCATGCGCCGGCCGTTCAAATGCGGTTCGGGTTCGGTTTGATAGAACCAGTTGTAGCGCGGATTGTTCATGGGAATCGACAGCGCGGAGGGCATCTGAATGAATATCGACCGGTCCGATCCTCCGAACTCCAGCAGCAGCACCCGGTGCTGCAAGTCGGCACTCAAGCGGTCCGCGAGCACGCAGCCGGCGGAGCCGGCGCCGACAATGACGTAATCAAAGGAATCCTCGGCCAATGATCTCTCCGTCAATACGGGGCGTCGACATCGCCCATCGCCACGTACACACTTTTAAGTTGTGTGTAATGTTCGATGGCGGCCCGGCCATTTTCGCGACCAAGGCCCGAAAGCTTCACCCCGCCGAACGGCAACTCGATGGGCGTTACATTGTAGTGATTGATCCAGCACGTGCCGGCCTGCAAGCGCGCGATGACGCGGTGCGCGCGATTCAAATCGTTGGTGAATACGCCCGCCGCCAAGCCGAATTCGGTGGCGTTGGCGCGCGCGATCACTTCGTCCTCCTGTTCGAACTCGAGTACCGACATCACCGGGCCAAATATTTCCTCGCGCACGATGCTCATGTCGTCGCGGCACTCATCGAATATCGTCGGTGCCACGAAGTAGCCGTTGCCGAGATCGCCGGCGGTCACCCGCGCTCCGCCCGCCAAGATGCGCGCGCCCTCGGCACGGCCGCGCGCTATATAGGAGAGCACCTTGTGCATGTGCTGCTCGGAGATGAGGGCGCCCACTTGCGTCTCCGGATTCATCGGGTCGCCGATGCGCATGGCGCTGACCCGCGCGACCAGCCGCTTGAGAAAGGCGGCCTTGATCGAGCGCTGCACGAAGACGCGGGTGCCGTTCGAGCACACCTGTCCGGAGGAATAAAAATTAGCCAGCAGCGCGCCGGCCACTGCGTTTTCGAGTTTGGCGTCGGCGAAGACGATCAGCGGAGACTTGCCGCCAAGCTCGAGCGTGACGTGCTTCAGGGTTTGCGCGGCATCGCTCATGACTGCCTTGCCGGTTCCCACCTCGCCGGTCAAAGATATCTTGCGGATATCCGGATGGCGGGTGAGCAATCGCCCGGTGTCCGCAAAGCCCTGCACCACTTGAAACACTCCCGGCGGCAGTCCTGCTTCCCGCAAGACTTCAGCCAGTTTGACGGCGGTGAACGGCGTCAGCTCGGCAGGCTTGAATATCATGGCATTGCCGCAGGCCAGCGCGGGCGCAGCTTTCCAGCAGGCGATTTGCAGCGGATAGTTCCAGGCGCCGATGCCGGCGACCACCCCGAGCGGCTCACGCCTGGTGTAGCCGAAGGCTTGCGGCCCAAGATCGAGATGCTCGCCGCTCAAGCTTTGCGCGACTCCGGCGAAATACTCGAAACAATCCGCGCCGGAAGCCACATCGACCACTGAAGTCTCTTGAATCGGTTTGCCGGTGTCGCGCGTTTCGAGCTCGGCAAGTTCCTGATTGCGGGATCGCAGGATCTCGGCGGCACGATGCAGTATCCGGCCGCGCGCCGCGCCGCTCATCGCCGCCCAGCCTGGCTGTGCGCGCGTGGCAGCCAGCACGGCCGCGTTGATTTGCGGCGCGCCGGCCGACGTCACAAATCCCAGAATCTGTCCGGTGGCCGGATTGATGGACGCGAATTGGGCGCCCGCTGCGGGCGGCGCGGAAATGGCGCCGGCCGCGAGCGCGGCGGCGGCGGCATCCGCATCGGCATTGAGCGCCGGCGCAGTTTGACCGAGCCGCCCATCGACGAATGCCGTCAACAATGCACGCGCGCTTTCACTATCAGCTTCGCGCCAACCGGACAGAGCGGCTCGCAGCCATACACCATCGATCATCGCGGCGATCATGGCCGCAAGCCGATGCGCTTCGTCCGGCGCCACCAGTCTCTTCAATGAACTGCGCAGATTCGACAACATGCGTCTTTGATACGCCGACTGAATCCGCTTCAACCGCGGCAGGTGCAGCACCTGGCCCCAGAAGGCGAGCCAGGCGGTGCCGGTGCGCTGATCGAATTCTTCCGGCGCGAGGTTGGCATCGATGATGGCTTGAATGCGGCCACGCGCGGTGCTCACCAGCCGTAGTCGAGTGCGAACCTGGCTGCCCACGCGGCGTGCCAAGGAGCGAAAAGCGGCTTCGAGCAATCCGTCCTTGTCGTCGAAGTAATGCGCAACCAAGCCGGGCGAGACCTCAGCTCGCGCGGCGATTTGCGCGAGGGTTGTACCCACGAAGCCGACTTCCGCTAGGCTGTCGATGGTGACATCGACCAACTGGCGACGTCGCGCATCCTCGGGCGGCTGCAGCGAGTTGTCGATTGGATAAATTGACTGACGGTTCAATTTCGCAGCCTCGCAGCTCTCGGGAGCTTTATTTGGAAATCGTAGAGCGCTTGAGTATAAGATACAAAGGGCAGCGTTTATTCTTTCAATTTCAATCTATTAGGTGTAATCGGTGAACTCCCATCGCACTCCATTAAACGCCCATTCAAGAGCCGAACATCGAAATCAATCATGCTGCCGCGGACCGCGTATGGTCAAGCCCTCAGGCGCGTCGCTCGGTCTCAAGCTCGCGTGCTTGATATTCGCAAGCTGCGCGATGGCCTGGCCGCACCACGCACACGCCGCTGCGTCCGGCCCTGCGGATCCTCCGAGCTGCCAAACCGTTCGATTTGCCGACGTCGGCTGGACCGATGTCACGGCCACCACCGCACTGGCGGGTGCACTACTGAACTCGATCGGCTATTCGCCGACGATTACGGTGCTGTCGGTGCCCGTGACCTTCGCCTCGATGCAGAACAAAGATATAGACGTGTTCTTGGGCAACTGGATGCCGTCCCAGCAAGCCGATAGGAACAGGTATGTGGAGGAAGGATCCGTAGTGGTGCTCGGGGCGAACCTCACGGGCGCCAAATACACGCTTGCCGTTCCCGCCTACACCTACGCGAGCGGTTTGCGGGACTTCAAGGACATCCAACGTTTTGCGCCCGCGCTCAATCATTCCATCTACGGCATCGAGCCCGGCAATGACGGCAATCGACTCGTATTAAGGATGCTGAAGCAGAATGAGTATGGTCTTGGCGAGTTCAAATTGATCGAGTCCAGCGAACAAGGCATGTTGGCGCAGGTTGAACGCGCCATCCGCGACAGGCAGCCGGTGGTGTTTCTCGCGTGGGATCCGCATCCCATGAACATGCGCTTCGATTTGAAATATCTCACGGGCGGCGACCAGGTTTTCGGACCGAACTTCGGCGGCGCGACCATTTATACGGTCACCCGCAAGGGCTTCAGCAGCGAATGTCCGAATCTCGGCCGCCTCCTCGACAACCTGAAATTCACACTGCGCGGCGAAAGCGAGATGATGGCGGCGATATTGGATCGGCACGAGCAACCCGACGTCGCGGCAGCGGCGTGGCTGAAGGCCAATCCGGCCACGGTGCAAGAATGGCTCGCCGGAGTGCTCACATTTGACGGCCGGCCTGCGAGCATTGCGGTGGCCCACGCCGCACCGGCGCCGCATCCAGGCGGATTCGAGCACTGGATCGTCGGCCACAAAATACCGGTTGGCGATTGGATGGCGGTCGGCATCGACTACGTCAAAACCCATGGCACCTTCCTATTCGATGGAATCTCCATCCTCATTCGCGGCATGGTCGGCGCCGTAACTGCAATATTGCGCGCCCTGCCCGCCCCGGCCCTGATCGTGGCCGCCGCCGTTCTGGCTTGGGGTTTGCGCCGCTCGCTGCCGCTCGCGGCCTTTGTCGCCGCGGCCTTGTTGTTCATACTCAATCAAGGCTATTGGGAAGCCACCTTGGACACGCTGGCGCTGGTGCTGGTGGCCACCTTGGCATCCACAGCCATCGGCGTGCCTGTGGGGATCGCGGCGGCTCATCGGCCGCGGCTGTTCGCGGCCTTGCGACCGGTGCTCGATCTGATGCAGACCCTGCCCACCTTCGTGTACTTGATTCCCACGCTGGTGTTATTCGGTCTCGGCGTCGTTCCCGGACTCATTTCGACGGTGATATTTGCGCTGCCGGCGCCGATTCGCCTGACGCATCTGGGCATCTCATCGGTGCCCAAGCCACTGCTCGAGGCTGGTGAGGCATTCGGCGCAACGCCGACGCAGCTATTGTGGAAGGTGGAGCTGCCGAGCGCCGCGTCCACCATCATCGCCGGGATCACTCAGTGCATCATGTTGAGTCTGTCGATGGTGGTGATCGCCGCGTTGGTTGGTGCCGGCGGCCTGGGCGTGCCGGTGGTTCGTGCCCTGAACTCGGTGCAGGTCGGTATGGGCTTCGAGGCCGGATTTACCATCGTGCTGCTCGCCATCATTCTGGATCGGGTCAGCAGACCCAAGGATCGCGGGGTAGCGCGATGAGCGCGGCGCTGGATTTCAAGGGCGTGGACATTCTGTTCGCGACCCCCGGCCGCAATGCAGGCAGGCTTCTGCGCGAGGCGCTTGCCGCATTGGATGGCGGTGCCACGCGCAGCGACATCCAGAACCAGTACGGCGTCATCATCGGCGTCGCGGGTGCTAATTTGAGCGTCGCAAGCGGCGAAATTTCCGTGCTGATGGGGCTGTCCGGATCCGGCAAATCCACGCTGCTACGCGCCGCCAACGGCTTGAATGCAGTCACCCGGGGAGCGGTGTGGGTGCGCGACGGCGAAACCGCGATTGACGTGGTCAGTTGCGACTCCTTGCAGCTGCGCCGGTTGCGCCGCGAATGCGTCACCATGGTATTTCAGCAGTTCGGCCTGCTGCCCTGGCGCAGCGTGCGCGAAAACGTCGGCTTTGGTCTCGAGCTACGCGGCGAAAGCGCGGCGCAGCGCAAGAAAATCGTCGATGAAAAACTGGAGCTGGTCGGATTGTCGCAATGGTCCGAGCGAGCGGTCGGGGAATTGTCCGGCGGCATGCAACAGCGCGTCGGACTGGCGCGGGCTTTCGCAACCGACGCCAATATTTTATTGATGGACGAACCTTTTTCTGCGCTCGATCCCTTGATCCGCGCCAAGCTGCAAGATGAGCTGCTCGAGCTGCAAGCCCGGGTCAAAAAGACGATTTTGTTCGTCAGCCATGATTTGGACGAAGCGCTGCGGCTCGGCGACCACATCTCCATATTGCAGAACGGACGCATCATTCAAACCGGCACGGCCGAGGATATCGTGTTGGCGCCGGCCGACGACTACGTGGCCGAGTTTGTGCGGCACATGAATCCGCTCACCGTTCTCACCGGCGCCATGATCATGCAGCGCCGCGGACATCTGCAGGGTGCGGGCAATGGCGTATGGCTCGACGCCGCTCGGCGTTACCTGCTGTCCTTAAGTCCGACCGATCAGCCCCTGAGCGTAGAGATAGACGGCGTTGCCCACTCGCTGCGCTATGTCCAGAACGAGTCCGACGCCGCGCAGCGCCAAGATGGCCTGGCCGTCGCCCCGGCCTCCCTGCCCTTGAAATCCATCATTCAACTGCGCCACAGCACCGGACATCCGGTGCTGCTCACCGACGATGCGAAAATCATCGGAGTCTGCGGAGAGATCGAGATCATGCGGGCGCTGTGCGGCGGCAGCGGCGCGCCGGCATGAACGCCGGCCGCCGGCCGCAAACGAACTCAGCGCGCGCGACTCAAGGCCGTGCTTCGAGCACCAGATTGAAGGGCGTCTCGGTGGCGCGCCGAAATTTTGTAAATCCGCCGCCGCCGACCACCACTTCGCGCAGCCGCGCTTCGCCGGCTTGTGCGCCGAGCGCGGGCCCTTTGCGCGCCAGCGACACCGGCACGCAGATCTGCGAGGACGCGCCGTACATGACCCGCCCGACCGGGTTGAGATTGTCCTGCACCCGGTCATTGGCAAACGGCTCGACGATCATTGCCGTGCCGTCGGCTTTGAGCGCCTGGCGCGCATGGCGCGCAACGCCGACCGGGTCGCCCATGTCATGCAGGCAGTCGAAAAACGCGATGACATCGAAGTCCTTGTCCTTGTAGCTGACCGCATCGCTCACTTCGAATTTGGCATTGGCAAGGCCGGCGGCGGCCGCACGCTCACGGGCGACGCGGATCGAGTCGCCATGATAGTCGTAGCCGACAAATGTCGATTGCGGGTAGGTCTTGGCCATCAATACGGTACTCGCGCCGTGACCGCACCCCACATCCGCGACGCGCGCGCCTTTCTTCAGCTTGTCCACCACGCCCTCGAGCGCCGGCAGCCAGGTGCCGATCAAGTTGGCATTGTAGCCGGCGCGAAAGAAGCGTTCCGTGCCGTGGAACAGGCAGGCATGATGCTCTCCCCACTCCATACCCTTGCCGCTTCTGAAGTTTTCCAGTGTTCGACCGAGCGCGTGAAAGGTCGCTTCGACGATGTTGTATGCGCCCGGCAGGTCCACCGGCCCGCTGGGGTCCGCCAGGCACAGGGTCTGCTCCGGCGTCATCGACCACTTGCCCGCCGCCGCATCGTATTGCACGTAGCCGCTGGCGCCCTGATTGCCCAGCCACTCGCGAACATAGCGCTCGTTTGTGTCCGTGCGCCGTGCGAGCTCAGCAGAAGTCAGCGCGCCTTTCGCAAGCTCCTTGTACAGTCCCAAGCGGTCGCCGACCAGCACCAGCGTCGCACTCATTGCGGCACCCAGATCGCCGACGGCCTTACCGAGGAATTCATTGAGCTTCGCCTCATTGATACTCATGATTCGCCCTCCTTCAATTCGAAGTTGAATGTTCTGTTTTGCAATCAATAGGACGCGATCGCAGCCTACGCGCGTGCGTGCGGGATTTCCATTGACCTGATACGGTGCCGCTATGCATCAATTCAACGCTCTTAGCGCGGCAGTCGCAATCGCGGCAGTGTTGGCCGGCTGCGCCGAGGCCCCGCCGACAACGGCGCCTCCATCCGCACCCGGGGCAAGGCCCATCGAACCCCGCGCGCTGATTGAGGAGTCGCTGCCACACAGCGTCACAGACCGCGCCGGCTGGACTACCGACATGTACGCGGCATTCACGGTGCTGACGATAACCGCGAACCGCGAAAACGTTTGCGCGGTGGTAGCCGTGATCCAGCAGGAGTCTGGATTTCAGGTCGACCCGGTGATACCCGGTCTCGGCGCCATCGCCAGGGCCGAGATTGACCGCCGCGCCGAGCACGCCCATGTGCCGCTGATCATCGTCAACGGCGTCCTGGCGCTGAAATCCGCCGACGGACGTACTTACGGCGATCGGATTGATGCGTCGAGAACTGAAAAGCAACTCAGCGACGTCTACGAAGACTTCATTGCGGCGGTACCGTTGGGAAAGACGCTTTTTGCGGAACAAAACCCCATACGCACCCGCGGCCCCATGCAGGTGAACGTTGCTTTTGCCGAACAATTCTCCGCCGCGACGCAGTATCCGTATCCTGTGAAGCAAAGTATTGCCGACGAAGTATTCACGCGCCGCGGCAGTTTGTATTTTGGCATCGCACATCTTCTGGACTACCGTGCCCCCTACCGTACCTATCTATACCGTTTCGCCGACTTCAACGCCGGCCAATACGCCAGCCGCAACGCCGCCTTTCAAAATGCTGTGAGCGTCGCTTCCGGCGTTAAGCTCACCGCCGATGGTGCGCTGCTGCCGCATGATGCGGAAGCGAACCAGGAAGGCGAGACCGAGCTTGCACTGCAGACGCTGGCGGCACGACTGAACATGAGCGCCGGCACGATTCACGGCGCTTTGACACAGGGGCGAGCCTACAGCTTCGAAGCGACACCGCTGTACGCGCGGGTTTTCGCACTGGCAGAACGCAAAACGGGGCGATCGCTGCCACGCGCCATGGTGCCGCAGATAAAGCTCACAGGCCCGAAAATAAAACGAAAACTGACCACCGACTGGTATGCGCACCGTGTCGATGAGCGATTCAAACGCTGTCTTAACACAAACTAAGTTGCGACGTGCTGCGCAGTCTGCCGCGAAGTTTGACAGCGCAATTGACATATCCACAAACCGCTTGCGTTCTGTGACGCGCATCACAGGGTTATGGTGAGTGTCGCTTTTTTTAGACTACTCGATTCGCTGAGAATGTTGCGCAGTCGATGTTGTATTTAAGCGAACCGGGAAACGCATCATGCTCACGAAGACACGCCGCAGGCATTGGCTGCCAGCAGTCTGCGCTTTTGGCGTCCTACTGCCGGCCGTTGCGCTGAGCTTACGCGGCGATCGCGCCAGCAGTGATCGCGCGGCGACTTCCGGCCTTCCGCCGAAGCCTGCGTCGTTGCACCAACGCCTCCGATACATCGTGCAAGGCCCGAGCGCCGCGATCGCGCGCAGCGCCGTGCGGGATGTGGGCGGCCTGGTGACCAGCGATCTTAGCGTCATTCGCGCTGTCGGCGCCGCACTCGACGGCCGAGAACTCGCCGCGTTGCGAGATCGTGGGATCCCACAGCTTCGGATTTATGACGATACACCGGTGCGCGCGTCTTCCCCTGCGGGAACGCTCCCGGAAACCTATTACCCGAGCGAAGTCGATGCCAAGAACTTGCAGACCGGCGGGATGACGGGACGCGGCGTAACCGTGGCTGTGGTCGATTCGGGATTGTGGAACACCCAAGGGCCCTTGCAATACGCTCCCAGTGGCGGGAAAAGCCGGGTTCTCGCGCAGTACGACGTGATTTTGGCACGTACGCAACCGGGCTATTACGCGCCGCCTTTTTTGGAAACCTACAGCCGCAATATCAGCGACCCTTACGGTCACGGCACACAGGTCACTTCGGTCATCGCCAGCAGCGGCGTGGCGGTGACCGGCAATTTCCAAGGCGTCGCTCCCGGCGTCAATCTCGTCTCGGTGCGAGCGTTGGACAGCAACGGCATGGGGTTGTATTCCGATGTCATCAGCGGCGTCCAGTGGGTCATCAATCAGCGTCAGCGTTACGGCATCCGCGTGCTCAACTTATCCCTGGGCGCGCCACCATCCGGTCCGTATTGGCAAGATCCCCTCAATCAGGCAGTCATGGCCGCTTGGGCTTCCGGCATCGTGGTGGTCGCCGCCGCCGGCAATCGGGGCCCAGGCCCATTGACCATCAACGCGCCCGGCAATGTTCCGTACGTCATTACCGCCGGCGCGGTCACCGACAACTACTATCCATTGCAACCGATTCAGTATCGGCTCTCTTCTTTCTCCTCCGCGGGCCCGACCTTTGAAGGTTTTGTGAAGCCTGATGTGCTCGGTATGGGAGGCCATATTCTGGCTTACGCTCCTGACAACGGCACGCTGGCAGCGCAGTTTCCGCAGTGGGTCGTGGAGCCCTACCCTGATTTCTCCATGTCGGGCACCTCGCAGGCAGCGGCTGTCGTCAGCGGCGTAGTCGCGCTGATGCTCGAAGTAAATCCGCGGTTGACGCCGGATCAGGTCAAGTGCCGGCTGATGTCAGGCGCCCGCCCTGCCGTGAATTCCAACGGCACACTGGCTTACACGGTATTCCAGCAAGGAGCGGGCCTGGTCGATGCGCAGAACTCTGCGTACAGCACAGCCTCGAACTGCGCCAATCAGGGTCTGAACGTGGCGCTCGATCTCGCCGGACTGCAACACTACGGTGGCCGCGCCAACGAGGACGCCAACGGGAATTTCTACATCATGGCCCAAGCACCGGTGACGGCCAGTTCCCCGGTGCAAGGCTTGCTTGGTGGCGTCAGCGGCTTGCTGAATGGCGTCGCCAACTTGACGGCAAATGTTCCGCTGGTCGGGCCTCTCTTGAAAGATGTCGCGATGATTGGTGACGGTCTACTTTGGAACGGCAGCTACACAGCGAGCAGCGGCTACACCTGGAGCAGCAGCTACACCTGGAGCGACAGCTACACCTGGAGCGACAGCTATACCTGGAGCGACAGCTACACCTGGAGCGACAGCTATACCTGGAGCGATGGTTACACGGGAATCGACGTCCCGGCACAACAATAGCGAAGGCATGCAGTGGCAACGCGCGGCCGCTTCCTCGGTTTATTGGCTGCCTGCGTAGCACTGGTGGCGCCTGCGGCTGTACCGGCGGCCGCCCCGGTTCCCGCAACCCGACCGATGTACTTCGAGCATCTCACGATGCGCGATGGTCTGTCGCAGAGCACGGTCAATGACATTTTCCAAGACTCGAAGGGTTATGTGTGGCTGGCGACCGAGAGTGGCCTCGATCGATACGATGGCAACTCGATACGCGAGTACCGTCGTGAGCGCGGCAATGAGCATGCACTGGCCAGCGACTACATCTGGTCGATCGCGGAAGACGCGCGCGGCGATCTGTGGCTGGCGACGGACGGCGGCGGCGTGGCCCGTTGGGACCGCCGGTCGGAACAATTCCAGCAATTCAGACATGACCCGCAGAAATCGCAGTCGCTGGCCAGCGACGCGGTACGCACACTGCTCATCGACGCGCACGGCAGCATTTGGGCAGGCACCAAAGACCAAGGCCTGGATGTCCTCGACCCCAAGACCGGCGAGGTCCGGCACTTGCGTCATCACGACGGAGATCCGCGTTCATTGCCGGCCGATGCCGTGGCATCGCTTCTTGCCGACCGCAGCGGCCGCATTTGGGTGGGGACCGACGCTGGCTTGAGCCGCTACGAACCGCGGAGCGACGACTTCATCAACTACGGCGCCGCGGTCAGCGGCACGAACTCCGGCGATCTACGTGTACGTGCCATCCGTGAGGATCACAGCGGCGCACTCTGGATCGGCACCTACCGAAATGGACTGTATCGATTCGAGCCGGAGACCGGCCGTCTGAGCGTGTTTCGCCACGATGCAACGGATCCGCATTCATTGAGCCACGATCGGGTGCTGGCAGTTCTGGAAGACGACGCCCAGCGGCTGTGGGTGGCGACATCAGACGGGCTGAATCTATTCGACCGCGAGACGGCGAGCTTCGTGCGCTACGGGCGTGACTCCGACAATCCGCAGAGTCTGCGCGACAACCACATCGTGTCGCTGTACCAGGATCGCGGTGGAGTGATGTGGGTCGGCACCCACGACGGCGGCGCCAGCCATTGGAATCCACGCAGTTGGCTGCTGGGGCACTACCGCAGTGACGCGTTTCGCGACACGCAGGTGAGTTCGTTTGCCGATGACGGCGCCGGCAAAGTCTGGGTCGGTACGATTGGAGCGGGTTTGGTCGAGATCGATACACGCAATCAATCGGAAATACACTACGGCGCGGGCTCAGGCGTCGGCAGCGGCCTGCGGCTGACTGATGATCGCGTCATGTCGCTGCTATACGATCACAGTGGCGTGCTGTGGATCGGCACCATGACCGGCGGTCTGGACCGGCTCGATCTTGCCACCAAAGAACTGCGCGTGTTTCGCTCCTCCGCCGAGGATCCCGCCACTCTGCCCGCCAATGGAGTGATGTCGTTGTACGAAGACCGGCGGGGCGCGCTCTGGGTGGGTACGTTTGGCGGCGGCTTGGCGAGCATCGATCAAGCCAGCGGCAAGATTACACGCTACGCCTACGGAAGCGCCGGTTCCTCCTCGCTCAGCAGTGCGCGCGCCAGCGCCATTATCGAAGACGCGATCGGCAACCTATGGATCGGCACGGATGGCGGCGGGCTGAATCTGCTCGATCGGCAATCCGGGCGTTTCTACACATATAGGCGCGACGACCGCGATCCGGCCAGCCTCAGCGACGACACCGTTTACGCGTTGCACCTGGATCATCACGGCCAGCTGTGGGTCGGAACCGCCGGCGGCGGCCTCGACCGCGTGATCGGCAGCTCTGCCCAGCCGAATGCAGTGCGCTTTGAAAACCAATCCGGGCTCGGCGGCATCTCGAGCCAAGTCGTGTATGGGATCGAGTCGGACGGCGACGATCGGCTGTGGCTGAGCACCAACAATGGCCTGGCACGTCTCGATCAGCGAACACGCGCGATCAAGCTGTTTCACCAAGTGCACGGTCTGCAGAATGAAGAATTCAACTTCAATGCTCACTATCAAAGTGCCGACGGCACGTTGTATTTCGGCGGCAACAATGGTTTCAACGCGTTTTCGCCCGATTTGGTCACGCCGACCGCGCCGCCGCCCAGCGTGGTGCTGACCACGGCATCGAAGCTCAATCGAAGTATCGCGCCGCAGGAGCTCCCTACACCCGGCCGCCCGCTTGTCCTGGCCTACGACGATAAGCTGGTAACTTTGGACTTTGCGGCCCTCGACTTTACTTCGCCGGCGAACAATCATTACTCATATCAGCTCGAAGGCTTCGACAGCGGCTGGATCGATGCAGGTTCGCTGCATCGGGCGACCTACACCAATCTGGATGCGGGCGACTACGTCTTCAAGGTGCGCGCCGCCAATGCCGACGGCATCTGGAGCGCGACCGGCTTGACCATCCCCGTCCACGTCGCGCCCGCTCCGTGGAAGACTGCGGTTGCGCGCGTCGGGTACGCGGTGTTCGGCCTGCTGCTGTTCGTTTATCTGTGGCGCCTACAGCGTCTGCGTCGTGAACGCGAACAGCGTTATAACCGCGAGCTGGAGCAGACAGTGCAGGCGCGCACCCACGAACTCGAGGAGCGCAATCAGCAGCTGCAGGTATTGAGTCGCGCCAAGAGTGATTTCGTGGCTCGTATGAGTCATGAGCTGCGCACGCCGATGAACGGCGTATTGGGAATGACCAGTCTGCTCCTCGACACACGCATCGATCCCGCACAACGACGCTTCGCCGAAGCCATTCACCGTTCCGCGGATTCCTTGCTTGCGATCGTCGATGACATCCTGGATTTCTCCAAGATCGAGGCGGGCCGCCTGCAGCTCGATCCGGTGAATTGCAACCTCATCGAACTGGTCGAACAGACGGTGGAGATGTTGGCCGCGCGCGCCGCGACCAAGGGCATCGAGCTGCTGTGCGATTCGCCGACCGCACCGCTGCCGCGGGTGCGCCTGGACGCCGTGCGCCTGCGCCAAGTGCTGGTGAATCTTGGCGGCAACGCCGTGAAGTTCACCGAGCGCGGCTCGGTCATTCTGCGGCTGATCGCGTTGAACGAGGAGAACGGCTCCCTCGCGGTTCGCCTCGAAGTAGCCGACACCGGCATTGGCATCGCACCGGAACATCAATCGCGAATATTCGAGGAATTTGCCCAGGAGGATGCATCAACGACACGTCGCTTCGGGGGCACCGGTCTCGGCCTGGCGATTTCGCGGCAGATAGTCGAACTCATGGGCGGACAACTGGGACTCGTCAGTGCTCCGGGCGAGGGATCGACGTTTTCCTTTGAACTGTCGCTGCCATTGGCCGATCCAACGGCGTCGGCCCCCGCGCCGCTGCGCAGCCTCGACGGCCTGCGCGTACTGGTGGTCCACGACAACGCGGCAGCTCGCGCGCTCATCGCCAAGGCGCTGCGTGATTGGGCGGCGCGTCCAACGGAAGCAGCATCGCTGGCGGCGGCAATCGCCGCGTCGGCCTCAGCGGCTCATGACGCCGTGGTGATCGATGACTGCCTGCTCAAACAGGCCGGCGGTTCTTGGACGCTTCTGCGCTCGCGGCAATCCGCAGATCTCTGCACCGTCCGCTTGTTGAGCTTTGTCAGCTTGGCTTCCGATGCAGCCCTGGCCCAGGGACCATTCGATGCGGAACTCACGAAACCCCTGCGCCTCGGCGACCTGCATCGAGCGTTGAGCGGCGGCGCCGAGGAGGATACCGAGACCTTTACCTCGACCAGTGTTTACCCGTCTGCGATCAGATTGGCGCCGCTGGCAGGCCGCGTGCTCGTCGTCGAAGATCAACCCCTGAACCGTGAAGTGGCGATCGGCATACTCGACTCGCTGGGCCTTCAGGTCGACACCGCGAACCATGGCCAACAGGCGCTCGACATCCTGCAGACGCAGCACTTTGATGCCATCTTGATGGATTGCGAGATGCCGGTCATGGACGGATTCTCGGCCACCGCCGCCCTGCGCCGCCGCGAGCCTGCGGGAATTCACATCCCTGTTATCGCCCTCACCGCCGATGCCACTGCTGCGGGGCGTGAGGCGTGTCTGGCCGCCGGCATGGACGATTATTTGGCGAAGCCATTCAGACGCGAGGCATTGCACGCGACGCTTGCGCGATGGCTGGGCGGCAAGACCGAGGCGCCCTCGGCCGCGAACCGCCCGGACGACGCGATTTTGGACGGCGCCACGCTCGACGCCTTGCGCGCGCTGCCAAGCAGTGGCCCAAGGGACATGTTGAGCCACATCGGCGAGTTGTACCTTGCGGACTCGCGCGGCCTCATCGCATCGATTGAGGAGCACCTGGGCGCGGAAAATTCCACTGAAGTCGCGCGGGCGGCGCACGCCTGGCGCTCCTACAACGGCAACGTTGGCGCTCATGGTCTGGCTCGCCTCTGCCAGGAGTTGGAGGACAGCGCGCGCCGAGGCGACTTCCGCGCGGCGCGCGAGATCTACGCACAGATGCGAACCCTGCACACCCTGGTACGCAACCAACTGCAGTTCGAGATGCGGAGATCCGCGTGAGCGCGCCGGCTCCGCCCACTCGCGTCCTGGTTGCCGACGACGACGCGACTCTGCGGGAGATTGCCGGCGCGATGCTGCGGGACGCAGGCTTCGCCGTGCAAACCGTTGCCAGCGGCGATGCGGCGGTCGCGGCGTGCGCGCTGCGCATGCCGGACATTGCACTGCTCGACGTCGAGATGCCCGGCGGCAACGGTTATCAGGCGTGCACCAATATTCGCACGTTGCCGGGTGGTGCGGATCTGCCTATCGTCATGGTGACCGGATGCGACGATACCCCGTCGATCGATCAAGCCTACGAGGTCGGTGCGACGGATTTCGTGGTGAAGCCCGTCAATTGGGCACTTTTGGCGCACCGCATCCGCTACGTGTTGCGCGGCGCGCGCACCATAGTCGACCTGCGATTCAGCGAGCAAAAGAATACCGCGCTGCTGCGAGCGATTCCCGACGGTATCTTTCTCGTCAACGGCGATGGTCTGATCGAGCATTGCTTCAATCCTGCTGCCGGATTGCGCGTCATGCCGAACAGGGGCTTCGGGTCGATGCGCTTCCGCGATCTCATTCCACCGGCTGCGCGCGCGCGCGCTTTGGATTGCCTGGAAACCACGCTGCGCGGCGAAGCGGCGGCATTTGAGTTTTCGCTCGACGTCGAATCCGCAGCGAATCGCCATTTCGAATGCCGCTATCTTCCGAATTCCAGCGGTCAGGTTCTGGCCATCGTGCGCGACGTCACGGCGCGCAAGGAAGCCCAAGCCCGTATCCATCGCCTAGCCTACTTCGACGGCCTGACCGGATTGCCCAATCGCGAATGGATCCGCGAGTACCTGGCGCAGTCATTGACCGAGGCTAAGCAACTGAATCGCAGCCTGGCGCTGCTGTACGTCGATCTGGATCAGTTCAAGCGCATCAACGACACCTTGGGCCACGAGACAGGTGACGCGCTGTTGTGCCAGGTGGCGAAACGCTTACAGGCGGGGCTGGATCTGGACGGTGATGACGATGAACCGCTGGTGCCGCCAAATCTCGGCGCGCCCCTCCAGACCCTTGCCGCGCGCGCTCGAGGCCGGCTGGCCCGTGTGGGAGGCGATGAGTTCATCGTCGTGCTCACCGGACGCACTGATGTCGCGCAAGCACAATGGGCGGCACGCGAGATTCTGTCGATTCTTTCCGCGCCGTTTCAGCAGGAAAGCTATGAACTGGTGGTGACGCCGAGCATCGGAATCGCAATGTATCCGGAACATGGCAGCGATGCACAAAGCCTGCTCAAGAACGCGGACGGCGCCATGTACGAGGCCAAGGCGAGCGGCCGCAACCAACTGCGCATTTACGACAGCACCATGAATGTGCGCGCCCTGAAACGGCTATCGCTGGAGATGGAGCTGCGCCGGGCCGTCGAGGATTCCAGTCTCGAGGTCTACTACCAGCCGAAGTACCAGGCCCGCAGTCTGAAATTGCTGGGCGGCGAAGCCTTGTTGCGCTGGTTCCATCCCGAACGGGGCCAGATTCCGACCGCCGACTTCATCGCGGTGGCAGAGGAGACGGGCTTGATCGGCGACATCGGCCGCTGGGCGCTGCAACGTGTTTGCCGGGATCTCTGCCAATGGCGCAGCGAGGGTTTTGAGCTGCCGTGTATCGCGGTAAATGTGTCGGGGCGGGATTTCATGTATCCGGAAGCGCTGATGCGATTGGGCGATACGGTGGCGCAAGCGCAGCTATCGCCGTCGTTGTTCGAATTCGAGTTGACGGAAGGGGTGCTGATGCAGGACGCCGAAGCGGGCCGGCGATCGCTCCTGACATTGAAGGAATTCGGCTTTGCGCTGGCAATCGACGATTTCGGCACGGGCTACTGTTCATTGAATTACTTGAAGCGCTTTCCGCTGGACACCCTCAAGATCGACCGTTCATTCGTGGCCGATATCAACGACGACCCTGACGATGCGGCGATCGTCCGCGCCATCATCGCGCTCGGTCACAGCCTGGATCTCAAGATAGTGGCGGAGGGCGTCACAACCCAGGCGCAACTGCGGTTTCTTCAAGCCGAGTCCTGCGATGCAATTCAAGGTTACCTGATGAGCCCGGCCGTTCCGGCAGCGAAGTTCCGCGAATTGTTGCAGCTGGCTCCCACCTCGTTCGCAGACCGCCAACTGCAGGCCAGAAGGAGCGCCTCGCAAGCTTAGAGCCGCGACTGCCTCGCGCAAGCGGGGCGATTTTAGTTAGGATGGCGCGATGGAATTCAATACAGCGCACACCTACACCCTCACCGCCACCTGCGCCAGCCGCATGGGCACCACTGCCGCAGTCACCGGGTTTCTTGCCGCCAATCGACTGTACATCATGGAGATGCAGCAGTTCGACGATGTGCTGACCAAACGATTCTTCGTCCGGGTGGTCTTTTGCGCAGTCAGCGGTGAATCCCTCGATCTCCCGCGCCTGCGGGTGGACTTCTTGAGCGTCGCCACCGCCGAACAGATGCAATGGGCGATTCACGATGGTGCGCATCGCGGCCGCGTCCTGATCATGGTGTCGAAGCTGGATCATTGCCTGGAGGATCTGCTCTACCGCCAGCGCACGGGCGAGCTGAACATGGAAATCAGCGCGATCGTGTCGAATCATCCGGACATGGAACCGGTGGCCCGGCGGCACGGGATCGCCTACCACCTCATGCCGGTGAGCGCCGACAGCAAGCGCGCGCAGGAGGCGCGGCTCCTGGAACTCATTGCGTCCAGCCGCTCGGAGCTGGTGGTGTTAGCCCGATACATGCAGATTTTCTCCGACGAGATGTGCAAGCAGCTGTACGGGCGGGCAATCAACATTCACCACTCCTTCCTGCCCGGATTCAAGGGCGCCAAGCCCTATCATCAGGCGCATGCGCGCGGCGTCAAACTCATAGGCGCGACCGCCCATTTCGTGACCGGCGATCTCGACGAAGGCCCGATCATCGAGCAGGTGGTCGAGCGCGTCGATCACAGTTTTACGCCGGAAATGCTCGCCGCGACCGGCCGCGATTCGGAGCGCCGCGCGCTTTCCACGGCGGTTCGTTTGTTTCTCGAGCATCGAGTGTTCCTGGATGAACACAAAACAGTGGTATTCAAGTAGCCTTGTGACATGAAATTGACTCTCGGCGCGCCTGCGGGCCGCGCAGTATTCATATGAGCGGCGGTACATTCTCGTTCTCCGAGCGCCGTAATGCGTTCGCCTTCTGGGTAGGCTCGGCGGTCGTCAGTGCCGGTGTCGTGCTGCATCTGCCGATGTTCTGGATGGGGCGACACAGCGGCTTTGTCCTGGCCCGCATGCCGATGGACGCCGGCATGTTGTGGGGTATGGCGCTGATTGTCATCGGCATCCTGGCCGCGGCTTACGGCCTCCTGCCAAACACGCCTGCGAACGCGGCCGTACATGAAGTCCTGGCGCCCGCAGAGGACGCTCCGCTGTGCGCCGCACATTGGAAACTAATGAGCGTGTTGGCCGTTGCCCTGGTCATCGACGTCATGAAACCGGCGAGCCTCGGGTTCGTAACTCCCGGTATGCGCGTCGAGTACGAAGTCGATCGCGCAACTGTCGCATTGCTGCCGTTTTCCGCGTTGCTCGGCACGGCGGCAGGCTCGTTTATCTGGGGTGCGATTGCCGATTTTTATGGGCGGCGGGCCTCGATCCTTCTATCCGCAGTTATGTTCGTCGGCACCTCCATATGCGGCGCCATGCCGTCGTTCATGTGGAATCTCGCCATGTGTTTCTTGATGGGAGCCGCCGCCGGCGGCATGCTGCCGATCGCCTACGCCCTACTCGCGGAAATC
>Ga0210388_10000380_pt1 | contig 37196 bp, 38 predicted proteins | sample IncBWC19OmetaG_FD_155485 | JGI IMG/M metagenome (GOLD analysis project Ga0210388, IMG submission 155485) | Forest soil microbial communities from Barre Woods Harvard Forest LTER site, Petersham, Massachusetts, United States - Inc-BW-C-19-O ...
GGAGATTTCATAGAGTTCGCGCAGTTCGCGGCCAATTATTTCCCGGGTCAATTGCTGGGCCAACAAGACCTGGTCCGCTTCGTCTTCAATCTCGTTACGCGGGACCATAGTCCTCCGAACCCATATTCTGGGTTGTGGGTTAAAGCTAAACGGGAGCTAGGTTAGTGTCGGTCAGCCTGCCGAGCGACCACAGCGTTCGCTTCACGGATAGCTCGACTCTCGTCGCCGGTCCTTTCTAGACTTTCGTTCGCCACCTTCGCCCAAAGCTCTTTCAAATTTGGGGTGTCTGCTTTGTGCGTGTGCCCTTCGGCGTCGTTAGGTGTCCATGGCATTGCAAGGGCCGAGTTTCAAAGAGGCCGATGCATTCGACCGATCAGCCAACCGATTCCCAAGGCGACGATTGCCGTCGTGTAAGGCTGGGTTTCTGTCAACGTTGGGGGCGTATTCGTGTTCCACGCCCGCCTAACAGAGGTCTAAAACAGAGCAGCACGGAAGCTTATGCGGCTCAGAACGCCGCCGGAGCCCTCGCGGCGTGGAACCACTCAGGAACCCCAGCGGTTTAATTACGGCGCGGTCAGTTGTAGATGAGCGATGTTAGGCAAACCGTTGCCATTGCCGGTTTGGGATCGTCAGAACGGCAAGCTGGTCGAAGAGTTCATGGACGATCACCCGGCGACCTACGACAGCCGGCCTCGACGCTCGCCTACTCAATGGCTTGAATCGCAACCGCTTTATGACTGGCTGCTGGCTGCCTATCAAAATACACATCATAGCGCCCGCAATATCGAGCCGTTCATTCGACAACATCATATCGATATGAGCGAGTTCAAACCGGTCGCCTATCGCTCCTTCGCGGAATTCTTTGACCGCGAATTCCGGGCCGGACTGCGAACATATCCGGCGGCTGCGCGCGAAATGGGAGCTTTCGCAGAAGCGCGCTATTTCGCATGGGAGAAATTAGCAGGCGATCAGAGATTCCCGGTCAAGGGGCGCTCGCTGAGCGCGGAGGACATCCTCGGCGCACGTGAGCGGGCACGGCCCTTTATTGGCGGACCGGTCATTCTAGCGCGACTGTCACCCATGGACTATCATCGTGTGCACTATCCCGACGATGGAACGACCTTGGAAAAGGCCCATCTTGGCTGGCGGCTCTGGACCGTAAATTGGCACGCGCTGCAAAATCAGCCGGATATCCTGTTTCGCAACGAGCGGCAGATCAACGTCCTCGAAACGCGCAACTTCGGCCGTCTCGCCTTTGTAGAGGTCGGTGCCATGTCGGTTGGACGAATCGTTCAGGTTCATCCGCTCGACCATCATTTCGAACGCGGCGCGGAAAAATCGGTGTTTAAATTTGGCGGCTCTGCCGTCGTGGTGTTTGGAGAGGCCGGCGCCTGGTTTCCATCGAACGACATTCTTCAGCAGACGAAACAAGGCGTGGAAACGCTCGTGCGTCTCGGCGACTGTATTGCTTTTCGAGCTGACCTTTAGACTAGTTTGATGCCGTCCGCCACTTCCACGATTTTGCTCAACACCACGAATTTCAAACAAAGCCCGGCCATGTGCGGCCCAGCGTGCCTGAAAATAGTGGCATCTTATTTCGGTATCGAAATTGGCGAGCGGCGATTAATCCGAGTCTGCAAGTCGAGCAAGATCACTGGCACGACTGGAACTAACCTGGTCAAAGGAGCGCGCGAGCTCGGCTTTCACGCGGAAATCATCGACGGCGCCGATTTCAAGGTAATCGGAAAATGGCTACGGAATGGCACTCCTGTCATTGTCGACTGGATGAGTGTCAGCGAGGACTTGCGCACCAAGCGGCACATCGCCGGCGGACACTACTCGGTGGTGTGTGGTCTAAACAGGGACAGCATTGTTCTGGAGGACCCCGCAATCGGTCGTCGCCGAGCGATCCCGCGACGCCGTTTCCTAAATGTTTGGTTCGATTTTACGCATGTCTATCCCAAGGTGCGGGATGACTTGATTATCCGCCGCCTCATTATAATCGCAAAAGCTACCACTATGCGCCCTACCCCGAAGGGTCGACCCAATCTTCATTTTTGATTTTCGACACTATTCGGCGCGACAGCCCCTGGCCATTGACCGGTCTCGAAGTCGAAAACCAGCACGCCCGCGAGTAAAAATGCGGCCACCACCGCGCTCCATAGGACAAAACGCGGCGATGGCTCAGGAATAACGGGCCTTTTCTTGTTCTTCGACTGTTGAAGAGACACGCGCTCAGGCCGCTTCGGCGTGGTGGTTGACATTGTTTTTGGCGAGTTGCGTGAGCGTCTCATCGGTTTTCTTCTCTTCCGCCAATGTGGCGTCGAGAAGTTTTACGGATCGGCTTAAGCCAAGTTCCTCAGCCCAAGTCCTGAGCGTGCCGTAGCGTGACATCTCATAGTGCTCAACCGCTTGCGCTGCCGCGAGGAGCCCGGCATCAAGGGCGGGCGTGCCTTTGTATTCCTTCATAACTTCCTGACCTTCCTCGATGATACCCACAATGGCCTCGCACGTCTTACCCCGCGGCGCAGCGTCGATTTCTTCGAACACCTTCTCTAGGCGCTCAACATGCCCTTCGGTTTCAGTCTCGTGTTTCTCGAAGGCCGCCTTGAGTTCCTTGGCTTGAGCGGCCTTCGCCATCTTGGGCAGCGCGCTCAAGATTTTCTTCTCCGCGAAATAGATGTCTTTTAGCGTGTCATGAAACAGCTCACGCAAATTCTTCTCACTGGCCATAATATCGTTCCTCCTTAGTCGGACTTGTCCGGTAACCTCGGCTAATAGGTTTTTGTTCCGCGCCGGAGCATTTACGGCAAGCGAGTGAATAGCCCTGGCCAATTAAGCTAGGCGCGCAACGGGTGCGAAGGTTTTTCCATTTCGCGACGCGCCCCGAATCACATCAGAGCGTTGCCGTCACACCGCTGCGCGGTCGCGAGCTAACTTACCCGTCGCCTTTACGCTTGCCAGTAATTGCTGGCCAAGGTCGGCGGGGCCTCCCCTTCGTCGGGTAGCTGAGCGGAGCCGCGACCGGAGAAGAGCAAGGACCGCCGCCTCCTCTGGCTCCAGTCCGGAAAGATTCTCCCGCGACATTTTCTCGGAACGCGAGGTGAGATTTTTTATCAGCGTCCCGTCCATATAAGCGTCGATAATTTCTGGGTGAACATAACATTTGCGACAGATGGCCGGCGTATTGCCGAGCTGCTTGGCCACATGCTCGCCGGCGGCGCGCATGTTCTTTTTGGCTCGTGCATCGCTGTCAAACGCCTCAATTTCCTTTAACGCGATTGCTGCCAAGACAGTGCCTGCCCAGGTGCAGAAGTCCTTGGCGGTAATTTCTTTGCCGGTGACGTCCTTCAAATAGGTATTCACGTCGTTCGAGGAAATGCTTTGTATTTCACCTGTCGTGGCTCGGTATTGCAGAAGATCCTGTCCCGGAAGTTCTTGGCATTCACGAATTATCTTCGCGACGCGTCGATCGCGTATCTTGGTTGTCCATTGCTTTCCGCTTTTGCCAATAAAATGAAACCGGACCTCGGTCCCGTCAACTTCCGCATGGCGGTTCTTGAGTGTCGTCAAGCCGTAGCTTTTATTTTGCTTGGCATAATCTTCGTTGCCGACACGAATCAACGTTTTGTCGAGAAGATAAACGACCGTAGCAATTACCTTTTTGCGCGGCAGTCCAGGAAGCGACATATGCGCTTTTACCTTTTTGCGCAGTGCCGGAAGCACGCGCGCAAACATGATGACATGCTCGTATTTGGCGCTGTCTCGAATTTCACGAAAGCGAGAATGGTAACGGTACTGCTTCCGGCCTCGGGCATCCCGGCCTGTGGCTTGGATGTGCCCATCGGGAAATGGACAGATCCAAACATCGGTCCATGCTGGAGGAATGGCGAGCGAGCGTATGGGCCGTATTGCCGCATTATCAGCTAGGCGCGTCCCGTCGGGACGAAGATAACGAAAACGCCCGGCTCGTTGGCGCCGCCGCATCCCCGGCTTTGCATCGGTCACGTACCGCAGGCCGGCTATAGCCGCATCTTGCTCTAGTTTGGCCGGGGTCGCGATTTCGATTTCTGAAGGTTTAAATGGAGTTGCCGGGCACATTTCAAAAAGGGAATTCGCTTGCGCGGCGATCGTTCCTTCGACTTGGCCCGCTAGGGCTTCGGAACGAATTTCGACTACAGGCGGTTGGTTCCGCTGGATGCACCCGTCAGCGTTAGGGTCGGAGCATTGTTCGATTGGCGATGGAAAATTGGAAATTCTCAGCGGCGGACGGGCATGCCATCCCTGCGGTTTAGCGAGCGGGACCGACGCCTTAGCCGATTCAAAAAAAACGACGTCCTCCCGCAGCCGATTTCTCCTGCGGAATACTGGACCTACTTGTCTGCTGCGGCGCTCCTTGCGGTGCTTTATCTTTCCCTACCGCTCCGCGGGGAAAAAACGTCGCGGGCCAAAAGAGGCCTGGGTGCATTCGGCACCTTTCGCAGCGTGGACGAACCACAAACGGTCCAGCACCTGCGAGCAGACGAACACGGGCGTGGTCGAAATGCGACAGCTCCCTGGTACATTCCAGCGCGCGGCTGGAAGGATATTCTGTGGCGTACCTATCGACAGACCAGCGAAGACAGGCTGCTCGCGGTGGCGGCAGGCGTGGTCTTTTATGCCCTTCTTGCGTTATTCCCCGCTATTACAGCGGTTGTCTCACTCTATGGCCTGTTCGCGGACGCCGCGACAATCAATGACCATCTTTCGTTCGCGGCGGGAATTTTGCCCGCGTCGGCCGTGGACATCGTTCATGAACAGACCGTCCGACTTACTGCGAACAGCGGCACCAAATTAGGGTTTGCCTTCGTTTCCGGGCTTGCGATCGCGCTTTGGAGCGCGAATGCGGGAATGAAAGCTATGATGGATGCGCTCAACATCGTGTACGAAGAAAAGGAGAAGCGCGGGTTCATTAAACTCAATTTGATATCGCTAGCATTTACGCTAGGAATGATAGTGCTCGCTTTGCTCGCGTCGGGAGCGGTCGTCGTCCTACCATTTATCCTCACGCATCTCGGGCTTGCGCAAGTCACTAATGGATTGTTCCAGTACTCGCGCTGGCCGATCTTGCTTGCAGTCGTGATAATCGGATTAGCGACGATATATCGGTTTGGGCCGAGCCGCCGACGTGCGCGCTGGCAGTGGCTATCAATTGGCACCCTCGTGGCAGCCGCGGCGTGGATCATAAGTTCGGCATTTCTCTCCTGGTATCTTGCTACGTACGCTCATTACGACGTGACCTATGGGTCGCTAGGGACCGGTATCGGCTTGATGATGTGGATGTGGGTGTCTGCGATCGTCGTACTACTCGGCGCTCAGTTGAACTCTGAAATCGAGCACCAGACGGCGACTGATTCGACCGTCGAGCGTGATAGACCACTTGGCCAGCGTGGTGCCGTTATGGCCGATACTATCGGGAAAACGGCTTAGACCACACATCGCATGGGAATGCGCCCGGGGAACTGGCGCTGATTTAGCATCTAGGGCGACCAACCCAGTGGCATACCGTTAGGTCACAGATTTTCATTGAAAGGCGCCGTGCCCTTGCTTCCGTTGCCGCCAACCACCATGTTGCGTTGCAGCATATATTATTGCATCGCAATATGAGGGCGCATGGCGGATATCAGCACGGCAATGGCCAAAATTCACGCCTTCCGAGAGCGTTTCGAAACCCTTCTGAAATCGGCCCGCGGAAGAACGCCCAGTGCCTTGGAATACGCCGGGACCGCGCGAAACGTTCTAAAGCCCATCACGGATTTTGGATCTAACCCGGGCAACTTGCGCATGCTGGCATACGCACCCGAAAACCTGCCGATCGGGGCCCCCGTGGTTGTCGCCCTGCATGGTTGCAGCCAAGACGCCAATGCGTACGATCACGGCGCCGGGTGGTCCTCTCTTGCCGATCGATTGGGTTTTTTGGTTGTTTATCCGGAGCAGCAACTCACTAACAACCCGAAGAACTGCTTCTCCTGGTTTTTGCCGGAGGACACAGCACGGGGTAACGGCGAAGCGCTTTCGATTCATCAAATGGTCGAACACGCCGTCGGCAAATTCGGCGCCGACCCAGAGAAGGTATTCGTGACCGGCTTGTCGGCTGGCGGCGCCATGGCGGTCGTAATGTTAGCAACCTATCCAGAGACTTTTGCGGGGGGAGCTATCATTGCTGGGCTTCCCTACGGGTGCGCCAAAAATGTCAATGAAGCTTTCGAAGCAATGTTCACCGATCGTCATTTCTCGCCTCGCACCCTCGGTGACCGGGTGCGAGCGGCATCTAAGCATCATGGCCCGTGGCCAAAGATCTCGATCTGGCACGGCAGCGCGGATCCGATTGTAAAGCCCTCGAACGCCGAGCAAATCGTTCAACAATGGACGAACGTGCATTCGCTTTCGCCTACTCCTTCGTATGAGGAATTGATGGGGGCACACACGCACAAAGTTTGGAATGACCGGGACGGCGATAGACTGATTGAGGCGTTCTCAATCGGCGGCATGGCGCATGGCGTTCCGCTGGATTTAAATAGCGACGACGAAAGTTTTGGCGCCGCCGGCCCGTTCTTTTCAGATGTAGGGATCTCATCTACGAAGCATATCGCGAACTTCTGGGGTCTGGGCGATGGCTTCGTGACTTCCTGCGGGCCAAAGATCCATTCAGAATCGTTCCCTATGATGGCGACATCAGGCGCCATTGCTCGGAGTGAAAGAAAGAAGGCTAGCAGTAGCAATGCGGACACTTCAATTCGCGTGGATACTCAGCAAGAAGCCTCTCAAGTGGTAAGCGACGTAATCGCTGCTGCTTTCAAAGCTGCCGGATTGCAATTTTCCGACCGTCCAACCGGATCGCCAACACCGCGCTTTAGTCCCGGTCCAATAATTGAAGCGGCGCTGAAGGCCGCTGGACTGAAGGGGCCCGAGTGAGCCGGTGACGCCTCACGCAGGCGGCTTAAGCACCCCAACCGTCGTTTTCGACGCACGCTAATCGCAATAAACACCCTGCGACACGCGGCAGATTTAATATGGAACTATTACTTTGTCGTCGGCTTGTTAAATTACGATCCGACGCGAGATCGATAAAAATCGGAGGGCGACATGCCAGTTCTTCTTTGGTTGCTGGGCGTACCCGTCATCGTGATTATCGGGTTAATGCTTACGCACGTGATTTGAAATTCAGCCCCGTCTCGGCGGGGCTTTTCGTAAGAAAATCACATGCCTCATAGACATTAGAGGACAACTTCGTGTCGATTGGAACCATACTTATAATAATCTTGGTCATCGTTTTGCTTGGTGGGTTCAGCGGATTTGGTGGCGGCCCATTCTACGGAACGGGATATTACGGCGGCGGTGGGCTTGGACTTGTCATCGTGATTCTTTTGATCTTGGTTTTTCTCGGTAGAATTTAGCCGAGCGCCGAGCAGGCATCCGCACCTTTTGCGATATTGCGAACGGGAAAGCATGCAAACGCAGACCTAACTCAGACTAGCGATCTATGAGATTCTTCGAATGCCAAGTTTGCGGTCAACCGCTCTTTTTTGAGAATTCATTTTGTGAAGGTTGCGGTAGCCGACTTGGTTTTCTTGCTTCAAAGATGACTATGACGGCGCTAGAGCCAACGGGTGAGCGTTGGAAGTCCTCGGTCGATCCAATTCATGATTATATCTACTGCGCCAACTTAACATTCGACGGATGCAACTGGCTTATTCCCGCTGACGACGGCCAGACATATTGCGCGGCGTGCCGGCACAACCGCACAATTCCCGACTTATCCGATCAGCGCAATCTCGTGCTGTGGCGCCGGATCGAGATCGCCAAGCGGAGGTTGTTTTACAGCTTGTTGCGCCTGCGGCTTCCTCTTCGCAACAAAACGGACGACCCCACAGGCCTTGCGTTCGATTTTCTTGCTCCCACCAAGAACCCAGTGATGACCGGGCACTTAGAAGGCGTCATCACCATCAATCTTGCAGAAGCCGACGACTCCGAGCGGGAGAAGCAGCGAGGTATCTTCGACGAACCCTATCGCACTCTTTTGGGACATTTTCGTCACGAAATTGCTCATTATTATTGGGACCGTCTCGTGCGTGATGGTGGATCGATAGATGAGTTTCGCGAAGTCTTTGGTGATGAGCGAATCGACTACAGGCAATCACTGAGCCGCCACCATTCTGAAGGGCCGCCGACCGATTGGCCAAGCCATTTCGTTACGGCTTATGCGAGCTCGCACCCGTGGGAGGATTTCGCCGAAACATGGGCCCATTATTTCCACATCGTGGATACGTTGGAGACGGCCAGAGCATTCGGAATCCATACTCGGCCGCGCGTTGAGAGCACAGCGTTGGATGCTTCGGTCGAGTTTGATCCGCATACAGCTAGCGTCGATCGTCTCATCGATGCGTGGTTGCCTTTAACCTTCGCATTCAATTCCATCAACCGCAGCATGGGCGTCAGTGACCTATACCCGTTCGTTCTCGGCGCGCCTTCGATCCTTAAATTGAGCTATGTATACAATAAGATTCACCACCATTCGCCATCCGAGAGCCAGAGTGACCGCGCAGCACTTAAAGCTGTAGTTGCGAGCCTTAAAAGAACTGTCGCGTCACCATAGTCTAGCGCGTGCGCTGATCTTGAAGTTTTCTTACAATGTCAGACGAAACTATCGTGTGTATCCGATCATAGGCGTTCATTTCGATCGCGAATGCGGTCAAAGGCCCGTGGCCAAAAATAAGGATGATGATGAGTAGCCAGGTGCCCGCGGACGCCGAGGCGGTCGACCTTGCCGGCATCGAGGCGCTGGCGGTCGAGCTTGCCGCGCTTGCCGGTCGCGAGGTTACGGCCGCCTTTGGTACGATCTTCACCGTGCGCTACAAGACCGGTCCGCAAGATGTGCTGAGCCTGCGCGATCCGGTCTCAGAGATCGACCGCAATGTTGAAATTCTGATCCGCGAGCGGCTCGCGGCGCGCTTTCCCGATCACGGTATCATTGGCGAGGAATTGGCCGAACGGCCGGCCCGCAATTCGAAATTCGTCTGGGCGGTCGATCCTATCGATGGCACGACGAATTTCGTCAACGGTTTTCCGCTGTTTGCGGCGTCGATCGGCGTGCTGCAGCTTGGTCGGCCGGTCGCGGGCGCGGTATGGTGCTCGGTCAGCCACGCGCTGCACGCTGGGGTTTATCACGCTCGCACCGGCGGAAGCTTGCGCTTCAACGGCGAAGATGTGACGCCGAAGCTCAACGCGGCAGTGCTGCGGAGGCTTGCCGGCGTTCCCGTCGTAGCCAATACCGACGAGGCGGGTTGGGAAACGCGCAAGACCGGATCGGCGGCACTCGAATGCGCGCTTGTGGCGGCGGGCCTCTTAGAAGTCTCGCGCTTCGCCGCGCCTAATATCTGGGATGTGGCCGGAGGCGTCGCGTTGGTACAGGCGGGCGGCGGCGTGGCGCGCGAATATGATGGCGCGCGCTGGCTGCCGATGGAAAGTTTCACGCCGTTTGCCCGCGCGCAGGAGAAGCCGGATCTGCGCTTCTGGCGGCGCGCTATGATCGTCGGAACTCCGCAGGCGGTGGCGCGGATGTGCGATTGATGCGTCGCCAAACCGCCGAGAAGGAACAATATACGCCCCTCCTCAGTTTGATATGGATGGGCGACACGAACCGCATCAAATACAGCCCTGCGGCGGCGCCCACGCATACGGCTACTGATTGGACCTGCCCTTGCGTACTCAAAGGACAATTATTTTTCTGGATATTGATGGCGTCCTCAATCGATCATCCAGCTACGCGGGCTTAAATCATCACGTCGTCGAGATGGGCCTGCTCGCTCGCCTCTTGACGAGGGCGTGCCAATACTTAGTGACTTTCTTCGAGGGACATCGGGGCTAATAGTGTTTGCAATAATATTTCACAATCCGACGTCGGGAACAAAGGGCGTCGATAAGCAGAGCCTTTTGGCTGCCATTAAGCTCGCGAATATCGACGGAGAATACGTTTCGACAAAATCCGATGATTTCGAGAAAGCTTTAGATCAAAAAGCAGACCTGTTCGTCGCCGCCGGCGGAGACGGCACGATCCGGAAGATCATTATCGGGGCTCGCGAGAAAAAGGTCCCTATTGCGATCTTCCCACTTGGCACAGCTAATAATGTCGCACGGTCCCTTGGCATTTCTGGCACTCCGCAGGAGCTCGTCGAGACATGGGACCTCGAGCACGCCATACCGTTTGACCTAGGCGTGGCGCAGGGCTCGTGGGGTACTACTTCTTTCATCGAATCGTTCGGAGTCGGGCTTTTCCCGCAATATCTGATCTCCGCTGGAGAGGAGGACAAACTAGAGGGCGCGGAAAATCTTCTCCAAGGCCGCAAACTTTTGCAAAAGGCTCTGAAAAAAGCAAAACCCGCCGTTCTAGAAATCAGGGTAGATGGGAAAGCTCTGAAGGGCGACTTTCTTGGAGTAGAAGTACTAAACATTTCTTTTACCGGCCCGGGCCTGCCGTTGGGGCAGCGCGCTGATGCGACAGATCGCAAGCTGGACGTTGTGTGTTTTGAGACCAACGCCAAGCAAGACTTAGCAAAGTGGTTGGATGCGCCATCGGATTCCGCACCTCCGGTCGTGAGCCGCCAAGCTTCCGAAGTACAAATTACATGGCGCAATGTCGCAAATCGATTGGACGATAAGACGTTTACAAACGAGGACGCAATACAGACCGCGGAGCTATCCTGCGAAAAGAAGCCGACGGCTGTCTTGATCCCTAAGAAACTTGCCATTCAAAAGGTCCACGAACGAAAAGCGGGAGAGCCGGTCGCAACGAGGTAGCTCGGGGACCTTTGAATCTGAAGGAAGCCGGCAGGTACTAGTGAAACGATGACTGGGCCTTTATTTGCGCACGCAGAAGCAGGCAAGTGGCGAACAACGGTCTTTCGTCGACGACGAGCTCTCAATCCAGCAGAGATTGCAATCCAAGGAAAGCGGCAGCCGGATGCACGATCACATACGAGGGTACGGATTCGAGATAGCTCCGAAATCTCCCCTTAGATTCAAAGCGACCGCGAAATTCCGATCTCGCAAGGAATTTCAGGATCCGCGGTGAGATCCCGCCGGCGATATATACCCCGCCTTTCGCTCCAAACGTCAGCGCCACGTTGCCGGCGAAGGATCCCAAAAAAGCGCAAAACGTATGGAGTGCTTCGTAGGCGATCTCACAATCGCGCGTGAGCGCATGGCTCGTAATTTCTGCGGCACTTGGAGAGCCGACAGTTAGTCCATCGACGGCGGCAATGGCTTGATAAAGATTCTCCAATCCGCCGCCCGAAATTGCCCGCTCCGCTGAGGCGTGCCCGAACTTGCCACGCAAATATTGAATTATTCTGTCTTCCCGTTCGCAAGTGCCCGCCAACGTAGCGTGCCCTCCCTCACTCGTGATGATCACAGGTTCTCTCGAGCTATTGGCAAGACACGCAACGCCGAGGCCGGTACCCGGACCTAAAACGGCCTTGGGCGTTCCCTCTTCAATTTTGCCGCCCCCGATCCCGACTAAATCCTCGGACCTAAGAAGCGGCAAGGAAAGTGCGACGGCCTGAAAATCGTTGATAATCCGCGCCCGCAATCCAAAAGTGCTTTCCAGCTCGTCTGCATCTATAGTCCAGGCTTGGTTTGTGAGCTTTGCGCGTTGCTCAACAACAGGACCCGCAACCGCGATCACGGCGTGCGTAATGGAGGAACTGACTTCTTCCAGGAAAATGGCCAGGGCGTCTATAAATCGAGGATACTCGGCTACCTCAAAACTCCTGACTTCACCCAGCGCACCGTTGCTAGCGAGGGCGAACCGCGCATTCGTCGCACCGATATCGCCCAACAACACGCGCTTCACCAATACCAGTTCTCCATTTTCAGTACGTCGCTGATCATAATGACCACCCGCACGTGCAATTTAGGGTGCAAAGCTCTCAATATTGGACATTCCATCCACCTTTCCGTACAGCGTGCCTTCCGAAGGATCAGCGTTGATGACCGCTCGTAAAATCAGCCTCAAAATAATCGCCGCTCCGGCAAGCGGTTTGGTCTTGGACGCTCCACCCATACTAAAGGAGATAGACCAATCCGTGGACTATATCTGCGGCCAGTGCGGCACGATCTTGCTGCACGCCGAGGAGAACCGAGTGCATAGCATTGTAATCCACTGCGGAAACTGCGGAGCATATAATTCCACAGACGCCTAAGCGTCTGTTCGTCTCCACCCCCATGCTTGCAGAACAAGCCGCTACTTTTTCTCCAGCATTAACAGACCTTCTCTGCGGATGAGTGGCTGGATCACCTCGGCCACCTTGGCTAAGAGCCAAGGCAGTAAAACTTCGAGCCGAACATGGTCGTCGGCGACAGTTATATTGCCACTCGCCACCTGCCCAAGCGCGCTGATGCAAAACTGCAAGTGATCGCCGGTCCAGGTTTCCTCCTGGACCGTGAACAATTGACCGAAATTCGATCGTGTATTTCCGAGACCAGATTTTAAGCGGCGGACTGCCTCCGCCTTGCCAAGGCTGTGCGGGATGGACACGACGAGGGGTTGTGGCATGGAAAGCTCCGAAATATTTCTGTGCGGATATACGACGGTTGATGCGCTAATGAAACGCCCGCGAAGTTCCACGACTTGTCGAATGGCGTACGCCACAAGCGACTTCTCGTGACCTAAGCGTCTTGCGTGCCATGCGGAACATCAAACAGGTCTATCAGTTGTACTACAACAAGTAGGTACGACTTATCATGAACAATGAACCAAAAAAGCCCGAACCAGAGATTATGCCGCCTCTTCCGAATGAGGCACCGGTGCGGACCCCACCTGAGATTCCTCCGGACACAGAAGCCCCTCAAAAGGAAGCACCGCTTCGCAGCGAGAGAACGTCGACAATTTGATAGCTGATGGGTTGAATTGCATGAGACCGAAGGACCGCGAAGTAGCGGAGTCTGCTTTTGACAAAAATAAACGCAGAGAGGCCGAAATTAATAACGCACTGAGGCATGAGGACGCACGGCACGCGGCTGCCGTCAAAAACATGCACCGACTGCGTGAGCTTCGTCTCCAGCGCGATGCCAAAAATGCCGCTTCAACGCACAAGTACTGATAAGCGCTACCACAATTACGGGTGCTTTTGAAGCAACACTCCCGATGAGGGAACGCGACGAGGCCGCGAACGTTGTCCTATCGATCAAACAAATGGAGATAAAATGGATCGCGAACACATCAAGGGCGCTGCGGACAAGGCAAAAGGCGCGATTAAGGATACGACCGGCAAGCTGACCGGCGACAAGAAATTGCAAACGGAGGGTAAGCTCGATAAGGCCAAAGGCGCTGCCCACGACGCCGCCGGAAATGTGAAGGATGCAGTCCGAGACCTTACCAAATAACCGAAACGACACATCCGACAAGGTTACGAAATTGGCCGTCTCTGGACGGCCTTTTTTTTCTTTCGCGACCATCAATATGAAGCTAGTTCGCTTTCCATAACCTGTCATTCTGCGAACACGCTTTGCTCGCGCCGTTAGCGCTTTGCCAGATTGAATCAAGACTAGTTTAATGGCCGCGGGCTACTCGCTAGAACAGCGCTCGGCTCATCTTGTTTCGCGGGGTATCGATATGGGCCAAGACACAAGATGGTCGCACTCGCCACAATGAGCATAGCCGCAGAAAGTGCCGAGCGCGACGCTGTAGGAATGTGTCTGGTCGAAGCTCAAGCCCATGATATACGTGCCTAGCCCTGAGCCGATGGTGAAAAACCCGGCTTTCCCGCCGGTTCCGAAGGACGCTGTTGCGAAGTAAGCTCGGCCAGGACGAATAGCCGCGTCATTCGTGACAGTGTGGTGCAATGATTGCGGCCCCTCATAAGCGATTGTCTATTTCGACGGTCTAGCTATCTGCATGTGAGTTTCCGACACAATGTTACGATAAAATGCTATGTCACGTCGCGCGTAAGCCTCGAAGTCGAGGGAAGAACCCTCTGTGATGACGGCGGTGGCGTGTTGATGCAACTGCGCCTGCACGCCAGCGTCTTTGAGCGCATTATGGAAAGATTGGTTTAGGCGATTAACAATTGCAGGGGGTACTTCGGCGGGACCGATAAGTCCATACCAGATGCCCATATCGACATCAGCGAGGTCCTTGTACTCCGCGAGTGCTGGTATTTCCGGAGCAAGTGGCGTGCGCTTCTCCTCGGCAAGACCATACCCGACGAGTTTACCTGACTTTATGTATTGCAACGCGCTCGACAACGTAATGATTGTTATATCTACATTACCGCCGAGAACCTCAAGCAATCCGCCTGTGCCACCGGAGAATGGGACGTGAATTAGATTGATTCGGAAGCGTTGTTTGATGAGTTCACCGAGAAAATGTTGCGGGGAGCCCACGCCGGAGGTGGAATAGGTGAAGCCTTGGGGCCGCTTGCGCGCTTCGGCCACAAGATCAGGAAACGTTTTTATGTTCGTAAGGGTCGGGCCACCAGCTACGACGATCGGTGACCTGCCGCCCAGAGCGACGTAAGTAAAGTCACGCTCTACGTCATAGGTAACGTTAGGATTCACCAACGTGACAGTGCTAATTTCCCGCGGTGTGCAGATCTCGAGCGTGTATCCATCGGGTGCCGCGTTGACAACGCGCATTGTGGCAATTGCTCCAGAGGCACCAGGAAGGTTCAGCGCTACAACTGGCTGACCAAGGCTATCGGCCATTTTTGCCGCAGTGAGCCGCGCTATGAGATCCACACTCCCACCAGGAGTAAACGGAACAAGCAACGTTATTGACCGCGACGGATAATCCTCTGTGCGCCCTTCTTCCGAGGCTAGGCTACATAGGACCGCGACCTGAGAGACCTTAAGTAACATCCGTCGGGTAATCCCGGCCCACCCTTGTTTCATGGTCATTTCCAGTTTTGCTGCTGTTATTCTTGCGCTCTCGGTGTCATGCTGTCTTTCGCTGACCGCGGGACAAGGCACTCGCCGTGACACGCGGCCCAGAGGTCATCAACTGGCCGAGCGCCTCCCTCGCTTCTCTTATCGAACGACGTCGGCTGCTATCGCGCCGCCGTCGAATTACGCATCATCTTGAGACGAAGTTCCAAAGTACGACGCCGATTTGTGCGCGCAATGCGCTCGGCCGCGTCCGGGTCGCGTGCTTCGATGGCTTGCAGCACGTCGCGGCAGAAGCGGACCACCTCTTCGTCGCGGCCGGGTACGCTCATCGTCGTGGTACGGTGATTGCGGATCTTTTCCTGCAATGACTTGAGCAGGTCGTAGAGGAAATCGTTGTGGGCTGCCTTGAAGATCACGAGCTGGAATTCGCCGGTATAGTTGCGGACGTCACCCCGATTGGATTTGGCAAGCGCCGTCTCGACGTCGTGCAGCACCGCCCGCAATTGCACGAGATCGAGCTGGCCAGCATTTTCCGCCGCAAGCCGCGCCGCCATGCCTTCGAGCGCCTCACGCGTATAGTAGATTTCGAGTAGCTGCTTTTCAGTAATGACCTTCACGGTCAGCGCATTGCTGGCGCCGACCACCACTAGATCCTCCGCCTGAAGCTTGCGCAACGCTTCACGCACCGGGGTCTTGCTGACGCCGAGCTCCTTGGCGAGATCGACGGCACGCAACCGCGTTCCAGGCGTTAGGAGATTGCTGAGGATCGCTTCGCGCAGGACCGCATAACCGATCTCGGCCGCCGTGCCGGCATTCGCGAAACGCTTGGTGAGAGTAGCAAGACCTGCGATCGTTGCTTTGATCGGCTTGCCAGCGTTAGCCCGCATGCGTGGTCGGGAAACGGCAGCCCCGGCTGCGGCCCTCCTGGCATTACCTGCGGCCGTCATTTGCTGCGCTCGATCACCTTGCTGACGCTCAGGCTCTGGGCGCCGGCCGTCGGGCACCACATCGACTTGCCGCCTGCACCGCCGGCCACGACGACAACCAGATCCTTCGGCTCGTTGATGATCGGGACGAGCGCGTTCTCATCCTTCTTGTCGACCCAGACGGGGAAAAACGGTCCTTTCGACTTGCCGCGATTCTTTGCGCCCCCCCAGGGACGGCGCGCCATTTCGAAGAGTGCCATCTGGATGTCCTTCTTGCGCCAGCCGGCCGCAGCAATGTGATGAGCATGTTCGACGCCGAGGACGACGACGGGATTGCCCTGCGAATAGAGATTGTTGCCGCCATAGGTCGCCATCGTGTCGGCGAAAGTGCGCATGATTTCGATCGGGTCTGTCTGCACATTCTCCGTCATACTATGCGGCGCCTCCGCATTGATCACCGTGACCACGCTCTCCTCCGGCTGGAAACCGCGCTCGACGTGGAGCGGCTCCCACGGATTGGCCGCCTGATGCTCGGCAATGCAATAGGTGTACTTGCCAGGATGCGCATGCTGGCAGAAGTCGGTTTCCGCGGGTATCGCCCCGCCAACATTGACCAAGGTGAGCCGCAGGGCACGGCCGATAGTCGCATTAGAGCGCCAACCGGGACCGAATACGCCGTTGCCGTAGTTAAGTCCGATCTCCTTGATGATCGGACCGTTCACGATCAAAAAAGGCGCGCCGGCATGCGTCGTGGTTTGGCGATGAGCGAGACCGTATTGCTTCTCCAGCACCGCCTCGACCGCAGCGACCACGACCGGCAAATAGGCGGGAAGGCATCCCGCCATCACCGAGTTGATGGCGATGGTGCGCAGCGTCGCGACGCCCATGGCCGGCGGAATGAGCCCGACGATCGCATCGGGCGAACGCCAGCTCAGGCCCGAGAGCATGCGCTCAACACGCTCGGCCGTCGGCGGGATCACTGGCAGGCCATCGGTCCAGCCATGCTTGTAGAAGTGGTCGTTGACCGCCTCGATAGAATCCGGAAGCTCAATGGTATTGAGCGCGGGCGTTTGAATTCGATCCAACATTATTTGTCCTCTCGGGCGCAGACTGCACCGCCTATTAAATCTTGGTTCGAACGATTAACTACGAACGACGGCGTGTTCTGGCAGCGGGAATTTCTTGTCGGCATATTCGGCACTAATCTTCTCGGCTGGCATCGTGAGGAGCCGCACGCATTCGGCAGCGGCATCGATGCCCTTCTGCGCGATGCGGCTTTCGTCGGCTTCGCCGATCGGATGCGGCAGCATGACGATTGGTAGCGCCTGGTGGCCGACGCCGCGGCCGACGATCTGGCCGAGCGGACAAAACGAGCGGCTGATCAGTGCGACGGTCGGGATGCCGGCCTTTTCCAGATTCACCGCGTCAATGACGCTCCAGGGCGATGACGATCCGCAGTGGCCGACGCCCGATACCGCGACGTCAGATTCCCGCGCCATCTCGTCGATGAACGGAGCGCCCTTGGCGGGAAAACCTTTGCGCCAGAATTTGATGTTGGTGACGCCGTAATCCTTCTTAAGCGTCGTCGCGAGCGCATCAAGCACGATGTCTGAGAATTCCTTGCCGTTATCGAGCAGGGCAACGCGGAGGCCCTTCAACGACTTCGGACGCTGAGCAGTCGGAATCGAGCCGGTTTCTGGGGCGCCGGTCGGCACCAGGACAGTCGTGGTATTGGCCATGAGATCTACCTTCTGTTATCGATCTGGTATAACTTGGTATACCGATATCTACAAGCTGCTTATGTATTGGCGTGGACGGCCAATCTTCGGCGGAGTAGGGGTGCATTTGAGTGGCTCATTCAATCCAGGCTAATGTCCCATTGTACGTTAGGCGGCCTGCTCGCGATGCTTGCCTTTCCTATATTCTCAATCACTGAGTGTCAGTAAAGGCTAAGTCGATGCCGAACAGAGCGGGCCTGATTTTGACAATCGTAGCAGCGCAATTTTTAGGGCTGGCGAGCGTCGACCCGGTCCGCGCGGAGCCGTTAAAGCTCAGGATCGGCTATGGCGTCGCAGCGGAGGAGCAGCTCTGGTTGCTCATTGCCAAACCCGATACCGGCACACATTACGGCAAAGACTACACCATCGATGGCACGCGATTCTCCGGCTCGGATAAACGCGCTCAAGCCTTCGAAGCCGGCGCCATCGACATCGCGTCGTCGAGCGCCAACGGCGTTATTTTCGCTGCGGCCGAAGGCGTCAGCGGAAAGATCATCGCATCCATCTCGCGCGAGAGTCAGCGCGGCTACAGCACATCGTTTTATGCGCTGGCGACCTCGCCGATCAAAACCGTGGCGGACCTTAAGGGTAAGACCGTCGCAGTCAACGGTTTCGAGACATCCGGCCATCTGTGGCTGAAGACCGCGCTCGCCAAAGCGGGCCTGGCCGAGAGCGATGTGACGATCGTGCCGGTCCCGTTTCCGGCCATGGCGGAATCGCTACGATCGGGAAAGATCGACGCCGGCGAATTTCCGCAGCCGTTCGACGCCTTGCTGCACAATGAAATGCAAGTCACCAAGATTTTCGCCGCCAAGGATGCCATCCCGACTGACGAAGAGCTCATCGTGCTGGTCGCTAAAGATGATTTCCTCAAGGCCAATGTCGCAGGAGTCAAAGCCTTCCTCGATGACTTGCACGCAGCGACCAAGTTCTATCTGGAGCATCCGCAAGAGGCGCGGCAGATCCTGATCGACACCAAGATGGTGCGCGTTCCGGCGGACGTATTTCTCGGCATGAACGATTATTACCGCGACCCAGCTATGCGGGCCGAAGTCGGCACGCTCGAGGCGATGCAGGAATCACAATTCAACGCCGGGTTTCAGAGCAAGAAGGCAGATATCAATCAGATTGTCGATTTGAGCTATCTGCCTAAGTGACATTGCGGAGTGGCGACATGGCGCTTTTGGAGGTGAAGGATCTGACCAAAACCTTCACCACGGGAGACAAGCCGATCTCCGCATTGGAGAAGCTGAACCTCGCCATCGAAGAGCATGAATTCGTCTCGTTCGTCGGCCCCTCCGGTTGCGGCAAGAGCACGTTCCTCCACATCGTCGGCGGCTTCGAACAGGCGACGAGCGGCACGATCATGCTCCGCAATGCGTTGATCGGGCGGCCGGCTCCGGACCGCGGCATGATGTTTCAGGACTCTTCGCTGTTTCCCTGGCTCACGGCGTTGCAAAACGTCTGCTGGCCGCTCGAGATGAAGGGCATGCCCAGGACCGCTCGCTTGACCAAGGCGCGCGATTACCTCGAACGCGTCCACCTGTCGCGCTATGCCGACCTCTATCCCGCGGAACTGTCAGGCGGCATGAAACAGCGCGTCGCGCTGGCGCGACTGCTTGCGCTCGACTCAGAGGTTCTACTGATGGACGAGCCATTCGGCGCGCTCGATTCGCAGACGCGCGAATTGCTTCAGGAGGAGTTGCAGGCGATCTGGCGCCGTGACCGCAAGACGGCCTTGTTCGTCACCCACGACATCGACGAAGCTATCTATCTCGGCACGCGCGTGCTCGTTTTCACGGCGCGGCCCGGCCGTATCAAGGCTGACATCACGCTACCGGGCGTGGATCGCTCGGAGAATTTTCGTAAGTCGGACGAATATCTGCGGCTGCGCGCGGAGATCTGGGATCTTTTGCGCGACGAGGTGCTCAAAGCGCGTAAGCTCGAGGACGCGTGAAGATTCCCCCAACCATCCAGCACTGGATTGTCCCAGTCGCGTTGTTGACGGCATGGGAGGCAGGCGGCGACATGGCCCTGCTGCCCCGTTATCTCCCTCCGCCGTCGCAGATCCTTGCCGCGCTGTACGAAATCGCGGCCGACGGTGAATTGCTGCAGGCGGCTTCGATCACCCTTTATCGCGTCACCCTCGGCTTTGTCCTCGGAACCGGAGCCGGCACGCTTGTCGGATTGGCGGCCGGCCTTGTGCCCGCCATCCGCCATTTCTTCGATCCACTGGTGTCTTTCCTCTATGCCGTGCCGAAAATCGCTTTCCTGCCGATCTTTCTGCTGCTGTTCGGGCTTGGACAGGAATCGAAGATCGCGATCACGGCATTCTCCTGTCTCTTCCCCGTCTTCATTGCTTCGCGCCATGCCGCACTGTCGGTCGGCAAGCATCTGGTTTGGGCGGCGCGCAATATGGGCGCGCCGGCATCGACAATATTCTTGCGCGTCTTCATTCCAGCAACGGCGCCGCAATTGTTTTCCGGGGCGCGCATCGGGCTCGCCAATGCCTTTGTCGTTCTCTTCGCCGCCGAGTTGATCGGATCGCGCGGCGGGCTCGGCGTCCTGATCAGCGACGGCGAAGACGCGGCACGCTTCGATCTGATGTTCGCCGGCATCGTCACTTTTGCAATACTCGGCTTAGCTGCCGACCGCATCCTGATGACGATCCGCCGCCGTGTCCTGCGCGGCCAGATCATCGGTACGGTAGAGCAATTGGTGCGGTGATGATGCGGGTTCTACGCGGCCAGATCATCGGCACAGTCGAGCGCTGGTATTCGATACCGCTCCTGCTGCTGCTGTGGCAGGCTGCAGTCGGTAGCGGGCTCGTCGAGTCGCGCCTTTTGCCGAGCCTGCTTCGCGTATGGTCCGTGCTGGTCAGGGACATCGCGAACGGCGTGCTGCCCTACCACACCGCCATCACGCTCAGCCGCGCCATGACCGGCTTTGTGCTTGCGGCCATCGCCGGCATACCGTTCGCCGCCGTTATGGCGCGCTCGACCCTTATGCGCAATCTGTTCGAGCCGATTTTCTTTTTCGGCTATCCGGTGCCCAAGATCGCGTTCTTTCCGGTATTCACCTACATTTTCGGCATCGGCTCGTCGTCGAAGATTGCCTTTGCGTTTCTCGAATGCGTCTACCCGATTGTCATGACCGCCTATCTCGGCTTCCGCGCAATCCCACAATCGCTGATCTGGACCGCCGAGAATATGGGCGCCAAGCATTCGACCGTCATTCGGCGAGTCGTGCTGCCGGCGGCAATGCCGGGGATCTTCAATGGCCTACGGATCGCGCTACCGGTGTCGATCATCGTCATTGTGCTGACGGAAATGATCGGGGATTCCAAAGGGCTCGGCTATTACATCGCTGTGTCCGGCACACGTTTCGAATACGCCAATGTTTATGCTGCAATTCTGATCATCGGGACGTGCGGTTTCGTGCTCGACCGTGCTTTATTATTGCTGCGCGATAAAAGCGTCTATTGGGAACGCGACGAAACGGCCATTGGCCTTTGACGGGGAGCTGCCGATGCATTCGACCGACCTGGACGCGGCGACGCGCGAAGCGCTTACGGAAGCCGCCCGCGCCTGCCGGGTTCTCGACATGGAAGGTCATGGTGACATGACGCTTGGCCATCTTTCGGTGCGCGAGAAGAACGGCCGTGGCTTCTGGATGAAGCGTAACCAGATCGGGCTTGGCGAAGTCTTAGGCAGTGAGGATTTCGTCCTGGTCGACTGGGCCGGCCAAAAGATTGCCGGCGGCGGCGGCCGGCACTCGGAATGGCCGATCCATTCCGAGATTTTTCGCGTGCGGCCTGATGTCGATATCGTCGTGCATTCACATCCCTTCCATGCCAGCGTCTTTTCCGCGGCGACCGAACCGCTACTTCCCTACACGCTCGATACCGATTATTTCGGTGAAGTGCCGCGCTACGAAGGCGGCACCGCCCTCGTCGTCACAAAGGAGGAAGGTCAGGACATCGCAGGCGTGCTCAGCGAAAACTTTGCCGTGCTGCTTGCCAATCACGGCGTCGTATTTTGCGGCACCGGCGTCGCGCATGCGGTCTGTGTCGGGATTTTTCTGGAGAAGGCCTGCAAAGCGCATCTCGCGGGACGTGCGGCCGACTTGGAGGCAAGTTTCCCGGACCGCGCAGCCCGCGACAGACGGCACAAGCAGATCGCGACACCCGTTCATTTCGAACATTCCTGGCGCTATTTCTGCCGCAAGCTCGAAACGCGCACCAAGATCCAAGGTACCGAAACAGTGTTTATTTGATCACCCGATGCGTCGCGCATGAATATCGAGCCATCCGCGATCGAGGCACGCTACGTCGGCCGGCCGCTGCGCCGGCGCGAGGATGCGCGCTTTTTGCGCGGACGCGGCCAGTACGTCGATGACATTGCGCCGGCTGGGACGCTGTGGTGCGCTTTCGTGCGCAGCCCGCACGCCCATGCGCGTATCCGAACACCGTCGACGAGTTCCGCCGCCGCCAAGCCCGGCGTGCTCTTGGTGCTCACGGCCGAAGACTGGACGCGCGCCGGTCTCGGCGAACTGACCGTCGTGCATCCGATGCCGTTCTCGGATGGCCGGCCGATGAATGGCGCACCGCGTCCCGCATTCGCCAGCGGCAAGGTGTGCCATGTTGGCGATATTGTTGCCGCCGTCATTGCCGAAAATCGTTTTGCCGCGGAAGACGCCGCGGAAGCCGTCGCCGTGGACTATGAGCCATTGCCCTGCGCGAGCGATCTGCGCGCGGCGATCGCGACCGACGCGCCGCTCGTTCACGAGCGTTTCGGCACCAATATCGTTTTCGACATCGAGCGCGGCAACCGCGAAGCAACCGCAGCCGCCATGGCTAATGCCGCCAAAACCGTCGAGCTGCGGCTGCGCAACAGCCGACTGTCCGCCAATCCGATGGAGCCGCGCGCCTATCTCTGCGACTACGACACGGCGGCTGACCGCTATACGGTCTATGCCACGTCGCAACAGCCGCATTATCTGCGCCGCTGGCTATCGGTCTATACCCTGCACATTCCCGAGCACAAAGTTCGCGTCATCTCACCGGACGTCGGCGGCGGGTTCGGCGTCAAGGGAAATTTCGCCGTCGAAGTCTCGACGATCGTCTGGGCCGCGCAGTTGCTAAAGCGTCCGGTGCGATGGACGGCGACGCGGACTGACACTTTTCTGTCGGACGCGCAGGCGCGCGATCACGACACCAGCGCCCGCATGGGCTTTGACAAGAACGGCCGCATCGTCGCCATGGAGGTCGATACGCTCGCGGCGCTCGGCGGCTATCTGAGCAATTTTGCGCCGAGCATTCCCGGCAACTCCTATCCGCAAACCATTACCGGGCTTTACCGCACGCCGAACCTCTACATGCGCGTGCGCGGCGTCTACAGTAATACGGTGCCAGTCGATGCCTATCGCGGCTCCGGACGGCCGGAGGCGACCTGGATCAACGAGCGGTTGATCGAACGCGGTGCCCATGAGCTCGGCATCGATGTGGTTGAAATCCGCCGCCGCAATTTGATCGCGCGCGCCGACTTTCCCTATCCCGCGCCCGGCGGCAGGGTTTACGATTCGGGCGATCCGCCTGCGCTCCTCAAAAAGCTCCTTTCGCTCGCCGATTATCCGGCGCTCCGTCGCGAGCAGGCGAAGCTGCGGCGGGACGGCGTGCTGATGGGAATTGGGCTTGCATGTTTCATCGACAAGGCCGGCACCGGCCCGAGCGCCAATCTCGCCAAGCGGGGCGGACTGCACGGCGGCTGGGAGAGCGCGATCGTGCGCGTTCACAGTGACGGCAAAGTCACCGTGTTCGCCGGCAGCCATTCCCATGGCCAGGGCCACGACATCACCTTCGCCCAGATCGCCGCCGACCGGCTCGGCATCGATATCGAGGATATCAGCGTGGTCGAAGGCGATACTGATCGGATTCCCTTCGGCAACGGTACATGGGGCGCCCGCTCCGCGTCGGTCGCCGGCACCGCAATTCTTCGCGGCTGCGACCGCATCGTCGCCAAGGCGCGGCAGATTACGGCCGAAGCGTTGGAATGCGCGATCGAAGATGTCGTTGCCGAACGCGGCCGCTTCCGGGTGCGCGGCACCGACCGCGCCGTGAGCTTTACCGCGATTGCCGACATTGCCTATCACGGCGCCAAGCTCGGTGCGAACGGATCGACCGGGCCGCGCCTCGAACCCGGGCTCGAAGTGACGGAATTCTACGATCCGCCCGACACCAATGATCCGCAGGCCATGCATCTTGCGGTCGTCATCGTCGACGCCGAAACGGGCGCAGTCCACCTGCGCGATCTTTACGGTGCGGACGATTGTGGCATGATCATCAATCCCATGATCGTCGAGGGCCAAGTCCACGGCGGGATGGCGCAGGGCATCGGTCAGGCATTGATGGAACACATTATTTATGATCGCGACGGCCAGCTTCTGACCGCAAGCTTCATGGACTATGCGATGCCTCGCGCCGGCGACCTGCCCGATTTCGTCACCGGTTTTATCGCGACGCCAGCGCCGAGTAATCCGCTCGGCGTCAAGGGCGGCAGCGAGAGCGGCACAATCGGGTCGCCGGCGGCGATCGGCAACGCCGTGATCGACGCGCTGTGGCATCTCGGCGTTCGCGACATCACCCTGCCGATCAACCCGGAAACAGTCTGGCGCGCGCTGGAAGAAGCGCGTCCGCGGTCATAGCGCCGCCGCAGAGGAGCTCGCCTGAAAGTGCCCGACAAGAATGCAACCACGGCCGCGCGCATCGCCGATCAGCTTGCGTCGTGCGGCGTCAAGCTCGTCGCCAGCCTGCCTGACAACTGGGTGATGGACCTGATCAAGACGATCGATCACGACGACCGATTCGTCCATGTCCCGGTTAACCGCGAGGAATCGGCGATCGGACTCTGCTCGGGCGCCTATATGGGCGCTATGGGATCGGCCGCGCTGATGGGCGCGTCGGGGTTCATGACCGTGATCTATGCCTTGACCAAGATCAATTACAGCTACGAAATCCCGCTGTTCCTAATGGCGACCTTGCGCGGGCAAGCGGGCGACCATCACAAGCATCACATTTCCAACGGCCTCTATCTGCTACCCGTGCTGAACGCGATCAGCATGCCGTACCAGATCATCGACAAGCCAGACGAGATCGGTCTGATTTCGCGGTGCTACACGCACACGCGCACGTTTTCGCGCCCGATGGTCGTTCTGTTCACGCGCGACTTGCTGCGGGGGGTGCACTGATGCGGTATGTCGATTGCTTCCGGGCGCTGGCGAAACATCGCACCAACGAAGTCGTCATTACGTCGGCGGGGAATTCCGGTCAGGCCTGGTGGGCGGCGACCCGCGATACCGATGCAAGCTTCTATCTCGATGCCTCGATGTCGCTGTCCACAATGTTCGCGTCGGGCCTTGCGCTGGCGCAGCCGGACTTGAAGTTTTGGGCCTTCATGGGCGACGGCGCTTTTGCCATGAATCCGGGAACGCTGATGGTGGAGCGGCAGATGAACCTGCCGAATCTGACTCATTTTCTGGTGTCGAACCGCGCCTATGGCGCGACCTCCAATGCCGACCTGCCCAATATCGGCAACACCGATTACCCGGCGCTGGCGCGCTCCATAGGTCTCGAGCGCGTGTTCCAATTCACGACGATTGAATCATTGGAGTGCGATTTTCCGGCGCTGCAGGCCGCCAATGCGCCGGGACATACATTCATCGTCCTCGAAGTCGAGCCGTTTGCAGACCAAGAGCAGAAGCTGGAGCAGCCGCCGTTCGACGGCCCGGAGCTGAAATTCCGTTTCGGCCGCCACATCGAGAGCTTAACCGGCGCCGATATTTTTGGTTACCGCATCTGACGCGTCGCGCTCAGAAATACCTGTCGAGTACGATCTGATGAAATTCCGCAAGTCGTGGCCCGGCGGCTTGCATCAGATCGCCGACCAGCTGTTGCAAATCGACACCCGACATATATTCGATCTCGCGATTGGTCTTGGCGCCCTCCTCGATCACAGCCGGGTCGGCGAGGACCTCGGCCAATACGTCGCGCAAATAAGCGACGCGGTCCGCCGGCGCCCCCGGCGGCGCGACAAGCGCACGCTGCGCTTCGCCGATCTGCTCACGCAATTTAACGGCCCAGATTTTATCGGCAGGCAACGTCACGGCTTCGCGCAAAGTCGGCACATCCGGTAACTGCGACCAGCGTTTAGCGCCGAACAGCGCGAGCGGCTTGATGGAATCGAGATGCGGTAAAGCTGAATCCGCGGACAACAAGCCGGAATTGATCTCGTTTCGAATGACGGCAAGCGACATGTTGCCGGAACCGCTGTAACCCGTGACGATTTTCGACTTCAGCCCCAAGACATAGGAGATGACCGCTTCAACGTCGCTGATGTCGTCGGCCGGTCCGGTCGCCGGCCAGGTGAGAGGATCGGCCTGCATGGCGGCGGCGATCGACGAGTAGCGCGGATTATCTTTGCTGACGAACCACAGTTTCGGCGCGCTCGCCATTTTGGCGAGCCAATTCAGTTTAGTGACATCCCAGGTCACGCCGGGTCTGCCCAGCATTTGGCTGATGATCGCCGCCTCGGCGCTTCCGTTCATGATGGTCAGACCGTCGGCCGGCCGCATCAGGAGCTTCGCGAGAGCGGACAGTCCGCCGTTCCCTTCATTGTTCTCGATCACGACGGAAGCGCCGAGCTTGGCCGCAAGCGGCTCCACAATGAGGCGCGTGTAAACGTCATAGCCCCCGCCCGGAGGCGAACCGACGAAAATACGTATGGTCTTGCCGCGATAGAATTCGGCCGGGCCGACATCTGCAATGACGCGGCGGCCGCCTATCGGCGCGAAGCACGCCGCGATCGTAACCGGAAGAAATTTTCGGCGACTAAACAACGGTTTCCAGCGCAGGGCACAAATGGTCGCGTCGAGCTTTCAGTGAAAACAGATCACGCTTGATCTGCAGCATATCACGGTATTCCAAGTGCCGTTACCGGAATATTGGCGGGCCGCCGCCGGCTCCGCTCGCAAGGGCAAATCAAGCCGTCGCGTCGGCGCGGCGAGCGGTGCGCTGCTGCCGTGTTCACCCGAGACGCCGAGTTGATCGCGAACGATTTAAAACCCGCAAATATTCCAAAACCTGTCATTACGCGAATCGAAATCAGCCGCCGCCTCAGCGCTTTGCGACTTCGGGTCTTGTTCGATTGAACCTTGTCACGAAACGTCGCTAAATCCGCGCCTCATGGTGCGACGCGGAGACGCTCAGAACTTTAGTTCATCTTCGTCCATAGTAATATGGAAGACCTGCTTTTCGTCATCGCTGTCGCGGACGAACTGGCGATAAAGCTCGAGCAGCATCTTCATGCCGCGCGGGTCACCGGTCACAGCTTGGTTGGTGGCCTGGCGCACCGCGACGTCGAATTTAGGTAATTTTCGGCGTCGGCCATTTTCGTTGACGGTGACCTTTTCATCGATGATTTCGAGAAAGCGCGTGCGATAGTTCTTTCGGCCCTTGGGCCGACCTTTGGGATTGCCGGATTGTCCCTTGCGAAAGCGCGTGTGTCGGGGTGTTTTTTTAAAGCCCACGCCGGCTTTTTCATCGTCGCGCATCACGGCGCCCTCCGGCTAATTTCAACCTCATCGAAACACTGCGCGCTGCCGGCCAGTCTAGCGCAATCGCCTGTGAAATTCTGCCAGCGCCGGATAGCGGTATCGACATAGAGAGGATCAATTTCGATGCCGTAACATCGCCGTCCGACGCGCTGCGCCGCCATCAGGGTCGATCCGCTGCCCGAAAACGGATCAAGAATAATCTGTCCGCGTTTCGAGCAGTCAAGGATCGCGTCGCCAATCAGTCGCACCGGCTTGACCGTCGGGTGAAGCGCCAACAGGTTGCTTTCTTCACCAGTCCGCTCAAAGCCCGTTGCACCCGGATAGGTCCAGACATTGGTGCGGTTGCGGCCGTGGCGACCAAGCTCGACGTTGTTCTGGTGCCGGCTCGCCCCCGATTTGAGAATGAAGATCAGCTCGTGCTGGCTGCGATACAGCGACCCCATGCCCGCATTGGTCTTAACCCAGACTGCGATATTGAGGGTGCTCAGGCCTGCCGCACGACTGGCCGTAGCGAGCTCAAGAACGTGACGCCAATCCATACAGATATCGCAGATCGCGCCGGGTCGTGTCCACGCAACGGCCAGAACCAAAAATGTCTGTAGAAGCGATATGAAGCCAATTTCATCGAGTTCACCGCTAGCCATCGCAAACTCGCGATGCTGAATGGCACCTAGGCCCGAGACGTGGCCCTGGATCGGAACGTTGTAGGGCGGATCGGTGAAAATCATATCCGCCCGATCGCCGGTCATGAGCGTCGCATAATCGTGTTCCGCAAGCGCTGAGCCACACAGCAAGCGATGACGATCGAGGATCCACAGGTCACCGGGCCGCGAAACCGCATCGCATTCGAGATCAGGGACTTTATCGGCCGGATCAGGCGCCGGCGCGTCGCCGCCGTCGAGCCCTTCGATGAGTAGATCGATCTCCGCTGCCTCGAAGCCGGTGATCTCTGCCCCGAACGAAATATCCGACTCGGCCAAGATCTTGAGCTGTTCAGCGAGCAGCCGCTCGTCCCATTCGGCGTTTTCGGTGAGTTTGTTTTCGGCGATCGAAAACGCGAGCTTTTGCGCCTCGGTGAGGTGCGAGATCCGAACCGTGGGGATGCGTTCAAGACCCAGCTTCTTGGCCGCCAAAGTCCGAGCGTGCCCATAAATGAGCGTACCTCTGTCATCGGTGGCGACGGGAACAAGGAAGCCAAATTCGGAAATGCTACGGCAAATCTGCTCGATTTGCCGACGCGAATGGACTTTGGCGTTCGCGGAATTGGGGTTGAGTTCGCTCGGGGAGCGATGCTCGATGCAGAGCTCTTGTGAAGTAGGCATGGGGCGACACCTTGCTTGAATACGTTGGCATCGCCACCAACCGTGCAGCTTTTATAGTTGGCAAAAAAGTCAAAATGAAGACTGATAGTTCCAGCTGTGGCTGTGGCCGCGAAACGTGTGATCTGCGATTTCGCAGATTAACGAATTAGCTAAGGAGCTACGCGAGGTACCCGGCCGATCGGCGTACGGCAGCGAAGATTTCGTGAAATCGCTTCTGATGCCCAGTACTCGGAAACGGCACCACGACACCGCGATTAAGAACATTAAACCCCTCTCGAACGAGCCTCGCTTCCAAAAGTCGGCACACATTCTCCTTGATCAAAATCAGGGGTACTGAACGATCGTGCGTCAACCTTTCGAGGTCATCATGCAGCAGCGGAAAATCGCGCTCGATCACCTGGCGTCGCTGCGTATCGTTGAGGTCATTCACTGGCTGGTATGTCGCATCAATTAACAGCCAGCCGGATTGCTGAAGCTTGAGCAGACCGTCAGCTTTATCCCGGCAGTGAGAATCCAGTTGCTGCATCAGCGCAGTGAACAGCGGTTCGGTCACGCGACCTTCTGGGTTGTAGAAATAGAGACCGGAGGCCGGCGGCGACTCGGCAACAATCACGAGCTTGACGTGTTCGGGCTCATATTGTCGCCTCAAGGTAAGATATTGGTTTCGCAACATTTCTGGCTCGCACGGGCCGGAATGGCCCTGCGACCAGCGGATAGCTCACTTCGCTACTAATATCCACTTATGGGATAATCCGATCTTGGGATCACTGTGCCGCGCCTTATGGCGACTCGGGCACGCGGCATCATCAAATCGGCGCACTCCAAGGAGCAGCGGGTCTTCTGCGACCTCATGGTGGAGGCGCGCAAGAAGGCTGATTTGACGCAAGAGATGCTGGCCAAGCGCCTGAAACGACCTCAGTCGTTTGTTGCCAAATACGAAGGCGGCGAGCGGCGTCTAGACGTCGTGGAGTTCCTTGCCGTTACCGGGGCGATCGGCGTAGACCCGGTCGAAATCCTGCGGGCGTTAATACGGCGAATGTCCTGAATTCTCGCACGACCGATCGCGGATTTTCTGAGCGCCGATGCACACCTGAAGGGTGCATGCCGGCGGCAAAGCAGCCACCGCGGACTGGAAGATCCCCATAGATCGAGCATTCATGGTGGCGCCATCCCTACCCCGCCAGCGCCATCGGCCTCCGCGGGGTCGCATTGGTGCAGACGGCAATTCCTGCCGCCGCACCACCAAGGAGGAGACTTCGATGGTCAAAGCCAACGGATCCCGAAAATCAATAGCCGCCGGCAAAGCGCGCTCAAAACTAGCGGCGGCCATAGCTAAGCCACGAAAGACGACGGGCGTAACCAAGCATGATCGAGTGCTGGGGCTCCTTCGCCGATCAGGCGGCGTTTCGATCGACGCCATTGTGAAAGCGACCGGTTGGCAAGAACACTCAGTGCGCGGCTTCTTGGCAGGCACGGTCCGAAAGAAGCTAGGCTTAAACCTCGAATCCAAGAAACAAGACGGTCAGCGGGTGTACCGCGTGACGGTGGCGAGGCCATCCAGCGGCAAGTCGCGCGGCGCCGCCCCTTCTGAGCCAAAGGCCGCGTAGCTATGGATCAGCGGAATGTTGATCCCGCTGTGATCGAGGCCGAGGTCGACAAAGTAAAATCCCTCGGCATCGACGCCCTTCGCGCGCGGTGGCGTCTCACGTTCGGCGTCACGCCACCCAAAGGCCTGACCAAGAGCATTCTTGGCCACATGATCGCTTACCGCATCCAGGAGGAAGCTTTCGGCGGCCTCGATCGGGAAACGGTAAAACTTCTCGACCGGCTCGCACGCGGAGAAAAACCTGGCGAACTCGGTCGGCGGCTCAAAGCTGGCACGGTGTTGGTCCGGGAGTATGACGCTCAACGTCCTGCTGTCATTTGCCCAGTTCGAACGCGAGGTCATTGGCGAGCGTGTCCGGGACAAAATCGCGGCCTCTAAAGCCAAGGGCATTTGGGTCGGCGGCTCAATCCCGCTCGGCTACGCCAGCGTCAACAAGAAGCTCGTGGTGGTGCCCGAGGAAGCCGAAACCGTGCAGCTGATCTTTCGTCGCTATCTCGAACTCGGTTCAATCACCCGACTGATCGAGGATCTCGACCGCCAAGGCGTGCGGACCCGGAACCAAAAGCTGTCTTCGGGAGAGAGCCGAGGCAATATCCGATTTGGTACAGGCGCTCTCTCTTGGCTTCTCCGCAACCGCCTATATCTCGGCGAGGTTGTGTACAAAGGCTCGATTTACGCCGGTGAGCATCCGCCCATTTTGGAGCGCGAGCTGTTCGACGCTGTACAGGCGAAGCTGACCGCCAAGGCAACCGCGCGGCAGCTGAAGATCAGGGCGTCCGCAGCCATCCTTGCCGGCCGCATCTACGATGACCGCGGCAACCGAATGACCCCGACGCACACGAACAAACGCGGCGCCCGGTATCGCTATTACGTTTCCCACGCGCTCTTGCAGAAGCGCGACGATAAAGCCGGCTCAGTTGCACGGGTAAGGTTTTCGCCGAGGCGCGAATTGATCGATCCTGCTCCTTATGACCCTCAAATCGAGGGCACTCAAATAATTCTAAAGGAACGTAATGGACGGAAAGTTTGGGAAAACATACGCCTCAAACCAGACGATTATAAACGAACCATCGTAAGGCTTATGGCGTGGCGGGGTGAAGTATGAGGGCTTTAGACAAACGCAAGTATGGTCCGCCAAGTCTCAATTTATTTGCATGATTTCGGGCTGACCGATGTGGCCTGGACTTCGTTATAAAACGTGTACTTGCCTTGATGGTGTTCGACTTCGAAGACGCCTTCAATCTGAACCTCGCATCCATCTGCGAGGGCGGGATGTCCCCAAGAGAAAATATCCAGGAAGCAATTTCCGTCTTCCAGCTTGAAGGTGGTGTAGGCGTTGCCTGCCTTTGAAGTGGTTTCTTTTAGCGCCGAGACTGTTCCTGCCAGTACGACATTCTGGTGATCGAATTTTGCGCGATTGTTTGCCACGGCGCAGACTCCATCGTCGGCCGCGAGGCAGCAAAATGGCCAAAGGACTAAGCTGAACGCTAAAGCGAAACGGATCATGACCCACACATAATAGGGTTGGGTTGAGTCACTTTAGGTGATATTCTATAAGTTGCAACCATATAGACCTTTGAATTACCCCGGTTTGAGAATGCGGGCAGGAGGGTGCGATGGTCGATATAATGACCGCATTGGCGACGGCTTCTCAAGCAATCAAGCTTGCCCAAGATTTACGCGGCATCGATAAGGCAATGGATGCTGCCGAATACAAGCTCAAGATTGCCGATTTAACGACTGCCCTATCTGACATCAAGATGGCTTTGAATGACGCTAAAGAAGAACTTTCGTCTAAAGATGCCGAAATAGAAAAACTGACCAAACAGCTTCGTCGCGTCGCGGATCTGGTTGAGTATCAGGGATACAAGTATGACAAAACTGCCGATGGCAAACCGCAGGGCACCCCTTACTGTCCTGTGTGCGAGCAGAAAGGACTATTGGTTCACATCGCCAAAGTTCTTAGCGCCAAACAATGCCCAAGCTGCAAGGGCTTCTTTGACGCCCACTTTTTCGGTTACGCATGACTCGTTGACTAGCGCAGTCGAAAAGAGTGGGACAATCGCAAAAATAGGCAGGGGAATTCAATGGAACGGTCGGCAAAGGTGGGACGCGATAAGTGATTGAATGTGTTGGATTGCGATAGCTCTTGTGCGCACTTTTTCTCAACGTTTTTACTGGGTTAGAGAGGCCAATTATGCGCGCCTCCTCTTGCGGGCGTGCGCATAGGTAATGCTCTAAGCAATGTGTACTCGCCGTTCGCGTGCGTGGTCGCCGTGATCCGGTGAGGCGCAGACGTGTCGAGTGACAACTGCGCCAACGTGCGCGGTGTACTGGGTGCGGTCGTAGCGGCAACGTGAAGAACAGGGGACCGCAGTTGGCGACGCGAAATCGCGCGAAGGCGGCCATGCAGCCGCCTATGCGTGCATCCGAAATTCTTGCGGCCCTTCACCGTCTTGCCAAAGGAACCGCTTGAATTGTTGAAATGCGAATTTTTCTAGCTTCTCATCTTCAGACTGTGTTGCGAGGATCATCGCTAAGGCGATTTCAAGCCCCAACTTGCCAGGTTCGTCGGGTTGCGTCGCTATCAGCTTTTGCGCCGCGGTGAAGTGTGTATTGCGCATTAGAACAAGTTGATCTCGCATCTGGTCGACGGAGTTGCGCCTTGTGGCTTCATCCCACAAGCCCTGCCCCGTTGCACGAATGCGCGCGAGCGCCGTTTCCGTCATCGGCGTGCCGTTGGCCTTCGCCGTTGTCGTCGCCACGTTCTCGCGCGCGAGTGCCCACCAAAATGCGCGCCTGTCTCCGTAGACCACGTTGTCCGGTCCAGCGAGGATGCAAGAGCAGATTTCGCCGTTTCGGCTCGTCGTCAAATTCACGAAGTGGTAGGAGTCGAAATTGCGTGGAATCTTTGCAAGGTCGTCCTGACGGAGCGAGCGGTGCTGGGTTATCTGTTCACCGCTGTCAGTTCGCACCAATGTGATTCCGGTCGGGCCAAGGACAAGCGTTACATCGGCTTCAAAGCCGGAGAGTTCTGGGTGAAGTTCCCAGGGCCGCGACGGTAGGACTCGCGTCTTGTCGTCGTCCCCGACGCTAAGCGTCGGCACCGTGTTGTCGAGGACTGTCACAAGGCGCCCAGACGACCGAACGTCGCTCGATTTTCCCAAAAGGCTGCCGGTCACTTCAGAAAGGAAGAGCTTCAGGTCGTCCGGCTCGATTTGGCCGCTGTTCAAAATGTCTTGCGCGGTGATAATAGCGACGCCAACAAAAAGCGTTCCATGCGTCATTTCATTGGGGGATGCTGGTTGGCGGCGGGAACGCACCTCGCCGATCATCCCGGCAAAGTCACCCCAATTAATTGCCGCGACTTGTTCCTTGAGCATTGTCCGCTCGGCGGGGTCGAGCGACTCGCAAATATCCGCGAGCACCATTCCAGCAATCATTACCGCCGACTTCGGCGCGGGCATCCCGTTTTTATAGTGGTCGTTGATCGCCTCGCGGATACCCCGATAGTCCGTCAAGACCCGATGCGGCCCCTGCGGATACAAACTCAGCACTGAGTAAAGCGTCTCTAGGGTCGCCTTCTCGTGCTGCCGTTGCTTGAAATACGCGAACATACGGCCTAGCCCCTCAGCCCAACTCGGAATCCATCACTTCGAGTTGCCATCGGTCAAGAGCAGCGACGCGAGACGTTTTTCGGGCGTCGGTGAAAAAGGTGTTTTCGCATCACACTGGCATTAACTCGATTAAAACCTGGATAGCTGGGGCGGCAACAGCATCGGCAGCAAGCACCGCCTAATGGTGACGTTGCAGTACAGAAGTTATGCAATTGAGCCGCTGCAACACAAGCTCATCGAAATAATCGCGGGCCGAACCTAAATCGCGAAACTGCCGTAACGCGCTCGGATCGGTAGCGACCCCCACCGAGTATGCGCGGTTAGTTACTCTCTCGCCGCCAGACTGTGTGATCTCGGCGACAGTGATGTCTAGGTACGACTTCACGACGCGCTTGTTCATGGAGGGGCCAAGCCGAATCGAATCGCAGCGCAGGTCTATCAGCAAACTGAGACCGCCATTTGCCAGCATGTGAAGTTGTCGCCGACAGGCATCGCGGAGGAGCCGCGCGGCAGCCGCGTCGGTGCGTGCTAGGCGAATAAAGGAAAGAGGCCCCGATTTGACTCAGAGCCAGTTATTCCCCGACCCAATGATGTCTTAGATGGATTGTGCGCTCGATTCGTAAGCGACACATTAAGGTCCACGGACCCCATTCGTCGAAACCACACCATAAACGCCGTCCCATTCTGAGTTAGGGAGGATTTAGGCGGTGTTTCTTGTGGTAACAACTCCACATCGCCACCGCCCACGATAACACTGCCCCATGTCTCCCCTACTAGTTTTCAATCACGGATATTGCTTCGGGATGTCATCCTTATCGGCGATTGCAAATCTTGCGGTCACTATCGGTTAGTTCCAGCAGTACCAGTCACCTAAAATACAGCCACTGCGAGCGTAACGCCCGCGGATAAAAGGAGAGACTGATGAGTACTGCAAGGAAAACGGCGAAGCGTGTTTCCAAATCCAAGATCACCAAACCGATGACGAAGCCTTCAACGGCGGTGACGGCGCCAGAACAAGTTTATGGTAGCCACAAGGAAGGTTCTCGTAAGGGCAAAGTGCATCGGTTGTTCGACGAGCAGGGTGCCGAGGCGGCCTGGGTTCTTGGGCTCAAACTCAAATTGAGAGAGGGCACATTGCGGAGTTGGTTCGCAGTGTGGAAGCGAGTGCCGAGCAACAACAAAGAAAAGGCTAAGACCAATTCAGCGGGTACTCCACCTACGATCGAACCAGGTCCTTCAGCTAGTGAGGTGGCTCACTCGTAGACCAAGATGGCCTTCTAGATCGACCACGAAAACTCTTTGAACGGAACGAACTAAGTTTGCCGTATTGAGCAGCGAGCACGGCATGCACTAGATCGCGAGGTAACTGCCGCGATCACAGCGGTCGCCAGGTGCGGATAGGTTGAGCCCATAAAAAGCGCGGCGATTCATACTAAGCCGGTGTTTCACTATCGCCCCGATGGTAGGGTTCCATTCTCGCCCTCGGCCGCAATGTCGGCTTCGCCTACTCGCGGTCAACGGCAGCCGGCGACAGTTCGCCCTTCCGACGCACTGGCTTGTCCGAATTCTTCGCGAAATGCGAATGCATCCGCCAAATTATGGAAACAGTATCTGACCCTATTCGCGGGCAGATCGACGTACATGTCCCAGGGCCGCGCGTACGCATCGAGCCACTCCAAGACACCGGCGGTCTCCTCATCGAATGACAAGGCGATCTGGTATGGAAAGTCTCGGTTTATCTCATCGATAAGGCTCATGTCGCTATCAGAACATATCATGAACATAAGTCAATGGGGCGAAGCCTAGTGGGCGCAAAGCGGTAGCCGCCCAAGATATCGCCGCGAGTTGGGATCAACGCATTCCTACGGATCCGACAACGGGCCTTTAAGAGTCGGCCGCCGACACTTGGCGCCATGACAAAGACAAAGACGAAGGCCGACTGGCCCGACACGCGCGAGATTGCCGTGATGCGCGCTCGATGGAAGGAGGAGCGCGCGGCTGGGGCGACAAGCGAGACCTTTGCGAGCTGGCGAAAGAGAATCAGGGCTGAAGTAATTGACGAATTGGGCGACGTCCTCGGCAGCGACCCGCGCCGATGGCCTGACCCGCGCAAGCGCGATCTCGGGAAGCCTGAGCGGCGCAAGCGTTCTCGTGCTGTATAGCTGAATTCGGTGCCCAATGTCCGCGGTGAGCCCTTTAGCGAACATCGCGTCGCGTCCGCTTTACCCCCGAAAGCGGACGCGGATTGCGCCGGTCCGCATGTCCGCTAAGGGCCAATAGCGGACATTGGCCTTAGCGACATTTGCACAAGTTTTGCGGTTAGATCGCCACAGAGAGATCGGCCGCTTTTCTCAGCGCGGCTTCAGTCTCGGCTACGAGACGCCGCATGATTTCAGACACCGGCGGAATGTCTTTAATGCCGCCGGCGGTTTGACCTGCCGTAAGCAATGTCGCGTCTGGCCGCCCCGCCTGCGTCGTTGACACGATCTCTTGTTTCAAGCGGTCGCGTTCACGGCGCGCCTCATCGCGCTTGGCACTCCACTCATCCAGAAAATCCGTATGCAGGGAGCGCAACACGGTACCAAATCCGGCCGTACCGGGCAGCGGGCTAATGTCATTAAGGACTTCGACTTTGATCGCATCTTCTGACTTGGCAGCAGCAATAGCCTGCTTCCACCTTTCTGGGGCGGGTGCCTCTTTCGACGCGATAAATCGTGTGCCGAGATTAACTCCAGCAGCACCGAGCATGAGCGCCGCTGCGATGCCGCGCCCGTCAAAGATGCCACCAGATGCTACGACCGGAATGGGCGAGATCGCATCGACCACCTGCGGCACGAGCGCCATCGTGCTGACGTCGCCGCAATAGCCGCCCGACTCGCTCCCCTGCGCAATGATCACATCCACGCCTAACTCAGCGCCTTGGACCGCCTGCGCAACGGTCGTGATCTGCAACATCGCGAGTGACCCGACGTCATGCGCTTGCCTCACTAAATCGCCGGGGTTGGCAAGCGTGAACGAGATTACCCGCGGCTGTGCTTCCAACGTGTACCGGAAAGCCTCAGGGTCCAGTGTTTGTGGAATGTGATTGATTGCAAAATGCCGGTTCGTAAGCTTTTTCACCGTGTCGATGTCGCGCTTGATGGCGGCGGTTGTTCGGAAAAGCGTTCCGATCCCGCCAAGGCCGCCTTCGTTCGACACAGCAGCCGCAAGCTCCGCTGATGTGCAAGTGCCCATGGGAGCGAGAATGATTGGCACTTCGATGCCGAAAAGATCACAGAGCAGTGTCTTTAACATTGCGACGCTCCCGAAACCCAGCACTCTATCTGAAAATGCGATCCATCCCAGCGGCAGGTAACCCAATGCTGGCGATTTGGCGATGTGAGGTCAACGGGGGCTGGGACGTCCGCTTCGGGTCA
>Ga0210388_10000381_pt1 | contig 37188 bp, 41 predicted proteins | sample IncBWC19OmetaG_FD_155485 | JGI IMG/M metagenome (GOLD analysis project Ga0210388, IMG submission 155485) | Forest soil microbial communities from Barre Woods Harvard Forest LTER site, Petersham, Massachusetts, United States - Inc-BW-C-19-O ...
GATCTCGTCGACGAGCTGACCGACCTCGGAGATGATCGCTTCCTGATCTTCCGGGGAGGTCGTGCCGTTCGAGTACTGCACGGCGAGCTCGCGGATGCGCTGGAGCATCTGGTTGGTGTCGTTCAGAGCGCCCTGCGCGGTCTGCGCAAGTGCGACAGCGTCCTGAATGTTTTCGCTGGCCTGGTTGAGGCCGTTGACCTGGCTCTGCAGGCTTTCGCTGATCGCGTACCCGGCGACGTCGTCGGAAGCCGAGTTGATCTTGAGGCCCGAGGACAGACGCTGCATCGACTGCGACAGCATGTTCTCGGTGTTGTTCAGGTTCCTGCTGGCGTTCATCGCCTCCAGGTTGCTGTTGATCGTTAGGCCCATGCGTTCATCTCCTTGATGACGTTATTTGGTTAGGTCCCGAGTCGACTCCGTGTCAACCCACGCCGATTATCGTCCCGCCCACAGAGAAACTTGAGGGGGCGCGCCCTCTTGCAAGCGGATTCGTCCTGCGGGCCCAGATTCCTGCGCGCGACGACGTGTGCTCAGGCGCGAACGTCGATGTGCGGGTGCTCCCCGTCGTCGGGGTCGCGCTCGGGCTCCGGCTCCGCCGGCGGCTCGCGCCGTCTGCGCTGCTGCGCGTCCCTGGAGGGACGGTCGCGCTCGCGCGCGACCCGCGCGAGCGGCTCCACCGGCAGCCGCGCAATCTGCGACATCGGCGATGGCCCCGGCGTGATCGGCTGTATCGGGTCCACCGCAGCGCCTCAGCCTAGGACGCAGCCCTCGAGCTTGGCCGCTCGGCGGAGCCTGCCGGCAACTCGCGCGGCGGACGTGCCGCGTGAGCGCCTGCCAGCAGCTTCTGCTCGCGGCCCTTGATCTCCAGCATCACCAGCCGGCGCCACAGGAACACCGCCCCCGCCCAGGTGGCCACGTAGCACACCACCCCGGCGATCAGAGCGCGCAGGCCCGCGGCCGCGAGCGTGTTCGTGGGCAGCGCCATGTACCCCGCCAACACGAAGCCTGCAAGCCCACCCCAGCCCTTGGCGCGCGCGACAGCGCGCGCGGCGCGCGGGTGAGCTGCGATGCTCGGCGCGCCGCCGTCGGGCTGCTCACCCCCGCCGGCCTCGGCGTCCTTGCCCTTCTTGCCCTTCTCGGCCTTGTCGGACTTGCCGCTCTTCTTGGCGTCCTTGGCCTTCGGCTCGCTCTTGGCGGCCTTCTTCGCGGCCGCCTTGGACTCGGGCGCGGCCTCAACCGGCGCGTCGAGCACCTCTTGGATCTCCGTCGCGGGCTCTGTGGCTGTCTCAGCTGCCATTGTGTCCGTCCGGTTCCAGGCCGCGCTGGCGTTCGGCGCGTTGACACTCGAAGATGAAGCGGATCAGCCGGCGACGGTCGAGCTCGGTGATCGAGTCGAACTCGACCGCGCGTCGGCCCCGGGCGTCGACGCGCACGACCCTGCCGGTGCCGCTGATCAGCAGCACACCGGGCGTGAGCGTCAGCTGAAACTGCACCTCGTCGCCGATCCTCAGCGTGTCCGGGCCCGCGAGCAGGAACCCGCCGCCGCTGACATCGACCGTGTAGCTCTGCATCGGCAGCCTGTCGGGTCCGCCGTAGACGAGCGCGGGTCGCGCGGACTTGATCCGCACGTATTCGCGTTCCTGGAGCACTTCGATCGAGCGCGGCCCGTCGATGCGCACCACGTCCGGCTCGGCGGGATTCTCGATGCTCACCGTCCCCGTCAGGCGCACGCGGCCTCGCGGCGCGACGAACTCCAGAACCAGGCCGTCGAGCTGCCGATAGCTGAGCGGCTCGACGGGCACCATGATCGCCACCAGCAGCGAGTCCGGCGCGCACTCGAGCACGCGCGCCGGCAGTCCCTTGCCACCCGCCGGGACCAGCGTCACGCTCTGCGAGCGCTCGGGCAGCTCCACCGCGCTCGACTTCTCCGTGTGCCCGCGCCCCAGCTTCATGGCAGAAGCCTTTCCGCAAGCGCGCTGGGAGCGATCTGTCGCAGCCGCCAGCCACCGGCGCGGGCGCGCTCGAGCAGGTATTCGGGCGCGAGGGCGAACCTGCAAGCAGCCTCGACGGCGACCCCGAGCTGGTCGGTCTCGTCGGCATGAGTCACGGCCATCGCGTTCGCTCCCAACGGTCGCAGCGCCTGCAGCAGCTGCGCAGCGGCGGTCGCGCCGAGCGTCGCGGGGAGCGCGATCACAACGCGCTCCGGCTGCAGCTCTGCGAGCAGCTTTGCGAGCTCACGAATGCCGGCACGGTCCGATGGCGACACGCTGGGCGTGTCGAGCACCGCCATGCCGTCACCGCGAACCCTGCGCAGCGCACGCAGCGCCCGCGGAGCGCGCGCCGGGGAGGGCTTCATCAGGTAGGGGCTGAGGACCATTTGCAGCTCGCCCCGCTCGGGCTCGCGCGTAACCGTCGCGAAGCTCGCCGGCAAAGTGCTGCTCTTGCGGTATGCGCCGAGCAGCGCCGCGCAGCACGTCGTCTTACCGGCGCCGCCGGCCCCCACGACCACGATCGCGGCGCCCTTGGTCGGGAGCGAGGGCGCGACCGGGATCCGCTGCGCGAGCGTCGCGCGCACCGCCTGTGCGAGGCCGGCGCGCGGCGCGAGCGCGAGCGCGTGGGCGCTCGCGCCGTCGATCAGCTCGCGTGTCAGCTCCTCGCCGATTCCGCAGCGCTCGAGGCTTCTCGCCACGCCCGCGCGTGCACGGCTCTGAGAACCGGGCGCGACCTCGCGCCGCTCGCTCGCCGCCCAGCGCGGCGCCGGGCGCTCGAGCGGCGCCTGCTCGACAGGGGCCCGCTCCACCGGAGCCCGTTCTACCGCGACACGTTCTACCGGCGCCCGCACCGGAGCGGGGGCACGGGTAAACAGCTCGGGTGCATTGCGAGCGCGCAGCTCCTGGAACTCGGCGCGCCACGCTGCCGGGTCGGCCGTTGGCGCGGGCGCCGGACTCGGGGCGAGGGGTTTCGTGCGGTCGGCGCGCGCGAGCGCCGCCAGGTGCGCCGTCACGTACGCACTGCCGCCTCCGCCGCCGGGCGTCGCGGCGCCACGCGCGTAGAAGGGCGTCGGCGGCGGCGGCGCCACCGGCGGGCCGGGCGCGGGAGGCTCGGCGGCGGGCTCGGTCGGCGGATACGCCGTCGAGGCAGCGCGCGACGGCGGCGGGTAGCCAACGCTCGCGGGCTGCTCAGCCGCCGGGACGGGGGCCTGGGGCTCTCGCGGCGGCGGCGGAACGTACGGGGCGAATGGCTGGGACGTCGGCGCGGGAGCGCGCGGCGGGCCGGGGCTGTAGGGCGCTCCAGCGAGGGGAGGCTCGAAGGCGGGCGCCGGCGCGGCTGGGGCGTGCGGCGCGACGGCGGGGGGCAGGACGCCGGGCGGGGCGGGCGCCGCCGGCGGGTTGTCCTCTTCGTCGTACACGTCGACGCCGGGCGCCCCCGGCATCGCCTCGATCTCCACATAGGCGCGCTGGAAGAAGCCGAGCACGCCGCCGGTCAGTCCCTCACGGCGGCGCACGATGATCGCGTCGGCGCCGAGCTCACGCTGGATCTGGGGGACGAGCTCGTCGACCGAGCGTCCGCGGAAGACGCGCATCGGCGTCGTCCCGCCCGCGCCGAAGCGGGCGCGCGCCTCGCGTCCGAGTGCTTCGAGCAGCTCCCCCGGGGTGCTCATGCGTGGATCACCCCGATTGTTTCTACGTCGATCCCCGGCGCGATCTCGTTGTACGAGCAGACCGCGAGGTGCGGCTGCGCCTGGGCGATCAGCCGGCGCAGATGGCGGCGGATGCGCGCCGAGCACAGCAGCACGGGACGCGAACCGCGTGCGGTGGCGTGCTCGACCTGGGTGCGCAGCGCGGTCACGATCGCCTGCGCGCGCGGCGGATCCATTGCGAGGTACTCGCCGTCCGTAGTTTGGGTGATCGAGGTGGAGACCTCCTGCTCGATCGCGGGATCCAGGGTTATCGCTTGCAGTCGCAACCGCTCGTCCAGGTGGGGAGCCGTGATCGCCCGGCCCAGCGCCTGGCGAGCGTACTCCGATAGCAGGCTTGTGTCACGTGTTGTTCGCGCCTTGTCGCCGATCGCCTCCACGATCGTGCCGAGATCGCGAACCGGCACGCCCTCCGACAGCAGCGATTGCAGCACACGCTGGATCTCGCCGACGGACAGCGTCTCGGGCACGACCTCGTCGACGACCGCGGCGTTGGTCTCCTTGAGCTTGTCGAGCAGCGCGCGCACGTCCTGGCGCGTGAGCACCTCGGCGGCGTGCGAGCGGATCGTCTCGGTCAGGTGCGTGACGATCACCGACTCGGCGTCGACGACGGTGTAGCCGAGCGCCTCGGCCTCGCCGCGGGCGGACTCCGCGATCCACACGGCCTCCAGGCCGAAGGCGGGCTCGCGCGTGGGCACCCCCTGCAGCGTGCCGCTGGCGTCGCCGGGGTCCATCGCGAGCAGGTGTCCCGGCATGATGCTCCCGCGCGTGACCTCCGAGCCGCGCACCTTGACGACGTACTCGTGCGATTCCATGCCCAGCTCGTCGTGGATGCGCACGGGCGGAATCACGATGCCGAGATCGCCCGCGAGCTGGCGGCGGATGGCGCTGACACGACGCAGCAGCGAGCTGCCGGAGCCGCCGTCGACGAGCGGCACAAGGCCAAAGCCGATCGCGAGCTCGAGCGCGTCGACGCCCACCTCGGACATCGGCTCCTCGCCGGCTTTCGGCAACGTCGTCTGGGCGGCTTTGCGCGCGGCGACGTCGGCGTCGGTGGCGCCGGGCAGCCCTTTGCGCACGATCCAGGCGGCGGCGCCGAAGATCGCGGCGATCAACAGGAACGGCAGCTTTGGCAGGCCCGGGATCAGCGCGAACAGGCCGATCGCGCAGGCGCCGACGAGCGGCGCCTTACGCTGGCCGAGGACCTGAGTGGCGATGTCGGAGCCGAGATCGCGGTCGGAGGCGGCGCGGGTGACGATGATGCCGGCGGCGACCGAGATCAACAGCGCCGGGATCTGTGCCGCGAGGCCGTCTCCGACGGTCAGCAGCGAGTACTGGTGGGTGGCTTCTGAGAAGCCGAGGTGGCGCTGAAGCATGCCCACGATGATGCCGCCGACGAGGTTTATCCCGGTGATGATCAGCGCCGCCATCGCGTCACCTTTGACGAACTTGGACGCCCCATCCATGGCGCCGTAGAAGTCGGCCTCGCGGGCGATGTCCGAGCGCCGGTCGCGCGCCTGCTGGTCGGTGATCAGGCCGGCGTTGAGGTCGGCGTCGATCGCCATCTGCTTGCCGGGCATCGCGTCGAGCGTGAAGCGCGCGCCGACCTCGGCGACGCGCCCGGCGCCGTTGGTGACGACCACGAACTGGATCACGACGAGGATCAGGAAGATCACGAGGCCGACGATCACGTTGCCGCCGACGACGAATTCACCGAACGACTTGACGACGCTGCCGGCGTCGCCGCTGGTGAGGATCAGGCGCGTCACCGACACGTTGATCGCCAGGCGGAACATCGTCGTCAGCAGCAGCAGGCTCGGGAACGAGGCGAAGTCCAGCGCCTTGCCGAGGTACATCGTGGCGGAGACGATCGTCAGCGCTGCAGCGATGTTGAGCGTGATCAGCAGGCTCAGCAGCTCCGACGGGAGCGGCACGACGAGCATCGTCACGACGAGCACGACCGAGACCGCGGCGAGCAGGTCGGTGTGGCGCAGGAGCCTGCGCATGCCGGGGCTGTTCACGACGCGAGCCTTCGGTTCCTCGACGACGGGCCAGCGGCACTGCGCCCGGCGAGCCTGTAGACGAACGCGAGCACGCGCGCGACCGCGGCGTACAGCTCCTCCGGTATCACCTGGCCGATCTCGACCGAGCCGTGCAGCGCGCGCGCGAGCGGCGGGTCGCTGATCACCGGCACGTCGTGTTCTTCTGCGATGCGCCTGATCTGCGCCGCGATCAGATCCTTGCCCTTGGCCACGACCTCGGGAGCGGTGCGCGTGCCGTCGTAGGTGAGCGCGACGGCGTAGTGCGTGGGGTTGGTGACGATCACGTCGGCGTCGGGAACCGCCGCCATCATGCGCGCCCGCGCGGCCTGCATCTGGCGGCGGCGCTGCGCCGCTCTGACCTCGGCGGAGACCCCGTACTGGCGGGTCTCGTCTTTGACTTCCTGCTTGGTCATCATCAGCTGCTTCTCGTGGCGGTGGCGCTTCCACGCGTAGTCGACCAGCCCGATCAGCAGGTAGGCGAAGGCCGCGTGCTCGGCGACGCCGAAGGCTTTGCCGCTGGACAGCGCGCCGAGGCCGAGCGGGGGGATGCCGACAACGGCCGCGAGCCCGGTGAGCCCGGGCAGCAGCGCGAGCGCCGCGACGGCGTCGACGATCGCGACCTTGGCGACCGTCTTGAGCGCTTCGAACACGGCGTTCGCGCCAAGCAGGTTCTTCAGGCCGGAGGCCGGGTTGATCCGCTTGAAGTCGGGTTTGAGCGCGTGCGCGCTCGGCCTGAAGCCCACCTGCGCGACGCCTGCGACCACGCCCCCGAGCAGGCAAGCGCCGGCGACCGGCGCGATCGCGACGGCGACCGTCGCGATCGCCGAGTGCATCATGTCGTCGAGCCCGGCCGCGGATGTCGCCTGTGCCGGGTTGGCGATCGCTGCGAAGGCAACGTGAAACATCGCCGCGCCGGCGTCGACGATCCGCGAGCCCATCATGCCGAGCGCGAACAGTCCGGCGGCGACGACGGCAGCACCGCCGAGGTCGCCGCTGCGCGCGACCTGGCCCTTCTCGCGCGCGCGTTTGCGGTGCTTGGGCGTCGCCTTCTCTGTGCGGTCCTCGCGCGGCATGGTTCAGGCCACGTGCAGCGAGCCGAGCGCGTCGCCGACGCTGACCGAGAGCTGGTTGGAGATCCAGGTGGCGGTGAACGGCAGCGAGGCGCCGACCACCAGCAGCACGACGGCGACCTTCGTCGGGAAGCCGACTGCGAACACGTTCAGCTGCGGCACCACGCGCGAGACGATTCCGAAGGCGACGTCGGTGATCAGCAGCGCGACGACCACCGGCGCGGCGACCTCGAGCGCGGCCGCGAAGATCGTGCTGAACACCTGCTCGGCGCCGCCCACCAACGAGGACAGGCGCGGCGCGCTCGTGAGCGGCACAAGCTGGAAGGTGCGCGCCAGGCCGCGCAGCGTCCACGCGTCGCCGCCGATGACGAGGAAGATCAGCGTCCCGACCAGCGAGTAGAAGCGTGTCATGACAGCTGTTTCCTGGTTGTCCATCGGGTTGATCAGCGCGCCGTAGGAGAAGCCGGAGAGCACGTCGATGACCGAGCCCGCCGATTCGACGGCGCCCATCAGGACGCCGAGTGAAAAGGCGAAGCCGAGCCCGACGAGCATCCCCTCGACCACGAGGCCGGCGAGCGCCAGCGGGTCACTGGGGATGTGCTGGCCGTGCAGCGCGATCGGCGCCAGGCCGATCGAGATCCCGACCGCGATCATGCCGCGCACGTGCGGCGGGATGATCTTCGAGGAGAACAGTGGCGCGATGAAGAACAGCGGCGTCACCCGCGCGAGCACGAGGATGAAGCCGGCGAGCTCGTTGCCCGCCAGCTCGCTCAGGAGCTTCGTCACGAGCCCACCATCGAGGGAATCGACGTGTACAGCGCAGTCGTGTAGGCGACGAGCTGGCCGAGCATCCACGGGCCGAGCAGCACGACCACGACGCCGACGGCGGCGATCTTGGGGATCAGCGAGAGGCTCTGCTCCTGGATCTGCGTGACGGCCTGGAAGACGCTGATCAACAGGCCGACGACGAGCGCGACCAGCAGCAGCGGGCCGGCGATCTTCAGCGCCAGGCTGATGGCCTGCGTGGCGAGGTTGACGACGGTGTCCTGGTTCATGGCGGCTGGGGGAGGGTGGGCGGGCTCTAATGGAAGCTCTGGACGAGCGCCTTGATGACGAGATCCCAGCCGTCTACGAGGACGAACAGCAGGATCTTGAAGGGCAGCGAGATGAACGTCGGCGGCAGCATGATCATGCCCATGCTCATCAGCACCGAGGAGACGATCAGGTCGATCAGCAGGAACGGCAGGAAGATCAGGAAGCCGATCTGGAACGCGGTCTTCAGCTCGGAGACGATGAACGCGGGGATCAGCACCTCGGTCGGCACTTCGGCGCGGGTATGCGGCTGCTTGTCGTGCGCAAGGTTGATGAACAGCTCGATGTCCTCGGTGCGCGTCTGACGGAACATGAACCCGCGCATCGGGACCTCGGCGCGTTCCAGCGCGGCGGTCGTGCTGATCCTGTGAGCCTCCAGAGGTTCGACGGCACCCTTCTTGATCGCGCCGATCGTGGGGGCCATCACGAAGATCGTCAGGAACAGCGCGATCCCGACGAGCACCTGGTTGGGCGGCGCGGTGGTGGTGCCGACGGCGCTGCGGATGAAGCCGAGCACGATCAGGATGCGGCTGAAGCCGGTGACCGTGAACAGCACCGCGGGGACGAGCGTCAGACCGCCGACGAGCAGCAGGATCTGGACGGCGTTGCTGGAGTTGACGGCGGGCACCGCCGCGCCGAGGGCCGCGGCGTGCAGCACGGGTGCGACGTTCATCGCCGCACCGTCAGTTCACGCAGGCGCTCGAGCAGTCCCGAGGAGGGGGATGGCATCCGCATCGGGTCCGGGCGCGAGCTCACCTCGCCGGAGAGCGGAGGGCGCGGCGCGTAGGGGAGCTGACCGGGGATCCCACCGTCGTCGTGATCGGTGCCGTCCGTTATCACCCGCTGTGCGTGGCGCGAGCCCTGGCTGACGCCGGTGAGCAGCTGACCGGTGAGCTTCGACAGACGCGAGCGCTCGACGGGCTGCGCCACGACGAGCCCCGGCTCGGCGAGCAGCCCCGCGTCGAGCGCCTGCTCCTCGGTGTAGCGGTGGATCGGGGCGACGCCGTGCTCGGTGCTGCCGAGCAGCACGTAGTCGTTGCCGGCGCGCACGAGGTGCACCGCGCGCCCCGAGCCGAGCGGCAGCGCCGCGACGCTGGCCAGGCCGGCGCTCGACTGACCCGAGTCGCCAACCCCCTCGCGGTGGGCCTTGACCTGGCGCATGATCCACGCGAGCCCCCAGATCACGGCGATCACGATCGCCAGGCCGACGATCGTGCGCACGATGCTCGCTCCGCCGGAGCTGGTCGAGTGCGACGTGCCGGTGGAGCCGCTGAGGTTGAGCGGCGCGTTTTCGCCGCCCGTCTTGGTGGGCGGCGTGAACGCAGACGCAGGACTCGCGAACGCGAGCGCGCAGGCGCCGAGCGCCGCGGTCGCAGGGGCGACCGCACGGGAAAGCAGGATCGACTTGATCATCGAGGGACGACTCCGAGGAAGAGTCGCCCTCGTTATCGGCCCTGAAGGCGCGGTCTTGAGCCGAATCCGGGCCGACGCGCAGCCTGACGCGCGGGCCGTCGCGCGTCCGCCCTACTGGAGCAGCTCGGCCACCTGCACGCCCCACGCGCCGTCGGCCGTGACGACGAGGCTGCCGTTGGCGAAGCACAGCCCGTTGGCGAACAGCTCGACGGGCGCATCGACTCGCTGGTCGAGTTCGACGACCACGCCCGAGGCGAGCTCGAGCGCCTGCCCGAGCGGAAGATGGGTCCTGCCGAGCTCCGCCCACACACGCACGAAGATGCTGCTCAGGATGGCGCGGCTTTCAGGGTTCGTGCGCGAGGACTCGAGGTGCGCGCGCGCCCGTTCGAGCTCGCTGCGCCCGAGCGTCGCGTAGGTGTCCGCACGGACGGCGGCTTCGCCGGTCGAGAACAGCTTGACCGCGCGTCTGGGCCCGCTGCGACCAGGTCGTCCGCGACCGAGCGAGACCCCCTCGGCGAACAGCAGCACGCCGTCCTCGGCGCTGTCATCCAGGGTCAACAGCGCACCGGGGGTCAGCCCGAGCATCCGCTCGATCGGCATCTGCACCGAGCCGACCTCGGCGCGCAGCAGCACCTGCGCTCCCGCCACACCACGATGCAGGGCATCGGCCCCGCGGGGGTCGGCGACACGCGACTCGCCGCCGCCGCCGCGGATCCGCTCCATCATCGGCTCGATCGCGCCCCACGGCACCAGCAGCGACATCGCAGAGTGCAGGGCGTCGATCTTGAGCTCGAGCGCCACCGACAGCGTCGGTTCGCCGATCGGAGTGTGCACGCCGGCGTCGCCCTCCATGTCGACGTCGCCGCGTGCGAGCGGTGGACCTCCCAGCTCGCCCCACGCCACCGACAGCTGATGCACGACGGCGTCGAGCGTGCCACGCGTGAGCACCCAGTCGATCTCCGTCAGATGCCGCTCTGCTGGAGCTTGCGCCGCCTCGCCGCCGAGCAGGCATTCGAGCGCCTGCAGCACGAACGGCAGCTCGACGCTCAAGAGCATGTGCCGCTCGATGCCCTCAGCCTCGACGGCCACCGCGATCGAGTCCGCGGGGAGCTGCGACTTCGCCGCCGCCCACGTGTGCTGGCTGATGTCGGTGAGGACAACCTCGACTTCGGCGTTCAGCTCGCCGGCCAGCGAGCCGCCCAGCGCCTCGCAGAACGGGTCGAGCGCGCGGACGATCCGCCGCCGCAGCTCGGTCGTGAACTTGGTCGGTTGGGAGAAGTCGAGCGTGCGGACCTGCTCGGCGCCTGCGTGCCTGGCGCCGGCGGCGTGCTCGGGCGGCGCCTCCTGCGCCACCCCTCCCTGCGTCTCCTCCTCGCTCGCGCTCATGCGCGGCTCAGGCCGTCTCGGGGGACGATCCGTCCGCGTCCGCCGACGCGGCGGCTGCCGGCGTGCGAGCCGCGGACGCCGTCTGCGCCGCCTGCTCCTCGGCGGCGGCGAGCTCGTCCGAGGTCGAGGGCTCGTGCTCGGACTGGGCGTCCAGGATCTCGGTGACGCGCAGGCCGTACTGCTCGTCGATGACGACGACCTCGCCGCGCGCGATCGCGCTGCCGTTGACGAGCAGGTCCGCGGTCTCGCCGGCGAGGCGCTCCAGGGTCACGACCGAGCCGACGCGCAGATCGAGCGTCTCACCGACCGTCATGTGGGTGCGCCCGATCTCGACGCTCAGCTCCATCGGGATGTCGCTGAGACGACTCAGGTCGGTCTGGACGGCGGCGACGTCGGCGCCTGGCGCGGTGGGCGGGCCTCCATCACCGTTCTGGTCGAACTGCTCGTACTCGATCGTCTCGGCCACGCTGTCTCCTATTGGACGGTGAGATCTGGCATCAGGACCGATTCGACCTTCACGTCGGTCTGCTTCTGGATCGCCTTCAGGATCTGGTGCTTGACCGCGCGCCGGCCCGATTCGCTGACTAGCGTTTCGCCGTTCTGATTGGTCACGGCGTCGGTCACGATTTCACGGACGATCGGTTCCTCGGGGAGCGTGCCGACGGCGTTTTCGCCGCTCGCTGCGGCTGCCGTCGCGGAGGCGCCGTCGCTCTGCCCGGGAGCGAGCTCGAGCGCGACGGTCAACTTTGCGAAGCGGCCGTCTTGGAGGTTGAGCAGGAAGGGCGCCGGCATCACGTAGATCGTTCCCTTGATCTTGTCCTTGTTGACGGGGGCCGGCCTGGTCATCTTGTAGCCGACTCCCAGTATGAGAATCGGCAGGGCCACCGCGAGCATTAGCTTTTTGTTCTTGAGCATGGTCTGTCGTCCTTGACTTCTAGTGGTGTCGTCCGTGACTACGGTTCCTGTGCACCTTCATCTTCGGCAGCGCTGATCCGTCGCATTACTATCTCGACGCGTCGGTTGCGCGCGCGTCCGGCTGTGGTGGCGTTGCTGTCAAAGGGGCGTTGTTCGGCGTTACCCGTGGCGGTGAGCCTGCCGGCGCCGATGCCGTGAGCTATCAGGAAGCGCACGACGGTGCTCGCGCGCGCCGTCGAGAGCTCCCAGTTGCTGGGGAACTGGCTCGAGTGGATCGGCACGTTGTCGGTGTTGCCTTCGACGGAGATCGGGTGCGTCTGATCGACGTTCAGCAGCTGCGCGATCTCGGCGAGCAGGCCACCGGCGCGACCTTCCAGCGCCGCCTTGCCGGACGCGAACAGGAGGTCGTCGGTGAGCACCCTGATGACCAGGCCGCGCGCTTCGATCGTCGTCTGGACGCTCTTGGCGAAGCCGTGCGAGGCGGCGTAGGCGTCGAGCTCGCGCTTGATGCGCGCGAACTCCGCCGCCTGGTTCTGGGCGGCGGCCTGCTTGAGCGCGGCCGCGGCGGCGCTCGCCGAGGTGCTCGTCGAGCTGCTCGCGCCGGCGGTGGTGCTCGCGGCGGTGGTGCTCGCGGCGTGCAACGAGCTGTTCTGCAGGCTGGCGGAGCCTTCGGTCTTGACCGGCTCGATCGCCTGCAGTTCGACGCTGGCGGGCGTCTGCGCCGCGTTGTCCGTGGCACCCTGCTGCGCGACCGCCTTGCCGCCCGGCAGGATGTTGCCCGAGAACGCTGCCTTCAAGGACTTCTGCAGGGTCTGGTACTTGGAGATGTTGACCGAGGAGATCGAGAACAGGACCATGAACAGCGCCATCAGCAGCGTGATCATGTCGGCGTAGGTCAGCAGCCAGCGCTCGTTGCTGCCCTCCTCCGCGCCTCCGTGGCGACGGCGGCCGTGTCCGCGAGGCATCTCAGGCTGCCTTGGCCTCGACGTCGAGTCGCGCCACGTTCTGCTCCTCGCCGGAGGTCCGCTCGGCGGGCGGCAGGTAGGACATCAGCTTTTCGGAGACCAGGCGTGGGTTGTCACCCGCCTGGATCGAGAGGATTCCCTCGAGCGTCATCATCCGCAGCTCCATCTCTTCGGCCGAGATCGCCTTGAGGCGGTTGGCGATCGGCAGGAAGACCACGTTGGCCGAGCCGACGCCCATCAGCGTGGCGATGAACGCGGCGGAGATCGACGGGCCGAGCGAGGCCGGCGCGGCGAGGTTCTGCAGCACGTGCACGAGGCCGAGCACTGTGCCGATGATCCCCATCGTCGGCGCGAAGCCGCCGGCCTTCTCAAACGGAGCAGCGGAGGCCTCGTGGCGCGCGGCCATGCCGTCGACCTCGGCCTCGAGGATCGCGTGCACCATCTCGGGGTCGGTCCCGTCGACGACAAGCTGCAGGGCGTTGCGCGTGAAGGCGTCGTCGATCTCGCCGAGCATCGCGTCGAGCGCCAACAGGCCCTCACGACGGGCCTTGTCGGCCAGCGACACCAGCCGGTCGAGCTGGCCGCGCATGTCCGGGGGTTCAGCGGAGAAGACGAGCTTGTACAGGCTCGGCACACGCTTCATCGAGGTCATCCCGACGCTCGCGAGCGTCACGCCGCCGGTGCCGCCGAGGATGATCAGCAGCGCGGGGATGTCGATGAAGGAGGCAGGACTCGTCCCGCCCATCAGCGAGCTCATCATCAGGGAGCCGAAGGCAACCCCGATCCCGATGGCTGTTGCAGCCTTCATTGCTTGCCACATCGGCGCCTCGCAGAAAATCCTTCAGTTTTGCTCGAAACGCGTGCACAAACGGTCGATTCGGCCGACGCGCCGCTGCCCGTTTCGGGCAGTGGCTGACGACGCTACGTCGGGTCGTCTTCGACTGCTGAGAGCCGCGGTGACTCGCGTCCGGCCTCGCGCAGGACGGGTGCACCCGGAGTCTGGCGCTGCGCGGCGCCGCGGCGCCGGAAGGCCTCCGCGAGGACGTCGGCGCGATAGGCGTGGACCTCCGCGGCGACCTCCGCCGGCGTCTCCGCCACCACCACCTTCGCTCCGGTCGCGAGCGTGATGACCGTGTCGGGCGTCGATTCGACCGTCACGATCATGTCCGGGTTGAGCTGGAAAGGCTCGTCGCTGTGGCCGAGCCTGTTGAGCGTGATCATGGGCACGCACCCCCTTCGCCAAAAGCTTAGCCGCAAGGTGGGACGGCTTCACACCGCCCCACCTCGGGCTCCTCGGAGTTGTCCCTGCCTGAGCGCCGTCCTTTCGTCGATGATCGTGGTTGGGGGTTGGCATGGCCGCATGCGGCCATGCCCGGGGGCGCATGCGCCCCCGGCCAGCCGGCACATGTGCCGGCTGGAAAAACAGCTCGATAGCCCAAGCATTTGCTCGATAGCCCAAGTATCTGCTCGAGAATCGCTCGGGAGTCGGCTACTGCATCGTCACGAGCGTGCCGAGCATTTCGTCCGCGGTGGAGATCACGCGTGAGTTCGCCTGGTAGCCGCGCTCGGCGGTGATCATGTTGGTCATCTCGGTCGCGAGATCGACGTTGGACTGCTCGAGCTCACCGCCGACGGTCGAGCCGAAGCCCGGGGTGTCGGGAGTGTTGACGATCGGTGCGCCCGAGTTGGCCGTGCGCGCCCACTGCGAGCCCCCGAGGCGTTCGAGGCCGGTTTCGTTGGCGAACGTCGCGAGCGACAGGTAGCCCGCGGTCACGCGCTGGAGATAGTGTTCGGTTCCTTTCGCCTCGTCGGTGTAGCTGACCGAGCCGTCCTGGCCAATCGAGACGTTGCTCGACCCCGGCGGGATCTGGATGTAGGTGTCTTCGGTGCCCGGTTCGTAGGTGTCGCCCGTTTCTGATTCGGTCGCCACCGCGGCGTTGCGGCCGATCACGTATTCGCCTCCCTGCGTCGTCAGGTAGCCGGCCGTGTTGGTCGTCAGATCGCCGGCGCGGGTGTACTGGAGGTTCGCCGGGATGTTTTCCGTCAGTTTCCCTTCGACCGGCGCGCCCGGTCCCACGCGCAGGAAGCCCGGACCCTCGATCGCGACGTCGAGCGGGTTGTTGGTCGACTGGAACGCACCCTCCGTCATTTCGTTGACGGTCGCCTGCACCTGCGCCCCGAGCCCGATCTGCTCCGGGTTGGTTCCACCGTTGGTGGGTGTCACGCCGGAGGCGCCGCGGAGCACCTGCGTAAGTGAGTTCGCGAACGTCACGCTCACCGCCTTGTAGCCGACCGTGTTGACGTTTGCGAGATCGTTCGCGGTCTCGTTGAGCATCGTCTGGTTCGTATCGAGGCCGCTGATAGCGGCATACATTCCTGCCATCATCCTGACTGCCCTTCCTTTCGCGGCCTCCTCGATGAGGTCCGGCCGTAGTCGTTGCTGACCGCTCGCTTCATGCGATGACGGCGCTGTCGATGTTGGTGAACACGTTGTCCTTCATGTGTTCGGATCCGACGGCCGTGATGACCGTGCGATTGTTGACGGACACCACGAAGGCGGTGCCGTCGACAAGTACGAGGGAGTCGCGCGAGCCCTTGCTCGCGGCGCGTTCGACGCCCTGCGAAAGTCGTCCGAGCGTGCTGGCGTCGAGGTCGATGCCGCGGCGTTCGACGCGCGCGAGCGCGTGTTTTGAGAACTGCAGCTGCTGAGACTGACCCGCCTGCGTGAGCGCGTCGGCGAACGACGGGCCGCTCTGACCGTCCTTGCGCTCGGCGCCCGCCGGCCCGCCCTTCCCGGTCCCGCCGGCCCCCGGCGTGGGCGCGAGCGGAGTCGAGAGCCCTCCCGGTGGGACCAGCGCTGGGTTGGTGATCGGGCTCAATTGACTTCCGTGATGCTCGACAGGGTCACGCCCGGGACGCCTTCGACTGTCACCGAGGTGCCGGACGCGGAGGACTGAACGCTTTCGACGGTTCCGCTCGCTGCAGCTCCGGACGCGTTGTTGTAGGTGACGGTGCGTCCGATCAGCTGCACCGCGCCCGAGAGCTCGCTCGCGTTCGCCAGGTTGGTCGTCTGCTCGACCTGCGTCAGCTGCGCGAGCTCGTTGACGAATTCGTTGCTGTTGCCCGGTTCCAACGGGTTCTGCGCCCGCAGCTGCGCGACCATCAGTTTCAGGAAGTCGTTCTGGCCGAGGATGCTGCTGGGGTTTTCCGGCGTCTTTTCAGGCGCGGCGCCGCTGGTGGCTGCGCCGGCGGTTGCAAGTGGGGTGGTGGTCATTGCGATCGGTCCTTTCGTGGTGTTCAGGCGAGCACGTCGACGAGTGTCCCGCCGGCGATCGACGCCGACCGTGCCGGGCCGTCTGGCTGTCCCGGCGCCTCGACGCCATCGACTTCTTCAGAGCTGGACGCGGAGCCCGATGGGCTTGCGGGCTCGGGGTCCCCGGCAGAGCGATCGTCGCGCTCGCCCGTTTCGGACTGGCCGAAGCCGATGTCGAGCCGCAACAGCGAAACGCCGAGCGTGCTCAGCGACTGGTGCAGCTCTGCGCGCCCGTCCGCGAGCGCCTGCGCGGCGGCGGGGGTCTCGGCGCTGACGCGCGCCAGCAGCCCCTGGCTCGTCTGGCTGAGGCGCACGTTGATCTCGCCGAGCTCGTCCGGCTGCAGCGCGATTCGCGCTTGCGTGGCCCCCTGGCGGGCGACGATGTCGATCGTCGCGCGGATCGACTCGATCATCTCGTGCATGCCCACGCCCGATGCCGACACGGCGCTGGTAGCGCCCGCCGCGAACGGCGAGTTCGCCGGCGCCGGCGTCGCTGCCACGGCGGCCGACAGCTGGCTCGCTTCGCCACCGCCGGCGGCCGCGCCGGTCTGAACCGCCGCTGTCGCCGACGCCGACGCCGGCGCCGCAGCGCCTGCAGCCCGAGACGTGCCCGCCGGGTTGGCGTCCTGCGTCGCGGTGCCCCTGCCACCGGCGCTGCCCTCGCCGCCGGATCCCGTATTGCCTTCGCCACCGCTCGCCGCGGCGTCCTGTCCGCCGGCGAGACCCGTGCCGTTCGCCTGCGAGGAGGACGGAGCCGCGACACCTCCAGCCGAGCGCGCGGCGCTCGAGGCTGTTGCGGGGGCCGGTGCCGGCGGCGCGCCTGCCGTGCTCGGCGGCGACCCCGCTGCCGGCGGCGACGCGGCCGTGCTTTCTTCGCTCGCCTGCGTCGCAGCGGGCGCGGCGGCTTCGCTGATCGCTTCGAGGCTCGACGCTGACGCAGACGCTGCGCTGCTCGCGCGGCCGGCGTCGCGGTCGTTCGTCGCGGAGCTCGCAGGTGCCGTCGCCGTCGCCGTCGCCGTGCGCGAGGCCGGCGGTGTCGGAGCGGGCGTGTCCGCCGGCGCGGGTGTCGGCTGGCCGGTACCCGTTTCTGCGGCGCTCGCTTCGGGGCTCGCGCTCGCGAGCGAGGGGCTCAGGCCCACCGCTGCGGGCGCTGCGCTCGCGGGTGAGATGGTTGGCGCTGCGGACTCGCCTTCGAGCGCGCTCTGGCCGGATGCGCCCGCGACGCCGGCCGCGGTCGCTTCCTGTGCCGCGCCGGCGCTCGCGTCTTCGCCCGCGCCTGCGGTCGTGGATGTGGCGGCGGCTTCGCCGCCGCCGCTCGGCGGCGCCGGGGCTTCGGTGCCTGAGCGCAGCTGCGCGGGTTCGCCCTGCGCCTCAACGTCGGCGGAGGCTTCGCCCGGCGCACCGGTGGATTGCGCGGCCGCGACAGCCTGACGGCGCGTCGCGACACTCGCCTGCCCCGCGGCGCTCGTAGCGCCTTCGCTCAGCGCATCAGTTGCGCTCGGCGCGCGCCTCGGCGTCCTCGCGCGTTCGCGCTCGCGAGCGCGGAGCTGTTGCGCGTCGCCGGCTTCGGAGCGTTTTGGTTGCTGGCCTTCCGCGTTTGCGGTCCGGGCCGAGTGCTCGTCGAGCGCGCTCTTGAAGAGCTCCGCGCCCGGTGGCGGTGGTGCGCCCGGCGGCGCGCCGGACGTCGATGGCGCCGCGGACGGCGGCGCGAGTAGAAGCGTCGGCGCGACGGTCATACGAGGCTCCCCACGGTGCTCGTCGGGTGAGACTGGCGAAAGGCTTCGGCGTTGGCGAGCACTTTGCTGACGTAGCTCTGGGTTTCGGAGTACGGCGGCACGCCGCCGTACTGCTGGACGGCGCCCGGACCGGCGTTGTAAGCGGCGAGCGCGTCTTCGGCGTTGCCCCCGAACTGACCCATCAGCTGACCGAGGTAGCGCGCGCCGCCTTCGATCGATTCCGCGGGGTCGAGCGGATTGGCGACGCCGAGCGAGGACGCGGTGCCGGGCATCAGTTGCGTCAGCCCGGCGGCGCCGGCGCTGCTGGTGGCGCTCGGGTCAAAGCCCGACTCCTGCTCGATCAGCCCATGCAGGATCGCGGGGTCGAGGCCGTTGCGGGTGGCCGCCTGGTCGATCAGCGATTCGTATTCCGATTCGCCGCCCAGGCCGGCGCCTGCGGTGCCGGCGGCTTCGGTGCCGGCGGCGTTGGCGCTCGCGGCGTCAGAGCTGGTTGCCGCCTGCAGCGCCGAGGCGAAGTCGCCCGCACCGGCGCTCGGGGCGCCCGCGGAGGCGGTGCCGGCGCTCGTGATCACACCGCCGTTTGAAACCTGACGGGCGGATTCGATCAGTGCCTGCAGCTGCTGCATGCGCTGCAGCGTCGCCAGCTCGCCGGCGGGCACCGCGGCTGCGGCTCCGGCAATCGACTGGGCGCTCATGCGGTGCTCCTGCGAAAGCGGTTCGAGGCGATCTCATCGAGCACGCCCTGCTCGCGGCGGTCGGCCTCGCGGTCGTGTTCGCCGCGATGACGGTCGCGCAGTCGATTCAGCATCTCGTGCTCGCTCGCAGCGGTCGCCAGTTCGGCGTCGCGCTCGGCGACCTCGAGCTCGCGCTGCTCGAGCTCGCGGGCGCGCAGCCGGCGCTGCGCCTCGACACGCTCGAGGAACGCCTGACGCGCGAGGAGGTCCGTGGCGCTCACGGCCTCGCGCTCGCCTGCAACCGTGCGCTGCTCCTCGAGCGCGTGCTCGAGGTGGGCGTCTGCCGAGCGCAGCTCGGCGACGCTGCTCGAGCGCCGCGTGAGCGCATCGGCGAGCTCGCGCTGGGCCAGCTTCTCCTTGCGCTCACGCACAGCGCGTACGCGCTCGAGGCGGAAGCGAAATGTAGAGGCGCTCACGGCCCGGTTATCGGTTGCGCGGTTCGGTACTTGAGCGCCCGCGTCCGACGGTCGTTTGGGTGTGCGGCTCCTCCGCTCACGCGCTCATCTCAGATGCTCAGTCCGAGCGCCGGGATCGCGGGCGGCCCCGCCTCGTATGCGCTGGCGTTCGCGGTCGTGTCGGGGCCGGGAACGACCTCCTCGGCATCCGCGATCTCGCCGCCGACGCGCTCCAGCTCGCTGGCGAGCGACGCGCCGAGCTCCAGCAGGCGCGCGTCTGTCTGCAGCGGGTCGCTGCGCTCCTGCACGGGTTGGCGCAGGAAGCGCTCGATCCGCGGCCGGTGCGCGAGCGCGACGTCCAGGGCCGGGTCGCTGCCGTGCTGGTACGCGCCGATCGACACCAGGTCTTCCTTGTCGTGCAGCACCGCGAGCGCCCCGCGCAGGCGCTGTCCCGCCTGCTCCACCTCCGGTGGCACGATCTCGCCGATCAGGCGCGAGACGCTCTGCAGGACGTCGATCGCCGGGTAGTGCCCTGCGTGCGCGAGCGAGCGCGTCAGCACGACGTGCCCGTCGAGGATCGAGCGCACGGCGTCGGCGATCGGCTCGTTCATGTCGTCGCCGTCGACCAGCACCGTGTACAGGCCCGTGATCGAGCCCTTGGCGCTGGTGCCGGCGCGCTCCAGCAGGCGCGGCAGCAGCGCGAACACGCTTGGCGTGTAGCCGCGCGTCGCGGGCGGCTCGCCGATCGCGAGCCCGACCTCGCGTTGCGCCATCGCAAAGCGCGTCACCGAGTCCATCATCAGCATCACGTCGTGACCCTGGTCGCGGAAGTACTCGGCGATCGTCGTTGCCGTGAACGCCGCCTTGATACGCACTAGCGCGGGCTGGTCGGAGGTCGCGACGACGACGACCGAGCGCTGCAGGGCGTCACCGAGGTCGCGCTCGACGAACTCGCGCACCTCGCGGCCGCGCTCGCCGACGAGCGCGATCACGTTGATCGAGGCGCTGGTCGAGCGGGCGATCATGCCCAGCAGCGAGGACTTGCCGACACCGGAGCCCGCGAAGATGCCGAGGCGCTGCCCCAGCCCGCACGGCACCAGCCCATCCAACGCCCGCACTCCCAGACCGACGCGCTCGCTGATGCGTGGCCGCGAGAGCGCGCTCGGGGGCGCGGCGATCGTCGAGCGGCGCAGAATCGGAGCCCACCCGCCCGGGCCTCGCAGCCTGTCCGGCGCCGGGTCCATCAGCGGGCGTTCGTCCTGCGGCTCACCGAGCCCGTCCACGACCCGTCCCAGCAGATGCTCGCCGACGGCGACGCGAAACGGCGCGCCGCTCGCGAGCACGCGCGTGCCCGGGCCGATGCCCGTCAGCTCGCCGAGTGGCATCAACAGGGTGCGGCCGTCACGAAAGCCGACCACCTCGGCGGACACCGGCTCGCGGTTGCGCTCCGTGCCGACGAGGCACAGCTCGCCGACCTCAGCCTGCAATCCGGTGACCTCGATGATCAGCCCGATTAGGTTGGTGACGAAGCCTCGACGCCTGGCGAGATCGGCGTCGCGGATCGCCTCGGTCGCTCGTTCGAGCAGCGGCGCAGGGCGCTTCTCGCCCACCGGGGCCTCGCTCACGCGGCCTGCCCGTCGGCCTCGAGCGCCGCGGCCGCCACCTCGCTGGCCCGCTCCAGCTGCGTGTACACGCCGGCGTCGACCTCGCCCTCGCCGGTGCGGACGACCGCGCTGCCCGGCTCGACGCGCTCGTCGGCCTGCACGTCGCACACCTCGACACCACTTCCCTGGCCGGTCAGCCGGCCGACCGCGCCCTTGACGACCTCGAGGTCGGCGGGGTTGACGAGCACCGTGATCGTGCGCCTGTCGCTGATGCGCCGCAGCGCTCCCTGAACGACCTCCACCACCAGCTCCGGGCGCGCCTGCAGCGCGCCCATGAGGATCTTGTTCGAGAGCGCGATCGCCAGCTTGATCGAGTCCTTTTCGACGGTCTGCACGGTCTCCACGCGCAGCGCCTGGACTGCCTGCACGGCCTCGCCGAGCGCTCCCGCCGCGTTCGCAATCTCCGCCATGCCCTGCTCGTGGCCCGCCGCGCGACCCTGCTCGTAACCCTCGGCGCGCGCGGACTCGCGGATGCGTTCGCCGTCGGCCATCGCCTGTGCGAGGATCCGCGCCATCGCGTCGCGCGGCGGCGGATCGGATGCTTCGAGCGGCTCGAAGTCGTAGCTGGTGGCCGCGTCAGACAACCGCTTCGCTCTCGTCCTCGCTATCGCTCGCGATCACGATCGCACCGGACTCCTCGAGCTGGCGCACGACCGCCACGATGCGGCTCTGGGCGGCGTCGATGTCGCGCTTGCGCTGCGGTGGCTGGATCTCCATCTCTTCCTTGATCATCTCGGCGCCGCGCTCGGACATGTTCGTCAGCACGACCTCCTTGACGTTGTCCGGCGCGCCGCGGAGCGCGAGCACGAGGTCCTTCTGGTCGGCCTCGCGCAGAACCTGCTGCACCGCGCGCTGTTCGAGCTTGACGATGTCCTCGAACACGAACAGCATGCCGCGCACCTCCTCGGCGAGGTCCTTGTCGGTCGTCTCGAGCTTCTCGAGCACCGCGCGCTCGGTCGTGCGGTCTGAGTGGTTGAGGATCTCAGCCAGGGTCTTGGTGCCACCGGCGGCTGAGTACTCGCGCTCGGCGACCGCTGTCAGCTTGTGGCGGATCACGTCCTCCACCTGCTGGACGACCTGGGCGCTGGTCTCGCCCATGCGCGCGATCCGCAACGCGATGTCCGGCTGCTGGCGCTCGGGCAGGCGCGCCAGCACCTGTGCGGCGCTGGAGGTCTGCAGGCTAGCGAGGATCAGCGCGATCGTCTGCGGCGACTCGCTGCGCAGCAGCGCGGCGGTTCGCTCGGCGGGCACGCGCTGCAGGAACTCGAAGGGCGGCGTCTCGGTTCGCGCCGACATGCGCCCGAGCAGTTCGGCCGCGCGCTCGGGGCCGAGCGCGCGTTCGATCACGCCGCGGGCGAACTCCATGCCCCCGGAGGCGCCCGCATCGCGGCTCGCGAGGGCCGCCAGCTCGGAGAAGATCGAGTCGGTCGTCTCGGGGCCGACCGCGCTCAGGCCGGCCATCTCCATCGACAGGTTCTCGATCTCCTCCTCGCCGAGCCGCTGCAGCACGTTGGCGGCGCGCTCGGATCCGAGCGCAGCCATCAGCACGGCCGCCTTGCGCGTCCCAGGAAGCGCGTCGATCGTCGCGGGCAGGTTGTCGCTCGGGGCCGGCGGCAGCGCCGGCGGCGCGTCTGCGGAGGCTTCCGCCGGCATCGGGCTCAGCCCTCCTGCATCCAGCTGCGCAGCTGCTGCGCGACCCGGTCAGGGTTGCTGTCGACGAGCTGCTCGACCTGCCGGCGAATGCTGTCCTCGCCATCGCTGTCGTGGCCGTTGGCGCTGCCCGGCGCACGCGGCGGGGCGACGCCGGCCATCACCGCAGCGGGCCGGGTGGCGGTTTCGCGTTCGAGCTCTGACAGTCGCATCGGAACGTCGAGCTCGCGCAGCCACACGGGCTCCTCGATCGGCTCCTTCTCGCGCTTGCGCAGCGAGCGGGTCGTGAAGAACAGGAAGACGATCGCGCCGAGGCCGAGCAGCACGTACTTGGCCATGCTCAGCGGGCTGCTGGCGGCAGCCGCGGTCGTCGTCTTCGCGAACGCCACCTGGCCGATCGAGATCGTGTCGCCGCGCTTGGCCTGGACGCCCGCCGCGTTGGTGACCGCTTCGCGGATCGCCGGCAGCGCCGAGGCCGGCACCGATTTGTCGAGCAGCACCGACACGTGCTGGCTTTCGACGACACCGGGAGCGATCGTCGAGTGGGTGACGGTCTTGTCGACGCCGAGCGAGGAGGTCGTCGTTTCGTGCTTGAAGTTCGACTTGCCGCCGGCGCCCGCCGCCGCGGTCGTGAGGTTGGCAGTGCCGGTCACGCCGCCTGCGCCTGCGCCGGTGCCGGTCAGCGTTTCGATGTCCTTGCTCTGCTGGGTCGGCGTGCCGGCCTTGCCGTATTCGAGGGATTCCTTGGTCGTCTTGTTGACGTTCATGTTGGCGTACACCAGCACCTGCGCCTTGCCGGCTCCGAGCGTCTGGCCGAGCATCGCGTCGAGGCTCGCCTCCATGCTCTGGTCGTAGTGCTGCTGCGCTTCCTGCACTTCGCTGCCCGATCCGCCGCCGCCACCACCCGCGCCCTGCGGCCACAGCAGCTCGCCGGTGGCGTCGGTGATCGTGACCTTGTCGAGCTGCAGGCCGGGGACGCTCGAGGAGACCAGCTGCGCGATCCCGCGCACCGAGCTCGCGTCGAGCGAGCTGGTGCCCGACAGCAGCACGGCCGCCGAGGAGACGTCCTGGGTTTCGCCGAAGATCTGGTTCTGGGAGCTCGGCAGCACGAGCTCGACCTGCGCTCCGGAAACCCCCTGGACGCTGTCGATCGTTTCGTCGAGCTGCCCCTGCAGCGCGCGCTGGTATGTCACCTGCTGCTGGAAGTTGCTTTCACCGAGGTTCTGTTTGTCGAACAGCGAGAACCCGGGCTGGGTGTTGCCGAGCAGGTTCGCGCCCGCGAGCGCCACGCGCGCCTTGGCCGTCTCGTTCGACTGCACGGCGATCGCGGTGCCGTTGTTCTGCAGCTGGTAGCTGATCCCCTGCGCGCTGAGGGTGCTCGTCATCTTGCCCGTCTGCGACGGTTCGACGCCGCTCACAAGCGTCGAGTAGCTCGGCGCAGAGACCGTGTGCACGAACAGGTACACGAACAGGATCGCGGCAACGGCCACGCCGCCCGCGATCATCCATCCGCGCGGGGTGAGCCTCGAGGCTAGCTGGGAGACGGGCATCGATCAGACCTGGGTGTTGAAGATGCTCGTGGCCGCTTCGGTGGCCTTGTTACGCAGCTGCGAGGCGAGTTCCATCGCCAGCTGCGCGTCCTCGACCGTCACCACCGCGGTCTCCGGGTCGCTGACGCTGCCGGTAGCGAGCGCCTGCGAGGCGGAGGAGGCGCTGTTCTGCGTCTGCTCCAACGAGGAGATCGCTTCCGTGAGCTCGCCGCCGAAGCCGCCCGCTTGGCCGCCCGCAGCCGTGCCGCCAGCGCCGGCGTGGCCGTTCTGGGCGAGGCCTTCCGCCGCGCTCACGGACAACCCGCCGCCCAGTCCTCCCACCGGTGGAATGATCACTTGAGCACCTGAAGCGTCGAGGTGAACATCGACTTGGCGGTCTGCATCGCCGTCACGTCAGACTGGTAGGACTGGGACTCCGAGATCAGGTCGGTCATTTCTGTGACCGTGCTGACGTTCGGCATCTTCACGTAGCCCCGGGCGTCGGCTTCGGGGTTGCCCGGGTCGTAGACCTGCTGGTCCGGCGTGTTGTCGGAGATGATTCCCGTGACCTGCACGCCGCCCGGCTGCTGGCCGATCTCCGATCGGTCGCCCTGCTGCATCGCGCTCGTCAGGGCGCCGCCGAAGTCGCTCGAGCCGACCTGGGCGAGCTCGACGTCCTGGCGCTGGTAGGGCTGGCCGTTTGCGGCTTTGGTCGTGTCGGCGTTGGCGAGGTTCTCGGCCGTCACGTCCATGCGGATGCGCTCCGCGGTGAGGCCGCTGCCGGCGATGCCGATCGCGTCGAAGAGTCCCATCAGGGGGCCCCCGGCGCGCCGATCGCGGAGTGCAGAATGCTGTTGCGCGCGCCCATGACCTGCGTCAGGGCCTGGTAGTCGAGCCCGTTTTCCGCCAGCTTCGCGGATTCCTGGTCGATGCTGACGCCGGTGCCGTTCGGGCCCGCTTCCTGCGGCCGCGTCACCGTCTCAAACTGAGTTTCGCTCGGTTCCTCGCCGCCGTTCATCGCACCCTGGAGCTGGGACTCGAAATTGACTTCCTGCGGCTGGTAGCCGGGGGTGTCAGCGTTGGCGACGTTGTTCGTCAGCGCCGTCTCACGCTGCCAGGAGCCGCGCATCGCAGCCTCCAGCAACTGCTGGGTCGAATCAACCAGAGCCATTTGACGGGTGTCCTTTTTTTCCCGCCCTCCCTGGGCTGAAACCGACGCTCTCCCTGAGGTCGCTGACATCCTGGCCATCGAGGGGCCGCTCTCTTGATCGGCCGATCGCGGTCGATCTTTAGGCCCGGCGCCGAGGTCCGGCAACAGGACCAGGCGGCGCGGGCACGCGCCGTACGCGGGCACCAGATCCCCCTGCCGAGACGTCCACGCGCGTCGTTCGCCGCTCACGAGCGCGGACGCGGCGACCGACGCAGCAGCCGAGAGATCGCCACCGAGTAATCGGCCGCACCGTGGAAATGTCAAGCCCCCGACCCCGACGCCATCGTCATCCCCGTCGCGCGCGGGCTGCAGTGGCGTTCGCGTGCGCAGCCGCGCTCGCGCTCGCAGCTTCCCCGGTCGCCTGTGCGTCGCTTTCGCGCTCGGCCTACCGGGCGCAACGGGCGTGCGCCGCTCCCCCGCCCGGGTCGGCCGCCTGTCTGGGCGTGCGGCTCGTCACGGTGGCGTTGACCGAAGCCGACCTCAAAGCCAACGCCCGACGCCAGGCCGCGGAAGCTGCGGCGGGTTCCCCGGCGGTGGCCAACAAGAACCCGATCGCCGGCGGCCTGACCCCCGAACTGCTGCACGCCGCCTACGCGCTGCCGAACGCGACGTTCCCCTCCTCGCAGCAGACGATCGCCGTCGTCGACGCCTTCAACGACCCGACCGCCGAAGCCGATCTCGGCGTCTACGACAGGCAGTTCGGGCTCCCCGAATGCACGACCGCAAACGGCTGCTTTCGCAAGCTCAACCAGGAAGGACGCGCGAGCCCGCTTCCGCAGCGCGAAGGCGGATGGGCGACGGAGATCTCACTCGACGTGCAGATGGCCCACGCGATCTGCCAGGGCTGCCACGTGATGCTCGTGGAGGCCAACAACGAATCCTTCGCCAACCTCGGCGCGGCGGTCGATGCTGCGGTGAGCGCCGGCGCGACCGAGGTGAGCAACTCCTACGGTGGCGCAGAGCTTTCCGGTTACACGGCTGATAACGGCCCTTACAACCACCCCGGCGTCGTGATCACCGCGTCGGCTGGTGACTGCGGCTACTTCAACGAGGGGTGCCGCGGCGCCGAAGCGGCCAACTTCCCGGCGAGCTCCCCGGACGTCGTGGCGGTCGGCGGGACGACCCTGACCGAGTCCGGTCCAACGTGGACCAGCACCGTCTGGGAAGGCGGCGGCAGCGGCTGCAGCGTCGTGTTCAGCGCGCCTGCGTGGCAGAGCGCGGTCGCTGGCTTCTCCGCCACCGCTTGCGACAGCGGACGCTCGGTCGCCGACGTGGCGGCGGTCGGCAACCCCTACACCGGCGTCGAGGTCTACGACAGCACGGCCAACCCCGGGGGCTACCCGACCGGCTGGGGAGTGTGGGGCGGCACATCCGTCGCCTCACCGGTGATCGCCGCCGAGTTCGCACTGGGCGGCGGCGCCCACGGCGTCGCATACCCCGCGGCAACCCTCTACTCCCACATCGGCGAAGGCAGCGCCCTGTACGACGTGGTGTCGGGAAGCAACGGCTCCTGCACCGATGCCAGCTCCTGCAGCGCCAGGCACGGATACGACGGCCCGACCGGCGTCGGCAGCCCGATCGGGCTGAGCGCGTTCGCGACCGCCGTCAGTCCCGCCGACGTCTCGCCGCCGAGCATCTCCGGCACGGCCGAGCAGGGCCAGACGCTGAGCCTGACCCGCGGCGACTGGACGGGCAGCCCGAGCACGTACAGCGAGCGCTGGCTGCTGTGCAACGCCTCGGGCTCCGGCTGCTCGCCGATCACCGGCGCGAGCGGATCGACCTACGCACTGCCGGCGAGCGCCGTCGGCTCGACGATCCGCGTACAGGAGACCGCCAGCAACGGATCCGGGAGCGGGTCACCCGTGGTCTCGAGTGCGACCGCAGCGGTGATCTCCGACGCTCCCGTGATCACCTCGTTCACGCCGAGCACCGGGCTCACCGGCAGCTCGGTCACGATCGCGGGAACGGCCTTCACCGGGGCCACCGCTGTGCGCATCGGCGGCGTCAAGGCGACCTTCACCGTGCACTCCTCGACGCAGGTCGAAGCGACGGTCCCGAACGGCGCGCTCGCAGGGACGATCTCGCTGACCACGCCTGTCGCGACCGGGACGAGCGCCGGCGTATTCACGCCGAGCCTGTCGTTGCACTCGTTCAGCCCCGCGAAGGCGGCGCCTGGGGCGACCGTGACGATCACCGGCTTGGGCTTCGAGAGAGGCTCGACGGTGAGCTTTGGCGGAGTCAAAGCCACCAGCGTCACATACGTCAGCTCGGTCAAACTGAAAGTGCTCGTGCCGTCGGGGGCCGCGAGCGGGGCGATCACGGTGACCAACCCGACGGCGCCGAGCGGCACCGTCTCGAGCGCGACCAGCTTCACCGCTACCTAGATGATTGATTCCAGGGTGGAGGCCGTGGTTGTTGGGGCGCCGGCGGGGCGTGTCCTCAGCTAGGATCTGCGTCGAGGATCCGACACTGTCGGCTTACATGTGCTCTACCTGGATCGGTCGAGACGTATACCGACCCAGGTAGAAGAATCACAGGCACCTGCGGGAGACTGCCTTCGCCTGGGCCCTAGGTCATCACTTCGATCATCTTCGTCGGCGTGAGCGCGACTTCTTCGGTGATGTTCATGCAGGCCGATTCGAATCCAGTGCCGTCGTTGCTTTCGAATTTCGCCGTCTCTTCTTCGCCTGCACTATTGAAGTATTTCGTGTGTTCCTCTTTATCGCCAGACCCACACTTAACGGCCACTTTAAACGATTCTGTAGTGGTCACAAATTTGTTCGCGGGGCCGAACGGCACAACAAACGAACCCTGAATCCTATCCATCACAAATCCGCATTTAATGATCGTGGTCGGAGTTGTGTACAGGACTCCGAGAATTAAGGGCATCCGGGATATGTACACGAGATGCCATTCGCCGTTATCGATTAAAATTAATCCTTCACCGTCTCCTTCGGTTTTACAGTTGTTTCCGTTCAGTTTTGAACCAGTGTATAACAGCTTCGCCTGCCCTGAGTTTGGTCCGCCCATCGCCACGAGTAATTCTAATAAGTACCCCGTTGCTGTGATATCGGCTCCTACAGATTCAATCGACACTTTGTTGGTGGTGCTGGTGCCTTTGAGTTCCATCGGGGCTTCTTCGCCGACTAAGAATAACAAGGTCGGCGAGGACGCTGACGCAATCCCTGCCATATAGGCGCCCACCACGGAGACCGCGACCAAAGCCAGACACAAAGCCTGCAAACGTTTCATTTCGACTCCTTGCTCACGAGATCAGAGCCGCTCATTCGGTGTCGCTCGGAAACCCCTACCCAAGCGCTTGTTATGGCTGCGAGACGCATCTGACCCCCAACTTCGCGCGCCTAGCGACAGACGCGCCTGACATGCGACTGCCCCAAAGTATGAATGGCACGCTACGAGGCGTCAAACAATCGGATTGTGTGTCTCTCACTCCACGAGCGCGCCCGATCGTATCGCCGACGGCAGTGTTGAGCAGCGACGCGCTGCCTCAAGCTCGAGCGGCACGTCGAGGCCGACGAGCTCGCGGCGCATACGGCGAACTACGCGCTGCGGTCGAGCCGCGGGCGACGCGTGAGCTGCCCGGCGTAGCCGTCGGCGGCGCGGCGCCCGCGAGCGGTCGCCGCGAGCTCGCCGAACAGCGACTCGCGCAGACGGCGCAGCTCGATGCCCGTGCGCTCGTGCATCAGGCGGGCGCGCTGGAGCAGCTCGGCCGCGGCCGGCGGCGGCTGCGCGGGCAGGCCGGCGACCAGCTCCTCCCAGCGCGCGTCGAGCGCGATCAGGCTGTCGATCTCGCCCCGGCCGGCGAGCTCGAGCTCGAGCTCTGCGTGCGTGTAGATCGCCTCGTAGCGCTCCAGCTCCGGCCCGCGTGCGCCGTCGCGCGCCGCGGCGCTCATGCGCGCTCCAGCTGCGATGCGGCCGCGTCGGAGGTCGTGCCCTCGACCTCGTTGGCGACCTGGCTCCAGGCGTCGCGTAGCTCGCCCAGCAGCTCGCTGATCTCTTCGATCTTGGCGGGGTCCTGGTTGAGCCGCGCCGCGCGCAGGTGCCTGAGGTGGAACTGGTAGATCGCGTGCAGACGCTGTGACAGCTCGCCCTGGTCGAAATCGAGCGTGCCGTCGAGGTGACTGATGATCCGTTCGGCGTAGCGCAGGCAGTTGTGCGTGCGCTCGATGTCGCCGTCGCCCATCGCGACGACCGCCTGGCGCAGGAAGCGACGCGCGCCGTCGTACAGCAGCACTACGAGTTGCCCCGGGGTCGCTGCCATCACCGTGCCCCGGCGGTAGGCGGCGTGGGAGGCGGCGGTCGGGTTGCGCATCTCACGCCCATCATCGGCGCCCCGCCCGGAAAATTGAGCGCCGCGACCTACGCGCCGGACTTGGTGAGCGATTCCTCCTGGCCGGCGAGCCAGGCGCTCTGCGTGGTGTTGCGCGAGATCACGCCTTCGAGCGCCGCGTAAGTGGCCTGCAACGCCTTTTCGCGGTGTTCGAGCATCTCGTTCATCGTGGAGATCTGGATGCCGAGCTGCGTGACCTGGGCTTGATCCCCGCTGATTCTCGATTCCAGTGAGCCGCCGGGGCCACTGACGGCGTTGACGAGGCCCTGGAGCTTCTGCGACCACTGTTCGAGCATCTGCTGGGAGCCCGTCGGGTTCGCCTTGATGGCTTCCGCGAGCTTCGTCGGGTCGAGCGTCAACAGACCTTCCAGCGATGACTGCGTGGAGCCGCCCCCGCCCGTGCTCTGGCCGGTGCTGAGGCCGACGTCGAGCGGGCTGGACATTTCCGGATCGAGCCCGGCGATCGATTCATACATCGTGTCGCGCATGTTGTTCAGCAGGCTCGTCAGTTCGATGTCGCCGAACAGCGCGCCGACCCCGAGCTCGCCGCTGGTCGGCTTGACGGGCGGCTTCGTCGCCAGCTCGGCCTGGACCGCTTCGACGGTCGCGTTGTAGGCGTTGACGAAGCTCTGCACGTGCGCTTCGATCGCGCTGACGCTGGGACCGGGCGCTTCGACGTCGATCGTCACCGGTCCGGCGGGGGTGAGGCCGCCGAACGTCAGCGTGATTCCCGGGATCGCGTTGGCCACCGTGTTGGAGGTGGAGCTGCCTTCGACGCCGTCGACGGTGTATTTGGCGTTCTTGCCTTCCCGTGCGGTGCCCGCCTTTTCGCTGAGCGCTTCACCGGTGACTTTGATGTATTCGCCGCCGGTGCTGCCGGTGGCGCGATTGGATAGGACGATCGAACCGTCTTCGAGCACCGCCGCGTAGACCGTGGCGCCGGCGTCGGCGTTGATCGCGCTCGCCAGTTGCTTGGCGCTCTCGCCCGCCTTGACCGTGAATTCGTGGCCTTCGATCGTCAGTTTCTGTTCGCTTACGGGGCTTTTGAACGTGAACGTCCGCTGCGCCGAGTTCGCGAGCTGCGTGACTTCGACCTCGTAGCCGCCGACGCCCGCGCCGGACTTGGAGACGGCGCTGACGCGGGCCGGTTCGCTCGACGTGACGGTCTGCGCGCTTTCGAACAGCGAAGGCAGGGAAAATTCGGAGGCAGCGGTGGCCACCTGCTCGAGACTCGACCGGACCTGCTGCAACTGCGACTGCTCGGCCTGGATCTTCTCCTGCTCACCGGTCAGGTGCGTGACGGGCTCGCGTTCGACGCCCATCAGCGCGCCGATTATCTTCGACGTTTCCAAGCCCGAGGCCAGGCCGGAGATCGTGATCGGGGCGCCGGTGGAGGCGTTGACGCCGAGCGCTGACGCGGACATCGCGGGCGACCTACTCCAGCGGCCTTCCGGCCGCCAGCTCGAGCGTCTCGGCAACCGACAGCGTGCGGTGCGCGTTGCCGTCGCGGTCCTGGAGCTCGATGCTCGTGCGACCGTCGTCGGCCGTCAAGAAGCGGACGTGCTCTCCAGCGTCGCGCAGCGCTTCGTCGATTCTGCCGGCAGCGGCGATCTGCTCGAGCACGTAGGGCGGCGGACCGCCCCTGCTCGCGACGACGTCGAGCGCCGTATCGAGCGGCGTCACGCCGGCGGCGAAGGAGCCGGTGTCCTCGGTGCTGGTGACTGCTTGAGTGTCTGTACTCGACGGGCTCAAATGGCCCTCAATAGGCAGAAGGGGCGAGCTCATATGGCGTTTTCTCCCTGAAAACGTGGTTACGCGGTCCAATCCATGGGCCGCCTCGCGCTTGCGTTCACCGTGTTCATCGACGGCCTCTGCGGAAACTTGAAGTATCTCCTGCAACTGCGACATGGTTTGCTCGAATCGCACCTTTGGCCTCGCTTCCTCAGGAGGCGCCGGCCTGCGAGAGCAGGCTCGCGGCGGCCTCGTTGTCGGGATCGCGCGACAGCGCAGCAGCGGCGAAATCGCTCGCCTCACGCGGCATGCCGCGTGCCGCGGCAATGCTTGCCAGCCCCACCAGCGCTTTCGTGTCCGGCCCGTGCCGGCACACCGCCATCCACTCCTCCGCCGCCGAAGCGGCGAAGCCTCGGCGCATGTACATCTCGGCCAGCAGCACATGACGCTCGCGCTCGGCGAGCGGGGTTCGCCGCAGCAGCCCGAGCAGCGCTTCGAAGCTCTTGAAGTCGTGGACCCGCAGCAGCGCCTCGAGCATCACCGTCAGCGGCGGGACCGCCTGCTCTGCCAGGTCGATCTCGGTGTGCCCGCTGCTCGCGAGCTGGCGCCAGGCGGTGAACACGTCCAGCTCCTCGGCATCCATTCCCGCGGCGCGGGCGCGGGCGAGCGCCGCCGCCGTGCCGGAGGCGTCGCCCCCCGCGATGCGCGCGAACAGCTCGGTCCGGCACGCGATCACCGCAAGCGGATCATCGCCGCCGAGCGCCGCCGCCTCCGCGGCCGCCTCGTCGTAGCGTCGCTGGGCCAGCAGCGCCTCTGCGAGCGCAACTCGCGCGCGGCTCGAGTGCGGCTGACGTGCGAGCACCGCCCGGAATTGCGTCTCGCCGACGCTTGTGGCTCCGGCCTCATACAGAGCGGTCGCGAGCAGGAAGCGGGCCGCCGGCGCCGGGTCGGGCATCTGCCGCTCGAGCTCGCCCACGACTGCCTCTGGCTCGATGCCGCTGGCCAGCAGTACGCTCGCGTACGGCAGCACCGAGCCGACGTAGTCGCGATGCTCGCGCAGACAGTGCTCGAGCTGCTCGAGCACGCGCCCGATGTCTCCTTCGGCGCGCCTGAGCTCAGCGAGGTGGAGCCGCGGCAGGTAGCTGCCGGCGCCGATGGTCGCCGTGTACGGGCGCGGCGCGTCGCCCATCTCGATGCAGCGTTCGCAGCGCTCGATCGCCCGCTCGCGCTCCCCGAGGGCGATCAGGGCGCGCGCCTGCTCCAGCACGAGATCGGTGAAGCCGGGGAAGCGCTCGAGCCCGTCCTCGGCGCGCTCGAGCGCGTCGCGCGGGCGTCCGCACGCGCGCAGAGCCTTCACCAAGCGGCTCACCAGCGCCGGCGCGAACTTGTGCGTGTCACGATCCGCAGCCGCCTCCAACAGCTCCCACGAGCGTTCCAGCTCGGCGAGCGCGGCCGCGTGGTCGCCGGCCGCGGCATACTCGCAGCCGATGTTGTAGTGCAGGAACGACGTCGGCGGGCTCTCGGCCTGCTGCAGGCGCAGCAGCTCGATGTTGCGGCTCGACTTCTGGCGCTCGTCGCGCACGAGTCCCAGGTAGCCGTAGTGCTCGACGCGGATGCTCGTCGCCTCGATGCGCTCCGGGAGATAACCCGGCAGACGGTGGGCGATCTGCTCGTGGACGCGGCCCTCGAAGCGGTACTCGGGGCGGTTTCGAAAAACGCGCAGCGCGTTGTGAGCGACCGCCGTGCCGTCCTGGAGATCACCGGTGTAGTTCGTCTCCGACACGTAGAACGCCTCGCGCCACGTGCGCCCGGTCAGCGAACGCAGCAGCGCGGCGTCCTCGCCGACGAGCACCTCGTCGGCGTCGAGATACATCAGCCAGTCGCCGCGGGCCGCGTCGCAGGACACGTTGCGTGCCTGCGCGAAGGACCCCGACCACTCGTGCTCGATCACGCGCGCGCCGAAGGACCGCGCGATCTCGATCGTGGCGTCGCTCGAGCCCGTGTCCACGAGGACGATCTCATCGACCGCGCCGGCAACCGCCTGCAGGCAGCGCGGGAGCATCTGCTCCTCGTCGCGGACGATCATGCACAGGCTCAGGCTCAGGCCGTCTGCGGGTTGGGCGGCGGCCGCGATCTCGAGCGCCCGGCGGGCGAGCTCGGGGAGCGCGGCGCGCAGCGGCGCCCGGCCGGCAAGGCCGGGCTCGTGGCGCCGTCGCGCGGCCAGCTCGCGGAGGCTGCGCTCCACGTCCGCGAGCTGCGGGTCCAGGCGCCTCGCGGCCTCGAGCAGCGCCTCGGCGGCGTCGAGGCTCCACAGCTCGAGCAGCGCTACGCCGGCCAGCCTCAGCAGACGCGGCTCGCTGGGTGCTCGCTCGAGCAGCTCCAGAGCGCCGCCGGCAAGCGTCACGAGCAGCGCCGGCGAACGTGCGGCAGTCGTGCTCGCCCGCGCCGCGAGGCCCGCTTCGACGAGGCTGATGCCCGCCCAATAGCGCCGGTGCGGATCGTCGATCGACGCGACCTGATCGAACAGCTCCCGGTATCCGCGCAGGTCGTCGCCGGCCAACAGCTGACGAGCGTGCGCCGGCAACTGGGTCGCAGTCACGGAGCGTTCCTGGTGAGTCGGGCCTGAGAAGCGGAGGACCATGTCCTGGTTTGGTCATCGACCGCCCCCGCCCATCTCTGAGCGCGATCTGCAGATGCGTGAGCGGGCGGGAACCGGCTTGCAGCTCACTGGGCCGGCCGGCTCGCGCGGGCGCGTCTCGCGCCCGCCTACGTTCGCTCCCGCTCCGCGTGCGGCAGGGAATATCGCGGCCACAGCGAATCCAACGCCCGAATGGAAATCATCGGAAAGCGCGCAACCAGGGTGCCCGCGGCGGAGGTGCTCGCGATCTGGCAGGAGTACCGCAGCAGCGAAGACCGCGAGCTGCGAGACCGGCTGATCTTCATGTTCATGCCGATGGTGCGCTACATCGTCTACCGCAAGGTGCGCGGGGTGCCGGCGCAGTGCGACGTCGAGGATTTCCTCTCGTGCGGCCTGGAGGCGCTGATCCGCTCGATCGAGCGCTATGACCCGCAAAAGGGCGCGACGCTCGAGCAGTACGCGTGGACCCGCATCCACGGCGCCGTGCTCGACGAGCTGCGCCGACATGACTGGGCACCACGCTCGCTGCGCCGCGACGAGCGTGAGATCAACAGCGCCCGTGAGCGCTTCCTCTCGCTGCACGAACGCCAGCCCACCCGCGAGGAGCTCGCGGCCGCGGTCGGGATGACGCCCGGGGAGCTCACCCGGCGGCTCGATCAGGTCGCGCTGGCGGAGGTCGGCTCGCTCAATCGAATCGTGCGCTCCGACGAGAGCGCCACGATCGAGCGCATCGACACGCTCGAGAGCGCCGACGAGGAGTGGGACCCGATCGTGCAGGCCGAGCGCCACGAAGCCAAGGCGCGCTTCCGCAAGGCGTTCGCGCGCCTGTCCGACCAGGAGCGCGAAGTGGCGGTCCTGCTGTACGTCGAGGACTGGACGCTGCGCGATATCGGCGAGCGCCTCGGCGTCTCCGAGAGCCGTATCTCCCAGATCCACACACGACTGCGCCTGCGCCTGTATGAACAGCTCTCCGGCGAGCTGCCGCTGTTCACCTCCGTGCGCTGAGCTCAAGAACCGTGGGCGGCGGTCGAACACCCGAGGCAGATGGATCTCGGTCTTGACATCGCCGCGTCCGGCATGGTCGCCGAGCAGATCCGCCAGGATCAGCTCTCCAACGACCTCGCCAACGCCGCCACGCCCGGCTTCAAGCCCGACGAAACGCCGCAGCACAGCTTCGGCTCGATCCTGATCGCCAACACCGAGGGCGGCGCCGCCGTCGGCTCGGTCAACCAGGGCGTCGCGCTCGGCAAGGCCTACACCAACATGACGCCGGGCACGATGCAGGAAACGGGCGAACCGCTCGACTTCGCGATCGAGGGCAACGGCTTCTTCGCGGTCAAGACCGCGCAGGGCATCCGCTACACCCGCGACGGGCAGTTCGCGACGTCCGCCGCGGGCGTGCTGACGGACACCAACGGCGACCCGGTGCTGGGTGGGAAAGGCGCACAGATCAAGGTCGGCGCCGGCGGGACGGTGCCCCCGGGCGCGGTCGGCGTGTTCGAAGTCCCGGGCGCGGTCAAGCAGGGCGAAAACCTTTACACCGGCACCGCCGCGGGCAAGCCCACGGGCACGGTGCGCCAGGGCTCACTCGAGGGCTCGGGCGTGGACGCCGCCAAGGTGATGGTCGAAATGATCACCTCGTTGCGCAGCTTCCAGTCAGGGCAGCAGGCGATTCAGTCGATCGCCGGCACGCTCCAGGAGGCCGCCTCCCAGGTGGGCTCGCTGGGGTCCTAGACAGCACGGCGGCGGGGCTCAAGTCCACGGAGTGGCGGCCGATCACCGGGAAGAAGAGCTCCCGGGCCCGGCTGGACCGCCATGCGGAGGCCCGGGTTCGCCGCCGACCACGAACAGGATGGGCCGATGCTCGAAGGTCTGTATTCCGCAGCAGCAGGCATGTCAGCGCAGCAGGAACAGCTCGACGCGATCAGCAACGATCTCGCGAACCTCTCGACCGACGGATACAAGTCCGAGCGGGTCTCCTTCAGCGACCTCCTGTACAGCCCCGTGAATGTCGCCGGGACGGTCAGCACCGACGGCGCGGGCGCGAGCGCCAAGGTGATCGGCCGCAGCGAAGCGCAGGGCGCGATCACCGAAACGGGCGATCCGCTGGACCTGGCGATCGAAGGGCCGGGCTTCTTCGAGCTGACGCGCTCGAACGGCCAGAAGTCGCTTACACGCGACGGCAGCTTCGACGTCGACGCGAACGGCACGATCGTCAACTCCGAAGGCAGCACGCTGACGCCGCCGATCAAGCTGCCGGCCGGCGTCTCGCCGAGCCAGGTGAGCATCGGGCCCGACGGGACCGTCAGCGCCGGCACGCGCAAGCTCGGCCAGATCAAGCTGGTGACGGTGACCTCGCCCGAACACCTGCTGGCGAACGGCGCCAACGGGCTGACCCCGAGCGCCGCCAGCGGCGCGCCGCACCCGGCCACGGGCAAGATTCATCAGGGCGCGCTTGAGGCCTCGAACGTGAACGTCGCCGGCGAAATGGCGCTGATGGTCAGCACCCAGCGCGCCTATCAGATGAACAGCACCGCGATTCAGACCGAGAGCCAGATGATGTCGATCGCCAACCAGCTGCGACCGCCCTCATGAGCCTTCCCCCGGTGACCGGCTCGACGGGCGTGCCCGCCGTCGATCAGGCGCTCGAGCCCGCGTGGGTGCGCCACGGCTCGACCGCGACGCAGAAGGCGTACGCGAGCGCACTGGCTTTCGAAGAGACGCTCGTGGAACAGCTCTCACAGTCGCTGGCGAGCACGAGCGGGCTCGACGGCGAATCCTCCGAAGGCGGGTCGGGCTCCGAAGCGGGCGGCTCGGAAGGCAGCGGCGCGAGCAGCTCGCCGATCTCCTCGATGCTGCCACAGGCGCTGAGCGCCGGCGTCATGCACGCCGGCGGCCTGGGACTGGCAGCGCAGCTGACGCACGATCTCGAAACGGCAGACCGTGCGACCCAGGCGCGGGGCACCGGCGCCACCACGCCGGCGACGAGCGCCGTCGGCGCGACGCCCGCGAGCGACGTGCCCACCACGCAGTCGACGAGCGGAGGGACCGGCGCATGAGCCCGATGACGCTCGTCGGACACCCGGCCGCCCAGCAGGACCGCGCACTGGCCGCAGACGTGCTGGCCCACCTCGACGCGCAGATCGCCTCCGCGCGAAGCCTGCTCGAGGTCGTGCTGGAGCAGGGGGCGGCGATCCGCGCACGCGACGTGCACACGGTCGTGCGCCTGGCGGGAATCCTGCGCGGCGAGATCGGACGACGCCAGCTGCTCGAGGAGGAGCGCTCGCGTCTGCTCGCGCGCAGCGGCGAGCGCTTCGGCGTTCCCGCCGAGGCGGTTACGCTGGCGCTGCTGAGCACGCTGATGGACGGCCCCGGCGCCGAGCGCGCGAGCGCCCGCAGCGCCGAGCTCAGAGGCCTGCTGCACGAGCTCCAGCGCGAACACTCGTGCAACCGCGCCCTGATGCAGATCGAGCTCGGCTTCCTCGACCACCTGATGGGGATGCTCTCACTCGACGGCGTCGACGGCTATGACACCCACGGCTCCTCCAAGTCCATCACGCGGGCTCGCCCCCACGGCGCCCTGCACGTCCTCGACCTGCACGCCTAGGCCATGACGATCCCAAGCTTGCAAGGACTGCAGACAGCGCTGAGCGGGCT
>Ga0210388_10000382_pt1 | contig 37185 bp, 31 predicted proteins | sample IncBWC19OmetaG_FD_155485 | JGI IMG/M metagenome (GOLD analysis project Ga0210388, IMG submission 155485) | Forest soil microbial communities from Barre Woods Harvard Forest LTER site, Petersham, Massachusetts, United States - Inc-BW-C-19-O ...
CTGATCTTCCGAGCCTGCGGCGACGGTCATATTGCCGTTCGTGTCCGTGATTGCGATCGAGACGGGGGTTACAGGCCCGGTTGAACTTTTATTGCCAGAGCTACTGCAATTCCAGGTAAAGACGCCGACAACGACGGCGAACAATAAGATAGGAAAAGGATGACGCATGCACGCTCCTCGGACGAGTCCCTACTCGGGGTCTTCAAAACTTCCGCACTTCTGGGATTCATGTGCCTCGGTCAACGCGCGCAGTTTCTGGCGCTCGCGCTCCAGTGCGGCAGCAACAAGCTTCTCGAACTCAGCTTCTTCTTTGGAAATGGCCGCGCGCTGTTCCATGAACAACTTGCTCCTGAGGCGATTTAGCCGGAGTTTGTGTGGAACTGTCGTGCCGGTCAATGTACGGAGGGAAGCTTCGCTCTGCATTAAGTCTTAAGAGGTAGCCGACAGAGAAGAAACGATTTAGGTCTTTTCAAGGATCGTAACCTCAATGCAATGTAGCGTGTTACAATCCGCACAATTCGTGCCTGTCCTCGAGGAATGACGATGGCAACCCCCAGCCCTCCAATGCTTCAGTTCGGACCCTATGTGCTTGACGTTCGCACGGGCGAATTGCGCAAGCACGGCACCAAGATCAGACTTCAGGAGAAGTCCCTCCGTGTGCTGGCCGCTCTGGTTGAGGAGCACGGCCAGATGGTCACTCGCGACGATCTGAAGAAACGCCTCTGGCCCGACGAGACGTTTGTGGATTTTGAGACGGGCCTGAACACTGCAGTCAGCAAGCTCCGCGACGCACTTTCGGACGAAGCCGAAAAGCCCCGATACATCGAAACGGTTCCTCGACGCGGCTACCGATTTCTCGTACCCATCGAGCGCATCAACGGTAACGGCTCAGGCCTGAAGAGCTTCGAGGCAAGTGCGCCGATTGCAACACCAGCGCAGCTTGCCCAGCAACCGGCGGCGGTCCCTGCGGCAACGGGACCGTTCACGGTGCCACTCGCAAAATCCTCCGCTCGCGCAAGTCTTTGGTTCTCACTCGCCGTAGCCGTTGTAATTCTTTCCGGGGGGGCGTATTGGCTGACGCATGGTCACCCGGCGTTTTCATTTCGCTCCCGCGACTCCGTGCTGATTGGCGATTTCGAGAATCAAACCGGCGATCCCCGTTTCGACAACGCACTGGGCACGGCTTTTGCCGTCAGCATTGAACAGTCCCGCTATGCGAATGTTTTCCCTCGGACGCGCCTGGATGCGGTTTTGACGCGCATGGAAAAACCTCCCAATGAGCGAATAACGCCCGGGCTCGGACGAGAAATCTGCCAGCGCGAGAATATTCGCGGACTGATCGCCAGCAGCATCACTCGAGCGGGGCAGGAATACGCCCTGACGGCCCAGTTGATTGATCCACAATCAGGCGAAACTGTGCGCTCGTACACCGAGCGGTCGTACGGTGAAGACCACATACTCGAAGCTTTGGATGTGCTCGCCAAGGAGATTCGTGAAGCGCTTGGCGAGTCTCTCTATGAAATACATTTGGCGGACAAGCCCTTGCCGCAAGTCACTACCCGATCCCTCAACGCGTTGCAGCAGTATGCCGAGGGCTCGGCACTCTGGAAGCACGGAAAATATCGGGACGCGGGCACACTCTTTAAGGCGGCGGTGATCGGCGATCCCGATTTTGCGATGGCTCACGCGGCGATGGGCAATGCTTACTACAGCTTTATCTACCATCAGCCTGCGGATGGACAGAAGGAGTACGAGAAGGCTCTCTCATTGTTATCGCGCACCACCGACCGTGAGCGCATGATCATCGAAACACAATATGCAGCGGACAGAGGCCATGTTGGTGAAGCAGACCTTCTCTATCGCGCCTATTTCCGCCGCTACCCGGACGACGCCGTGATGCTCTTCGATTACGCCAACCTGTTGCGCAATAGCGGCCGTCAGCGCGACGCCATCGAGCAGTACAAGCAAGTCTTGCGCATCATGCCCGACTTTGGGCACGCATACGTCGGACTCGCAACCGCATACAAAGCCCTCGATCAATATCCAGATGCGCTTAAGGCGTATTCGAAAGCTTTCGAGCTCGAGCCGCAATGGCTGACCGCCGGCAACATTAACCGGGAGTATGGCTTTGCGCTTGTTGCAAACGGAGAAGACGACAAAGCGGAACAGGTCTTTTCGGCGCTGCTCGACAAATCTGAGACGCGCGAAAATGGCTTGCGTTCGATGGCTTTCCTGGACCTGTATCGCGGCCGGTACGACAGCGCGCAGAGCCGTTTGAAACAGTCGCTCGAGATTGTCACCGCGAATAATTCGACGCTCAGCATAGCGAGGGTGCACCTGCTGCTTGCGATTGTTGCGGAGGGCAAGGGCGATACAAAGGCCCAGCGGGAAAATCTTGATGCCGCCCTGGCAGGCTTGAGGATCATTCAACAGAAAGTCGTTTTTGGCGCGATGCTCGGGGATGCCTACGAACGCGCAGGTTTTACCGACCAAGCGCAGCAGATTGCCGCGATGCTTGCGCCTTTCGCCGACCCAGTCAATTCTGAACAAATGGGCTACCTGCACCTTCTCGAGGGGGACATAGCAGCGGCAACCGGCCAGCCTGACAAAGCGATTGAATTATTCGCGCTATCGGACAAGGAAAACGCCACAGCGTTCTCGATCGAAGCCATTCCCAATGCTTATCAGCAAGCCGGTAACATCGAGAAAGCCATCGCAGCGTATGAGAAGATGCTCACCTTAACGGACCGTTCCCTAGGTTGGGAACCTCAGCAGCGCTGGCTGGAAGCCCGTTATACGCTCGCTTCGGATTACGCTTCGCGCGGGGAGAAACAGAAGGCTCGCGAGACGCTCGAAACGCTACTGAATCTTTGGAAGGACGCCGACCCTAACCTGCCCATCTTGAAGCAAGCCAAGGCTGAATTAGCAAAATTGCAGTAATTAACCGACCAGTTTCCGAGACAAAACACCCCTATTGTGCGCGGGAAACCCTGAAGATCAAAGAGCACCAGTTTAACGGCGCCTCCGGAACCCTTGCCAGGCAGAAATGTGCCGATTTCGGGAGCGCCAGCGGCACTCGCAGTACTCCATCGCCATAGCCGCTCAGTACTTTTACCAGTGTCCTGAGATAAGCGGGCAGTCCTAAGCTGCCGAAACTTGGGGAGAGCTGTGCGAATCGGCAAAGCAATAGGCAGGGCAAGCTGCTCTTAAGTTTGAGGGCTGCTCGGATCGGTCGACCCAGTAAAAGGAGTCTGTCGAATGCGTGAAATCCTCTTTCTTAGCGTCCGATTTGCCAGAAACCTCGGCTGGCGCGCCATTTTCCTGCAGTGCGTATTATTGGGATTTGCTTTCCAAGCCCTCGGCCAAGCACCTGCCGGGGCAAAATCGGCCGTTCAATTTGACTCGATGGTCGATGCTTTGATCAAGAAGGTTTCACCGAGCGTCGTCCAAATCATTGTGACGGCGTATGCGCCCATCGAAGACAGCGGTCGGGGGAATACCGGCGCTGTAATTGGCCGTCAGCGAGCAAGCGGATCAGGGTTCGTCATCGATTCCGAAGGCTACATCATAACGAACGCGCACGTGGTGAACGGAGCGCAGCGGATTGAGGTCGTTCTGCCACCCCCAAACACGGACGGTTCACTGGCAACTGCCCTTTCGGGAAGGATCGACACCGTCCCCGCTCGACTTATCGGAGTGGCGCGTGAGAAAGACCTCGCGCTGCTGAAGATTGAAAACACAAACCTTCCGCCGCTGCCACTCGGGTCTTACCGAGACGTGAGGCAAGGCCATACGGTCTTTGCGTTTGGCAGCCCTGAAGGATTAAGAAACTCCATCACTCATGGACTAATCTCGGCGGTCGCAAGACAGCTTGACCCAGATTCTCCGCTGATCTACATCCAGACCGATGCACCGATCAACCCGGGAAACTCCGGCGGTCCGCTGGTAAACCTGAACGGCGAAGTCGTAGGGGTAAACACATTTATTCTTTCTCAATCGGGCGGAAATGAGGGGTTGGGTTTTGCCATTCCTTCGGCCACCGTAAGAACCGTCTATAGACAGCTAAAGCAGTTCGGACACCTGCGCCGACAAGAAATTGGCATTGGCATCCAAACCATTACGCCATCCATCGCCGTGGGACTCGGACTGAAACAAGAATATGGTGTTATCGTTTCGGACGTGCTTCCCGGAGGACCTGCGGAAGCGGCGGGCTTGATGGTTGGCGATATCCTGGTTTCCATCGACGGGCAGCCTGCCGACAACTTGCCGAGCGTGAACTATTTTTTCCTTTTGCGGGATTCAGCGGACAAAGTGCAAGTTACTGTTCTCAGAGGAACAGCAAAGCAAGTTTTCAATGTGGGGACGATTGAGGAAGGGCAAGATGTAGATCAGCTCGTCTCACTTACTGACCCTCAAAAAAATCTGATTCCACAACTCGGCATAATAGGCGTGGAAATCGATAAGAAGACTGCTCCCATGCTGCGCGGATTGAGAGACCCCTTTGGTATCGTGGTGACCGCGCGAGTGACGGGCTCCGCAGGAGACGTCCCGTTAGCGCCCGGCGACGTGATCCGTACTTTGAACACCCAGCCCATGACTACATTGGACCGATTGCGGTCAGCATTAAAGGCCAGTCCCCCGGGAGTCCCCTTTGTGCTGCAAATCCAGCGCGACGGTAAATTGATCTACGTGCCAATCACCTTGGAATGATCGCGAACACACCCAGACTCACATTAACGAATTAAAACGAATTAAACGGCAAACGAAAAACTTGCACGCGAATCAAAAGTTCGATTAATATGCGGGCAGTCCCCACGGATGCACGCGTGACCTCTTCGGAAATGGGGCCAACTGACAAACCAGCAAATACGAGTTCTGGTTGTAGAAGATTTCGAACCTTTTCGCTCTTTCGTTTGTTCGGCGCTGAAACAAAAGCCCGAGCTGGAAGTAGTCTGCGAGTTATCAGACGGTTTAGCAGCAGTACAAAAGGTCGAAGAGCTCAACCCCGATCTAATTCTGCTTGATATCGGTCTCCCCGGTTTAAATGGGATTGAGGCGGGCCGACAAATGCGTAAACTCGTTCCAAACGCCCGGATAATATTTCTGACTCAAGAATCATCCGAAGACGTGGTCCAAGAAGCTCTCAGCCTCGGTGCACAGGGCTATGTTGTTAAAACTCGAGCTGGAACCGACCTTCTGGCGGCTGTCGAAGCCGTCCTTCAGGGTAAACAGTATGTCAGCAGATTTTGAGTAGTTTGTACGGCGAGGAATCCTGCCACAGTCCGCACGTTGTTTCTGCAAGTTCAACTCTGTATCCAAACATCATATGTCCGCCCAAGTTAGGTAAACTCAGGTTTCTGCACGATTTTGCAGGAGTGGCAACTCGCTCTCCGAGAGCGTGAACTCCGTAAAACCGCACTTCAAGCAGACCGTCAGCTTGGGGAATAATAGTAGGGCTTGCTTGTCCAGATCGGCATGGCCTAGAGAGTGTAGGTTAATTTCTGAGCCATACTCCGCCAGTTGATCCGACCCGCATTTCTTACAGAGCATAAAGCCTCAACGAAAATTTTCCATGCACAATTGCCAGTTGTAGATTTCCTTTAACAGAAGCTAGCCGAGAGGTTCTCCGAAGTGAACTGGCAAAAGTGACAGGCATGTCATACGCCGTCAAACGTCAAACAAACAAGCGGGCCGTGAGATTGGCAAGACTCGGCCCGAGAGCGGACTACGTTCCTAGGCCGATGCGCTCGCAGCCTTGCTGAGGGGTACTCTGGCACGAATGGTTGTGCCGCGAAAAGGTTGCGAGTCAATCGTGAGCCGTCCGCCTACTAGCTTCACGCGCTCCGTCATGCTCACGAGGCCGAGCCCTCGCGTTTTGAGCGGGCTTTCAGAGTCAAACCCGGATCCCGAATCCCGCACGGTAAGGTGAACCGCTTCCGACCCGTAGCGTAACTCCACATCGAAGTGCCGAACCCCGCTATGCTTGACGGCATTTTGCAATGCTTCCTGTGAGACTCGGAAGAGGCAAAGCGAAATCTCCTGCGGGAGCGTGCGTGGGATCTCATCATAAGCAAAGGCGACCTCGACGTCCTGCTGCAGCGAGAACTCATGGCAAAAAGCCCTCATGGCAGTCGTGATGCCCAGGTATTCCAGTTTTGAGGAATGCAACTCGTGCGACAGGGATTGTACATCGCCTGCAATGTCGGAGCTGCGGTTCCGCAATTCCGCAATATGGTGAAGCATTTCCTCGGGCAAATGAGAATACCTTTGACCGAACTGTTCCAGCTCGATCGTCAGCATCGCGAGCCGCTGACTAATGTCATCATGAAGCTCTCTGGCTATGCGGGCACGTTCTCGCTCTTGTGCTTCAATCAGCTTGCTGTTCACGCCGGATAGAGCCTCTTCAGCGAGCCTGCGATCTGTGACATCAACGCACGAGCCAATAAAGCCGGCAAACGAACCATCTGGATTGAACCTGGGCACCCCCATATCCAGAATCCAGCGATATTGGCCATCGTAGCGACGCAACCGATATTCCATCGTGAACTTTTCGTGGGCATCAAAAGCCCGAACGTAGGTGTCGAGGCACCACTGCAAATCCTCGGGGTGAACGCCCTCCGCCCAGCCGTTTCCGAGCTCCAACTCCATAGGCCTGCCGGTGAACTCCAGCCAGGTATGATTAAAATAGGTGCACAGCCTATGTGTATCGGACATCCAGATAAGCATCGGAGCGGTATTGGCAACCAATCGGAAACGCTCTTCGCTCTCCCGCTGAGCCTCTTCTGATCGCTTGCGCTCTGTGATATCCGCCACAATGCCAAATATCCGCAACAACTTGCCCTGTTTGTTGAACTGCGCGCGACTGTTCCTCTCCACCCAAATCACGGAACCATTTGGGCGCAGCATCCGATAAGTGATCGAGAGGGTTGGCTTATCGGGGGTAAGGTTGATAACCGCAGCGACGAGTCTTTCACGATCGTCCGGGTGAACCTTGGCCAAAAGTTGCTGGCCGGTTAGAGGGGTGGACTCCTCTATCCCCAGAATCTCAGTGCTCTCAGCAGAACGTACGAGAATATCGGTAGCGGCGTCCCACTCATAAGCAAACATCTTTCCAGCCTGAACAGCCAGACGTAGACGTTCTTCGCTTGTGCGCAGAGCTTTCTCCGCTCGCGTGCGTTCCGTAATGTCCGTTACGATCCCGATGATTCGCAGCAACTTGCCTTGTTGATCAAACTGCGCACGACTATTCTTTTCCAACCAGATCAACGTGCCGTCAGGGCGCAACATACGGTAACTGAGCTTGATCTCGGGCTTTTCAGGGCTGACCGCGGCGCCAGCAGCTATAAATCTCTCTCGATCATCTGGATGTACACTCTTCAAGAGTTGTTCGCCGGTGCTGCAGGTCGCATTATCTCCCCTGAGAATCTGGGCGCTCTCCGGGGAGTGTGTGAAGATATTTGTGGCCGCATCCCAGTCGCAGGTGAACATTTTTCCACCCTCGATAGCGAGTCGAAGCCGTTCTTCGCTTTTGCGAAGCTCCTCCTGTGCCCGCTTGCGAACGGTAATGTCATCCACGGTTCCGCGAAGCCTTACAATGTTGCCTGCGCCATCGCGCCGCACCTCGCCTTTGGCGATGACCCATCTAGTTGTGCCGTCAGAGTGATGCATCTCAAGATCAAGTTCGTAAGGGGTTCCAGAGCGCAGCGCTTCTTCCACAGCATTCCGGAGACGGAGCCAGCTTTCGGGCGTATAAAGACTTTCGTGCCCCATGTAGCTGACGGCAGGCAAAGAGGGATCAAGGCCATAGATGCGATAGAGCTGTTCTGACCAGGTGACCTTGTCAGTCTGCATATCCCATTGCCAGCTGCCGACATTTGCCAGCCGTTGCGCTTCCGTAAGATCGTCCTCGCTTTCGCGCAATGACTGCTCTACAAATTTGAGCTCCGTGACATCATGCGACATGCCTAGCATGCGCTCGGCAACGCCACTCGCCGAATAATAGAATTTCCCCTTTGCAGCGACCCAGCGGACGGTTCCGTTGGGCCAAACAACGCGGAACTCCTCCTCGTAAGGTTGATGACTTTCTCTCGCTTTGGCTACGGCTTGCGAGACTCGACTTCGGTCCTCGGGGTGAAGATAGCGATGGAAATCTTCTGGACGACCGTCAAAGCGCTCGGCCGGGATGCCGAACATAGTTTTCAGGTCGCCAAACCAGGAATCTATGCCCGTCTCGAGGTTCCAGTCCCAGGCGACCGCCTTTCCGGATTCCATGGACAAACGCAGGCGCTCTTCGCTCTGGCCGAGCTCGTGTTGCGTAAACTTCCGCTCCTCCACGATAACGGCCAGAATCATAAATGGAATGGACGTGCAGAACAGGAACAACTGTAGCGACAAAACGCGGTTGATGGGGTCCGCTTCGGTGAATGGACCGCGACCATGAATCGCACCCCAAATCGACAGCAGAGCCACAATAGTTGTTGAAGCGCCCACGCCAGCGGACCCGAATCGCAAAGCGGCCCAGAGCAGAAATGGCACCAGAGAATAGAGTAGCGCCGGCGGATCGTTTCTTCCCGGAGCTGCAAACACGAGGTAACTCAATGAAACCAACGTGCAGACCAAGATAGCTCCCTCTAGGTAATAGGCCCGGGAGGTGCGCCACGACGGTCGACCGAGGCCAAACAGACCGATAATGGCTGGGGTTACAGTGAGGAACGCTAGTGCTTCCGATAGAAAGCTAAACCGCCAGCTGACCCAAAAGTCTCCGTCTAGACCAAGGCTGCCGATGAATGAAACGATGAGCGACGCGAGGAACACCGTACAGAACGAATATTTGGCAAGGGCACTCAAGCTGTCCAAACGGGTCTTGCCCTTCAAAAAATAGCTGACAGTCCAAACAGCGACGAGAATTTCAAGCGTGTCCGCCAAAATGAGCAAGGCAATGGAAGAAATCGACACACCCGCTTGCAAGTCATAAAGGACAAAACCTGCCAGGCCAGCCGGGAGAAGAACAGGCCAGATTTTTCGCGGGACGAGAAGGAGGATCCCGACCAAAATGGCACATCCCGGCCAAATGGGCCAAATCGTTTGAGGGGTGGATATAACCAGGACACCAGCTAGTTTTGCGGCCAAATAGCATATTGTGGCCGCCAGAAGTGCAAGCGTTCCTGTGTAGACACGAGAGTCCAAATTTGTCGCGCTCCACGGCAGGTGACTCTGGGAGGTACTCATGCGCACCTCGATTCCGCCAAAAGCAGCCGCCGCGAGCACGCCGCCATCACCCGTAAAGACCAAATGGCGTGGGCGCGAGCGATTCGCGAGGTCAAGGATGAGGCAAAGCGCAGGAGTATATAGCAGAACCCTGGGAGGGATAATGCGAGACTGAAAAACAAATCACAGCCGCCGTTTTTGCGCATTGGGACACTCTTCTTTAGAATGCGAGCGCCGTCCGAACCAGGCAGGCGACGCGTTAACCACAGCGGATGCCGGGCATCATATACGCTTCTGAACTTCACCGCTACGGGATAAATGCTCCGTACATCAAAGCAGGCATGCGCCATTTGGGCCGCGCGTTCAGCGGAGGTCAAAAAAGTGCCTGTAAGTTTTAACAGTGTGCATCCAAAAATAGCCCGCGTAGGCTGGGGTAGCTTTTATGATTCTATCGCGTGGTAATTCTACCGCGCTGGTCGATCATATAAAAGGGCTTAGCCTTCCAAGTAGCGCGGAGATAGACAAGTTCGACCCAGCACACTCAATCAACTGTTGAATGCCGGAGATTGTTGGCAAACCGAGGAACGCTTCGGTCGTTGGAGAATGCGTAAGTCTATTCGGAGGAATGACTTGAGAATAAAATCACTTTTGATCGTGGCCGTCCTCGCCATCCCGGTGATCGCGGCCGCTAGTTCGCCCAAATTGCTTCTGAGCTGGAAGAATCCGGACTATTCCGGAGGAACACACTTTGCCAACATTCTGGTGCTGGCTCTGAACGGTCAAGCAGCGAATCGGGCGGAATTTGAGGATGAGCTAACCACGGCGATCACGAGGCCAGGGGTTCAGGCTACGCAAAGTTATGTATTTCTGCCGCGCCCTAATGCAACACCCATAGACATGAAAGATTTGAAGGAATTGATACAAGAACAGAAGTTTGACGCGATCGTAGTCGCGCGCCTGACCAAAGCGGAAAAGAAGACCACGTACGTGCCCGGCGAGGTTTACAACCCATACCCCCTTTACGGAGATTTTTACGGGTATTACAGCACAATGGCTCCCCTGGTCTATAGCCCGGGGTACATGGTGAAAGAGAAGCTTGCGCAAGTGGAGACAAATTTTTATTCCACGGCAAAACCAAGCGGAGAGCTCGTGTGGACGGGGACGACCAACACTTTTGATGGAAACTCGCCAATGAAGGCGATCAAAGGGCTCGTTAAGGTTGTGATCGATGCCTTGGAAAAAGACAACGTCCTCAGCAAGAAATCGTGAAGGACTGGCTAACCGCTGAATTTAAAAAGACCAGCCGATCCCCGTGCTTGTGCCGAGCTCATTTTTTCTTGCCGTCGTGGGCGGCCTGCTATCGTAGTTATCCCAGAAGGTGAATTGCAGATAAAAATTGTTTCTTAATTTGATCGAGAGTGAATTATTCGTAGTTATGCGAATTCGGCCAGAATCCGTCAAACCCGGAAATATTTGTAGCTGAGAGTCAAGCTCTCCGAAGTCGAAACGAATATAATCGTATTGCAGGCCAACCAGAGCCTCCAGGCTTTGGTTCGTTGGCTTCGCGACCGACGTGTCAAAGTCCTCATGAATGTACGCGACGCCGCCCAGCCAGGCGAGGCTGCTGTTGGTCGTTCGCTTTAGAAAGCGTCCATAACCGCCGCCCAGGGTGGTCCGCAAAGTTAGGTCTTGCTGGCTGCTGTGAAGGAAATCGGAGAGGCCACCGACGAAGGAATTTCTGTTCAAATATCTGGAGAAGATTCCCTGCAGATCTTCGCGATTCGTGCTGGTGGCGTCGGACTGACCTCCAAACGTCGAATCGAACGAGGTCGTAGCCGCCCATGACGTGGCCTTATAGGTCACAGTCGAATCGGCGTTCAAGGCCGACTGATTATTTCCGCTCGTGAAGCTATATCCGAAATCGATATTGCCTTTCAACTGCCTCCAGAATGTGGGTTTTTGAGTGTCGATGTTCGCGATAGAAGTCGATGGGACCTGTATTTCCTCGGTGGCTTCGCGAATCAGAAAGTCATCGTTATTCGCTTTTTCACGGGAAATCTTTTCGATGGTTCCCGTAAGTCTCTTCCCATTGTTCAGCACGATTTGGAAGTTGGCGGTACTTTGGACCGAATCCACTTGATTCCAATCCAGGCCGATATTGCCGGACACGTAGGGCATCTCCACGTACAACAAGCCATTTTCAAGGCGCTTTACTTGCCCGGTGATACGGTCGCCGTTGCTCATGACGATGATGTCTTTTCGTATTTCATGAGCCGAAGAACAGATGCACGCAAAGAAAGACGCGAGGAGGAAAAAAGCGCTTGCGCGAAGAAATGCAACATTTGGGGCAGTCATTTTTGACTCCTACGATTGCCAAGCCTACTAACTATCGATAGTGCTTGAGGAGATGTGAACATGAAGCGATTGCTGAAGTCGAGAGGCTGGCAGATTTTCTTTCGATGAAGAACCAGAGGGCTTTGATTCGGCGATGATCTGCGGCTGGTCTTACGTCTCAAATCATAATCGTGTGGCTTCTGGTATTTAGCGGCCGTCGGTCTCCTAAGCCAAGTATTCCGAAGTCGGGTCGTCCTGGGCACAAGCCATCCCCAGCTTGACCACGGACCCCGTATGTAAATCCGTCCTCTGTCACCATGAACTCGCATTCAATTCTTTTGCGGTTGCTCCTGTTCCAGCTGATGTAGTTTTTTCTCCAGCAGCATTTCCTGCTGTTCCTTGGTTAGCTTGGGAAACAACAACGCTAATTGCAATCGCATGGTCCAAGATGAAGCTCCGGGGGGATGAACACCGTTGCCATAAAACTGGCCGGTAATGGACACGGGCTGGGCTCCGAGTTTCATGATTCTTCCCAACCCTCCGCCAAACGGCACTACCCAGCGACCACCATTGGTAGCCTCCCAGTTCGCCGTCAGGGTGGGCTGCCACGTGATAAACCAGCCCTTCTTCAAATTGTAGTTGATAAAATATTGCAGCAGGAACTGATTGACAGCCGGACGGCTGCCCGAACCGGCCACCGACCAGACATTATTAACCAGCGCGCCCAGTGTCCAGTGGCCCGGCTGAACAAGCGCAACGGCGGACGGCCCAATGCCAAACTTGCCCTGTCCCAGATACGTGCTTGTGGCTGTAGGTAACTGGAAAACGGGGCCTAATCCCCAGATCAATTTTCCTGGCTTCTTCGGCGATATGAAGAATGTCGGGACCATATCCCCAAAGCCGTAGACCCCCGTCTGAGGATCTGCTGACGGGATGGGCAGAGGTTGGTAGACGATTGGCATAATCCAGCGAACGATTAGGTTCCAGTTCTTCGAAATGCCGACTGGTATGACAGGCTGAATATTTAAAACGTCCTGTGTCCGGTCGCCGGGACTGATTCCAAAATTATTGTTGTTCTGGATAGGGACGCTGATAAGACTAGCGACCGGATTTTGCGTCGCCTTTTGAAGAGCTTCCGCCCCGGCGCTGGTATTGGCTTCGGGTTCATCCTGTGTTTTCGGTTTTGCTTTTCCCGTATTCTGCCCAGCCGTTTTTGCGTCGTTTGGCTTTTCCTGGGCAGCGGGATCCGATTCCTCCTGCGCAAAGGCTGATTTGCCAAACAGGAGAATCATGACAAACGAACATCGAAGCATTGTGCGAAACACTTGGTTATTCATCTGAGTTCTTCTCCGGACTCGATAACGTCGCTCGTCAAATTCAGTGGCGTCAATCCCATGAAGCAATTCACCTTTTCCGAAAACCGGCCGAAATTTCTAACTTTTTTCTTCTACAGCCAACCGAGAGAGCGTCGGCTTTGTTTGTTCCTGCATGATCCTGGGCTGAGGATCCAGAAATTAGAGCGCAGGCTTCCAGCCGTCGCCAGGGTTGTACTCAGCCATGACCGAAGCGAGATCAGCGGTCTTTTCACCCAGGTCTTTCTGGTAGACGACTCCATCCTTGCCCACGATAAACGTCATGATTCCCGAATTTCTGTAATCGGCAGGATAGGCCAGGATGGCGAATCCTCCGGTCATTTGTCCGTTCACGAGGTAGTCCATCGCTCCACCTTTGGCGGTGTCTCCCTGTTTGGTCAGGAAACGAAAATAGTAGCCATTGAACGGCTGCGGCTTTTCTCCCGCGTTCGTATAGCCGGCAGCTTTGGCAAAGTCTCGGACCTGCTCAAGTGGGCTTGGAGTCTGACCTGCTGCAACTGGCCAGTACAATCCATTCTGTTTGCCATCATCGCTGATGAATTTCTGAGCGTATTGTTTTGTTTTTTCGCCATCGTGAGTCTTGGCAAAGTAAGCTTGTTCTGCGTTGGCAACAGCGCTGCATGCGGCTATAGCGCTCAACTCGTCCTTGCCAATACGGCGCGCAAGAATTTCGTCCTTCCCTGCTGCCGTGTCAAACACCCACTGACCCGAAGGATTTTTCCCCAAAGGTATAGGAAACGGAAAATTGTCTGCCCCGACGTAGAGCATCTCTCCGCCAACCTTGATTTCGCGCCACCGATGCATTTGCTCATACGCGGCCACAAACTCTTGGAGTGAGTCCTTATCTTTTACCGCATCTCCCGAAAACAAGACGCTGTTGGAGTCGGGACCGAAAATCGCAAGCAGGGCGCTCTGGTCACCAGCCTTGGCCGCTGTTAGAAAGGCGTCTCCTGCCTCGGCTGGAGAGTTAAAGGTCTTTTGCTCAATCTTAGGACTATCCGCTTTGCCACAAGAGACGAGCAAAAGAACCGCAAAGAATAAAGCGGAGAACATCGCGAAGTGATGAGCAAATTCTTTTTTTACACGCGCCACGTGCGACATTGGAATTTCTCCGGATTTGATTTTCGCTTTGCTTCGCGAACAGAATTTCACCGACATCACCGCCGCCCGCCAAAACCACCACCGCCGAAGCGCCCTCCACCACCGCCGAATCCACCGCCACCTCCGCCGAAACGCCCTCCACCGAATCCGCTTGAGCCCATGCTTCCCCAGCCCCGGCTACTTTCGGCTCGCGACGACCAACCGCTCGAACCGCCAAATCCCCCCGAATGCCCACTCATACCACTGAAAGCGTCTGAACTCCCCCAGCCTCCGCCGCCATGTGACCAGGAGTTCGACGATGCTGAATGATCGGTGTTCACGTTCACCGTGTTTCCGCTCACGTTCCTGTTATAGGTGTTCCCACTATTTTTGTTATAGCTGTCGCCACTATTCTTGTAGTTGTTCCCGTTCTGCGCGTAAGACTTGTTGTCATAGCCGCTGTTATAGTTGCTGTGGTTATAGTCGTTGTTGTAGCCATAGCTGCTGTGATAGCCGTCGTTGTAGTAGCCGCCATGCCATGCAGTGTTCCCGTAATAGGCCCCGCCGTGGTAAACCACTGCGGTTCCGTGCCACCCGCAGGCCCAACTGCTGTAGCCCCAGCCGCAGCATCCACCGCTCATCATTGCTCCGACGGCAATTCCAGCGCCGAATCCAATAACGGCGGCGGCAGCGACGTCGCCGGCGGAATATCCTGGGGTCACGTAAGGCGTGCCATAGATAACCGCCGGGTTGTACTCCGGTACGTATACGACCTGCGGATTGGCCGGCTGGATGACGATGACTTGGGGAGACTGTTGCACGACAGTCACTTGCGGGGTGGACTTGAGATTACCAGCCGCCTGGGCTTTCGCGCGCAAAGCCTGGACTGCTGCCATGACATCAGCCTGTTGGTTGTGAAAGGCTTCTCCCAGCGATGAAGTCCACGTGAGATTGTGTGCCAGATTCGCGAGAACCGAGGGAAATTGCGTGAGCGCCTTGACGCTAGGATCCCACGATTGTTTGTCTACGGCCTGCATCAACGCGCTGCCCGTCAGACTCGTGTTCTGCGTCATCCAGTATTCCGCAATGGCCACCTGGTCGGGAAACGTCGATGCCGTTAGGATTTGGGCGACAAGCGCATCCGGATATAGCGCGATGGGAGCCACCAAGGACTGAAGCTCGCTCGCGCTCTGCGGAGCGCCTTCCGTGGGAGCGCCTGTGTTTGAGGCCGAGGCCGTACCAGAGTCTTGGAATCCGTACAGAATCTGTGACGACGTTAGAGCAAATACAAAGCTAAGCAGGACTACAGATGTTTTCTTAATTTTTTCTGCAATCATTGGAAATACTCCACGTCAAAGTGACTGCGTATACCCTGCGTTACGAAAGATATGTTGCTCAATTCTTCGGAGTCGCTGGCTTCGGTGGCTCGGGCCTGGGAATTTTGAAAGTCCACGCGGCGCCGAACACTGTGGTGTTTCCCTGTGTGGCCGTGGTGGTTCTATATTCATGCTCGAACTTGAAGAAAAGGCTAAAATTTTTGGGCGGTAAAATGTAGTTAATCTGGAAACCAATCGCATGATTGGAGTAAGAAGGGACCGAGCTGGCGGGCAAAACAGGCTGACCGATGGGGAGCGGATTTAGAATTGCGCCGCTGTTTGGAGTGACCTGCCATTGGTCATAACCGATAAGGCCAAATTGGAAGAGTTGGGTAAAGTCCTTTTTGATGGGAATAATTTGGCCAATACCCCATTCGTCCGTGAAGGCTTGGCCCGGAGTCTTGTCGGTGCCGTGCATAGTTTGGTGAACTTCCCAGTCCGTGAACAGGTTCGCGCTGGTACCTCTATTTTTCGTGATGTAGTAAGTTGTGCCGGTCTGAAAATGATTGCCAAAATATCCTGTACCAACGTTATTCGTTGCGCCAGCGGTGAATCGTCCAGTGGGAAGCATGAAACCGTCAGCCACAGTTAAGTCGAATCGCTTGCGATGCCAGCCAATGGTAAACGGTTGAATAAAGAGATCGGCAAGACCGCTTCCCCCTGCAGTGGCGCTGAGATTGGGGGCTTCCGGATTGGAAATATCCGCATCGAGAGAACCGGTCGCATAGGTGACGGGCATGATCATAAGACCTATGTTTCCACCGAAAAGCTTCATGTTCGGCACGTAGTAGAAGATGTTTTCGACAGCCCAGACATTGTAGGTACCAGTAACTGGGATGGAGTTGCCCGATGGATTGTTAAAGGTGCCCGCGTTGTAATTGATATCCATGTTGACGTAGGAAAATCCGGGAGATGGCAGGATTCCCGCATTCAGTCCCATCTGGCCAGGCATCCATTGCGGCTTAAACTGCCCGCGCGAGGGCCCGGCACACGCCAAGATCAAAAGCGTCAGTACCAGGCTCGCGATTCTAATTTGCCTAGTCATTGTTTGTTCCCCCTCTGATGAATCGGACTGTCAGCTCAAACTATTTCTGCTCAACACACCATCGTTTGCAAACGGCATCCACACCGCGCGGGGCGGCTCCCACAAACTCATTGATACTGTGGCAGGCAAGCGTGCAGGGAAACTGTCAAAAGTGACAGACTTTTGCAGCAAGAGCGCGGCGCATGAAAATACATCCAAAAAGTCACGCTAACGCGGCTCAAAACACGTCTTATTGGAACAACGCGAGGAACGTAAATTGACGATCGGCGAGTGCTTGGTTTACGACCGTAATCAAATCCCTGCCCATCAGAAGTTTCAAACAATTCTATGCTTCACGGCATAGCGTACAAGTTCGGCGCTGGTCTTGATCTGCAGGATTTCCATTACGCGATATTTGTGCGAAGCGACGGTCCGCATGGTGATGTGCAGTAAGTCCGCAATCTCTTTCATCGAGCGCCCTTCTGCCAACAGCTGAATCACCTGGCGTTGCCGTGCCGTCGGTTGGGGAGCTTGCTCGCGAGTTTCTGGATCAAGCAATGAAATATTGGCTAGGCCTCCTGCGATACAAGGCGTTACATAGGTCTTCCCTTTTAGGACATCGGAGATCGCGAGGGTAAGCTCCAGCGCGGCTCCCTGTTTGAGCAAATACGCGGAAGCTCCGGCGCGAAAGGCTTCGCCCACAAGGTATGGGTCTTCATTCATCGTCAGAAAAACCAATTTCGCCGCTGGAAGATTGTTTCGCAGCTGGCGGCCGGCGTCGAGACCATTCAAAAGAGGCATGGCAATGTCGAGTACCACGACGTCGGGCCGCAACCTTTCGGCGGCATTCAAGAGTGCGAGTCCGTCGCCGACCGAACCTACAACGTCATATTCGACTTCCAACACTTTTTTGAGCGCTTCGACCAGCATCAAATGGTCATCAGCGAGCAATACACGAGTGCGACCCAAGCTTTACCTCCCCGCGAACGCGGTCGCTGTCTGTGCCCCGTGGAATGATTTTGTCGGGGGCATTTCAGCTAGAGCCTTTGTTCTCTTGCCGACAGCCAATCAAATCGCCAGCCGGCCGGCCCAAGTCGAAGTCGTTCGCGCATATTTGCGAGCGGACTCCCGCAACTTCACTCTGAGAATCAGGTTCAAAACTCAAGTTATCGTCCGTGCTCCGTAAGACGAATTCCCACGAAAGTGTTCAAATTAGCTGCCTCCTGTTCAGGGCGATACTGTCATTAGTAACAGAGCGCCGGATGTACCACGAAGGGGCTCAAGTGAACCGACTGCATGAGCATGGCCTGGGGATTGACTAGATGGGATCTCGGTCTGGCCCAAAATCGGAGGGGGACCCGGCAAAATCTGAGAGAAAGCAAAGGCAAAGAGCGCCTCGCTATCGGAGGGAGGTTGGTCTCTCAAGCCGGATCCCCTGTCGGTTCAAGTAAGCCGACAGTAGCCCTCTCGCTAACCCACGTAAACTGTCAAAAATACCAGTCGACAGCGAAAAAAGGCCTTCAGCGGCTCTAAATTGCCCGGCCAAGGATTAACGATGCCATCCGGCATTACTCCGTGTACCGAATCAGTAGCACGCCTAGAACTATCAACAATGTCGGCCAGATGTACTTAAACGTCTGACTCCACTTTGAGCGCGTCTCGGCTAACCCATTCATCAGGGCGATCCCAAAACCTGTTGATGCGAACCAAAAGTGTTCCTTCTGAATACGTTCCATGGTCTCCATCGCCCCGGGCGCGTTCATGTCCCCGCCATGTACATGGAACAAAAGAAGGACTGCTCCGGCCATCCCCACAATTGGAAAAAACCATGCAGTCCAGGCCGCCTTGAATCGGCCACGTGTCCTTTCGAACTCGACATACCCGAGAGCCAGAAGGATGACCGCGAACGTCTTGTGCTGAAGATCCTCCACGTTATGAGTGATCGCGTACCATGGCGTCTGAGGGCCAAACGGCCAAATTTCCGTATCGCTAAAAATTAGAAGAAAAAGCCCCGCTGCCAGAAAGCACACTGGCCACGCATAGCGCAGAAGCGGCCAGCGCTTCGCGAGTTTGTCCTCCCCAAGAATAAAAAGGCCTGCGAGAACTACGAAGACTCCTGCCAGGTGGTGATTCAACTCACTCTCGCGTTTGTCCGCGAGGCGCTTCGCCACCACCGCGGGGTCCTCGGGCGCTGTTGGCCCCTGCATATCCGCATGGTTCATTCCCGGCATGTCTTTCATATCGGGCTTTTCCTGTTGGTTTGGCCACGCTGGAGATTCCATGGAAATCATGAAGAAGACAAAAAGCAAACTCATCAGCACGAGTTTGCAAATTCTTTGAAAAGCGGGAACCTGAATAGGCAACACTTGATTCTCCTCCGTTATTTTGTCCGGCGCAGTTTCTTTCCACCAGCTGCTAGAGAATCTTTACTCTCCAATCCCAGAGTCGATCGGCCTCCAGTCACAATTATAAAGATGCGCTCGGTCCGGGAGTTTTGTTTAGATGGCATTTAGCGACCTGTGAAGCTCGTCCTGCGCAGCGCGGGCAGCTGACAGGAGCGCAGGGATGAGCGGAACCGAGGTCAGAAAAGAATGGCTTGGCTCAGCCGACAGAAAAAACTGTCGAGCATTTACTTGCACAGTAGGAATCTCCGTCAGAGCTAGTCCCATAAGTGTGCATCAGATACCCGCAAAAAAAAAGAGACTGCGGTCCGGACCCCCGTTTGGTTGTCCGTCCGCAGTCCCCCAGCAGCTTGCGATAATTCGCAACTACAATTTCCACTAGAACCGGAAGCTAATACCGGCCTGGTATCGGAAATTGCTCTGATTGTTGTTGCCACCCGTAAAGCCGGTGCCGAACCGTGTCAGGAGATAGTCAAACTCTACCGGCCGAACGGAGATCGCTTTGGTAAGTGGAACATCAAGACCGCCGCCGATGATAAAGTCAAACGCGTTGTTGCTGGGTGACTTACTTGCAGAGAGGCAGCCCGGTACACCCGAACAAGACGTGAAGAGGTTCCCGTAGAAATTGGAGTGTGCTCCGCCGAACATCACTTCTGCGAACGGCTCGAAGTGATGCATGCGGTATTTAAAGATCGGACCAACGTTGTAGGTGAACAAGTTCCCTGAAGCGGTAACCAGGCAGTTGCCGGCACCAGGACACACTGGGGTCCCGCCAGCTATAATGAGGTTGTGTTGGAAGCTGCCATAGCCTTCAAACTCCGCCTCGACTCCAATGTACTTGCTGAAGTAAAAAGCACCGCTGCCTCCGCCTCCGTTCAATGAAAACGTTCCGATGATGTTGTTGTTCTGCGGATTAGCATGGATGTAGGAATAATCGGCCGTGACTTCTACCTTGGGGTAATCCTGGGCATACGCCCCGGCTCCGAACAGCAGAACAATTCCCAACAGAATCGCGCTTCTGATCTTCATTTCTTATATCTCCTCATTTCTAGATTTTTATTCGAGCACTCTATTTAAAACCACGCTCCCGCTGCGACCTGAAAAGCCAGCTTGGGAGTGCCACCTTCGGATCAGGCCCTTCGCGACTATGGAGGTTGCGAATGTCCATCCACAGCCGTTTCACTTTTTGCTGCTCTGGTCTTTCTCATAAGCCTTATCTGATCCGAGGACCCAGAAGAGAAACCCAGAAAGGACGTTTTGCAATTCCCTTCTCGAACGAGCCCGCCTCTTCGCGGATTCTCCGTTTCCCGTCACTCGCTAACATAGGGGCTAGCGTGGGTGTTCTGGAACTGTCAAAAGTGACAGCCCTGGCTAATTTCACTCAAATTGCGTTAAAGAAAATTCCGCGCAACTTTTTTTAGATTCAGAAGACTCGAAATAGGTTGGACGGCTCGCGCGGGTCTTTAGAAAGCAACAAACCTTCAATGGCTGACGAATAATCGGAAAATATTATCGATCGACTCGAAGAAGCCGTCGGACGTCAAGAAAACCGCGCCACAAAATAGAAACGTCCGCTGTTTAAGAGCAAAATCAGAAATTAATTAATTTAAAATCGCGTTTAGGCAAATGGAAACTTTTCCTTAGCGGTTGGCGAATTGACCTGGAAATCGTCTCGATGCTGCCACGAGTCTCATTTTCTGCCGGTCTGTGAAGAACCTCCCGACCAGGAATGCTCTCCTCTCACCTGTTAATTTTGACAGTGTCAAGAATCGGATGCCAAGGCTATAAAAATGTGACTCGGAGAATTGAAAAGATTGCAACGTGAGCATACGGGACGCGCAGATAGCGTCTGTTCGCACTTCTCTGTGATCGGTACGTTGAAAAGGTGTTAACAACCATGACCAAAAAACCGCTTCGAAAAAAATTCCGCATGAGGATAGGTCAGAGTCTTGTGGCAATTCTCTGTGTGCTAGCGCTCGCACCAGGCGATCCTGCGATTTACGCTCAGCCAACGACACTGCAAAATGCGCCAGCGGATCAGCAAGCTCCGGCAATTCCCGCTGACCAATTGGATTCTCTTGTCGCACCAATCGCGCTGTATCCTGACCCTCTTCTGACCCAAGTCTTAGTGGCTTCCACGTATCCACTCGAACTCATCCAGTTGCAGCAATGGCTTCAGAAGAATCCCGGCCTAAAAGGGGATGCCTTGACGAACGCCGTCCAGAAAGAGGACTGGGATCCTAGTATCCAGTCCATGGCCGTTTTTCCGGACCTGGTCAAGCGTCTCTCCGATGACATCAAGTGGACTACGGATCTTGGAAATGCTTTCCTCGCGCAGCAGTCCGACGTAATGGACGCGGTGCAGCGCATGCGCACGAAAGCGATGGATGCTGGAAAACTGAAATCGAATGAGCAAATGAAAGTAGAGACCCAAACGGTCGAAAGCAAAACCGTGGTGGTTATTCAGCCGGCGAACCCTCAGGTTGTTTATGTGCCTACCTATAACCCCGTCGTCGTCTACGGTCCGCCGATATATCCGTATCCACCTATTTATTACCCTCCTCCTTCGTATTACGCGGCAGGAATGTTTTTTGCGTTTGGCGTCGGCATCGCGGTGGGATCGTATTACCGGGGCGGATGGGGCTATAACTGCGGATGGGGGCGGCACACTACCGTTATCATCAACAACAACAACAATTACGTCAGACACTACAACAACACAAACATCAACGTGAATCGCAACACGAACATCAACAACAACATCAATCGAAACGGCAACAGCAACTGGCAGCACAATCCCCAGCACAGGGGCGGCACACCCTATTCAAATCAGAATGTTGCCAAACAATATGGCGGCACAGCTCGCGGGGATTCCATGTCCACGCGGCAGTCGAATGCGCGGCAACAGCAAGGATCGAGCAACAGGCCGCAACCAAGCCAGGGCGCTGCGGCGGGAAATCGAGCCGGCGCAAATCCGGGCAACACCGCAGCAAACCGCCCTGCCCCGAATGCCGGCGCGGGTGCGAACCGCAGCGGCTCCGGAAACAATATTGGTAACCGGCAAGTTCCAAATACCGACGCATCAAGGAACACCAGCGCGTTCGGAGGATCCTCCAGCAGAGCCACCACTCAAGCAAACAGTGCGCGGGGCGCATCCAGTATGGGAGCTTCCCGTCAGGGCGGCGGAGGCCGCCGACGGTGATCGAGCTATGAACAAAAGGAAAAATATATGAACTCCACGAAAATGAATATTCTCCTCGCGAAGGTTTTCTTTACAAAAGGTAGCATCGCCGCATGCTGCGTGTTTGCAATCGCTCTGTGCTTTGCACCTCTGACGACGGCAGCAGCGCCGAGCACCCCGCCAGTGCAGCAGAAAACTTTTGACACCGCGCAGCAGGCCGCGGATACCATGATTCTGGCGGTGAGAAACGACGATGTGCCAGCTCTGCTGGAGATTTTCGGACCCGCTGGCAAGGATTTTGTCTCCACCGGAGACGATGTTCAGGATAAGAACTCGCGAGCCCAGTTTGCCGCGCTGGCTCAAGAGAAAATGAGCGTAGAAATCGATCCGCATAACCCGAACCGCGCGATCCTCTCGGTCGGCAACGAGGACTGGCCCACACCGGTGCCCATCGTGAAACAGGCGGGAAAATGGCATTTCGATTCGCAAGCAGGACGCACCGAAATTCTAGACCGGCGCATAGGGGCGAACGAATTGGATGCGATAACAATCTGCCGCGGTTACGCCGAAGCGCAGAAGGAGTACGCATCGGAAATTCACGACGACAGCGGTCTGAATCAGTACGCGCAACGAATCATCAGCACACCTGGAAAGCATGATGGCCTGGCCTGGAAGAATCCTGATGGTACCGAAGGCGGTCCGATTGCAGCACCGGTAGCCAAGGCCATAGAAGAAGGCTACACAAGCAAATCCGGGCCGTACCACGGATACTATTTCAAGACCTTGAAGGGTCAGGGTCCCGCGGCGCCATTGGGCCAGCTCGATTACGTTGTCGGCGGGGCGATGATCGGTGGCTTTGCGCTGGTTGCATGGCCTGCAGAATACCGCGTCTCCGGCGTGGAGACTTTCATCGTTAGCTACGACGGCACCGTTTATCAGAAAGACTTGGGTCCAGATACCGCCAAGATCGCTTCGGCGATGGAGCGCTACAACCCGGACAAAACTTGGAATCGCACAAGTGACGCGGAGTAGCCACTCGCCACTCCTGCATAGCGAGAAGAGCTATTTGAATTGGAAATCGTAGAGATAGTCTTGAAATCGTCCATTGTTCCGGACAAGCTCATTCCATGATTGCGTTCGCCAGTTATCTCTTCTTCGCCTCAGCGTCTCCCGCAGCGGGGTCTCACGCCGATCCCGTTGCCCCGATTCTGATCGCGCTTGTCGCGATGTCTTTTGCGGCCGCTATCGGCGGACGCGTTATGCAACGATTCGGACAGGCGGCAGTTCTTGGCGAACTCCTCATTGGAGTGCTCGTTGGTAATCTCGGCTATCTTTATCACCAGCCCGGAATTACGATCATTCGCGAAGGCGACTCGATTTCGAACATTGAACAAACAGCGCTCCTTCAAAAAGTGAGCGTCGGCGAAGCGGCTCGTCAGATACTTCCCGCCGGACCTCATACGGAAGAAATTGCCAAAATCCTGGAAGGCCCAGTCGGGCTGAAAGTCCTCGCCATTCATACCTTCCTCGATCAGTTGTCCCGTATCGCGATTATCATTCTGCTCTTTCTAGTTGGACTCGAAACCAGTCTGAAGGAAATGCGCGCAGTGGGGTGGACTGCTTCGCTCGTCGGGGGTCTTGGCGTCATCCTGCCACTCGGGTTGGGGCTGCTGGTCACAACCATCCTCCTGCCGGCATCAAGCTTTGGCGCGCATCTTTTTATTGGAGGAGTTTTGACAGCCACGAGTGTGGGAATCACGGCTCGCGTGCTTCGTGACCTGGGACAAATGGATCGACCAGAGTCGAAAATTATCCTGGGGGCTGCTGTAATCGATGATGTCCTCGGCCTTCTTGTGCTGGCTGTCGTCACTGCCCTGATTGTTCAGGGCTCAGTTAGCCTGGTCAATATTTTAGGAATCACGCTTAAAGCAGTTTTGTTTCTTGCAGGGTCCATCGGCATCGGAATGTGGGTTACACCGATGATCGTTAGACGGCTTGCGCGGCTTCAAATTGAAAATGTGAAACTCATCTTCGGTGTCGGCTTCGCTTTTGTGCTCTCCTGGCTGGCAAACCTTGCCGGCTTGGCAACCATTATTGGCGCGTTTGCGGCCGGATTGATCCTTGAACGTTTCTTTGACAAAGAACTCGGCGGGTTTTCCTTGCGCGATATGCTCTCGCCAGTCGAATCTCTGATTGTCCCCATTTTCTTCGTTTTGATGGGACTCCAAGTAAAACTCGAAGCCTTTAACAATTTATCCGTAGCCATTCTCGCAGCGGCGCTGACGGCCGTCGCGATCGGCGGAAAAATATTTTCGGGATTTGCGGCTGGCCGAGGCCTCAAGCGCCTCGCTATCGGCATCGGCATGATGCCACGCGGAGAAGTCGGCCTAATCTTTGCAGGCATTGGACGGGGATTGGGTGTCGTCAGCGATTCCATCTTCGCCTCAATCGTAATTATGGTGATCATCACAACCATGCTCACGCCACCGCTCCTGAAGCTGACTCTCGCCCGAGGCTTGCCGAAAGCGATTGGTGATCCTGCCTAGCCGCCAATCAGAGCGGCAAGTACCTGTTAGTTTTGACAGTGTTTGGCGTACGCACCGCCAGAATAATCTTTTAGGACTTGGAGTTCTCCTTTCTGAAATGGCTTGCACTGGCGATCCTTCGGAGCACCAGTCTAGGCCGCGATGGATGAGACTGGGCACGCATTCGCTAAAAGTGCCATTATGGGCATAATGGTCGTAACGGCAGTGATGGAAAGTGGCAGCTATCACTCTATAAAGAGGCGTAGAGACTTAAATAATCTGAGGACGGATAAAACGATGAAATCGATTCGGGCAATTACGGCGTGCATGATCTTCGGAGCCATGAGTGCGATGGCTCTCGCGCAGACACAGCAGGAAATACCGGCTTCCAGCCTTATAAGTAAGTCTACTGTCGCGATCGGCTTCACGGTCGGCGGCGGCGCCACGAAAGTCGACATGACGGGCACCTCGGTTATGTCTCAAGCCAATGGTGAAGCAAAGGTTCAAGCCCGGGCAAATGCGGGTCTCACGAATATCGAGTTATCCGTCAAGGACATGACGCCGCCTTCCAACATCGGAGCCGAATATCTTACCTTTGTGCTTTGGGCTGTCACAGCGGACGGGCGCACTGGCAATTTGGGAGAGATTCTCCTCAACAAAAATGGCGAGGGTAAACTGACGGCCACTACGCCTGCCCAAACCTTTTCCATGATTATTACCGCAGAGCCTTATTTTGCGGTTCGCGTGCCCAGCGAGGTGGTCGTCATGGAGATGGAGACCCGGAAAAACACGAAGGGCAAGCTCTTCCCGATCACCTCGTACAAACTGATGAAGCGCAGTCAGTACGCAAAACTGGGAAATCCTCTGGCGCTGACACCTGATCCCAAGGTGCCCTTGGAGATGTACGAAGCGCGTAATGCCGTTGACATCGCGAAGGCCCGCGGATCCGCCCAATACGCTCCCGATATTTTTTCTAAAGCTGTAGCGAGTCTGCAAATGGCGGAATCCTATCTCACAAGCAATGCGGATAAAAAGCAAATCATCTCCACCTCAAAACAAGCCGTGCAATTCGCGGAAGATGCGCGCGCACTTTCCGCAGAACGCCAGGACCAGGAACGCATAGCGGCCGAGAAGCAAGCGGCGGCCGACAAGGCCCGTTCGCAAGCGGAAGCTACGGCCGCAGCCCAAGCTGCCGCAGCCAAGGCAAAGGCCGATGAAGAGGCCAAACGCCAAGCTGAACTCGCTGCCGCCAAACAAGCCCAGATGCAGGCGGAGGCCGATGCAGCCGCAACTAGAGCGAAAGCGGAAGCAGACGCGTTGAAGGCAAAAGAAGACGCCGCCCGAGCGGAAGCCGAACGCGCACGTCAGGCCGCAGCGGACCTGCGTGCCCAACTGCTCGAGCAGTTCAACAAAGTGCTGCCGACGGTAGACACGCCGCGCGGCCTTCAGGTCAACATGGGCGACGTTCTTTTCGATACAGCAAAGTACAACTTGAGGATGCCAGCCCAACTGGGGTTGGCGAAACTTTCAGGAATCGTTTTGTCGCACCCGGGCCTCAAACTCGCGGTCGAAGGTTACACGGATACCACGGGAACAGCGGCATTCAATCAAACTCTGTCCGAGCAGCGAGCGAATGCGGTTCGGGATTATCTCATCCAGCAGGGACTCGACGCGGGTACGGTGACGGCACAGGGCTTTGGACCGGCGAATCCGGTCGCCAGCAATGACACGCCTCAGGGTCGCCAACAGAATCGCCGTGTAGAGATCATTATCTCCGGTGAAGTCATCGGCACGAAGATAGGCGGTTCTACTTCGCCGCAATAAGAGTAGTTCCCGAAGATGCTGCTCTGAGAACAAGCAGCGGGACGCTCGAACTGTATTTACCGCCAGTGGTGCCATTGTATCCTGAGGCTCGCCACAGCCAGTCCATGCCTCCACCAATAAGCTGGATAGATCGATAGAGCAGTGACTGGCTACGATTTAGTCTATCCGTGTATCCGCCCGCCGACACCTAAAGGCGCCCGGCTTGGAGGGAAGTTGGTAGGACACTCTCAGGTGTGGGCGAATCAATTTCGTTTGTAAAAGTGAGATTGGGTCGGTGGGACTGGCCTCGATCCAGACTTGGTGATTTTGTTGCTAAGGTGCTGATGGAGGAGGTCTACTGGGATGGCTTTGAGGACATCGAGTCCTGCAGCGTACACATATAATGATCGGACAGCCTTGAAGGATCCTTCGGCGAGCCTAGCTCGTCACTCGCTTGGCTCGCCCCCCGCAGTTTGCGGCACAAGTTAGGATTTAGGTCTTCGGCCACTGTTTGAACATCTTCGTTACGGCGTTCGCCACCGTTTTCTGGTTTTTGTCGCCATTGTTGCTCAACGTATCCTGAGCAATCCCCCGCCAGATCAACGCCTGGGTCTTAACACTATGCAAATCAACGATCAAGGTACCTTCGACATTCTGCTCCGGAGTAATTCCACCCATTCCCCCGCCAATGCCGCGCATGCCCCAAGCGCTCCAGGAGGTCTGCTGCTTTAACCCGCCGCTGACAACGAGGAGAATATCGGGATTCTGATTCTCTTGCACCAATTGGAAGCCCTTGCCTTGCATCGCAGCGTTGATGTCCGATTGAGCCGCTTGCGCCAGAATCGAGTTTTGAATCTGGTTGGCGTTATTGGAGGCCCATGCGTAGGTGTGATACTGAGAAAAACTAGCGTTATGATCGTAGTTGACCGAAACTTGCTGGCCGACCGCAATCGTGGATGTAATGCACAACAGCAACGCGCACAACACAAATTTAGTCTTCATAATCGTTATCCCTTTCGTATTCTAAATACGCTTCCAGTTTTGAGCCTGGCAGCGATCTTATTTGCCTCACAGCTCTCCGATACGTCCCGCGGTGTCGCGGTCCCTGAAAAATCCGTCACTTGGCAACTGGTTCGAGATCTTGGCGCGACGGAGTGAGCTGGTCTCGAACACTTTCGGCGGCCCGCGGGACAGCGAAGCTCTCATCCCGCCGCGAACTTCCGCCGCAGCGTTTGGCGTTTACCAACTTCTGCACTTCCGCGCGAGGCAGTAGATGCGCCCCGCCAAGCAATTCCGCCGTGAGCATCACCTTGGCAAATTGCTCCACCGTTTCCATGCGCTGGTACGCCGTTTCGATATCCGGGCCACAAGTTACGACGCCGTGATTTTCTAGCAAAATGGCATCGTACTCGTCGACAAGCGGTTCAAGCCCCGCGCAAACTTCCCAGGTGCCAGGCGTTCCATAGGAAGCCAGGGGAATTTTGCCGAGTCCTACGATCACTTCTGGCAGTACGGGAGCTTCCAGTGGTCGCCTGGCAGCAGCGAATCCCGTCGCCGTCGGTGGGTGGGCATGGCAAATGGCATGTACATCTGGCCGGGAGCGATAGATGAAAAGATGCATCAACATCTCGGAAGAGGGATGCCCCGCCCCACGGACAGTCTCGCCGCTAAGGTTCGTAACCAGCAGGTCATCCACCGTCAGCCGTCCCTTGCACTTGCCAGAAGGCGTCACAAGAATGCGCCGCTCATCCAGCCGCACAGAAAGATTGCCTTCGTTCGCGACTACGAGCCCCTTCGAATACATCCAGCGGCCGACTCTGCATATCTGCTTACGGTACTGTTTCTCTGCACTTAGCGTGATTGGCTGGCAGACTACTTCGAACTCGCTGGTCATCAAAGGGTACCTTGCACGTGCGACGATTGATTTCGTTTTTGAAACTAGCGGACCCACTTAAGCTTCGTAACTGTCAGTTCTTACAGGGCGACCCTTGCATACGGAGACCTCAGACTGCCAAAGGTTGAGATTTCTTGAGTGCCTCAGACTTTGCCCCAGGGAACACTAGCTGGCGGGCCGAATGGTTCTGTCGAGCCGATATCTTTCACTCCTATGCCTTCTGGCAGTACCAATTTTGGCCTCTGATAAAACTGACACTTCCCTACCCCTGTGGCGAAACCTACTATTCGCGTGTTCGGAGGAGTGGGGGCCCTCAATCGCCTGTCTCCCACACCGATCCGGATTGCAGGGCTCCGAAATGAGCAGTCGATTGGTGCCAAGAGATGCAAAACAAAAATTATCGAACTACAGTCGGACGCTTAATCTGGCAGATGGGGATGGTCCTCGTGCTGGCCCTGTCACTCCTCGCCGCGTTGGCGCTAATGAAGAGGGTCTATATGGTGGAGGAGGCTCTAGTCGTCATGCTCGTGACCGCCATCCTGGTCACATCCATACTGTTTCTTCTAATCTGCTTTGTATTGTTTCAAGCAGGGATACGCCAGGCCATTCTGTGGACGATAACTGTCGTACCCAGCCTGGCTAGATTTAGCCACCGCCAGGTGACTACTCCACATCCGATTATCCCTCCACCTCTTCAGCGCTGAATCTCGGGAAGAAAGCAACTGAGAACGACTGCATTTGGCTGCCCTTCCGCTCGCCTCCATCTATCATTGCGCTAGTCATAGGAGTTACGCTCAGAGAACTGCGCGTTCCGCTGAGTTGAGTGAGCGCCGGCCTTGAAGTCAGGCGTCCGAACTTTTTTCCCAATAAACTGTTACTTTTGCCAGTTAAAACTGCATAGCACCTCGTGCGAGTGTAGACGCACGGGGTGAGAACTCAGTGATTAAGAAATGGTCTGCACTGGCCTTGAGCTTGTCGGGAACGATTGCATTCATCTGCGGATTGCTCCTCATAGCGAGTCTTGAAACTGGAGCGCAGGACAAGCCGAAGCGTGAAACGATTCAGGCCACTGCCAGGGGCCAACAGAGAGCCGCCGGCAAAATGTTCCACGTGAACGTAAACATCGAATCCTACTCCACCCCGGAAGACCAGAAAGCTCTGATCGACGCGTTCAACACCGGTGGCCACGATCTTTTGGTGAAGACCCTAAGCAAGATGCCCTCAAAAGGAAGAGTCGCGATCACCGGGACCGTCGGTTACCAGATCGCTTACCTAAGGACGTTTACCACCGACACTGGCCGCAGGATTCGCCTGATTACGGATCGTCCCATCCAGTTCGCCGAGGCTTACAACAGCGGCCGCTCCACGGACTACGACCTGTCGGCCATCGAAATCAATCTCAACGCAGCGGACCCGAAGAAAAGCGACGGAAGCCTAATCGTTGGCGGCAAGTTCAAGGTCGACAAGGACCAGCAGATTACCTTCGAGAGCTTCGGCTCTGGACCGTGGAGCCTGGTGAACATCATGGAGCGAAATTAAACCAAGTGGTGAAAAACTGTGAAAAGCCTCGCACAATACACGCAGCCTGAAGAACCGCTCATCACCAGTGCCCGCCAGGGCAACTCGGAGGCATTCTCTGAGTTAGTTCAGATACACTCACGACGCATCTACAGTGTATCGCTCAGAATTCTAAAGAATCACGCGGACGCTGAGGACAATCTGCAAGACGTGCTCTGCAAAGTGTATAAGAACATCCGCCGGTTCCAAGGACGCTCCCGCTTCTCCACCTGGCTTGTTCGCATCACCATCAACGAAGCCCTAATGAAGATCCGCAAAGAAAACTTCGCGCGCGCCGCAGGTCAAACAGATCTGCCCACAGAAGTCAGCGAAAACAATTTTGTTCTCGACATTAGGGATGGATGCCCCGATCCGGAGCGCCAGTACATCGCTGGCGACCTCACGGAGAAAGCCTTTCAGGGGCTGCATCCGTCGCTTAGGCAAACATTCATCCTTCATAAAGGCGAAGGATGGACACATGGCGAATTGGCAGCTTCCATGGGAATTGCCGTCGCGACTGTTAAGTCGCGTATTTTCCGCACTCGCGCTCGAATGCAAAACCACCTGCAGTCGCTTTGCTAAATGCAATTCCGTGCACTTCCCCAGTGCTACTTCTTATCTTCCTTCTGATAGGCAGAGACTAGCCGCGCGACGGTAATCGCGATGTAGAGGACACCCGTCGTAGCTTCCAATGCGGCAACAAGCCGCGCTGACGGCGTGACTGGCACAATATCTCCATATCCTAAAGTAGTCAGAGTGATGAGGCTCAGGTACAAGAGAGAATGCCGGGAAACCTCGTGTGGACTCCAGGATGCTGTCTCCATAAAGGAATGGGGATGTACCGTTTCAAGCAAATTGAATATGGCAAAGTAAAACACCCCTAGCATGAGGTAGAGACTCACTAAACCGTATAGGCGCCCGCTTGTCACGGAGCCAGGCAGTCCGAGGTAAGAGAAGAGAGCAACAGAAACAAAACCCAAGAAGGCAGCCAGGAAAATCCAGTTTGCGACCATGAGCAAACGACCGGGATAGAAAAAGTGGACCAGCATGATCATCATGGAAATGCCAGCCAAGAGAGTCCCTGGCCATCGCCAGTTTCGTTTTTGGGACAACTCCAGCGTTCCGATAACCAGGGTTCCATATATGGAAACCGCGAGAACGACGTCTCCTAGAACGTGATGTTCCGACACAAACGCGCTAAGAATCAAAAATACAATCAGAGAAATCAACAATATTAAGGAGTAGCGATCGTGACGAGCCTCGTTCATCTAGTAGTGCCCGCCACATGATGAAAACATTTGGCGCGGGTCCTCGCGCTTTTCTCAAATCTCATGCAGTTTCCCGATGGGACGATCGTTCTTTGTTTCCAGTTGGAGTGAAACTCGTTGTCCGTCGCAAGGTGCGTTGCCTATAGTTCCCGCCCAAAACGATTTAGAGAACTGTCAATTTTGCCAGTGTCTCGCCAAAAGAACTCTTATGGCCTCAACGGAGGTAATCCTCACAGGGAGGAATTAGTTCTCGGCATGAAGGAAATGCGGGCGTTCTTTAGTTCGTGAGAGGAGCATTCTGGCCCGATAGCGAAGCGCCGAAGTTCAACGACTGTAAACGCTTTGTTGCGAGGACAGTAGTAGGAAGGAGGTCACTTCACCCGAACGGGAAATCTATCAACAACTCGAAGAATGGGACGCCGCTTTTACCTGCTTGAGCCGGTCCAATTCGGGAATGGGGATGAAAAGTTCTGCGAAACCGCAGTCCAAACAGACCATGACTTCCTGACAAACGTAAATAGGTGGAAGAACTGCCCTCCTTAGATCAGGAAAGCTGGCCGACAACTCCCCAGTTAGCCTTTGAAGGTTTGCCGAAGCACATATTTTGCAAGCCATGGACGACTCCGAACAGAGCGTTCACTCTTGAGTGCAGCGGTTTCCAATCCGTCGGTTCGCTGCCCCCAAGGCATACTAGGACTGAGGTACTAACTGTACCACACCCAGCCGCTTCGCGCCGTTTTGGGACATTCTTCCCGTATACGCATCAAGAATCAGCCTATTACAAGTTTTCGTGACTTGGATTTGCCTACTCACTCAAGGCTTTTCTCAAACTTGGCGGATATCCTCTCACTGGTATTGTTGACACTATCCCAGAGTTCTTCCGGCCATTAGGCTCAAAACATGCTCGGATCGGCAGCGTGCGAAAAACAAAAGTTCCTTGTGCCCCCAGGACCATCGCAATCGGCTGTTTGCCGCACCGCGCATTTGATAGGCGGACCAATTGGGGAAGGTACGAATCCTGTTGGCGGATGACCATCGACCGTTCCTGGACATGGTTGAAGGTTTGTTGATGCCAACATGCGAGGTCGTTGGGCGCGTGTCGGATGGCCAATCTCTGTTTGAAGCCGCGAAACGACTAAACCCCGACGTCATCGTCTCGGATATCTCTATGCCGGTTCTCAGTGGCCTGGAGGCCGGCAAGCAATTAATCGAGTCAGGCTGCGCGGCGAGAATCGTTTTCTTGACAGTTCACTCCGACACCGATTTTGTGCACGCGTGCCTTGCTGTCGGCGCTGTAGGGTACGTCTTAAAACCTCGAATTATGAGCGACCTTTTGCTTGCCATTCGCGAAGTCCTTGCAGGGCGCATTTTCATTTCTCCGCCATTCTCATATCAGGCGGCGCCTTAGGGTTACTGCCCTTCCACAATCAATGTTCTCCTATGCAATCGGTCGGGCCGGCAAGGTCCCTGCCGAGGGTGTGCAATTTTGAACAGACAAGCATTTCCGGCGTGTCTACTGTGAAGGCCCCGGTGGGGGGCATAGCAAACTATGCGGTATTTCCAAAGAAACTACTTGGAGGCCGCTATGTCTTGTCCGTCATGCGCTTCGAGCGATCAGGAAGAATTTTCTGCTGAAATGATCATCCATTTCAGTGGTCTTAAGAATCTGGCCGAGCCCGGCGTTTGGGAATTCTCAAAGCTGGTTGTCTGTATGAATTGCGGATTTTCACATTTCAAAATCCAGCAGCCGAATTCGCAGCATTTGCAAACTGTTCTCCGTAATACCAGCCCGCAAGTATAAGTGCGAAGTCTAGACCCCCATATTTCCTGGCAGGCGCCCCCTCGTCAGGACAGCGATATTGTAGTTTGTCTTGGTGCTCTTGCTATGTATCTCGCTCAGTTTGGCTGCCCCCGACCAGCAGGAAGTTCATTCTCCCCCATTACTTTCTCAGCCTTCCGCCATCTCGACCGCGGCCCCTCTAGACTGCACCGCAACAAACGGCCGCTAGGTAACATAATTCCGTCACCCGTTGACAGAACAGGAACGCACGCATATACCTCCCACCAATTGGTGTCGGTTGGAGGGAGGATGGTAGCAAACCGAGGAATATTTCTATTTCTCGCCGTATGCTCATTGGTATGGCCTGCTGACGGTCCAGCCGCACAGTCGCCAGCCGACGTGCGCATCGTGGCAAGCGTCGAACTGGTTCAAATTCCAGTTACCGTGTTCGACGATAAGGGGTCAGTGGCCACAGGCCTCAACAAGAACGACTTTCTGATTCTTGAAGATGGCGTAGAACAACGAATAGTTTCCTGTGAGAGGGAGCGCCAGCCAGTTTCTTTCGTGATTCTTGCGGATCTTAGCTCCAGCATGACCAGTAAAATTCCCTTCGTCCAGGAAGCTACCCTCTCGATTCTGGACCCCAATCAGCCACAAGCTCCGATGCGTGACGAGTTTTCCCTCTTCGGTGTTGAAACCCGAGTGACACGACTTGCGCCATTCACTGGCGATCAAGAGGATCTTGGCCGGAGACTCCCTTCCCTTCTTACGCCTACTAACGGCAGCACTGCACTCTTTGACGGAATCTACGCAGGCGTAACTGCGATTAAACGCGAGGCTATCAACAAACGTCGCGCCGTAGTCATAATCTCGGACGGCGGCGACAATCATAGCCGGTATAGCCTGCGCGACATCAAAGGGTTCTTACAAGAGGCCGACGTGCCCGTCTTTGCCGTAATGGCAGGACCGTCCTTCGAGCTTTCTGATCTTTTCACTACTCCGCTGAACATACCAAAACCAAAACCTTCGGCAGGACCTGGGGATAATTCAAAATCACCGTTCCCAGATCTTACCGCGTCGCAATATAACTACATCGGTCCCGCAGAGCAGCGTGGGCCTCATAACTTAAAATCATTAACGGAAGCCACAGGCGGGAGCGTTTTTACCGCTCGCAATTTAGAGGATCTTCCGCGCATCGTTCGGACCCTCGGCCTCGCGGTGCGATACCAATACGTTCTGACCTACAAGCCAGTTCCCAAACCAAACGCCGGCGTCATTGAAGGCGAAACCAAATGGCATAAGCTCCATATCGAATTGCGTCCGAAAGACAAATTTGCTGGATATGGGATCCCTTACTACAAACGCGGTTACTCCAGAGTTGAATAAAGTAATCTTCTAGCCGCTCGCACCCGCCGGTTCACCAGCGCTCCGACTGTTAGTTTTGCCAATTCCGATATGCTCCGCTGAGAGTTAGCTTTTGGAAGGAGGGAGACGCCTCCGACCTGAGTGGATCAGAATCTTGATTCCTCCCTGAAAAATGTCTCCCTCCGAAAATTGCAGGGAGCCGCGCGATGGGCTTCATCTTGGTTATAGGCATACTCAGCCTGGCCATCTTTGTCTCCATATCGAACAGGGTGTTCAGCATGGCCGCTCGTATGCGAACGGTTTCACGACGTTCGGGACTTCAGACAAGAAAGCAGGAGGACGGTCCCTCTTTTTCCTGAGTCTAAGTTCATTAAGCCGTGCAAATCGATTCCACATTCGAACGAGTAACACTCCCGCAGCTCGCTTATATGTTTGACGATTACCGCTCGAAGCGAGCATTAGCCGCATACCGAGTGTCCACGACCCAGCTCTGGGACTGGGCTCTTCCCGACTGTTAGAAATGACAGTATGCAGATTTGGGTCTTTCGCTCTAAATGTGTCGTGGTTGGAGGAGAATAATGAAAACTTATAAGAGCCTGTTGGCCCTATCCGGCACGCTATGCCTGCTGGCGTTGGGCGTTGGGATTGCACATTCGCAAGAGAGTTCTGCATCGAGCACGGCGCAAGTCCACTTGGTTATCACGGACCAGGCAATGAGTGACAGCAGCGAAGTTCCCGTTCTCCGCCCGGATGCTATCAAGGTTAAACAGGGCAAGAACCTCCTCAAGGTAACGCAGCTAATTCCCGCTCAGGGAGAGAACGCTGCTCTGCAGTTGTTTATTCTCATTGACGACACGTGTGACACATCGATCGGAAACAACCTCACCGATCTAAAGGATTTCATCAAAGCCCAACCGGCAACAACCGTGATCGGTGTCGCCTACATGTCTAACGCAACCATCCAGATTACGCAAAATTTCACGCCAGACCATGACCTCGCGGCCAACGCCGTGCGTCTCCCACGGGGAAACTTGTCCACCATGGATAGCCCGTATTTGTCGCTCATGAGCCTGGTCAAAGCGTGGCCACAGGCAAAAGTGCGGCGCGAAGTTCTCATGATCACTGACGGAATCGACCGCCTCCGCGGCGACAGGTCTTCCGGTTCGCAGCTCCCCTCGCGCAGCCCCGCAGGAATGGCGGCCCCGACGACTAATACCATGGCCACGATCAGCCCGGATGCGGATACCGCAAGCAGAAATAGCCAGCGTTATGGCGTTATCGTTCACTCGATTTATGCCATGGGCGCAGGCCGGCTCGGCCGGAATGCTTGGGAGGCTCAGCTGGGCCAGTCCGGGGTCGCGAAAATCGCCGACGAAACCGGCGGCGAGTACTTTGCGCTGGGAACTCAAAATGCCGTAAGTTTCAAACCCTACCTGGACCGCTTGCAAAAGATCTTTAACAGCCAGTACTACCTTGTGTTCCAGGCAGTGCCGAAGAAAAAAGAGGGACTTCAGCGCGTCGATGTCTCAACGGATGTCGCGAACGCTGATATTGCAGCTGCCGACAACGTGTGGGTTCCTGCGGCAAAGTAATACGAGGACGGAACAGTTATTTGGAGCGTGACGCCTGAAAGAATCAGCGAGACGCGAAAAACTATTGTTCCGTCATCCTCCAAACCCGGTTAGTATCCCAGTCGAGAAGCCGTTTGGATTGCAGCCGGTCCTGAATTCATTCAAAGGATATTCCGCGTGGCACGTCACAGCGGCTCGCACCAACTCGGAGGAGACTAGATGAGCGATCCTCTTATTTCAAAAAAGACTACTACGGGAAACACTCAGCCAATTGCAGCAGAACCGTGCTGCTCCGGCGAAGATTTGGAATCCCGCGCAGGGGCCAAGGAATCGTCCAGGAGACGCTTCTTTCAGATGACTTTGGGAGGGACCGTGGCGGGTCTCGCTGCCGCAAAAGGCATCGAGCTCGCGGCGCCGCGTCCAGTCATGGCTCAAAGTAAGCTCACTCCGGACGAGGCCCTCAAGGAACTCATGGATGGTAATGCGCGCTTTGTATCGGGCCGTTACACCGCCGACGCACAAGACATTCTCATCCTCAAGCAAAAAACGCTCGATAAGCAAGAGCCGTATGCTTCGGTTCTGGCATGTTCCGATTCCCGTGTTCCGGTCGAGATGATTTTCGATCAGACTATTGGACATCTATTTGTCTCGCGAGTCGCAGGAAACGTGGTAACCCCAGAGATCATCGCGAGCCTGGAGTATGGGGCGGCAGTGCTAGGCACAAAGGTGATTCTAGTGATTGGGCACGCCAACTGCGGGGCCGTGAAGGCCACGATTCAAGGCAAAGAAGTACCTGGGCAGATCAGCGCCCTCTTTCCTCATATTCAGCCCGCTGTGGATCAAGCCGGCCCAAATCTCGAGGCTGCCACAAAGGCTAACGCCAAGATTCAGGCAGCTCTCCTGCGAGAGTCCTCCACAGTGATCGCGGGTCTGGTGAAAGATAAAAAACTAAAGGTTGTAGCCGGTTATTACGACCTCTCTAGCGGTACTGCCAGCCTGTTGGAATAATCAGGGCAGAGGCAGATTTTGTTCACAACCGGCGGGCAATTGCCCCTCCAACGTTGCTCAAAATCGCGGATGAGTACTAGGACTGGAACGGTCATTTCCGGCTTCTCCTCTGTTACTTTTGACAGTTCCAGCCCCCCTAAGAAACCCCTAAGTTAGCCCCACGGTTGCTGGCTTTCGTCCCAATGGCGTTGGGTTCCTGACGCGGAGTGTGTTTTGAACGGACGAGGCTCAGACCGCGAGCCCGAAAAACGCTCTAGCCCAGCATCTTTTTGTTTCGATCCCTAGGAAAGGCAACGAGACAGATGACGGCACGGCAGAAAGTTGACCTAGCCCGGTAGGACCGAGCAAAGCATGAGAGAGATGGTTTCAATTGGTCTAATGAAAATTCGAAAAGGCGAGCGGATTTTCCTGGCCATCGGAATAGCGCTCCTTGCGAT